>Ga0307374_10010425_pt1 | contig 13464 bp, 13 predicted proteins | sample OX3MG_FD_202532 | JGI IMG/M metagenome (GOLD analysis project Ga0307374, IMG submission 202532) | Soil microbial communities from Risofladan, Vaasa, Finland - OX-3 | ecosystem: Environmental > Terrestrial > Soil > Coastal area > Acid sulfate soil | place: Finland: Risofladan, Vaasa | collected...
TGAGCCCCGACAAGGCGCAGGAGCTGGCCAACCAGGGCACGCTGGTGATCGTGGCGTGGTCGAATCCCTCGGGCTTCGGCCACTTGGCCACGGTGCGTGCCGAGGGCATCAGCGGCGACCAGGTGCACGCCGCCAGCCGCGAGCCGATCCTCAACAACGTCGGCGTGGAGGTGGGCATCGAGGGCGTCAACTGGGTGTTCCGCCGGGACGCCACCGTTCATTACTACACACCCAGCGGGCCGGCGGAATAGGAGCGGGGCAGTAAGGGGCCGGAGCCGGGTGCCGGCCTCGCCGCTGCTAAAGGGCGCCTTTGTAAAAGCCGCCGTCCACCAGCAGGCTTTGGCCGGTGATGTAGCTGGCGCGTTCGGAGGCGAGGAAGACGACGGCGTCGGCGAACTCCTGGGGGGTGGCGAGGCGGCGGAGGGCGGTGTTGCGGCTCCAGTTGTCGTAGGCGGCCTCGTGGGGGACGCCCTCGGCCAGCGCCTTGACCTTGGCGAGCTCGTTGAGTCGGTCGGTCAGGGTGTAGCCGGGGCAGACGTTGTTGACCAGGATGCCGTAGGGGCCGTATTCGTTGGCGAGGGTGCGGACCAGGCCGGGGACGGCGCCGCGCACGGTGTTGGAGAGCACCAGGCCGTCAATGGGCTGCTTCACCGCCACCGAGCTGATGGTCAGGAAGCGTCCCCAGCCGGCGCGCTGCATGTGGGGCAGCACCTGCTTGGCGAAGTAGACGTGGCTGAGCAGGTTGAGGTTGACGGCCGCCTGCCACTCTTCGAGTGTGGTGGCGGCGAAGGGCTTGGCGGGGGGTCCGCCGGCGTTGGTGACGCAGACATCGAGGCGGCCGAACTCGGCCGCCGCCCCGGCCACGAAACTCGCGACGGCGGCGGGATCGGTGACGTCGAGCGCGCGTGCCCACACCCGCACGCCATGCCGCTGGCGGATGGCGGCGGCGACGGCCTCAATACGCTCGGGGTTGCGGGAGCATAAGGCCAAATGGGCGCCCTCGGCGGCCAGGCCCTCGGCCACGGCCTTGCCCAGCCCGGCGCTGGAGGCGGCGACAATGGCGACACGGTCTCGGAGTCCAGTATTCATAGTCGGGCCTCGTAGGCTAGGATATCGGCTTCGTGGCGGAGGGTGAGGGCGATGTCGTCCAGGCCCTCGACCAGGCACTGCTTGCGGAAGGCATCCATCTCAAACGGAATGGCCGCGCCGGCACCGCGGACCACTTGCGCCGGCAAGGCGACGGTCAACTCCGCGGCCTGGAACAGCGGACGCAGCGCGGGCTCGGGCAGGCGGATGGGCAACAGGCCGTTTTGGCAGCAGTTGTTGTAGAAGATATCGCCGAAGGAGGGGGCGATGACGCAGCGGATGCCGTAGTCGAGCAGGGCCCAGGGGGCGTGTTCGCGCGAGCTGCCGCAGCCGAAGTTTTCTCCGGCGACCAGGATGGCGGCGCCCTGGAATTGGGGCTGGTTGAGCACGAAGGCGGGGTCCTGGCGCCAGGCAAAGAACAGGCCGCGGCCGAGGCCGGAGCGGCCGGTGGTGAGCAGGAACTGCTTGGGGATGATCTGGTCGGTGTCCACGTGGGCGCGGTCGAGGGGAAGGACGCGGCCGGTGAGAACGGTGAAGGGTTTCATGCCCACTCCCGAATGTCGGTGAAGTGGCCGGCGACGGCGGCGGCGGCGGCCATGGCCGGGCTGACCAGGTGGGTGCGGCCGCCGGCGCCCTGGCGGCCCTCGAAGTTGCGGTTGCTGGTGGAGGCACAGCGCTCGCCCGCCCGCAGGATATCGGGATTCATGCCCAGGCACATGCTGCAGCCGGGCTGGCGCCACTCGAAGCCGGCCTCTTGAAAGATGCGGTGGAGGCCGCGGGCCTCGGCGGCGCGCAGCACCGGCATGGAGCCGGGGACCACCAAGGCGCGGACGCCGGGGGCGACGCGGCGGCCGCGCACCACGGCGGCGGCACGCTCCAGGTCTTCCAGCCGGGCGTTGGTGCAGGAGCCGATGAAGACCCGGTCCACGGCGATGTCGCGGATGGGGGTGCCCGGCTTCAGGTCCATGTAGGCGAGGGCGCGGGTGGCGGCCTGGCGCTCGCCGGGGTCGGAGATCGAGGCCGGGTCGGGCACGGTGCCGGTGATGGGAACCACCATGCCGGGGCTGGTGCCCCAAGTGACCTGGGGTGCGATCTCGGCGGCGTCGAAGCGCAGCTCGCGGTCGAAGCGGGCACCGGGATCGCTAGCCAGGGCCAGCCAGCCGGCGGCGGCGGGCTCGAAGGCCGCGCCCTGGGGGGAGAAAGGACGGCCGCGCAGGTACTCGATGGTCACCGCATCGGGAGCGACCATGCCCGCGCGGGCACCGGCCTCGATGGACATGTTGCACACGGTCATGCGCTCTTCCATCGAGAGGGCGCGGATGGCGCTGCCGGCGTACTCGATGACGCAGCCGGTGGCGCCGGCGGTGCCGATGCGGCCGATCACGTGCAGGATCAGGTCCTTGGCGGTGGCGCCGGGAGCGAGGGCGCCCTCGACCTGGAGGCGCAGGGTGCGCGGGCGGCGCTGCCACAGGCACTGGGTGGCGAAGACGTGCTCGACCTCGCTGGTGCCGATGCCGAAGGCGAGCGCGCCGACCGCGCCGTGGGTGGAGGTGTGGCTGTCGCCGCAGACGATCACCATGCCGGGCTGGGAGAGCCCCTGCTCGGGGGCGATGACGTGGACGATACCCTGCTCGGGGCTGTCGAGATCGTAGAGCGAGACGCCGTAGGCGCGGCAGTTATCCGCCAGGGCGGCGAGCTGGGCGGCGGCATCCTGGTCAAGGATGGTGAACGGCCGCGGGTCTGTAGGCACGTCGTGATCCATGGTGGCGAAGGTCTTGTCGGGGCGGCGCAGGGGGCGGCCGGCGGCGCGCAGCCCGGCGAAGGCCTGGGGGGAGGTGACCTCGTGGATCAGGTGCAGGTCCACATAAAGCAGGCAAGGCTGCCCAGGAGGCTGGCAGACGACGTGGCGCTCCCAGATCTTGTCGAAGAGCGTGCGGGGCGGGTGGGGCGGCGTGGGCATGGCGTCAGTGCGGGGCGAGCGGCTGCAGCAGCTCGCCCAGGTAGTCGGGCTTGCCGGCGTCGCGCACCAACTGCGGGCTCTTGGGCCCGCCGTGGTAATCCACCAGGCAGGTCTTGTAATAGTCGTCATTTTCCACCAGCAGTTCGATGGGGTTGTTGCTGCTGGGGCTGGCGACCACCGCGTCGTCGAGCAGGGCGCGGGTGTACACCCGGCCGTTGACCCCCAGGATGCGCATGCCGGGGACGATGCCCGCCTTGAACGCCGGGCCGTTCATGATCGAGTCGGTGACCTCGCCGTCCGCGCCCACGCTCAGGCCCACCGAGTAGAGCAGGTCGCCAGCGCCGTGGGCATCGCTGCCATCGAGCACGTAGCGCCAGCCGCTGGCCTCGATGCCGCCCAAGGGCGGCGTGGCGGAGGTGGAGTTGAGGCGCTGGTGGAAGAAGCCGGCCCAATCGTAGGGCACCACCTGATTGAGGGCGGCGACCAGGTCGTCGAAGGTGTAGGTCTTCAACTCGGGGCCGTTGTTGGGGCCGCCGTAGAAGAGGTGGAAGAAGTCTTCCATGGACTTGGCGCCGTGGCTCTGGTCGTGGATGGTGGTGGCGACCTCGAGCCAGAGAAGATCGCCCTCTTCGTAGTAGTCGGTGCCGCGGCGCCAGTTGTACCAGCCGTCGCGGCCGTCCTCGAACAGGCCGGGCAGGGCCGCGGCGGTGTCGAGCAGCGGGCGCCAAGTGCGACCGGGGCGGCCGGGGCCGAGTTGGGCGGCGGTATCAGCGAGGAACTGGCGGTACTGGCCGTCGGTCCAGAGGCCGCTGCGGGCGGCCTCGAAGTTGCCGAGGAAGTCGGTGAGGCCCTCGTAAACCCAGAGCAGATCGTCCTGCATGGGTGCCTGGTAGGGGGCGGAGGCGAGGTCGGCGGGTCGGCGGAACTTGCCGTTCCAGGAATGGATGAACTCGTGGGGCAACAACTCGCCCACGATGCGGGCAGCGTCCGGGCCCATGAGCACGCGCTCGGGCAGGCGGCTGTCGTCGCACTCGTGGTGCTCCAGGCCAAAGTGGGCGACGTGGTCGCTCAGGGTCAACAGGAAATGGTAGTCGCGATAGTGGCGGGAGCCGAAGAGCTTGCCGGTCTCGGCCACCAGGTTGACCATGCCGCGCTGCACCTGCGGCGGCAGCGCGAGCGCCTGGGGACTGTCGGCCACGATGTCGAGCTCGTGGTGGATGCGCTCGCCCGGCGGGGTGATGTCAATGGCGCGGTAGTACTGGCCGGCGATCACGGGCGAATCCACCAGCCGGGTGAGGCTGGTGGTCTTGAAGGTCAGCTCGTCGCCGGAGGCGCGCGCCACCGGCAGTGGGGTGCCGTAGTTCCACTCCGGCGGCAGCTTGAGGTGGGCCTCGACCAGGATCTGGTGGGCGGGGGTGTCGGCGGGGTAGAGCAGGTTTTGGTTCCAGTTGATGTCCACCAGCTTGGCGGTGGCCGAGCCGCCGGCGGTGTACTGGCCGGAGGAGCTCTCCAGGTAGTCGAAGGCGACGTTGAGCTGGCTGACGCCCTGGGGGACGTCGAGATGGAAGGTGAAAACGTCGCTGAGGTCGCGCGTCCAGGGGATGACCTTGCCATTGCCGGTGAAGACCAGGCCGGTAACGTTTCCAATGGGGCCGTCGGGCTCGTGCTCGCCCGGGATCCATTTGGGGTAGAGCAGGGTGAGCGGGCCAGGATGCACGGGCATCACCATGTGGGTGTAGAGCACCTTGAGCGGCGCCTGGGAGGCGTCCACGGTGAGGGTGATGGGGGCCTGCGACCAAGCGGCAGAGAGCAGGAGCAGAGCGCCCAGGACCGGCATCAGCAAGCGGCGGGAGAGGAGCATAGCGATTCTCCAGGCACGAATTTCTATGATCGCATGAGGCTTGCCCGGGATCAAAGTGGCTCGCCACTTTTTGCTGGGGTCGCTCCCGTGATGCCCGCACTGTGGGCATCACTCGCTTGGAGTGCGGGCTTCGATTCCCGGCAAGCCCGCCCCGCTGTGGCGGCGCGCGGCGGGCAGGCCCGCCCCGCTGTGGCGGCGCGCGGCGGGCAGGGAGGCCCGCTGGCGCTCAGGGCGTCTCCAAGTTGCCGCCACCGGCTGGCGGCTAGGAAGCGACGCGGGGCTAGGCGCCGACGGTTTTCATGCAGAAGGCGAAGAGCTGGTCGAAGCCGGCCTCGGGATGGGCGTGCAGGGCGCGCTGCACCGCCTTTTGGGCGAGCATGGGGGCGTAGCCCAAATTGACCAGGGCGCTGACCACGTCGTCGGCGGCAGGGGTGGCCGCCGGGGCGGTGGAGGCATCGTCGGGGGCGGGGGCGGGCATTTTGTCGCGCAGCTCGAACACCAGGCGCTCGGCGGTCTTTTTGCCGACGCCGGGGATGGCGGTGAGGCGGGCGAGGTCGCCGGCGCGCAGCGCCGCGCCCAGCGCCTGCGGCGCCAGCCCCGAGAGGATGGCCAGCGCCAGCTTGGGGCCCACGCTGTTGACGGTGATCAGCTTCTCGAACAGCAGCTTTTCGGCGGCGGTGGCGAAACCAAAGAGCTGGATGGCGTCGTCGCGCACTTGGGTGTAGACATGCAGCGCCACGGCGGCGCCCGCCGCCGGCAGTTGGGTGTAGGTGCCGACCGGGACTTGGATCTCGTAGCCGACGCCGTGGACATCGAGCACGATGCGGGCGGGATGGCGGTGCAGCAGCACGCCGCTGAGGTGGGCGATCATGGCAGGGACTCCAGCATGGGCGGCTCCGGCGTCTCCACCAAGCCGTCGGCGGCGGCGAGGGCAAAGAAGCGGCGGAGGCCCTGGCGATGGGCGGGGGTGAGGCGGTAGGCGACGTTGTCGGCGAGATAGCGACGGACTTCTGCGGGGTCGAGTTGCAGACGCGGCGCCCAGAGGGCAACGAGCGCCTCGCGCTGCTGCAACCCTTGCTCGAGCGCCAGGTGGAGGCGCTGCGGCAGCCAGGCGCGGTGGGCGGCGAAGACCTCGGCGCGGATGCCCCAGAGGGCGAAGACAAACGGCAGGCCGGTCCAGGCCTGCCACTCGCGCGCCAGGTCGTAGACGTGGAGGCCGGCGGCGGCGGCCTCGCCGCCGACGCGCAGGCGCAGCGCCGGATCGCCGATCAGCAGCACCGCGTCGGCGTCGGCCAGGCCGCGGCGCCAATCGGCATCACCCGGCCGGGACTCGAAGGCGGCACCGAAGCGGTGGCGCAGCAGAATCTGTACCAGCGCCGCCGAGGTGCGGGAGGCGCGGTCGAGGGCCAGGGTGCGGACCTCGGCGGCCGGCCGGCGGCTGACCAGCAAGATGCTGCGCACCTCCGCCCCCGCTTCCGGGCGCGCCGCCACCCCCAACCCATCCAGCCCGACCAGGTCCGGCACGCGCGCCAGCTCGATCACCGGAATTACGCCCAAGTCGGCGGTGGAGTCGCGCAGGGAGTCGGCGCAGGCCGAGGGCAGGGTATAGTTCAGGGCAAAGCGCGCGTCCGCCTCCAGCCCCCACATCAAGGGTGCGGCGTTGAGGAATTCGATAGCGGCGATGCGGAGCATCGGGAGTTGGGGGAGGCGGCGGGGCCGGGACCAGTATAAATGGAAACGCCGGTTCGGCCGCCCACGTCCGGTACAATCAGGCAGGAGGATAGAGACACGGCATGCGCAAACGAGCGATCAAGCAGTGGAGCGTGGGGTTGGCGCTGGGGCTGGCGCTGGTGGCGGCGGCGGCGGCGCAGGTGAACCCGCCGGTGGCGCCCAACATACCGCCCCCCGGGGCCACGCCGCCGTCCCCCTACGGCGGCAACTCCGAGCTGTTCGTGGGCGGCGGGATGGATTTCGCCAAGTCCACCATGGCCAACTCCCAGCCCGTCGCCACCACCAATGTGGCCAGCCTGCAGTTCGCCTACCGCTACCATGTCACCGACTATAACGCGGTGGAACTGCGGGTGGCCTTTGCGCGGCCGCTGCAGGTCTACGGCACGACGTTGCGGGTGCAGTCGCTGGCCAACGAGATCTCGTTCGCCTATGTTTGGACCTATCCCTCGGAAGGCATGATCCGACCGTTTATCCTGGGCGGGGCGGGGGCCATCCGCTATGCGCCCAGCGGCAGCAACAATACCACCGGGTCGGGCAACCAGACGCGCGCCACCATCGTTTATGGCGGCGGGCTGGACTTCCGCCTGAGCAACAGTTGGAGCATTCGGGCGGAGTACCGCGGCCTGATCTACCGGGTGCCCGATTTCGGGCTGATCAGCATCGCCAAGTGGAACCACATGCCGGAGCCGGACATCGGGGTGGTGTTTCACTTTTAGCTTGTGCCAGCGCCTGCGGCACTAGCACAAGGCATCCAGCAGTCAGCATGCAGCAGGCGAGCCGGGGCGGACACCCACGGCACTGCGTGCGCGCGGAACGCGCCGGCGGCGGTTGCTGAGCTAGTGGACTACGCGGCCGACGGGGCCGGAGCCGCCCTTGCCCGAGGCCATGCCGCCGCCGCCGGCGGGGGCGGCACCCATATTGGAAGGGGCGGAGAAGCTGCGGGCGGAGGTGGGGCCGCCCATGGTGGCGGCGCGCATGCCCAGACCAACCGCGGGGGCGCCCAAGCCGGGGCGGACGCCCAGGCCGGAACGGGCAAAGCTGCGCAGGCCGGTGGTGGTGGCTGCGCTAGCGCCCATGCGGGCTCCGCTGGCGGAGCCGCCCACGGCGCGGAATCCCAGGCGCGAGGGTTGAATGCCACCGCTGGGCGGGCGCAGGCTGGCTTGGTGGAACGCAAGCGGGGGCGGCGGGCTCAAGTGGCCGTTGGGGGCGTGGCCTCCGGGCAGAAAGCGCTGGCCAGGCATGAGCGGCCGGCGCGGATTGACATCGCGCGAAGCGCCCGTGGCGGCCGACGACCCGATCGAGCCCCCACCGTTCAGGCCGTTGTAGTTGTTGAAGAAGTAGTTGTCGGCCCACAAACTGGAGGCGCCGTAGCCGGCAACCACGGGGCAGCCCTGGAAAGGATTGCCGAAGTTCTGGCCAGCGAAGAAGTAGGTGACACCGCAGTTGGTGTTCAGGACCATGGCCGGCATGCCCTGGAAGCCGCCGAGGCCATTGCCGGGCTGGATGCTAGCGCGCAACTGGCCCTGGGTTTGGCTGATGTCAGAGGCGCTGGCGGCGACGACGGGATCGGCGACCACAACTTGAGCCGGGAGGTACCAGCCCTGCGCCTGGCTCCAGCACCAGCCCTGAAAATCGCCGCTGTTGACGGTCCAGGGGCAGGCGGTGGTGCCCGCGTAGGTGAGACCGGTGCCGGTGTAGGTGGGCATGGGCGGCAGAGCCGCGCCCCAATTCACGTAGGTGCTGAGGCTGCCGGGTTCGACGCCGTGATGGAAAGCGGCTTCGTAGTAGGCGTCGCGGGTCCGGCTCCAGCGCGTCCAGGGATCGCTGGCGCCGGCGAAGGTGGCGCGCAGCGGCTGCGCCAAATCGGCCTGCTGATCTTTCTTGAGCGCGAGTTGCCGATCGCCCTGGCGCAGGCGGGCCTTGCCGGCGAGCACGGTGACGGCGGCGGCATCGGCGCGCAGGCTGGCATCGCCCTCGGGCACCACGGCGGCGTCTTGCGGCAAGAGCAGTTGGAACTGCTTGCCGTCATCCTTGCGTACGGTGACAAAAGCAGTGCCGGCGTCCACCCGGGCGGTGGTGACGAAGACGCCTTGTTCGGTCAAGGCCAGTTTGGGGAACGAGAGTTGGGAGTTGGGGATGAGGCGCAGGGTAGAGCCGTGCTCGAGTTGAATCTCGGCCCGCCCCGAGGCCAGGGTGCGCACCCGCTCTCCCGCCACCACCGGGCCATCCAGCAGCGCCGGATGCCATTGGTGCTCGCCTGGCAGTTGCACCTCGACGGCGCCCGTCACCAGGCTGAAGCGGACAAAGCGAACGTTGCTGTCCGCCCACGCACCGCTTGCCAGTGCCAGAGCGATCAGCGCCAGCGACAGTTTCTGCCAGCCCTGCATACAGCCTCCACTACCCACAGTTTGCGCCGAATCCTGGCCTTGTCAAGCCAAGCACTCGGGCAAGCGCGCCCGCCCGGGGTTGGGGCCAGAAATGGTTAGAATAGGCTATGCTCCGATGGACCTTTGCCTGCGCGCTGGCGATGGCCGCCTCCCTGCTCCCCGCCGCCGCGGCGGCGCAGCAGCCCTCCGCCCAGCCGGAAGAGGTCTATCTCTTCAAGAACCCCCAGCCCGCGCCCAGCTTGGAGGTCACCACGCTCAATGGGCAGCGCATCAGCCTGGCGGCGCTGCGCGGCAAGGTGGTGTTGCTGAATTTTTGGGCGACTTGGTGCGGGCCTTGCCGGCAGGAAATTCCCGAGTTCGAGCAACTGCAGCGAATCTACGCCGGCAAGCTGCAGGTGGTGGGGATGTCGGTGGACGAGCTGCCGCCGGCGGCGGTGCAGAAGACGGCGACCGCGATGGGCATCAACTATCCGGTGGCGATGGCCACCGAGGCCTTGCAGAAGCGCTTCGGCGGCATGCCCTCGATTCCGGTCACCTGGGTGATTGACCGCAATGGCCAGGTCGAGCAGAAAAACCACGGCGCCAACCCCTACGAGGTGTTCGACACCGAGGTGCGGACGCTGTTGGGGCTGCCCACCAAGTTCAAGGTGGCGCGCATTGACCAGCTCTCACCCAACGGCAAGGTGGGCACGATTGATATTCCCGGAATCGCCGCCGACCTGCGGGCGCTAAGCCCGGCGCAGCGGCAAGAGGCGCTGGCCAAGCTGAACGAACAGGCCTGCACCTGCGGCTGCGAGTGGTCGCTGGCGACCTGCCGGGTGCAGGACCCCTCGTGCGGCTTCAGTTTACCGCAGGCGCGGCAACTCATTGCCGCCATCAAAAATGGAGCCGCCACCAAAAACGGAGCGGGGAACAAGAACTAGAGCAGTTTCACGATAGTTGTAGCCCGTTCCAGCGCAAATGCGAGCGGCTTTTCTGGGTGAAAAGCCGTATCATCGCGACCCGAGCAGGCTACGACAATCGTGAAACTGCTCTAGCGCGTGCCGGATTCGGTCTCCGAGTGCGGGGGCGGCAGCAGTTCGTCGAGAGTCTGGTTGAGGGTCTCGTCGGTGAGCTCGCCCAACCCCTCGTAGGGGTTGAAGGCGTAGTCAATCTCGTTGTTGGCGCTCGGGATGCCGGAAGCCTTCTCCTGCTTGCGCACGGAACGGCGTTCGACCTTCTCGCGCTGCCTCTCCTGGCGCGCTTTTTCCTTTTGCCTCTTCTGGAATGTCGGACCTGAACGACCCGCCATGGGGGACCTCCCGGGTATGAAGGATGAACGCCAGCGGCGCTGCTTCTTCTAGTGTAGCAGCTAGCGTGCGGAGGCGGTAGTTTTTGCCCGCGGCCACGGGCGAGTAGGCGAATCGCCAAGCCCAGAGCGGGTGCGCATTCTGGCATGCTACATGCAGGGAATCAGACAAAGGCAGTTTTCTTGTGTTGCGCTTGATTCGGAATCATCCCCTGGCCGGCTTGGTGCTGGCGCTCAGCTTGGAGGCTTGGTTGGCAGTGCCGGGCGAGGCCATGATCGCCTTGGCCGCCTCGACCCTGGTCAACGAGCTGGTCGGCGTTTATCGTCTGCTGCGGATGGCAGTGGGTGGCGTCGCCGGCATGCTGGTCAACGACCTGGTGCTGTTCGGGCTGAGCCGCATCGGGCGCGGAATGCTGACGCACTGGATCGGCCACCATGCCCTGCACTTCCATCTGTCGTCGGGGCTGGTGCTGGGCGCCAAGTTTCTGCCGCCACTGCGCAGTGCCGCCTACGTGGTCTATGGACTGCAGGGCGCGCCGCTGTCGCGCTTCCTCGAGGTCTCGCTGCTGTCGAGCCTGCTCTGGGTGGTGTTGTACCTGGCGCTGGGATTCAGCTTTCGCGGCCACATCGGCCGGCTGATGGAGCGGGCCGAGCGCCGCCGCGGCTGGCTGACGGCGGCGGAGTTGGCGCTGACGCTGGCGGTGGTGGCCGCGGTCTGGCTGTAGTGGAGCAGGGCGGGGCGAGGCACCCTGTCTCGCCCCGCCCTGAGAGTTTTTTCCCGGCAGCGGGCCGCCCTGTGGATACTCCACACCTGACTCGGGTCGCTCCCGTTGGTCGCTTGGAGTCGTGGCTTCGATTCCCGGCAGGGGGCGCCCGCTCTGCTCAGGACGCCTGCGAGCTGCCGCCCTGTGGAATTACGCCCCCCCGGGAACCCGAGACGGGTTCCGGGGGCCCCGGTTCGCGGCCCCGGCGCTGCGATCTCGCCTCCTGGCCGCGGCGGCGACTCGGGCCCTGCCGCGCAGCGCTTGAAAATGTAACACGGCGGTGATGGATCTCGTAGGTAGTTGGAGTGGGCTGGCAATCGGCCAGCCGCCAGGGAGGTTCGATGAAAAGTTCCCGCATTCTTATCGGCTCCGCCGTTTTGGCGCTGGGCACGATGCTGGCCTGGGGGGCGAGCCCGGCAATCTCGGCCCAACCCGCAACCGCAACCATGGCTCGGCAGGGACGGCAAATGAGAAGCCCGGCCGAGCAAGCCAAGATGATGACCGACCGAATTGACAAGGCGGTCACGCTCAACGACGACCAGAAGACCAAGATCGCGGCCATCTACGAGAAAGCCTTCACCGACATGGCCGATGCCCGGCAGAGCGGCGACATGGAGAAGATGCGTTCGATCCGGGAGCAAGCCACCAAGGACGCGCAGGCGGTGTGCACGCCCGACCAGGTCGCCAAGTGGCCCGCCATGGGCCGCGGCGGCCGGCGTGGCGGCGGGGGCGGCGGCTTCTAACCCCCCCTGGGCGGGGCTAGAGCAGTTTCACGATAGCTGTAGCCCGTTCCAGCGCCAGATGCGTGCGGCTTTTCTTGGGGAAAAGCCGCAGAATGGCAACCCGAGCAGGCTATGACAATCGTGAAACCGCTCTAGTCCTGCGGGCTCCGGGAAACCGGAGCCCGCATTTTTTTGCGGCCAGGCTTGCCTATTGCGAATTCCTTATTGCCTAATCAGAGCATGCAGATCACCTTCCACGGCGCTGCGGGCGCAGTCACCGGCTCTTGCCACCTGTTGGAGGCGGCCGGGCGGCGCATTCTGATTGACTGCGGCATGTATCAGGGCAGCCGCTCGCTGCGCGACGAGAACGCCGCGGATTTTGGGTTTGATCCCAAGGCGGTGGACTTGGTGCTGCTCACCCACGCGCACCTGGACCACTGCGGCCGCATCCCGCTGCTGGTGAAGCGGGGGTTCGGCGGGCGCATCCTGACCACCGCCGCCAGCCGGGATTTGGCCGAACTGGTGCTGCTCGACTCGGCCGGGCTGCAGCAGGAGGAGATGCGGCACCACCCCAACGGCGCACAGGCGCCGCTCTACGACCGCGGCGACGTGCAGCAGGCGATGGCGCAGTTCGAGGGCCGCATGGCCTACGGCGCCACCGTGGAGCTGGCGCCGGGCATCCGCGCCACCTTCCACAACGCCGGCCATATTTTGGGCTCGGCCTGGATCCTGCTCGAGCTGGAAGAGGCGGGGCAGCGGCGGCGGGTGATCTTCAGCGGCGATCTGGGCAACCGCGACAAGCCCATCCTCAACCCGCCCGAGGGTGCCGTGGCCGCCGACGACATCGTCATGGAGTCCACCTACGGCGACCGCAACCACTGCTGCCAAGCCGACTCGATCCAGGAGTTCCGGAAAGTGGTGGCGGAGACGCTGGCCCGCGGCGGCAACATCGTCATCCCCACCTTTGCCCTGGAGCGGGCGCAGGATCTGCTGTTTTACCTGCGCGAGATGATCGAGCAGAAGGTGATCGCCGCCGCCACGCCGGTCTACCTGGACTCGCCCATGGCCATCTCGGCCACCGAAATCTTCCGCCGCCACCGCGAGGACTACAACCCGGCGGCGGCGGCGCTGATCGCCGCCGGCGACGATCCGTTTGCCCTGCCCGGGCTGCACTTCACCCGCGATACGCAGGACTCGATGGCGATCAACCAAGTGCACGGGGCGGTGATCATGGCCGGCTCGGGCATGGCCTCGGGCGGACGCATCCTGCACCACCTCCTCCACAACTTGGGCGACGCCCGCAATAGCGTGGTCTTTGTCGGCTATGCCGCCATCGGCACCCCGGCGCGCGCCATCATTGACGGCGCCAAGACGGTGAAGATGTTTGGCGAGCCGATCGAGGTGCGGGCCGAGATCCGCACCATCGGCGGCTTCTCCGCCCACGCCGACCACGACGAGTTGCTGCGCTGGGCGCAGGCGGGGGGCAAGCCCGGCCGCGTATTTTTAGTCCATGGCGAGGAGGGCGCGGCGGCGGTGCTGGCGCGCGACCTGGGCGCGCAAGGCATCGCGGTGGTGCGCCCGGCGCTGCACCAGACGGTGGACCTGACCGCGGGGCAGACCGCCGCGGTCTAAAGGTTGGCGCGGGCCCCTGCGCGGCTTCGCCGC
>Ga0307374_10010428_pt1 | contig 13463 bp, 12 predicted proteins | sample OX3MG_FD_202532 | JGI IMG/M metagenome (GOLD analysis project Ga0307374, IMG submission 202532) | Soil microbial communities from Risofladan, Vaasa, Finland - OX-3 | ecosystem: Environmental > Terrestrial > Soil > Coastal area > Acid sulfate soil | place: Finland: Risofladan, Vaasa | collected...
TCCCACCAGGAGCTGCACTCCATCTTCGAGCACGCGGACCTCCAGAAGAGGGTCGCCTGCGCCCTCATGGCGTTCTCCGGCGTGAGGCCGGGGGTGCTGGGCAACCGGGACGCGAACGACGGCCTGAGGGTGTCGGACCTGCCCGAGATGACCATACGAAATGGCGACTCAGGAGAGGGCAAGGTCGACTTCCTGAAGGTGCCCGCCATGGTGGTCGTCAGGAGGACGATATCCAAGACGGGGATGCAGTACATCTCCTTCCTGCCCGAGCAAGGGTGCGGCTACGTGCAGCAGTACCTGGAATGGAGGATGCACATCCTGAAGGAGAAGATCGACGGGGCCTCCCCGTTGCTCACGGCCAACCAGTTCAACCCCCGCTACATCGGCAGGTTCGTGAGGGTGTGCAACGTAAGCGACGCGGTGAGGCACGCGATTAGGGCCGCGGGGTTCGGCTGGAGGCCGTACGTCCTGAGGCGGTACTTCGACACCAGGATGATGGGCGCAGAGCAGGAGGGGAAGGTGATCAAGGACTACCGCGTGTTCTGGATGAGGCACACCGGGGACATCGAGCACGTCTACACGCTCAACAAGGGAAACCTCCCCGAGGACCTGCTGGAGGGGATGAGGCAGGCCTACGCGAAGGCCTCCGAGAAGCACCTGGCGACCCTGGTCCAGGCGGGCATAAGCAAGGACGAGGTCGTGAACACCGCGCGGTCCGAAGCGCTCAAGATGTTCGGCTACACGGACGAGGAGCTCCTCGGGATCGGCGACATCACCCGAATCACGATGGAGCAGCTCCAGCAGCTCATCCACGCAAAGTCGAAGCAGATGCTCGGGCTGAAGGAGGGGACGCAGAAGGTCGTGCCCGTCGCGGACCTCGAGCGCTGGATAGAGCAGGGATGGGACTACAAGCGGGACCTGCCCGACGGGAGGGCCGTGATAGGGCTGAGGACCGCCTGAGAGGTTCAAGCACGCCGGAGGAGCGGTCCTCTCGATGCTCCCTTCCTCTCGAGTTCTCTTTCCAGCCGCTGCAGATAGTGCGGGACCAGGACCTCGGCCTTCCCGACGGGCAACGAGTCGGGCTCCGCGAGCAGGTCGGCCAGCATGGGACTGTCAGGGGGTAGCTTCTCCCTCAGGCGCTCCTTGAAGGCGCGCATGTCGACCGCGTTATTTTCGAACCTCATCTTCCGATTCGTCAGACTGTGCGGCGAGACGCTTTTAACGGAAGCTTGAGGCCGATGCGCAGCCCGTCGCGGAGTCAGGGCTCTTGAATTCGAGGAGCGTCATCAGGCCAGTCCTTCCAAGAATCGCGTCAGATTCTTCTGGCAGGCCTCAAATCTCTTGTCAGGCATCTTCCCATACGGTCCTTGAAGGCTGTCCCTGTAGCTCTTCGAATTCACCACGGCCATTGCCGACCTGATTTTTTTCTTGATCAGGTCGCGATCACACTTGCCAAAGATTAATTCGCGCACAACATCCCAGTCAAGTGCCGCGCCAGCGAGCATGAAGATGTCGCGAGTATCTTGCTTCCTGCCCGAAACGAACTTCATCGCGAACAATAGCTCAGGATCGACTATTCTCATCTTGATTCTTGTCGGTACCGACCTCCCAACGGTAGTCCTCTCCGCAGAGTGCTCCTTGAACAGGCCGCCTTCGAAGGCTACCCCGGTGTCCCTATCGACCACCGAATTCACGAGAAGGTCAAAGGCAACCTTTCTTTCTTCGATCTCGTAGCGCACATAATTGCCATAGGAAGCGTCGCCTTCTTCGGACTTTTTGAATCCGTCTTGCTTCAGCTCAGCTTCTATGGTGTCAGAACTTCCAAGAACAACGAGGTCGCAATCAATTGAGAACCGCGGCGGCACGTACGCATTCACGGCGTATCCGCCGATCAGTACGATGTTGTCCTTTGAGAGCCTATTGAGCGTCTCGAGGACTGCGCCCTCTCTTGCGTCCAGCGTCATGTTACTGCCTTCGCTGCCTCGGTCAAGACACGGCTGTCAATCTCCACTCTCGGCTTGACCTTGAATTTCGCTTTCAAATACGCCAAAGGATATTCGAAGCTCTCGATGTGCTTCTCCGAATACGTTACCGCCGATTCCAACGGATCCACCGGCATCTCATTGTGCGTCTCATATGCCAATTTTTCCTCTGGTTTCAAGATCACAAACTCCCCCAAAGCCAAATCAGGCTTGGAGGTGAACACTCTCACCTTGTGCTTCCTAAAGTAACCCACCCAAGTCCCCAAGTCGTTCCGCAAGACCTTCACAAAGTAAGGCGAATGCTCCCAGCTTCTCTGTATGTAGCTGTAATCCGTCCATACCTCCACCGCGCTGGCGTCGGTGTAGGCATACCTCATTCCCGCCTCCTTCAATAAATTTGGAACTCTGAACTCGATCATCGATTTGAAGATGTCATCCGCATTAGCACAAACATACTTGCCCTTCTCTACCCGCCTTATCCATCCCGCGTGTTCCAATACGTGCAACGTCTTCTTTGTCATGCTCTTTGACACGAACCAGGACAAGTAATCAGCAGGAAAGCTGTCGCTGGCAAAGCGGTTTCGCAATATGGCGTACGACTCCTGCGCGTACGTCGGCACCGGTTCTGACATGGTTACCTATTTGGTAACCCATGCATAAAAATGTGACGTTTCTAGATTAATGTTACCCTACCGAGGCATCGCCAAGATTCAGAGGTATAGGCTCAACGAGTGATAAGATTGCAAAATGACAATCATGACAAGAATGACAGCCTGAACCCGTCTCGGTGCATGGCGATCTACCGTGGATTTGCGTCCGGCGGCTGGACCGGTTGATTGGAATGAAGCCGGCTGATGCGCAGGAGTTCCACGTACTTCTCCATCATCATCTCCGCCGCCTCGACGGCAGAGGCCCCCTCCCTCAGCAAGTCCACTATCAGCTGGGGTATCGCGACTATCCTGTAGCCGTTGACCGAGAACGAGTTGTAGAACACTTGATCGTCGTACCACCTCAACCTCACGTTTCCTCCCCCTACGAGGGCGCCCTTCTTCACCAGCAGGGCGTGCCAGTCGTCGAAGTCGCCGGTGCGGATGTAGAGATCGGTCCTGGAAGGGAAGAGGTAGGCGTTGACCATCGACTCCGCGATGTATGTAGTGAGGCAGTACTCCAAGTCTGTCTTCTGCAGCACTTGCATGACCTTCGGCACCATGTAGCTCTGTGACTGAAACTTGATCTTCAGGCGGCTCCACCGAGTCAGGAGGCCTTTGTGGTCGACCACCCGCGTCCCGCTGACGAGATTTGACTTTTCCAGGTCTCGGAGAAGGAGGCTGACCTGAATCTGCTGCGCCTCGGCCAGCTTGGCAATCCTGTACTTTGTTAGATTGCCCTCGAAATTGCACAACAGTATTCTGTAGACCCTGTCGTTCTTTGTTCCTCTGCGCAGCCTGTCTGGATTGATCGGGGATTTGTCGCCTTGAATTTCTTCTCTCTTTGCTGCCATTGGTTGATGCTATAACGAGTGAATTTATTTATAAGTCTTATTATAGTATAATGATATGTTTTAGTTATAAGCCCAATTATATCAACGCCTCAGGGCGTTCCTGATCTCGGCAGCGCGGCAGCAATCGTGTCCAGACATTAGTCTCTGTCAACAACCTAGTCGTGGAGGTGTTGGCGCACCTCTTCATCGTATTCCTGTCACTCATAGACAGTATACTGAGTGACCTGCGCAGGACAGTTAGTATACTGTTTGTAAAACTGCTCTGAGGAACAGTATACTGTCTGCCGGAGTGCTCCAGCGGAGTGTATACAGTCCGGGAAATCGGTGTGCACAGTCTGTGTACAGTCTGGGTTGCGCAGTACAGTCAGTATACACTCCGGGAAATTGGTGTGTGCAGACTGTATACAGTCTTGGGAGTTCGACCGGACGGCCGCTATGCTGATTCGCACCCATTCGTGCTTGGTTCCGTCATTTTGGCAGGGTGTCAACGCAGGGTTGCCAAATTTGCGCCCAGGGTTGCCAATTCTGGGTGGAAGGTTGCCAAGAACGACCTCAGGGTTGCCAAAACGCATCCCCAAGGTTGCCAAATTGGCGATGTCCATCCCCATGGATGGCAACCTCCCCGGCCCGCGTTAAATACTCAAGGAGCCTTTCAGGCCGTATTCTTTCTTTCTCTCTGTCTTCGGACGATACCGTGAAGCTTGGCGCCAGCGGACGCCATCGAAGCGCCGATCGTGGGTGAAGAAATAGCCCTCTGCGATTACGTGTACGGGAAAAAGGAGAAGCTGATGAAGAAATTTCCAGCCGAAAGGAAACAAAAGTAATCGCAGGCGAGCCTGCTCATGTCCACCAACGAGTCACCACCGGAAGCCGTCGAAATGCCGACGCCAGAAGCATACCGCGCGCCAACCGCAACCGACGCATCATGGAAGCAACGAGCAAACTCTGAACTCGAGAAGGTAGTCGAGCTCTTCTCCTCGAAGGAGCTCCCAGACCTGTGCGCGAAGGCCCTCATCAACGCCCCAGAGAAGCCCTCCTCAAAGTGGTCTCTAGGCAACCAACTGCTGATGCTCCTGACTGGGACCTCGGATGCCAGGGGCTTCAGGCAGTGGAACGAGGTAGGAAGGTGGGTTGCGAGAGACAAGAAGGCAATCTGGATCCTCGGGCCTGTCAGAAAGAAGGTCAGGCAGGAGCCTCCCGAAGGGGTCGAGCGGACAGAGGAGATGAGGGAGGTCCTCGTCGGGTTCAAGGCAATCCCCGTGTTCCGGTACGAGGACACGTGCGGACAGGACCTTCCCGTCTACGAGCCGAGGAACCCGCCTCCTCTCATGGAGGTCGCGGAGAGGTTCGGGATGAAGGTCCAGTACGCGCGACTCGGCCCCGGAATGTACGGCACCACAGACCACACCAACAAGACAATCGTCCTAGCCAGCGAGGATTGGGACGTCTTCTTCCACGAACTCGGCCACGCGACCCACAGGAGCTTCGAACCCAAGAGCGGCCACGGGCAGGAACCTGAGGCTGAGACAGTGGCGCAACTCGTGGCAGCCACGCTCGCCAGGCTCTACGGAAGGCCCGCGGACAGCTTCAGCTGGAGCTACATCTCCATGTACGCCCAGTCCAACAACCCGCAGAGAGTCGGGAGGCTCTGCATGCGGGTCCTCGACAGGACGAAGAAGGTCCTCGACCTGATCTACCCGGCCAACTGATGCCGTTGCGGATATGATTCATATCCGCCTCTCCTCTTTTTTTGGACCGCTTTTGTGGCTCACCCAGACCGGAGGCAAAGGCTTCCTTTTGCAACCATGCCGTGGTGACGATTTATATCGAGTTAACCCGGCCCGGGGCTGTTCGCGAGATTGAAGGAGAGAACGGGCCTGTTGGTGGAGTCCCTTCTTGTCAACGACAGGGAAGAGGTATACAACGGCAAGGAGGCGCTGGTCGAGCCCAAGGATGCGATAGAAGAGCTAGTCCGAAGGAAAGGGTCAGCGATACCAGCCCTGATTCCGCTCATCGAGAGGTACGAGAAAGAGAAGGAGCGCAGAAACTTCGTCGATTACGTGATTGAAACTCTGGGTCGAATCGGCAGCGAGAGAGCGATGGAATTAATCACGAGGATTCTCCTCGCGACAATCGCAAACGATGACGATGGCTCCGATACTTGTCTCAAGTGGCTGCGAAACAGCGGAAGAACGGCTGTGCCTGCGCTGCTCAGGTTCATGGAAGCCAATTACCAGGACACGATTGCTGTGGGTTACGCAGCGGAGGCCATGGAGAAGATCAGAGACAGAAGGCTTGTCCCCATGTCGGTCAAGCTACTACAGTACCCGAATCCTCTGGTTGTTCAAAGCGCTCTCCTGTCCCTCCAGTTGCAGGGTGACAAATCGGTTGTGCCTCACATTGTTCCGTTCAAGGAGTACAAACACGAGCACTCGGGTGAGCAGCGACAGACCAGGGAATTTGCGTCGCGCGCCCTTGCATCGCTATTGGGAGAGGACCAGCCCAAACCGCGCGACTAGCGAGAGCATTTAGCTGAGCTCGGAGTGGTGATCATCGTCTAGCCAGATGTCATCGCAATTCGACTTCCGAATGAACCGCATCAAGCGACTCGTCAACCTGGGAAGGGAATTCGACGATGGGAAGTTCTGCAGAAACTATGGTGCCCATACGCTAATCAAGCTGATATTCCTCTCCTCCTACGCCTACCAATTCAGCACTATTGCCAAGGGACCGAAGGCCACCAGTAGCGGCTATGATGCCGCCGTGTATGTTGACTTGTTCAGCGGTCCAGGAATAATAGGGGTCGACGGAAGACCTGACAAGGTGGCCGGCTCTCCAATCGCGGTGACCCACGGTTCCAAGTTCGATTTCTCCGTTTTCGTGGACAACAGCAGCAGATCTACCGGGCTGCTCGCTTCTCGTCTCTCTAAGTTCCTCCCTCCCGAGAAGTTCACGGTCCTCACGGGGGATTGCAACGAGGTCGTACATCGCGTAGTCGACGAGATAAGCTCCCGTTACAAGAAGCCCATAGTTCTTGCTTTCGTCGATCCGGAGGGCATGGAGGCGCACTTCGAGACCATGAACGTGCTGAATACGCGCTTCCCGCATACCGACTTCATAATCAACATGACTGCCTACGCCGATCGTGTCCTTCAGACATTGAATGGTGGACAAGGGGCAAGCTACGAGACCTTCGTAAAGTTCTTCGGATGGGAGGGTGCGTCCCGACTCGTGCACATCGGCACTGGTGAGCTCTCAGAAGATGTCTACATCAGGCAGATAGCTGATGTCTTGGACAAGCCCGTGGGAATTATGCTTCCTGTAAGCGAGGTGGGAAACAGGACCATCTACAACATTCTTGCATTTACAAGGCAAGCGGGCGACGATCGGTGGGCGAAGATCATGAGGCACATCGGCAGACAGCTTGCAGGCCTGGATGGGGAGGGGGTGCTCGAGCTTCTCGATGTGGTCATGAAGAGGCGAGGGACGCTCGACTCTGCCTTCGAGTCGAAGTCCTAGTGACCCACAAACTATCTCCTTTTCAGGCCGTGGCGTGCCAAGCTCTCGTCTCATAATGTCTATTATCAGGTCACGTTGTTTACTTCAGTGAGTATAACGGTTGCATCGGAGAAACCGGTCTTGAACCGACGCAAGGTGAACTCCATTGCAATCAGTGGGTCCGCATGTTCAGGGAAAACGACACTTTCGACCCTACTGGCCAAACAACTGCGGTGGAATCACGTTAATGTCGGACAGCTCTTCAGGGATCTTGCAGGTGAGCAAGGCCTCCCGATTGAGAAGTTTGGGTCATTGGATGATTCTGCCCTCAGAAAAGTCGACGAAGGAGTGAAGCAACGAATGAAAACCGCTTCGCATGTTGTGTGGGAGGGTAGGCTCACTGCGTGGCTAGCGACTACATTGCCAGATGTGGTATCAGTGTACTGCGTGGCCGGCGACCGAACGAGGGTGAAGCGATGCGCCGGACGGGAACATATCCTGCTTGCTGATGCGCGTCGCCAAATCAAGCAACGCGATGACGAGGAGGGTCGAGTCTTTAGCCGGCTATACGGCATTGCAGATATTCGGCGCGAGGTGCACTTTGACATCCTCCTTGACACGGCTAGGAAAGTCCCTGTGGAACTGCTCACTGAAATTATGGCTGTTCTGAATCGAGATTTCGTTCTTGAGTGAGCTTGAAGGTAATCGCCGCGAGGGTTGTCTACGGTTCCATTGGTACCAAGTCTTTGGGCGGTTGAACCTCTAAGTTCTTTTGAACCACTTTCCAATCTAACTTGTACATTGGTACCTTGTCCTCCCATGCGTCCGTCAATGGATCGCCTTTCGTCAAGTAGCCCGTGATTTGCAACCATTGGAGCGCCCCAAGTCGAGATTGCCAACTCTCATCGATTGCTCTCAGGTCGTCGCACCTAATGTCGCACAATCCTTCCTCATGGTTCCTTATGACGGCCCACAACATCTTCCAGACTATCGGCCGTTGATTTCCCGAGTAGCCAGCTACAGCGGCGGGATGCAATTGTTTGAACCTGGAATACGCGGCATGGTTATCAGGAGAGTAAGAATCGTTTTCTGCATATTTTGCGTAAAATCGCTTTGTGAGCGTTATCCCTGTTTCATAGTTCGAACACATGAAAAGGTGGTAAAGCTGGTCCCGCCTTGGCTTGAATGGCATTGGAACGACGTAGCGGAACCACCTGTGCAGCCTATCCTTGTACGCATCAACCAGCCTCCCGATTCGCAAATCCGTGGACTTGGCAGTCAGAATCGATTCACGCCAAGACTTCATTCCGAACAAGTCATCCATCTTTGAGACAGATTCGCGCTCGTTCTCGGTCCAGCTTCTTTCACCGCTCTCTTGAGGAAGGGGGGCCAGTCCGAGCTTAGACCGCCCAACGAACCAATCCGACGTGAAAAGGAAGATGATGAACTCAGTTCTAGTCTGGTAGTAGAATCTTATGCGCTTCTTCGCGACCCGTTCTATCTCAGTCCAAGAGGTGTATAGCAATTGGTCGAAGAAGAAAAGTGAGTTTCCCAACGATATGCTCTCTATCACCGAGATCGCTTCATCCAGGGACTCGCCGAGAAGATACACGCCGGTATTGTTTGTCTCAGGCTCTCCCTCGGCCTTCGAAACATCCAGTTCATCCCACTTTCGGCGAAGAACGTTCTTCAAATGGCCAAAGCACTCTCGATTCTCTTCGACTAAGACCACCTTGAGCTTCGAAGTTTGGCTTCCTCCTAATTTGAGCTTCATTGCATGGCCAGAAGAGCCGAGTATCGTCTCCCCGGTCTCCTCAATGTAGTCCTCACATGTACCCGCATTCATCTCGAGAATGGATGTGGGTAGCTTGTTTTCTCTACCTTCCCCGCCTGAGGTTATGCTCCACCACATTGGATAGTATTTCCCCAGGATCTCGCACTTCAACTTGGTTCCTGTAGCGCCGCTGAGTACTATCGCGTCTTCGTGGAAGTCCAAGGCTCTGCGCCTGCAGGCGGCCTCCGTTCCTTATAGAGCTACACCGATTAGCCCCTCAGCACGCTTTTTAACGATAAGAAACTGACTTAGGGAGAGGCACTTTGGGAGATAAATCAGCCATCGAGTGGACCGATGCTTCGTGGAATCCAACCACGGGATGTACAAAAGTCTCGCCTGGGTGTCAGAACTGCTACGCCGAGCGCCTAGCGATCCGCTTGAAGCGGATGGGTAATCCAAAGTACCAGCGAGGTTTCGACTTCACCTTGCATCCTAATGCGCTAGACTTGCCTCTCAAGTGGAGCGAGCCAAGGAAGATCTTCGTAAACTCAATGAGTGACTTGTTCCATGAAGAAATGCCTGACGATTACCTTGACCAGTGCTTCGAAGTGATGGGCAAGGCAGATTGGCATGTTTATCAGATTCTCACGAAACGCCCCGAGCGACTTGTTCGGTATGCCAAACGACACGGGAAGTTCCCCGCACATATCTGGCTCGGGACCTCGGTCGAGATGGCGCTGTACAAGTCAAGGATAGACCTCCTTCGGCAAGTTGACGCCAGCATCCGTTTCATCAGTTTCGAGCCACTTGTAGGCCCTATTGGCAAAGTAAACTTGAAGGGAATCTCTTGGGCCATTGTTGGCGGAGAGAGCGGCCCGAATCACCGACCAATCAAGATAGAGTGGGTACGGGACCTTAGAGACGAATGTGTTGCACACAAGACGGCCTTCTTCTTCAAACAATGGGGTGGACCCACGCCGAAATCGGGCGGGAGAAAACTAGATGGCCGTGACTGGAACGAGTATCCGGTCTACGTGCCGAAATACAGTGGGAGACCCGCGGTCGTACCAATGCGACTCAAGCAGCTTCGAACCAAGAACTAGCGTTCTTGCGCATAGATCAGTTCAGAGACAGGTACGTCGTCTTCCGCGGTGGCCAGGTTCCGAGCCTTGTGTAGGATTCGTCCGAGTTTCGAGAGTGTATATATGCGTCGCAAAGGAAAAAGAAACACTCTCAATGAACGACGGTGTCCTGCTCCACATGGAGGAGCATACGCGAGCCAAGCACCAGATTCTCAAGGCTTACATCGACGCTTGGCTTCCGATAATGATACTGCGGAACGCCCGGATAGTCTACCTCGACGGATTCGCAGGTTCAGGTGAGTATGACGATGGATCGGTAGGCTCCCCAATAATCAGCTTGGAATGCGCGGCGAATCATATGTTGAAGTCAAAGTTCGACCAGGAAGCGATTTTCTATTTCATCGAAAAGGATGGTCCGAGACATGAGCACCTCGTGGGCTTCATTGCGAACCGCTTCAAGGGAAAGCCGAATGGAGGATACGAAAACCTTCCGTCCAAATTTACTATCGTGCCTGAGCATGGGGAGTTCAACACAGTCATGGAAGGCATTCTGAAAGGCCTCGAAGACAAGAATGAGAACTTGGCCCCGACTTTCGCCTTTGTAGACCCCTTTGGCTATTCCGACATCAAACTGAACATTCTCGCTAGGATACTCAAGTTCCGGAAGTGCGAGCTATTCATCACTTACATGGTGGGCTTCATCGACCGGTTTGCTACCGAGATTCTCCACCAACCATCGATAAAGGCGGCTCTGGCCGTCTCCGACCAAGAGATTCAAAGGATCAGCTCTATTTCGAACTCAGGTCAGAGGGAGATCGAGTGGCTCAACTTGCTGACGTCTGGGCTACTGGCAGAGCTCAGAAGAGTCGATCTTTCTATTCCGGCCCCTTACCACCTCTACTTCAATGTCAAGAACCGGACCAACAACACCCTGTACTATCTGGTCTACTATACCAAGAGCATTGCAGGGGTTAAGGTCATGAAAGAGGCGATGTGGAAGGTGGGCAGCGAGGGCCAGTACCTCTTTTCCGACTACGACTTTGTGCCAGGTCAGACTTCGCTAGTAGACTATTCCCAGGAGAAACCTTGGCAACGAGAGGCTGCCGAATATCTTTACAATTACTACAAGGGGAAGAGCGTCCCGGTAGCTCAACTCGAAAACCAAGTCATATTGCACACGCCGTGGATATGGCGAAAGAGGATTCTGCAAGTACTGGATGACGAAAAGAAGATTGAGGTCTTGGGGTATAGACCTAGGGCTCATACCTACCCTGACGGTAGCTCAATTCGGTTCTTGTAGCTAATGCTCAGGCCACCATCTACCGGAGAGGCCTTGTTCACCTAGCGAATCATGGAACATTTTCTCTGCTTTCCTGTCGAATCCACCGAGTTCCACCTTTTCCTCGAGAGCTTTCTCAAGGTAAGCCAGGTTGATTCCCCTAACGTGAACCGATTCCCCGTATATGTGGTCCGGGCGGATGTCTCCAAGCATCATGGCGATTTCGCTTAGGTCTGACTTTACGTCTGGTCTCGCCTTCACGGAAGGAAACACAGGAGCGATGATGATGCCAGTCGTCAGGCCGTAATCCTTCGCCCGTCGCAGAGTTTCCATCCTTCTGAGAGGTGGAACGACCCTTGGCTCGATTAGCCTTGATAGTTTCTCTTCTAGGGTCGCTACGGATACTTGGATTCTCACCTGTTTCTTGTATTCATAGAGCAAGTCAAAGTCTTTCTCGACTAGGGGCGACCTAGACTGGATGCAGAACTTCACTCCCGCAGGAAGCGCGCGCTGGAGGATCTTCCTTGAAAACTTGTAGAGTTGAGGAAGGTATGGGTCGTGCGTAGACGACATCATCACCTCTTGTCCCTTCCACTTGGACCAATCAGTCTGATCCATCACTTGCTCAAGATTCTCCGGAAGGGCGAAGTAATACCCCCAGTCCCTATAGACCACGCTTCCGACTCTCTGGAAGCTGAACTTCTTGTGGATCTCATCGACGTAGCAGAAACGGCAACCGAACGTGCACCCCACAGCGATGTTGATTACCCAACCATCGCTCAGTTCCTTCCCGACCCCGCCTTTTTCCGCATACGTGAGTTTGGATTTCTTGATTAGAGGAGGGTTGAGCTTGTATTTGGCCGACTCGACGCCCGGAGGCAAGAGTAGCGATTCCCCAAGGAACTCCAAAAGCGTGGCGCTGCCCTTTACAGCTCTGACCCTTCTGTTGGTCCTCATTGTCTCCCACGCCTTCAAAGCGGCCTCGCGAGAAGCCCCAGGATCCTTAAGCCGGGATGCGCGGGCCACATGGTGCCGAATTTCACGGTCCTTGAGAGTAGCCTGCGCCACTTAGCGCTCCACCTTCGTTGCTTGCATGTCTTTCCCCTTATTCACTTCTGGCCGCTTTCCGATAATTTAGCGCCTTTCCGTTATTAAGAGTTGTCATGTGTCGCCCCACGAATCGGGGGGAGGGGTGGCTGAAACTGCTCGTCTTAGGAGGTTTAATATCCCAATCGGGTAGATTGCATGGAAGCGTGATTGCCAATTTCTGAGGATGCTCTAGCCTCTACCAAGGATGGCCAGAGATTGCCCTCCCTTTTGTCCGCATTTCGAGTTGATTTGTCTTCAAAGCGCGAGGCTTCATTCGCCTTCTCGATTAAGAGCCCGATGCCTGGTTGGGTTGCTCACTCTTTCAACGCTGCAGTTCCGTTCTTCTTGGTTGACGCAAGAGGTGCTCGGGCGACGCAAATCTATTCATTTGCTTCAGGGATAAACAAAGAGGCGTTCATTCTTCTTGCAAACCTGGGTGATAGAATAGCACTCGTGATACGGCGTCCCGGCAAGGAAGGCGACCCTTATCTCAGGTTGCTTTTGCAAAAGGAGGAAGACTATGAACGAGCGATCGGGATTCTCAGAAGAATAGATCTCGTATCCGACGCTCTAACGGCCCACGCGAACTTGAGCGACGCGGTGGGGCTACTTCGGGTCGGGGCAGAACGTCACTTTGTCAACCTCGGACTATTTTCCAATTACTTTCTCAGGGAACGAATGGCCAGACACCTTTCCGAAAGGGGCAGAAGGGTTGAGAAGGAAACCAACAATCTCTTCAATCAGTTCGGCGGTGAAATTCCGACTGATGGGGCGAGTGTTACGAAGGTTCTAGCCGGATTGGGCTTCAAACCCATGCTTGTCAACACGGGTACGAACCCAGAGTACCGATTACTGTCCGGCTCAACGAAACTCGATGCAATCTGCGTCGTAACCAAAGCCGATTCGCTCGACACTAAGAAGGCCCAGGAAGTGGTTCCCAGCTATCAAGCTGTCTCGGCTCTCAAGCACGTGCACTGGGTGATTTTGACGAACGGGAGGTTATGGCGACTCTACTCCAGCAGAGTCAGTTCATCCAGCACTAACTATTTCGAGATTGACCTTGAAGGTGTTGCTTCGGAGAGTGACCCTAGGCTACATTACTTCGTCTCGCTTTTCTCAGCAGCCGCGCTCATGCCAAAGGAGACAGGTTCTGATCTAGATTCAGTCTTTGAAGGGGGGCTCAAATACGCCCAAGAAATCAAAGACGAACTAAGCAGTAAGGTCTTCGAAGGTCAGCTCTTTCTCAATCTAGTTAGAG
>Ga0307374_10010430_pt1 | contig 13461 bp, 13 predicted proteins | sample OX3MG_FD_202532 | JGI IMG/M metagenome (GOLD analysis project Ga0307374, IMG submission 202532) | Soil microbial communities from Risofladan, Vaasa, Finland - OX-3 | ecosystem: Environmental > Terrestrial > Soil > Coastal area > Acid sulfate soil | place: Finland: Risofladan, Vaasa | collected...
CCCTTCATCATCGCATCGCCGCCGGTCGATGGGACCGTCTGCTTTGACAGGTCTTCGGCCCAACTATTGGTGGCCAGCATCGAGACGATCCGCACCCCTGTGCGGTCGCCTCGTGCGAACGCCTACGCGGAGCGCTGGGTGGCCATCGTCATCTCGAACAGATCCTTCGCCAGTACGTCGGCCATTACAACTGACAGCGCCCGCATCGACGTATGGACCTCGAGATCCCGGTACTGGCGGCAGGGACACAGCCGATCCCCTGATTCGCCGCATCCATCGTCACGACCTACTCGACGGCCTCATCCACGAGTACCACCTGGCAGCCGCGTAGTCTGACCTGCCACTCGGGAACGAGAGCGTCCTCTGGCGCTATCGAGATGCGTGAGATGGTCCCGGCCCTCCGGGCGGGGGGACCATCTCGGGCCGGCAATCGAAACTACAGCGGCGACGCACCTCCGAGTTGCAAAGCCGACGTCGATGGCGAAATGTTGGCGCCCGACAGCTGCCTGGAACGGGACCTTTGACCCTGGTGGCTCTTCGGGTTCCTGCGGACAATGACTGATATGTCAGTCATTGTCCGCAGTCAACGCACAAGGCGGGCATCCGCAAGAAGTAGCGACGACAAGGATGTCCAGGATGTCCACGAACGGCTCGTATCGGCCGCGGCGGAGGTGTTCGCCGATTCCGGCTACCACGCCAGCCGCATCTCCGACATCGTGCGGCGCGCCGGCGTGGCCCAAGGCACCTTCTATCTCTACTTCCAGAACAAAGAGGCGGTCTTCCTCGAGCTGGTGAACCGGTTCTGCACCCGGATCCTGGACGAGACGCTCGGTACACAAGACCCACTCCGTGCCGGCACCCTCCAAGACGTGATTGCACAAGTGCGGCAGATGTGGCGAACCCTGATAGTCCGTTGCCGCGAGCAACCCAACCTCGTGAGAGCCATCTTGCGTGAGCCCCGAGCAGTCAGCCCGACCGTCGGGGACACGGTGCGGGGCTACCACGAGCTGGTGGCAAATGGACTAGCCGGCTACGTTACTGTCGCTGCCGAGCGTGGGCTGGTCCGCCTCATCGAGCCCCAGCTGGCTGGCTGGCTCGTCCAGGGTCTCGTCGAGCGCGCCATGTACTACGCCATCGACATCGATCCCGGCGCTGACGCGGAGTGGTTGGCCGATCAACTCATGACCATCGAAGGTGGTGGGCTGCTCGTGCGCTGGGACGACGCCTGGCTCGCCGGCGGAGCTACAGGCGCGGGGTCGCAATGAGCACTCGGCCGGACCGGGACGGTCCGAGAGAGATGCGCGGTGACTCGGGTGCACCTCTCCACCGGCTGGGATTGCTCGTGGCACGGCGCAAGCGGGTGGTCTTCGCGGTCTGGGTCCTCTTGATCGTGGTCGGGCTCGGGTTTCTCCCCCGCTTCATGTCCTCGCTGTCGATGACCGGCGTGTACGTGCCCAACAGCGAATCGAGCCGTGCAGCTGCTCTGCTCGCCCGCGACCTTCCTGCCACCGGCGCCAGCCAGGCGGTGCTGGTCTTCTCGTCTCCCACGCTCCGCGCCGATGACCCTGCCTTCCGAGGCGTGGTGCAACATGCCGGGCGAGCAGTCTCTTCGCTGCGCGGTGTGAGCGGTGTCGAGCTTCCCACCGGTGCCGCTGCAGCGGCGCTCACCGCTCCCGGCGGGCACACAGCGCTCGCTGTTGTCGCGCTGAGGGGCGGAGAGCTCGAGGCTATGCGGCTCGCCCCTCGTGTCGCCACGGCCGCTGCAATTGCAGCCACCCCCTCCGTGCACGTGGGGGCAACGGGCGAGCCACAGCTCAACTTGGACATGATCAAGGTCGAAGATGCCGACATCGCGAAGGCGGACGCCATCGGGATCCCTGTCGCGCTCATCGTCCTTCTCGTCGTCTTCGGCAGCCTGGTCGCCGCCGGGCTCCCGTTCCTACTCGCCCTGAGCAGTCTCGCATTCACCTTCGGGGTCTTCGGCGCGCTGAGCTTCCTTTTCGGGGGTGGTTACAACTCGTTTCTGGAGAGCGCCACCTTGATGATTGGCCTTGGCATCGGCATCGACTACGCCCTGTTCATCGTCACGCGCTTTCGTGAGGAACTGCCGAAGTCGGTCGCACCACTCGAGGCGGCCGCGAAGACCACGGCGACGGCCGGTCGTACCGTGCTCGTCTCCGGCTCGACGGTGATTGGCGCGCTCGCGCCGATGCTGCTCATCAACGACCCGATGATGCGCGAGATCGTTCTCGGCCCGATGCTAGCGGTGGCGGTGCTCGTAGGGGCGGCGCTCACCTTACTGCCGGCGACCCTCGCCGGCCTTGGCCCTAGGGTCAACCGCCACGCCCCCTCCCTGTTGCAGAGAGAGCGCCAGAAGAGAGAACGTCGGGGTCCGAGCAGGCTTACCGAGCTCGTTCTGCGCCGACCCGTGACGGTGCTGGTGGCGGTCGCCCTTCCCCTGGGCGTGCTCTCAGCCTTCGCTCTCGAGATGCATACCGGTCTCGATTATGGGCTGAGCGCCTACAAGAACCTGCCGTCGGGGCGCGCCGATACCACGATCGGCGCGGCATTTGGCCCGGGCGCCATCTCACCGGTCGAGGTGGCCCTCACCTCTCGTGGGAAGCCGTTCTCACAACGTGATCTCCAGACACTCGCCGGTCTCGATGCCCGAATTCGGCGAGATCCGAGGGTGGCTTCGGTCGTCTCGCTGCCCGGCCTGCTCGGTGGACCGTCCGCCGCCGCCCGGACACTGGATGCCGCCCGAAGGAGCCCGGCACTGGCAGCTTCGCTCAGTCCGATCGTCAATGCCGGCCACGGCAGCACGGTCACGGTGATGACGGTCGTGCCGCGCTCGTCGTTCGATTCGGCCCAGAGCGCGGCGCTCGTGAGCAGCATCCGTGGCGAGCTTCCAACCGCTCTGCGCGGCACGGGTATGCGCGCCCTGGTCGGTGGCACGACGGCCGCCGTCGTCGACTTCGGCCACGAGGTCAACGCCAAGACCCCGCTCGTGCTCGGACTCATCCTCGCCCTGGCCTTCGTGATCCTCGCCAGCGCCTTCGGTAGCCCCCTGGTGGCGTTGATTGGGCTGGCGGGCACCTTGCTCAGCGTGGGCTCTGCTTACGGGCTGCTCGTGCTCGTCTTCCAACAGGGGGCGGGCCAGACCATCTTCAACTTCCATTCGCCCGGCTTCGTCCAGAGCTGGCTGCCCCTCCTGCTGTTCGCCATCTTGGTCGGGCTCTCCACTGATTACCAGGTGTTCCTGATCAGCAGGGTCAAAGAGGAGTGGGAGGACACCGGTGCCGCGTCGCGTGCCATCGCCGTCGGCCTTGAGCGAAGCGGCCCGGTGATCCTCTCCGCCGCCACCGTCATGGTCGTCGTGTTCGCCAGCTTCCTCTTCACGAGCGAGCTCGAGCTCAAAGAGCTGGGCTTCGCCCTCGCCACCGTGGTGCTCATTGACGCAGGGCTCACCCGCCGCCTGCTCGTTCCTGCCTCCCTGCGCCTGCTCGGCAATCGGGCCTGGCGACACCCCGGTCACGACGAACCTTCGGCCCGAAACAGTGAAGCCCCCACCCCAGCATCACGAGGCCAGAAGAGAAAGGTCGAACACCCTCCAGTGACACCGTCGTCTCTGCCGACGGTTCCCGATGTCATCCTCGATCATTTGGCAGGTTACAGATCGCAGGTTCAGCTGATCGCCGATCGCGGTGTTCAGTGATTGCAGAACACGGGATTCAGAGATCGCGCACCGGGCGGCCGATAGTGAGTAGTGCAGCGTCTGGGCGGCTGCATAAGCAAGCCGGTGAACAGCGGCAATGTCAGGTGTGAGGCCCGAAGTCGACCGATGATTCCCCGCCATGATGTGTGAATGTTCGACTTTTGGGTTACGAGGCGTACGAAACCGCAACTTGACGGTGGGTCGCGGTCACACGGTCTTACGGGATGATCAATTCGCTTCGAAGGCGACGGCGGTGCCCAGGACTGCCATGAACACGGGCTGTTCGTAACCGCCGATCAGGCTGTGGCCTACGGCCGCCTCGCCGAAGGCGAACACCCCGAAGGCCAGCCAGCCCGGTCCGGTGATGAGACAGTGAGCATGGCGACAGCGCCAGTAGTTGAGCGAGCACCAGCCGCCGGCCTCAAGGCCGGCAACCCCGACGGTCGCCAGTGACGCCCGTAGCGGAAGGTGCGGCGCCAGATTGAGCAGGCCGACCACGACTGCCACCACCCCAATCGCAGCAAGGTTCCCGACACGGATGCGGTCGACTCGCTGCTTGGTCACCGAATCCGCGGGCAGCGACGGTGGCGACCATCCACAGAGTGCCCGCGCTCGAGTCTCGGCCTGGTTGAGCTGGCTCTGTTGTTCGGTGATGCTCATGGCGACCCCCTGTCTGCGGGGAAGTGTGTGTCTGGGGGGGGGGCGTGCCCGACCTCGGCCATGGCCGAGCGATCGCTGGCGCGGTCGTCCGCGAGCGCGATGGCGGCCTCGATGGCGCGAGAGATCTGGTCACGGCTCGGAAGGTCCAAACGGCACGCGGGGCCGACGCCGTGCGGATGCTCCGTTATGTCTCGACCGCCGACGAGCAAGGTCGGGGAGGGGTAAGGCCCCTCGAGTTCTTCGATCAGCGCGTCCACCCCGTACTGGTCGAGACACTCCCGGAGGTTCTTACGGACGCCGACGACGAGGGGGCAGTCCGCCACGTGGAGGATTTGTATCCGGATCTCGGGCCGCGGAGGTTCCAGCGTCGATGCGCCCGCCGCTCTGGCGCTGGTCATCGACCGGTCGTTCCCGGCACGAGCCACCCGAGGTCCTCGCATGCCGTCCGGGAGTTATCGAACGCATCGGTGACGCTCAGGATCTCGCCGTCGGGGTGTGCCGCCACCCAGGCGTCGGCCGCAGCCTCGGAGGCGGCGGGGTGGGATGCCGGACCGACTCCATTGGTCATCACGTCGACCAGCGAGGCGGCATAGAGGACGTCGACATCACCTGAGATTTCGGATGCGTGGATGCGTGGATGTTGTGCTTGGTGGTATTGCCGATGTCGTGCAGCCCGCCCCGTCCGTTCCGAGGACGAACAGGATTGCTACGAGGACGGTGAGTCTTCGCCACCCACGGGGTCGTGTGAACCGGCTCCAGGGGTGGACGCACATGCCTCTGCTCCCCTGTGGGTCGGTGACGCGCTGACCTGAACGATTCCGCCGGTGACCCGGGTTCGGAACACGGGGACTTGCACGCTGTCGTCGTCCAGGCAAGTACCGGAGCGGAGATCGAACGACTGCTTGTAGATCGGCGAGGCCACTTTGGGGATCCCTCGGCTGTCGCCGACGATTCCCCGGGAGAGCACTGCAGCATTGCTGAAAGGGTCCAGGTTCCCGATGGCGTAGACCTCGCCCCCCTGCAGATGAAAGACGGCGACCTGGTTGTCATCTACGAGCACACAGACGCCAGTATCGGGGAGGATCTTGTCTATCGGGCAGACCTCGAACCAAACAGTCCACTTGTCGTCGCGGGAGGTTGCGGTGCAACCATCGAAGGCCGAGCCGGTGTTGGTGGTGCTATCCAGGACGGGCACGGTTGATGTCGTCATTGCGGGTCCTCTCGTTGGTCTGGTCCAAACCGGCCGTTGCCGACGGTGATGGTGACCGGTGTCCGGTCCAGACGTCGGTCGTGGTTGCGTTCGTCTGGGAGCAGTGGCCGCCTCTGGCCACGCTCGCGCCGGTAGACAAGGCGCGGGTCAGGAACCGGCGTGTTCACGAAATGGGCGAAGCGGGCTACCTGGTCCGGATTCTCGACAGTGGTCCTCCACTCGCACTGGTAAGTGGCGATGTGGCGGGCCATGTCGGCTTCGAGTTGCTCGCAGATTCCCAGCGAGTCCCCGATGACCACTTGTCGGACGTAGTCGATCCCGCCGGGGAGCCGGTTCAGCCACGTAGCGGTCCGCTCCAGCCGGTCACCGGTTCGGATGTAGAACATCAGGAATCGATCGACGTAGCGAACCAACGTCTCGGTGTCCAGATCTTGGCCGAGGAGTACCGCGTGCTGGGGGCGCATCCCCCCGTTGCCACAGACGTAGAGGTTCCACCCCTTCTCGGTGGCGATCACTCCGAAGTCCTTGCTCTGTGCCTCCGCGCATTCGCGGGAACAACCCGATACTGCCGACTTGATCTTGTGGGGCGATCGCAAACCCCGGTAGCGGAGCTCGAGATCGATGGCCAACTTGGTGGAGTCCTGGACGCCGTACCGGCACCAGTTGGTACCCACGCATGACTTCACGGTGCGCAAGGCCTTGCCGTAGGCGTGACCGGATTCGAACCCGGCATCGATCAGGAGGCGCCAGATCTCGGGCAACTGGTCGATCCTCGCCCCCAGCAGGTCGATTCGCTGTCCCCCGGTGATCTTGCAGTAGAGATCGAATTCGGCCGCCACGTTGCCCAGCACGATCAGTTGGGCGGCGGTGATCTCGCCGCCCGGGACGCGGGGGATGACGGAGTAGGTGCCGTCGCGTTGCAGGTTGGCCAGGAACATGTCGTTGGTGTCCTGAAGGGGTGCGTGGTTGTCGTCGAGGACATGCTCATTCCACAGCGAGGCAAGCATCGACGCCACGGTCGGCTTGCACACTTCGCATCCTCGCCCCGTGCCACAGCGCTGGAGCAGCTCCCCGAACGTGCGAATCTGCTCAACGCGAATGATGTCGAAGAGCTCCTGTCTGGTGTGTGGGAAGTGCTCACACAGACTGCGGTCGACCGCGATTCCGGCCCTGGTGAGCTGATCGTCCAGGAGGCCCTTCACCAGCGGCACGCAGCTTCCGCAGCCGGTGCCGGCCAGGGTCTGCGCCTTCAGGTCGCCGATGGTGATAGCACCGGCGCTGACCGCAATACAGATGCGGTCCTTGGTCACGTTGTTACATGTACAGATGGTGGCGGTGCCGGGTATGGCGCCCACGCCAAGGGCCGGCGCATCCTCCCCGGCGGGTACTGCCAGGGCGGCCGGACGCCCTGGCAGGGGTAGCTGCGACAGGCACAGCTGCTGCAGCATCGCGTAGTCGGCTGCGTCGCCGACCAGGATGCCACCCAGCAGCCGAGTCCCGTCGGCATCAACCACCAACTTGCGATAGACCCGGTCGACGGGGTCGTGCCACACGACATCTTTGGTCCCTGGCGTCTCCCCGTGGGCGTCACCGAAGCTCGCCACATCGACGCCGAGCAGCTTCAGCTTGGTCGAAGTGTCCGACCCGGTGAAGGTGTCGTCGCCTCCAGCCAGGCGACTCGCCACCACCCGTGCCATGGCGTAACCGGGAGCGACGAGTCCGTAGACCTTCTCGCCGTGCGACGCACACTCCCCGATGGCAGAGATGGCCGGGTCGGAGGTGTGACAGGTGTCGTCGATGACCACGCCGCCGCGGGGCCCGACGGCCAGGTCACACGATCGGGCGACCTCGTCCCGGGGACGGATCCCTGCAGAGAAGACCACCAACCCAGCTGGCAGGATCGATCCATCACCCAACTTGACGCCCTGCACGCAGCCACCGGCATGGATGACCGCGGTGGTCGTCGCTCCGGTGTGCACATGAATGCCCAGAGTTTCGATCTCCTGGCGCAACACCTCGGCGCCTCGCTCGTCGAGCTGCATCGGCATGAGCCGTGGCGCCATCTCCACGACATGGACCTCGATGCCCAGGTGGAGGAGCGCATTGGCAGCTTCCAGTCCGAGCAGGCCACCGCCGACGACGATCCCTGTCCCCGCGTCGGCCGCTGCACTCCGAATTGAGTCGAGATCTTCAATGGTCCGGTAGACAAAGCACCCGGGCTCGGTAGCACCGTCGATCGGGGGGACGAACGGGGCAGATCCAGTGGCGAGAACCAAGGCGTCATAGCTGATCGCCGCCCCTGTGGACGTGTTGACGATCTTTGCCTGCCGGTTGATACCGGTGATCGCCTCGCCCAGGTGCATCTCGACCTCGACGGCTACCTGGGGATCGACGAGGCTCAGATCACTCGCGGTGCACCCATCGAAGTAGGAGCTCAGATGGACGCGGTCGTACGCAGCGTGCGGCTCCTCACCCAGAACGACGATGCGCCAGGAGGTGGAGGCCCCTGACTCGACGACGAGGTCGACCAGTTTCTGTCCGACCATGCCGTTTCCCGCCACGACCAGCGTCTTCTTCACCCACCCCACGGTACGGGGGCGACGTTTCCGACCCGTTGTCGGCAGGCAACGAGTCGGTGAATTCAGGCTCACACCCCGTGACTGCGACGGTGAAGCCCCATTGCATTGCTTGTAATGCAGCGGTCATGGATCGGAAACTGCGATCGGACACAATGACGGGGTGATCTCGATCCGGCGACACTTGGCTCGGCCGCGTCGTCGGAGTCGTTATGGCCGACCGGATGGTTAGATCGTCAAAGACGACCCCCACCCACTGTCCGTTCTGCGCATTCCAGTGCGGCATGCACGTCACGGATGACCCGGACGAGGCCGTCGCCATGCAGATTGCTCCGGACGCCGCTTTTCCCGTGAACCGTGGCCAGATGTGTATCAAGGGCATGCAGGCCGCGGTCATGATCCGGCATCCGGACCGGCTCCGACGTCCACAACTCCGCAACCGGCGAGGGACGTTGGAGCCGGCGTCGTGGGATTCGGCCCTCGATGAGCTAGCCGCTCGTTTCATGGACGTCCGGAAGGCTCATGGTCCGGAGGCTGTTGGGGTGTTCGGCAGTGGCGCGCTGACCAACGAGAAGGCATACGTCCTCGGCAAGTTCGCCCGGGTCGCCCTCCAAACGCCGAACATCGACTACAACGGCCGCTACTGCATGGCGTCGGCGGCTGCGGGCCAGAACCGTGCCTTCGGCTTGGATCGTGGCCTTCCCTTCCCGGTCTCGGACATTGGATCGGCCCAGGTGGTCCTGCTGTGGGGATCCAACTGTGCCGACACCATGCCGCCGATCATGCAGTGGTTCGATGAGCAACAAGCTGCTGGCGGCACATTGGTGGTGGTCGATCCCCGCTACTCCGCGACGGCAGAACGGGCCGATATCCATCTGCAACTCCGACCCGGCACCGATCTCATCCTGGCCAACGGGCTGCTGCACTGTGCCATCGAAGACGGGCTCGTCGATACGGACTACATCAACGAGCGGACGACCGGGTTCGACGCCGTCCGGCGGGTCGTCCTCGCCGATGACCCGGCGCGGGTCGAACGGATCACCGGGGTGTCCACACGTCAGATCCGCCGGGTTGCCAGGCTCCTCGCCGAAGGACCGGCATCCATGTTGCTGAGTGGGAGAGGACCCGAACAGCAGTCCAAAGGGGTTGACTCCGTGCTGGCATTCACCAATCTGATGCTGGCCCTCGGTATGGTCGGAAAGCCGGCGAGTGGCTACGGATGCATCACCGGTCAGGGAAACGGACAGGGGGGCAGGGAGCACGGACAGAAGGCCGATCAGCTCCCGGGTTACCGCTCGATCGAGAACGACGCAGACCGCGCCGCGGTAGCCCGAGTATGGGGAGTACCCGTCGATGGCCTCCCCGGTGCGGGCCGGAGCGCGTATGAGCTCCTCGACACCATGGGACTGCCCGGTGGGCTTCGAGCGCTCCTCGTCGTGGGCTCGAATGTGGCAGTGGCCTCGCCGTCTGCGCGCCACATCGAGGAGCGACTGGCGGCGCTGGACTGCTTAGCCGTTCTCGACGCATTTCCGAACGAGACGACAAGACACGCCGACATCGTTCTTCCCACCACCCAGTGGACCGAGGAGGAGGGCACGATGACCAACCTGGAAGGACGGGTCCTCCACCGGCGTCCGCATGCGCGGCCCCCTGACGGGGTGAGGAGCGACCTGCAGATCATCTGCGCCCTGGCCGACCGGCTAGGTCACCGCAGCTCGTTCCCCTCCTCCGAACCTCACGTCGTCTACGAGGAGCTGCGCCGGGCGAGTGCCGGCGGTCGTGCCGACTATTCCGGTATCACCTATGCCCGGATCGATCGGGAGGACGGGGTCTTCTGGCCGTGCCCCACGGAGGATCATCCCGGGACGCCTCGTCTGTTTACCGAACGATTTGCACATCCCGACGGGTGTGCCCGGTTCGTCCCGGTCCAGCACCGGAATGCCGGTGAGGAGCCAGACGCCGAGTTCCCGGTGATCTTCACCACCGGTCGCTACCGGGAGCACTACAACTCGGGTGCGCAGACCCGTTCCATCGCCCGCCTCGTCGAGGTGTGCCCCGAACCGCGCTTGCACATGCATCCGATGCTGGCGACTCAGCTGGGGCTCATACCCGACGCGCTGGTGCTGTTGTCTTCCGGGTGAACATCGCGCCCGATATCCGACCGGATACGGTCTTCGTTCCGTTCCACTGGGGCGGACACCAGGCGGCGAATGTCCTCACCAATCCGGCCCTCGATCCGACGAGCCGGATGCCCGAGTTCAAGCTGTGCGCCGTTCGGATCAGCGCCGTTGACGCGGCCGACGAAACACCCGGTCTATGAGCGGGCGCCAACGACTCCTGATCGTCGGGAACGGGATGGCCGGGGGCCGACTCCTCGACGACCTCCTCGCCCGCGGTGCCGCCGATCAATTCGCCATCACCGTGGTCGGCGAGGAACTCCACGGGGAATACAACCGGATCATGTTGTCGCGGGTGATCGCCGGCGCCGACCCCGACGAGATCACCACCAAACCCCATGGGTGGTACGAGGAACACGGAGTAGAACTGATCTCGGGGCGATGGGTACAGCGTCTGGACACCCGGGCGGGAGTGGCCCTGATCGGCAACGGCGATGTCGTTCCCTACGACCAGTGCGTGCTGGCCACCGGCAGCGCTTCGTGGATCCCGCCGATCACCGGTGCCCGACAGACCGACGGATCGTTGACACCGGGCGTCCACGTGTTCCGGACCATGGAGGACTGCCTGGCCATCCGGGCCGAGACGAATCCCGAAGGTGGCCAACGAGAGGTGGTCGTGCTCGGTGGAGGACTGTTGGGTCTGGAGATCGCCAAGAAATTCGCTGATCTCGGCCATCAGGCCACGGTCGTCCATGTCGGACACACGCTGATGGATACCCAATTGGATCTGATCGGCGGAACGATTGTCCGAAGGGCGATCGAGTCGATGGGCATCCGGGTCGTCTTCGGGCAGACGGATGCGGTCCTTGCCAAAGAGTATGTCGAAGCGTTGACCATGGACGATGGACGCCACATCCCGGCCGACACGGTGGTCTTTGCCACCGGTGCGCGACCGCGCATCGAGACAGCGGCAGCGTCGAAGATAGAGGTGAACCGCGGTGTGGTCGTCGACGACCGGCTCGCCACATCCGCACCGCGGGTCTCGGCTATAGGGGAGTGCGCCGAGCACGACGGAGTCACTTACGGCCTGGTGGCACCGTGCTGGGAGCATGCCCGTGTTCTTGCCGACCTCCTCACCTGTGCCGATCTCACTGCTCGCTATCGAGGTTCGAGGGTCTACTCCCGCCTCAAAGTAGCGGGCGTGGACGTGGCATCCATGGGCCCGATCGAGGCCGGGGATGACGACGAGGTGGTCCAGGTGATTGAAGAGCGGCGGGGTGTCTACCGGAAGCTGATAGTCCGGAACGGCACGATCGTCGGAGCGGTCGTGGTCGGTGATCCGGATAGCACCCCCTCGTTGGTGCAGCTGTTCGATCAGGGGGGTCAGCTGCCGGTGAACCCGATCGACATCTTCTGTTCCGCCAACGGGTTTCAACCAACCGACGCCGGACTGTGCGATGAGTTGTGCAACTGCAACCGGGTGAGTAGGGAAACCATCGTCAAGGCCATCGCGATGGGGTGTGACACTGTCGAAGCGCTTCAGGCTACGACCCGGGCCGGTACCGGTTGCGGCACCTGTGTCCATCGGCTCAGCGAGCTTCTTGAACGTACCGTGTCTGCTGTGGCGGTGACCTGACGCCGTCGGGTGGTCGACGCCAAGTGCCGGATCGACCCCCCGTCTTCTCCCAGAGCGTCAGGTCTTCGATCGAGGCAACGACCCCGTTCGAACTACACGCTCCCACAACCGCCAGCGCAGCGATTGCGCAGGCGGTCAGTGCCTCCATCTCCACTCCGGTCCATTCCACCGTCTCCGTCGTTGCCGTTACCACCACCCCGCCCACCTCGAAGGCCACGACAAGGGAAATATCGGTGAGCCTGATCGGATGGCAGAGCGGGATGAGCGTCGATGTCTGTTTCGCTGCAAACATGCCAGCGATCGATGCCTCCCCAAGCGTTCCGCTGTTCTCCAAGCTGATTTCGGGCATGGTGTCATCCGATCCGAGCCCGGAGTCCACGACCACCCGGCATCGGGCGATCGCCCGTCGGTGGGTTTGTTCCTTTCCGGTGATGTCGACGATGTGCGCATGTCCACGCTCGTCGAGATGCGCGAACTCGGTCGTCACGACTGGGGTCTCTCGGATCCGATGTCCTCGGCCAAGCGCCGCGCCAGATCAAGCGATTCGGCAAGGGAGCGGTCAGACTGGGCCACCATCCAGCAGGTGATAGGCGCGGCCACCCGTTCCGACGCGTGGGCCGCGATGCCAGCTAGCTCCAGTAGTGAGTCGACCTCGTCGGCCGTGGGCGCGTCAATACCCAGGAGGGTGGCGTAGCGGTCGAGCCACTGGTCGGCACTCATCAATTCACCAGTGGGTCGTGGCTCATGCACCTAGGATCCCGATTGTGTCCCACCTCGCCAAGGTACTCACCATCTCCGACTCTGTGTACGCCGGCACTCGTCAGGACGGCTCGGGCCCCGCGGTTGTCTCCCGGCTCACCGATGCGGGCATCTCGGTTGTCGACGCCGTGACCGTGGCTGACGGTATCGAGGCGGTCGGCGATGCGCTGCGTCACCTGGTCAGTGAGTTTGCCGGAGTTGTCGTCACGACGGGTGGCACCGGGTTCGGCCCCCGTGACCTGACTCCGGAGGCCACCCTGCTGGTGGTCGATCGGGTTGCACCCGGTTTGGCCGAGTCGATGCGGTCGGCCAGTCCTCAGGGACGACTCTCCCGAGCAGTGGCCGGTACCATCGGCAAGTGCCTGGTTGTGAACGTTCCAGGCTCGCCGAAAGGAGCGATCGAGTGCCTCGATGCGGTGCTCGACGTCATACCCCATGCACTCGAACTTCTGGCCGGACGGCATCCGCATTGATCGCCGAGGCGACAGCTCGGCGCTCCGCATCATGAACCGCCCGAAACCGGAGGGAGTATCGCCACCTCGTCACCGGTGTGAACCGGCGTCGACGGTGAAGCGGTTTGGCCGTTCACCCAGACAGCACAGCTGGGGATGAGCCGAGCCAGGTCTGCGCCGTACCGCGCGATACAGATCGCCAACACCTCGCCCACCGTGGCCGCTGGGAATCGGTCTGCTGAGCACCCGGCCGCCACCCGAGCTGGGCCGAAAAGGCGTAGATGAATGGCACCCGCCTCGGACTCCATGGTTATCCCCGAGCTTGTGCCCATGGGC
>Ga0307374_10010431_pt1 | contig 13460 bp, 15 predicted proteins | sample OX3MG_FD_202532 | JGI IMG/M metagenome (GOLD analysis project Ga0307374, IMG submission 202532) | Soil microbial communities from Risofladan, Vaasa, Finland - OX-3 | ecosystem: Environmental > Terrestrial > Soil > Coastal area > Acid sulfate soil | place: Finland: Risofladan, Vaasa | collected...
TGTTCGCGCTGATGATGCTCCAGTCGGCGTACTTCAGCCTGCGCAAACAGGGCGACGATATCGTCGAGCATGGCGACCCGCTGGCCAAAAAGCTCGACCTGGTCGGCGAGGTCCCCGGCGAGGGCGGCAAGACTATCCACTATGAAATCGTCCACGTACCGGGCGGCGCGGCGCTGATGGTGGTGGCGGGGCTGATGTCGGGGTTGCTCGGAATTGGCTCGGGCGCGCTCAAGGTGATGGCGATGGACTACATCATGCACATCCCGCTCAAGGTCTCGAGCGCGACCAGCAATTTCATGATCGGCGTCACCGCCGGCGCGGGAGCGTTGGTGTTCCTGGCGCGCGGCGATGTCGCCACTGTGATCGCGGCGCCCGTCGCGCTGGGCGTCACGGCCGGGGCGCTGCTCGGCAGCAGGATTCTGCCGTACGCGAATGTGCGATGGCTGCGGCTGGGCTTCGTGGTGATCCTGCTGCTGATCGCGGTCGAGATGGGCTGGCGCGCGCTATCGGGGATTTGAAACATGCCGGAACTTGCTGAACACACCGCACAATCCGCTGATGAAGATCGCATCCTGCGCGTATGGACCCCGCTGCTGTTGCGCACGATTCTGATCGTGGCGACTGTGATCCTGCTCGGCGGTCTGATCATGATGGCGACGCACGCGCCCGGCTACTACGCGCAGCGTTATCACACGATCCAGAGCGGGCACGCGCACGACCCGCAGACTTTCGTCGAACTGATCCAGGGCGCGACCCATGGCGACTCTCATTCCGTCATGACCGTCGGCCTGTTCGTGCTGACCCTGGTGCCGCTGGCGCGGGTCGCATTCTGCTTCCTGCTCTTTATCAAGGAACGCGATTTCGCGTACGTTGGCTTTACCGCTTACGTGCTAGCCGGCCTTATCTTCGGCATGCTGCTGGGACGGATCGGCTAGCATTCTGGAATGTGTTTCGGAGGATATTCACATGGAAATCAGAGGCAAGGCTGGCGTCGTAACCGGCGCGGGTTCTGGAATCGGACGCGCAGTCTCGATTCGGCTCGCGCACGAAGGCGCGTCGATCGTAGTCGCCGATATCGATGAAGCCGGCGGCGCCGAAACCGTCAAGCAGATCGAAGCCGCGGGCGGCAAGGCAGTCTTCGTACACGCCGACGTCACCAAGGAATCCGACGCACGCCGGATGCTCGACAGCGCCGTGCAGAAGTACGGCCGACTCGATATCCTGCACAACAACGCCGGAATCGGCGTCGGTGCGCCCGGCTTCCCACTGGCCGATCCAGCGCGGTGGCATCTGGTGATCGAGATCGATCTGCAAGCCGTAATCCTCGGCACCGGCCTGGCCGCATCGATCATGGAAAAAGGCGGCGGCGGCGCGATCGTCAACACCGCCTCGATGGCTGGCCTGTATCCGCATCGCCAGGACGCGGTGTACGGCGCGGCGAAAGCGGGCGTCGTCAACTTCACCCATTCGCTCGCCTTCTGGGAGCAGGACAAAAAAATCCGCGTCAACTGCGTGTGCCCTGGAATCGTCGACACTCCGTTGGTCCGGCGCGGACTCGAGCAGGCGCAAGCTCACGGGATGAAAAGCTGGATGCCCTCGAAGATCATCCAGCCCGAGGAAATCGCCGACGCGGTTTACTCTCTGGTCCGCGACGACTCGCTCTATGGATGCTCGCTCGAAGTGCGCCCGACGGGCAGGCAAATCGTCGATCCGCGTCCCGCTCCGGGCTCGCGCCCAAGCACGCATGCGGGGTTCAAGTCGTGAAGCGCCGCGATCGCATATTCACGGTTGCGCTGGGCGCGCTTGCGCTGGCGGGCTCGGTTGCGATCACCTTCGGCGCCGCCGCGCGTGCCGGCGATGCGTCGGCGTCGGTCCCGCCCGGCGATATTCGCGTAAATTTTCTCGGATGCCCCAATACCAAGGGCAAGGTGAAGTGCGCGATCTACAACTCGCCCGACGGCTTTCCGACCGATCGCAGCAAGATTACACAGAGTGCCGCCTCGCCAGTCACGGGCGACCGCGGAGTATGCGTGTTCAAGGGATTGCCGCCGGGAAATTACGCGGTTGCCGCCTTTCAGGATGAAGACGGCACCGGCAAAATGCGCAAGAACATGCTCGGCATCCCGCAAGAGGTGTACGGCTTCTCGAACGACGCCCGCAACTCGCTGAGCGCGCCATCATTCGACCAAGCCGCCTTCAAGTACCCCGGCGGCACAATGGACCTGACCATCCACGGGAAGTAGGCGCTTCCGTGGACGGAGACACCGGTGATACCGCGCGACGGCAGGTCGATTTACTTTGCGGCGGCGGACTCGGCTTGGAACGTCTTTGCGCTCGGCGACAGCTTCGGCATCACGTGCTTGCCGATCAGGTCGATCGTCTGCATGACCTTTTCGTGCGGGATCGCGCCGACCTGCACCAGCATCAGGAGCAGATCGATTCCCGCCGATTCATAGACCTTTGCCACGCGCAGGCAATCCTCCGGGTCGCCGACCATCACGGCGCCCTTCTCGATCCGTTTGTCCAGGTCCGCGAGCGAGAGTCTGTAGTCCGCCGTCGCGACCGCCGCCTCGGCCATCTTCTTGTAGTATTCGTAGCCCTTCACTTCCTGCTTGGCGAAGGGCGTGAACAGCTCGGCCGCCTTGCGGGTGGTGAAGTCGATCGCGTCTTTGGCGATCGTCTTGGCTTCCTCGCGGGTGGGTGCGCAGACGCAGATAGTGGCCGCCGCGGTGCGATCATTGACGAACGAGCCAATAGGCTCGCAGGTCGCGATCGCCTTCTTGTAGATCTTTATCAAGCCGTCGATCACGCCCGGCTCGGAAATTCCAAAGCCGAGCGCTCCGATTCCCTTGCTGCCCGCGACCTCCCAAGTTGACGGCTGGGTCGAGGCCAGCCACATCGGCGGATGCGGCTTTTGCACCGGCTTGGGAATCACCTCGCGCGGCGGCATCTTGAAGTACTTGCCCTCGAAGCCTTCGTAAACTTCCTGCGTCCACATTTTGGGGATTTGCGAGACCGCTTCTTCCCACATCGGCCGCGAATCTTCCGGATTGATATTGAAGCCGCCGAGTTCCTGCTCGGTGATCGAGCGGCCGGTGCCGCACTCGACGCGGCCGTTCGACATGATGTCGAGCACGGCGATTCGTTCCGCGACGCGCACCGGATGATTGAACGGAATCGGCAGCAGGCACACGCCGTGGCCGAGCCGGATATGATTGGTCACCTGGCTGAGCGCGCCGTACCAGACTTCCGGCGCCGACGAGTACGACCACTCGGCAAGAAAATGATGCTCGACGGTCCAGACCGAATGATATCCGAGCACGTCGGCAAGGCGCACCTGCTCGGTCGCCTGATGGTAGATGTCGTACATGAAGCCTTCGTAGTGCGGGCGGCTGCGCTGAATCTCGTACTGAAGTGCGAATTCCATCGGCATCTCTCCTTGTAAACGGGGCGAGGCTTATCGGCCCGCTCAGGCCGCGCTCCAATCTTTGAGAAACTCGCGCGCCTGGCGCCTGAGCGAGTCGTGAAATTCAAAGCGGCTTCCGTGCAGATACCACAGGAGCGCCAGCCCGAGCGACGCGGTCCACATCTGCGTTGCCGCCCACTTCACCTCGAGCGCGGGCTTGAACACGCCCAGCGCTTTGCCGCGCTCGACGACCCGGCGCAGATGCGCGAGCTGATCGTTATTTGCCTTGCGCATCGCACGCAGCACGCGCGGACCGATCTTGTGCGACTCAAGCGTGATGATCAGGAGCAGGCGCGAGACCCACGGATTTTTCTGGTTGAGTTCGGCGTTGGTCTCGAAGATGGAAAGAAATTCGGCGCGGAATTCGGCGGGCGTCGTGGCCGGTTTGCGCGCGAACGCCTTGTTCCATTCGCCCAGCACCTTGTCCACCACCGCAAGGAAGAATTCCTCCTTGTCGGTGAAGTGCCAGTACAGCGCGCCCTTGGTCACACCCGCCGCGCGCGCGATTCGCGCCAGCGAGGTCCCGCGGTACCCATACGACGCGAACAAATCCATCGCCGTTTCGACCAGCACCTGATCCAGGGTGCCGCGCTTGCGCGGAGATGGACCAGCGTTATTTGCCGAACGTCTGGCCGAGGTGATCATTAGAACGAGCGGTATGCTGAGGCACAACGGGCCTCCGCGTCAAGCTCTGGAAGCCTTGCCAAGTGGAGCGCGGCGCGCAACGCGAAGCTCAAGGCCGCGTCCGCGAGCGCTCAAATGAGACAGGAAGTGCCGGAAACGAAGGTCAGTTGCGGGTCGAAGTTCCCGAACCCGCCTCGGTGCCCTTCATGTTGCGCTCAAGGCACCAGCGATCGATCACCTCAGCGTTGAAGCGCCAGTCAGTGCCAATCCTGAAGCCGGGCAGTTCGCCGCGGCGCAGCAGTTTATAGATCGTCGAAGGATGCACGCGGAGGTATTCTGAAAGCTCCTTCACGGTCATCACGCGCGGCAAGCTGTATTTCGATTCACTAGGCATGTTCTCTCCCTGCGCGGCTGGTTCGACCTGCCGCCCTCCGCTGAGGTTTTTGGGCCCTTTTTTCCGCCTCGCCAATTCGAACCATCTGCTCCCTTACGCCCACCATGAGCCTTCTTGAAACTCGCAGAATCAAGGAGGGGCGTCAAGAGGGGTCTAGCGGGAATCCCTCGGAAATTGCTGATGTATCAATCAGTCTCGCGTGATATTAAGGGCCTTGATGCGTTTAGATTGTGAGACCGCGAGCCAACCAAACAGTACGATAATACGTTCCTCGGATTGGAACAATGTACCCTGCTGGATCTCGCAACTCATCAGAGCGGCTCTCTTGGTGCTCTTGATGATCGCCGCGGCTCGGTCCGCGCGCGGCGCCGATACCGGCGCGCTTTCGATCAGCAGCCCGGCGTTCCTATCCGGCGCTACAATCGCGCCGCAGTTTTCGTGCGTCGCCGCCGACCAGTCGCCGCCGCTTGCATGGACCGGCGTTCCGGATGGAACCAAGTCCCTCGCTCTGATCGTAGCCGACCCCGACGCGCCCTCGGGCACGTTCATCCACTGGGTGATTTTCAATCTTCCCCCCGCAACCCGCGCGTTGCCCGGCGGAGTCGCCAAGACCCAATCTCTGGCGCAGGGCGGAGTTCAGGGCATCAACAGTTTCCGTCAGATCGGATATAACGGACCATGTCCGCCGCGCGGTCCGGCGCATCATTATCACTTCAAGCTGTATGCGCTTGATTCGACGCTCGATCTGAATCCGGGCGCGCACGCGGACGCGGTCGAGGCCGCGGCGTCGGGTCATGTGCTCGCGACCGCCGAACTGGTAGGAATCTTCGGGCGCTGAGATGCGCGCGTCCGGGCGCCCAACGGTGAATGCTCGATGACTAAAGCCTACAAGTTCGTTGTCGCGATCGTGATTATCGCCGTCGTCGGATACGCGGGATGGCATTTCTATCAGGCGCGGCGAATCCGCAGGGCCGGCATCCTGAGCGAAAAGATCCTTCACGACGACGATCTGTGGACTGCCGATTACACCGCGCGGATCGCGGCGCCGGAACCTTCCGTGTACGACGCGCTGCGCAATATCGATAAGAGCCACGCGCCCGGCGTCGAAAGTATCAAAGTCATCTCGCAGGGCGAGAACACCAAGACCGTCGAAATGGATCTGGGCGGGTTTGCCGGGCAGACAGTCGCGATGCAGCTAACCTTCGACTATGACCCCGCCACCCAGCGCGTCTCCTATCACACGGTCAATAACCCGATGCTCGATAGCCACGCCGAGTATCAGCTCGAAGCCGACGGCGGGACCGCGACGCTCATCACGTATCACGCGACGACCCGGATGCTGCAATCGCTGCCGGTTCCGGACAGCCTGGTGAAGTCGGTGATTCGCAATATCTTTATCTCCCAGCTTGAAGGGCTCAAGAATACGCTCCATATCACCACCGTCGATCAGTCCGCCGACAGCGACGAGGAACCGTAACGCCGGCGCCGCGCGAACCGCGCCCGGCGAGACTGCGATGGACGAGATCGAGCGGCACTTCCGCGCCGGAGTCGAGCGCTTCAACCGCGGCCAGTTTTTCGAGGCGCATGAGGAAATGGAAGACGCGATGAACCTGCTCGAAGACGATACCCGCGACTGGGATTTCTTTCGCGGCTTGCTGCGCGCGGCGGTCGCCAATCACAAACTCGGTCAGGGCGAGGCGGCCAGCGCGATTATCCATCTGCGCGCCGCACTGGCCCTGCTCGCGCCCTACCCCGACCGCCATCGCGCGATCCGCCTGCGCGAACTGCGCAGCGCGCTCAGCGCCCAGCTCATGCGAATCGAAGGGGCGGCGCCACACGGCGGCGCGCCGCGAATCGAGCTTATCAAGAGCGGCGCCGAAACCGGCGCCTGAACGGCGCCATTGCGAATTACTCACGATGGCAAAGCTCACGGCACAGTTTGAAACCTCGGCCTTCGCGCTCGACCGATGCCCGCGATGGAACCGCGTCGAAGTCGCAATCGCCGGCCGCTCGAACGTCGGCAAGAGCTCGCTGCTCAACGCGCTGACGGGGGTAAAGCGGCTGGCGCGGACGAGCGGAACGCCGGGAAGAACTCAATCGCTGAATTTTTTTGTCGCAGGCGCGGGCCTGGCGCTGGTCGATCTGCCGGGTTACGGATACGCGCGGGTGCCCGAGAAGATCGCGCGAGAGATAGCCGCGATGATGACCGACTATCTTTCCGCGCGCGAGAACCTGGCGGCTCTTGTCCTGCTGGTCGATTCGCGCCGCGGGCCGGAAGCGGAAGAGGCGCGTCTGGCCGCGACCGCGCGCGCGCGCGGCGTCGAAGTCATTTTCGCCGCGACCAAGTGCGACAAACTCAAACGCTCCGAGCGCGCGGCGGCGCTGGCGCGCTTTGGCGCGCTCGAAGCCGCGCCGCTCTTGTGCTCGGCGACCTCGGGCGAAGGAATCGACGACTTGCGCCGCCGCATCCTGCGCATCGCGCACGATTCTCATCGCCCGAGTCCGGGCTTCGCCGAGTATCGAACTCCATCGCGATAGCCGTCGATGAATCCCGAAGTCAGCGTCGTCATTCCGACTTACAATCGCGCCGCGATGGTTCGCGAGGCGGCGCTTTCCGTGCTCGCACAGCGCGGCGTGGATTACGAGCTGATCGTGATCGACGACGGCTCGACCGACGGCACTGCCGGCGATCTGGCGCGGCTGCGCGAGGAAAGTGGCGGACAGGTGCGAATCGAGCGTATCGAAAATTCCGGCGTCGCCGCCGCGCGCAACCGCGGCGTTGCGCTCGCCCGGGCGCCGCTAGCCGCGTTCCTCGACTCCGACGATCTGTGGATGCCGGACAAGCTCGCGCGCCAGCTCGATTTCATGCGCGCGCATCCGGAGTGCGAAGTCTCGCAATGCCAGGAACGATGGATTCGCGGCGGCCGGCGCGTGAATCCCGGCTATCGCCATCGCAAGCGCGGCGGCGATTTATTTTTCGATTCGCTGCGCACCTGCCTAATCAGTCCGTCGGCGGTGATCATGCGCATCGATCTGTTTCGCGCACTCGGCGGCTTCGACGAAACGATGCGCGCGTGCGAGGACTACGACCTGTGGCTCCGAATCCTCGTCACCCGCGAGATTGGTTTGCTCGACGAAGTGCTGCTGGAGCGCCGCGCTGGTCATCCCGATCAGCTTTCGGCGGCCGTTGCGGCGCTCGATCGCTATCGCATCCTGGGGCTGGTCAAACTGCTGACGGATTCGCGTCTGAGTGATTCGCGGCGCGATACGGTCACGCAAGTGCTCGCCGAAAAGTGCGCAATTTACGCCAACGGTCTGCGGCGGCGCGACCGCGCTGACGCCGCGCTGTATATCGAGCGCGTGGGCGCGCAGGCGCTCGGCGATTGGCGCGGAGCGCCGGGCGAATCGATTGCGATTGCCGCGGCGGAGCTCCGTAATCTCGTGAACCTGAATGTGCAGTCCGAATCTCCGCCGGCGCGCGCGCTGGAGAAATAGCACGATGCGCCGCGAGTCCGCCTCGACTACCGACTACGGCATCCGCGCGCTCGCCGCAGCGCGCCGTCTGCCCGAGCCGCATCTTGCGCGATGGCTCGCGATGGACGCGCCGTCACGCGCCGGGTTTCTGGAAATCGCGCAGGCGCTGCGCCTGCGCACCGGGCAGCTAGTCGTCGCACTCGACCTGCTGGGCGAAATTGCCGTTCGCGAGGGCAAAGCCGGCGCGGAAATTCTGGCGCGGCCGGAACTCGCGCGAATCGCCGCGCGCGCCGGTTCCACGCCCGAGCGCGCGCGCGCATTTATCGACGCGATACGCGCGATACGGTTTCCGCGCCTGACGGAAACCGCGGCCCGGCTAAATTCCGCAATCGGCGAGCTTCGCCTGCCGCGCGGAATTTCCATTGTCTTGCCCGCGGAACTGGGCTCTGATGTGCTGACGATCAAGCTCGAAGTGTCGCGCGAAGGCGACCTCGATCGCGCGATCGGCATACTTGCGCGGCATCGCGCGGCGATTGCGCGGATACTCGCGACGCTCGGTGGAAGCGATGAAGTTTGATCTCGACGCGGTATTTGTCGAACGGGGCGAACGCGACTCGGCGCTCGTGCGGCGCGTCGTCGCCGCGTTGCCCGGTAGCGTGCCGGTCGAGTACGTAGCCGACGGCCGCGAGGCCGCGCGCGCGAGTATCGGCGCCGATCCATTTGCGGCGGGTAAACGCCGGATGGTCCTGATGCGGCGGCGCGCGCCGTTTCTGATGAGCTGTCCCGCAGGTTCCGCCCGCTTTGCGTGCTGCGGATACCTGGTGATGGTGCTGGCGTCGAATTGTCCGATGGATTGCAGCTACTGCTTCCTGCAGGAATTCGTCGCCGACAATCCCGGCTTCCAGGTTTATTCCAACTACGCCGAGTCGTTTGAAGAGATCGAGCGGATGATTCATTCCGCACCCGGACGCCATTTCCGGATTGGCACCGGCGAGCTTGCCGACTCGCTCGCCTTCGACACGGTGACCGGTCTGACGCGCGACCTGGTCGGATTTTTCGCCGCGCGCGAGACCCTGACGCTGGAACTCAAAACCAAGACCGACGAGATCGAAAACCTGCTTGCGCTCGATCCGCGCGGCCGCGTGCTCGTCTCATGGACGCTCTCGCCCGACCAGGTATGGCGGACTTCGGAGCATCGCACCGCCTCGCCGGCGGCGCGAATCGCGGCGGCGCGCCGCGTGCTGGACGCCGGCTACCGGATCGCGTTTCACTTCGATCCGATGATCGCGTACGACGGCGCCGAGCGCGGCTACTCCGAGCTGGTCGATAACGTCCTCGACGCGATACCGGCGGCGCAAATCGGATTTTTCAGTATCGGCGGATTACGGATGACTCCGGCATTGCGCGGCGCCGCGCGCCGCCGATGGCCGCACGATCCGATGCTGCTCGGCGAAGACGTGCTCGCTAGCGACGGGCGTCTGCGCGCGTTCACCGCGCTCAGGCTCAAGCTCTACCGCGTACTTGCCGAGCGCTTCGCGCGCGCGGGCGCAAAGGTTCCCGGCTACCTGTGCATGGAATCGGCGAGCGTTCACGAACGCGTCTTTGGCGTCGCTCCGGACAACCCCGCTACAATCAGCGAGCGCCTTGCGCTCGGACAGGATTCCCGCTGATGCCCGCAAAGTTTCGCGCGAAAAGCGCCTCTAAAGCCCCGCGCGCGTCGTCCAACAGCCGCAATGGCCGCGTTGCGCCGGGCGCGGCGGATCGTCCGATCGGAGTTTTCGACTCCGGAATCGGCGGACTGACGGTCTTGCGGGCGCTGGTCAACGCGACACCCGCCGAGGATTTTATCTACCTTGGCGACACCGCGCGGCTGCCCTACGGCACCAAATCGAATGAAGTGATCACGCGCTACTCGCGCGAGAACAGCGAGTTCCTGCTCGCCAAGGGAATCAAGCTGCTGGTCGTCGCGTGCAACACCTCCAGCGCGGTCGCGCTCGAGCATATCGCGGGCGCCACGATGGTGCCGGTTATCGGCGTGATCGAGCCCGGCGCGCGCGCGGCGGTGCGCGCCTCGCGCTCGGGCAAGATCGGCGTTATCGGCACCGAGGCGACGATCGCCTCGGGCGCGTACACGCGAACGATCCAGCGGCTGCGCCCCGACGCGGAAATCTACACGCGCGCCTGTCCGCTGCTGGTGCCTTTGGCCGAAGAAGGATGGGTCGATAACGAAATCGCGGAGCGCACCGTCGCCTACTATCTCGAAAGCCTCAAGCGCAGCGGAATCGATACGCTCCTGCTCGGATGCACCCACTATCCGCTGCTGCTCGGGATATTCGAGCGCGTGCTGGGGCGCGGAGTGCGCGTGGTCGATTCGGCGTCGGCCACCGCCGAGGCGGTCCGCGCGCAGCTTGCGGCGCTCGGCCTTGCGCGCGGCCGCGGCGCGGGCCGGCAAAGCTTTTTCGTCACCGAGTCTCCGGATCGGTTTATCCGCGTGGGCCGCGGCTTCTTCGGTCCCGAGGTCGAGTCCGCCGTGCGAATCGAACGCTAGCCGGGCGCTCAAAATGCACCGTCAATCTTCTTTCGATGCATCTCCCCCGAACCGCCCGGATCAGAGTAGAATAACAAGGATATAACCCCAACGGAGACTCTTTCCGCGCCGCGCACGATGGCGCCCGCGGATTCCCGGACACACCAGCATCCAAGATGGCATCAGCGCTTACCGGAATTGGGCGGAAGATCTTCGGCTCGAAGAACGACCGCGAAATTAAACGGCTCGGACCCGACGTCGAGGCAATCAACCGCCTCGAGCCCGAGATCGAAAAGAAAAGCCAGGACGAACTGCGCGCGCGAATCGCCGAGCTAAAGGCCGAGATCAGCGCGATCGAGGAAGCCGAGCCACGCGCCGACAAGCTCAACGATGTATTGCCCGAAGTCTTCGCGATCGTGCGCGAGGCCGCCAAGCGCGTGCTCGGCCAGCGTCATTTTGACGTCCAGTTGATCGGCGGGATGGTCCTGCACTCGGGGCGGATCGCCGAAATGAAGACCGGCGAGGGCAAGACTCTCGTCGCCACGCTGCCCGCCGTGCTCAACGCGCTCAGCGGACGCGGGGTTCACGTCGTGACGGTCAACGACTACCTGGCCCGGCGCGATTCCGAATGGATGGGCCGCGTGTACGGATACCTGGGCCTGACGGTCGGCGTGATCGTTCACGGCGTCACCGATCAGGACCGCAAACTCGCCTACCTGGCCGATATCACGTACGGCCAGAATAATGAGTTTGGCTTCGACTACCTGCGCGACAACATGAAGTTCAACCTCGAGGAGTACGTCCAGCGCGCGCACAACTTCGCGATCGTGGACGAGGTCGATTCGATTCTGATCGACGAGGCGCGCACTCCGCTAATCATCTCGGGCGCGTCCGAGGAATCGACCGACACCTACTACATCGTCGATCGCGTAATCCCGCGGCTCAAGGCCGAAGAGCATTACACGATCGACGAAAAAATGCGCACCGTGTCGCTGACCGAAGAGGGTGTCACCCGCGTCGAGCAATTGCTCGGCGTCGAAAACCTCTACGACCCGCGCAATATCCTGCTGCTGCATCACTGCAACCAGGGTCTGCGCGCGCATACCCTGTTCAAGCGCGACGTCGATTACGTGGTCAAAGACGGCGAGGTGACGATCGTCGATGAATTCACCGGGCGCCTGATGCCGGGGCGGCGATGGAGCGACGGGCTGCATCAGGCGGTCGAGGCCAAGGAAAACGTCAAGATCGAGTCCGAGAACCAGACTCTGGCGACGATCACCTTCCAGAATTATTTCCGCATGTACAAAAGGCTCTCCGGGATGACCGGAACCGCGGACACCGAGTCGGTCGAGTTCCGCGAAATCTACGGGCTCGAGGTCGTGGTCGTTCCGACCAACATGCCGATGATCCGCAAGGACAATCACGACCTCGTGTACAAGACCGAGGACGAGAAGTTCGACGCCGTGATCGAGGAAATCAAGGATTGCCACGAGCGCGGACAGCCGGTGCTGGTCGGCACGGTTTCGATCGAAAAGTCCGAGCGGGTGGCGGAAAAGCTCAAGAAGACCAGCGTCAAGTATTTCGTGCTCAACGCCAAGAATCACGAACGCGAAGCCGAAATCGTCGCCCAGGCGGGGCGCCACGGCGCGGTGACGATTTCGACCAATATGGCGGGGCGCGGCACCGATATCGTACTCGGCGGAAATCCCGAGTTCATGGCGGCGGCGGAAACCGGCACTCGCGATCCGAACGATCCAAAATTCGCCGAGTCGCTCGCCAAGTTCAAGCAGCAATGCGCCGGCGAACGCGAACAGGTCCTCGCCGCTGGTGGATTGCATATTCTCGGCACCGAACGCCATGAATCGCGCCGCATCGACAACCAGTTGCGCGGTCGTTCCGGACGCCAGGGCGACCCCGGTTCCTCGCGCTTTTACATGTCGCTCGAGGACGATCTGCTCCGCATCTTCGGCGCCGATCGCCTCAAGGGATTGATGAGCCGGATCGGCATGGAAGACGGCGTCCCGATCGAGCATCGATGGATCAGCCGCGCGATCGCCAACGCCCAGGAAAAGGTCGAGGGCCACAACTTCGACATCCGCAAGCATCTGCTCGAATACGACGACGTCATGAACAAGCAGCGCGAGGTGATCTACGGACGCCGCAAGCAGCTCCTTTCCGGCGCCCCGCTCAAGGAAGACATCATCGACATGTGCGACCAGCTCGTCGAGGATATCGCCGCCGCGCACTGCGACTCCGACAGCGACCCCAAGGACTGGAACTGGAAAGCTATCGACGACGCGTTCTTCCAGCAGTTCAAATTTCATCCCGGCTTCACCCACGAAACCGGACCAGAAGGCAATTCGGTCCAGTCGGACGAAGACCTGATCGAGGTCGCGCAGGACCGCGTCCATGCGCTCTACGATTCGCGCGAGACCGAGTTCACCGCGCCGGTAATGCGGCAGATCGAGAAGATCGTGATGCTGCAAACGCTCGATTCGCTGTGGAAAGATCATCTGCTCGCGATGGACCATCTGAAGGAGGGTATCGGGCTGCGCGGCTACGCCCAGCAGAATCCGCTCGTCGAGTATCAGAAGGAAGGCTTCACGATGTTCGAGGCGCTGATGTCGGTGATGCAAAAGGACGTCGTCGAAAAATGCTTTTCCGTCCAGGTGCGCCAGGAGCAGGACGTCGAGCAGATCCAGCAGCAGCCCAAGCCGCAGAAGGTCGTCATGAGCCACGGCGGCGAGTCAGAGCCGGAAGCGGCGCAACCCGCCAAACGCGAAGCCGACAAGGTCGGCCGCAACGATCCGTGCCCATGCGGCTCGGGCAAGAAGTACAAACGCTGCCACGGCAAGTGACGCCGCGGGGTCTCCGCGGCGTCATCCTGAGCGCAGCGAAGGATCTCCGCGCAGCGGCGGATCGTTTCGAACAATCCACAGATTTCACTGATTACACAGATTAAAGAAAGTCACCGC
>Ga0307374_10010432_pt1 | contig 13460 bp, 9 predicted proteins | sample OX3MG_FD_202532 | JGI IMG/M metagenome (GOLD analysis project Ga0307374, IMG submission 202532) | Soil microbial communities from Risofladan, Vaasa, Finland - OX-3 | ecosystem: Environmental > Terrestrial > Soil > Coastal area > Acid sulfate soil | place: Finland: Risofladan, Vaasa | collected...
ACGCTCGCGTGCCTCCAGGACCTGTCCCAGGCCCGGGGGCGCTGGGGGCCAGAAGCCGACGCCTTCGTGTCGCTCTTCGGCGCAACCGTCGTGCTGGGAGGGATCGCGGACATCCGCACGCTCGAGGCGCTGTCCGCGTTGGGCGGGGACCGAGAAGTCCGCAACCGCAGCGTGGGTACCGCCGACGGCCCCGGCGGTCGCCAGGTCTCCGCGACCGACGGCACCGTGCTGCGCCGGCGACTGCCGCCGGACGTCATCGCGCGCGGCGTCGAGGGCTGGGCGCTCTGTGTCGACGCGCGCAACCGGCTCGGGTGGGTCCGGCTCGTCCCCGCCCACGAAGCGCGGCCTTGGCGCGACCTCGGCGCGCCGTGGCGGAACCGGGCGCCGGGAACCCGTGAGATGGCATGGGCCGATCCCGCGCGTGCGGCCGGCACGCGGAGCGGCCGGTTCTGAACGCACGCCCGGCGCGCGCTCACGCACCAGGGGCGACGCCGCGGGTCACGTCGAGCCCGCGCGCGCGGTCCCGCTCGCGCGACCTGCCGAGCCGCATCAGCGCGTCGTCCAGCGCACGGGACGTCGCAAGGTGGTCCGCGAGCCTGCGCGCCGGCAGTGCGCTGAGCTCAGCTCGCGTCTGGGCGCCGAGGGCGCGGGCCGGGTCGTCGACACCCCATCGGGCGCGGTACCGGCCGATCGAGGAAGCGGCCGACCGCCACACCACGAGGGCCTCTGCGGACGCTGGTCTCGGCCCGAGCACGTGGAGCACGTGGGACGCCGGGACCAGGGGACCAGGGCGGTGGAACGGCTCGCCGACGCCGGCACCAGTCCCCCAGTCGGCGAGCACGTCCACGCACCGTGTGAGCTCGTGACCGGACGCACCGCCGGGAAGTGCCGCCGCCCACGCACCGAGCGCGTCGCGCCGAGAGATGCCGCGAGGACCTGCCTCGAAGATCGCCGCGGAGAAGCGGTGCTCGTCGAGGTCGGGCCGGTGCACGGCGCGCGCCGCGTGGCGCGCCGCGGCGCGCGCCGCGTCGCGCGCCGGTGGCGTCACCGCCAGATCGGTCGGCAAGCCCGCGTCCCGGGCGATCGAGGTCCATCGACCGCGCACGTTCTCACGGGACACGTCCGCGGCCTTCGGTTCGCGGGTCGCGGCCCACGCGACGGCCTTCTCCCGCCGCGTCGGCCGCGTGCCCCCGCTCCGTCCTCCGAGATGGGCGATGATCTCCGCGCGGCGGCCGGAGAAGGCACCGAGCACCACCGGGTCCATGCCCGAGAGCTCCCAGGAGCGCTGCGAGCTCGGCACCCACTCGAGGCCCAGGCGAGTCGCGATGCCGTGCCGAAGGACCGCGTCGTAGAGAGCGCCGGCCGCCCGCGCGTGCGCGTACAGGCCGCGCCCGTCGAGCGATCGCCATCGCCCGTCCGGGCCGTGCGCGAGGTTCGCCACGACGACGTGGGAGTGGAGGTGCGGGTCGAGGGCGCGGCTCACGCCGTGAGTGAAGGAGGCCGCCACGACGCCGTCCACCGGAGCCGTCGCCCGCCCGTGTGCCGTGGTGCGGCGCACGGCCGCCGCGCGCGTCGCCACGTAGGCCATCGCCGCTTCGACCGCATCGTCGTGCGCCTCCCGGACGACCGCCGAGGTGCCCGGCCCACCGAGGGCGAAGAGCACGCTCGCCGACTTCGGCGCCGCGAAGGTGAGGTCGTAGGCGCACACCCGCGCCTCGCGGAGCCGGAGCTGGTGTCGCCCCGACGGGTGCCGTCCGGCGAGCACCGCCGCGAAGGCGTCCCCGTCCACCTGCCGGCAAAGGCCGAGCGCCGCGGCTCCGAGCCCCGTCCAGCGGCCACCCCTCTCCATGCCCAGGTCGGCGTCGAGCTCGGAGACGAGGGCGGCGAGGTAGTAGCGACCCGTCGCGTCCGCGACGCGAGCCACGCGCAGCACGCGACCTCAGGCCCACGCCGTCGAAGGATCCGCCCACCTCGAGGCGACCCCCGGTGGCTGGCGGCACCACGCCGCCTCGTTCCGCCCGCTAGCGCATCTCATGCTCTTTCATGCTACTCCCGTCCATAGCGGGCGCGCAGCAGGCGGGCGGCGGCATCGCGGCCGACGCCGGCGAGCGCGGCGGGACGGACGACGCGAGCCCTCGGCCCAGCCTGGAGGAGGAGGCGCTCGAGCCAGGCGCGGCCGCCCACGGCGAGGGTCACCTCGATCGCGGAGCCCGTACCGGCGACCTCGCCGAGCACCGGGACCGAGTCGGCGACCCAGCGCGCGTCACCGTCGAGCTCGAGCGTCACGGTCTCGGCGCCCGGGCCGGGAACGAAAGCGGCACTCGCCGTGCCGAGCTCGGGCCGCACGACGACCGGGGAGCCGAGGGGCCGCACCTCGCGGATCCGGTCGACCCGGAACCGCCGGACCCCCTCGGCCTTGTGGCAATAGGCGTCCAGGTACCAGTGTCCCTCGAGCGAGACGACCTCGAGCGGCTCGACGGTGCGCTCGGTGGTCTCGTCCGTCGAGGCCGAGTGGTACACGATCTCCGCCTGCTCGCCTGCCGCGGTGAGGGCCGTGACCTGGTCGAGGAGCGGGGGTGCGTCGATCTGGATCACGAGACGCCGGTGATCTCCGAGGACCGTCTCGAGCTTGCGCAGCGCGCGGGCGAGGGCTCCGTCCTCGTCGGCTCCCGGCACGGCAAGGATCGTCCGCGCGGAGGCTGCGAGCGCCAGACCTTCGGCGGGCGTGAGGCGTCTCGGGCGCGCGAGCTCCTTTGGCAGAAAGGCGCGGACGGTCTCGTCGCTCACCACGATCTCGAGCAGCGTGTCCGGCGAGTAGGGGGGGATCCCGCAGCAGGCCGCCAGCTCGAGCTCGTGGACGACTTCTGCGGGCGTCATGTCGAAGCGCTGGGCGAGCTCGGCGATCGGCGACTCTCCCACTTCCGCGAGGCGGGCGACGATGGCGAGAAGTCGCCGCAGCCGCGTGCTCGCCCCGCCACCCGCGCCGCGCGTCGCCGGCGCCCCCGGCAAAGGTCTCCGGCGGCCACCGGACTCGGTCGGTGCAGGCGCCGCGGTGCTGGCCGTCTCGGCGTGGCCCGGACCCTCGGCCGCGATCTCTTCGAGCCAGGAGACGACCGCGTCGCGCGCCGGCGGCGGCCCGACGATCTCGGCATGGTCCAGCAGACCGAGCACCCATGACCGGAGCACGGCGAAGTTGGTCACCCCGAGGGTGAGGAGCACCGACCCGTCCCCGCCCCGTTCCGAGATGGCCGCCTCCCCCGCCTCGGCCACCACCCGAGGTCCCTCCACCGCGTCGACGCGCACGTTGACGGGCGCCGCGTCCTCGTCGTCGCCGAAGGGGCCGAAGGCCGCGTCTGCGGCTCCCGCCTGCTCGGGGACGACCCCGCTCCCGGGCGGCCCCGGACGAGCGAGCGATTCGATGCGATCGACGCGATAGGTGCGAGCCGCCGCGCGGTCACGGTCCCACCCGACGAGGTACCACCGGCCGGCACGGAACTGCAGCGTCGAGGGGGCGAGCGACCGGTCCGTGCCGTGATAGGTGAAGTGCACTTCAGCCTGCGACCGCACGGCGTCGAACAACGCGACAAGCGCGGCCGGCGCGTCGACTTGGGCGACCGGCCGGGCCTCTGCGACGCCGGTCGCCCCCAACTTGGCCAACGCGTCCCGCCCACTAGGATCGCCCAGGTGGACGCCGGCGACGGCGAGGTGCAACGCGGCCTGCTCGTCCGGTGCGAGCCCGAGTTCGGGAAGGTAGAACGCGTCGGGGTCGATGCGGTACCCGAACTGCTCGGGCCCGTCGATCGGCTCGGTCACCACCGGGATCCCCTCGTCGCGCAGGATCCGCTTGTCGCGCTCGAACGCCTGACGCCGCGCCACGTGCGAGGCGGGGTACCCGGGCACCGCGGCGGCGATCTCCTCCAGGGTGCGCGGCGTACGGGCGTGGAGCAGGACGAGCACGAGGTCCGTCAGCCGTTCGAGTCGGTCGAGCGTGGTCACCCCGGCCAGCGTAGGGCGCCGCTCCGGGGGTGAACGTGGGCGCGGCCTCCGCCGATCCTCTGGCCTTCGCGCTCCACCCGGCGGCCTGGGTCGGCGTGGTCGCGTGCTGCACGCTCTTCGTCTGGTGGCTCCGGCGCCCCGAGCGAACGGTGACCCCCGCCGAGGCCCGCGCGTTCGTCGGCGCCATGGTGGTGCTCCTCGCCGCGACCACGTGGCCGCTCGCCGGGCTCGCCGCGCACCACCTCCTCGTGGCGCTCGTCGTCCAGCGCCTGCTGCTCCTCTTGGCGGTCCCGCCCCTCTTGCTCCGCGGCCTCCCACGCCCGCTCGTCTCCGCACTCACGCGGCCGGCGCCACTCGACGCGCTCGCCAGGGTCTGCAGCCGTCCCGTGGCAGCCGTGGCGGTCGTGACGGTGATCGCCGCCGGCACGCTGAACGTGCCGGCGGTGGTGCTCCAAGCACACTCAGCCGTCGCGCGTGGCGCCTTCGACCTGCTCGTTCTCGGTGCGGGGCTCGTGCTGTGGATGCCCGTCCTGCGACCGGTACCCGCGACGGGGACCGCGTCGCACCTCGCGCGGGCCGGGTACCTCGTCATCCAGTCCATCGTGCCGAGCTTCCTCTCGGTCGTGTGGATCTTCGCCCGCCACCCCCTCTACCCCCCGTACGCGCGCGGGCGCACGTTCCGGCTCGGTCCGCTCGCCGACCAGGAGCTGTCGGGGTTCGTGGCCAAGCTCGGGACGATCTTCGTCCTGTGGGCCGTCGCATTCGCGATCGTGCTACGGGCCGAGCGCGTCGCAGAGCGCGGGGAAGACCCCGAACCGCTCATGTGGTCCGACGTCGAACGCGAGCTCGAACGGGTCGCCCGGCGCGAGCGACAGGCGGCGACGCGTCCGCCCGGCGATCGACAGGGTGGCCTCCGATCCGGTGGCCCGCGGCGACATGGCGGTCGGCGGCCGAGCGGAGGGTCACGGCCGAGCGGCGGGTGACCGTCGCGCCGGGCGCGGCGTCGGCCGGGCAGGCTGAGCTGCGCGCCCTCAGACGTGGAAGTGGCCGAAGGGGAGCGGCGGACGTGTGACGAGCAGCGTGGCAAGCAGGGTCCGACCCGGGTACGCCACCTCGACGACGGCGAGGTTCCCGCTGGAGTGGCCGACCGGGTGCTCGACGCCCCCGGCGCGGAACCGTCCTCCGAACGCGACGAGACAGACCTGACCGGGCCGCCTGCCATGGGTCGTCGCCGCGTCGAAGAGCAAGGGCGCATGCGGGCGGAGCCACGCGACGGGCACGAGTCGGACGCCTTGGAGATGTCCATGGTGGTGCACGGCGTGGGACGCCCGCGCGAGGTCGACGTAGCAGCTGCTCGATGCGGTGCCGAGCTCGTTTCGCGCCGCGGCGCAGCCGCCGATCCCGAGTGCGCCGATCACGAGCGCGGCACACCCGAACGACATTCGCACCCTTCGAGGTCGCCTCCGGCGCACAGGACGCCGCGTCGACCGGTGCTCGGGCATGACCGCGAGCACCCCGGTCACTGCTCTCGCTCCGCGGCAGCGTCGGCAGCCTGGGACGGGCTGGTCAGCACACCGGGTTCGACTGGTGCGTGGAGCGCGCGCCGCGTCCACCGACCGCGCCGCACGCCGAACGCGAGGCCGCTCCAAGAACCCCACCCGACCAGCAACACCAGCCAGAAGCTGAGCAGCCGGTAGACGAGCACGGCCGCGATGTCGGCGGCGGTGCCGCCGCCGAAATAGGAGAGGGCGATCGTGATGCTCCCCTCGACGGTGCCGAGGCCGCCCGGCGTGACGGGGAGGTTCGCCGCGAGCTGGCCGGCGCCGTACGCGAGGAGCAGCCCCTTCCAGGGTACCGACGACCCGACCGCGAGGAAGGCGAACCCGAAGCAGGTGCAGTCGAAGAGCCAGTTCAAGAACCCCCACGCGACGATCTCGCCGGCATCGCGCGTCGTGAGCCGTACGCGCGACAACCGGTCCAAGAGCCCCATCACGTGGCTCTCGTGGTCACCGCGCGGACGTCGGACGAGGCGCTTCGACGCGCCGAGCGCCCACCGGGCGACGACTTCGAGGGGCCGCTCGTAGACGAAGAGCACCCCCAGTGCGAGCGTCACCGCGAGCACGCCCAGCACCGCCGGCACGAGGTCGAGGGTCGCACCCTGCTCGGTCGCCAGCACGAGCCCGACTCCCGCCAAGATCGCCAGTGAGAGCGCGGCGAAGACGGTCGTCCCGACGAGCGCCCAGGTTGCGAGCGTGTCGTCCGCCCCGAGGCGCCGATACCAGCGGAAGCCGTAGACGGCCGCGACGGCGGGACCCCCCGGCACCGAGTTGGTCATCGCCTGGGAGGCCAGCGTCATGCCCGCCAGGGGGGTGAGCGGCGGGTGCAGCCCGCCCGCGCGGAGCAGCCGTGTCTGCACGGCGACGAAGGAGAGCTCCGACGCCGCTTCGGCGACGAGGGCCGGCAAGAGCCACCACCAACGAAGGTGGGCGAAGACGGTGCCGATGCCCGACAGCTCTCCGGTGTGCGAAGAGAGGACCTCGATGCTCAGTGCGAGGATCGCGAGCCCGCCGACCCACCGGATGAGCGGCCACCACCGCCGCCAGGCCGCCAAGATGCGTCGCGGGAGAAGGGGGGTGGCGGTCGGGGCGGGGTGCGCGTCGCTGCGGGCGGCCACCTCAGGCGTGGCAACCTCTTCGCGGCGGGGTTCCTCCGCTACTGCGTCGGTCGGCGTCGATGCTCCCGCGTCGTCTGGGCGGCAGCGCCGCGCGGGGTGGGGATGGGTCGGGGTGGCGTCAGCATACGGCGGCGCCCGGGCGCCGGCGGATCAGTGCACGTACTTGATGTACGTCAGCATCGGCAGATAGAGGCTGATGATAACGGTGCCGACGACGCCGCCCATCACCACCACGAGGAGCGGCTCGAGGATCGACGAGAGGTTGTCGACGGTCTGGTCCACTTCACCCTGGTAATAAGCCGCGGCCTTGCCGAGCATGTCGTCGAGCGCGCCGGTCTGCTCCCCCACCTCCACCATCTGGACGACGAGCTGGGGAAAGACCGGGTTGGTCCGCATGGGGTCGGCGAAGGACCGGCCCTCGCGCACCGCGCGCTTGATCTCCGTCGTCGCCTTGGCCATGACGGCGTTGCCCGTCGCGCGCCCGACGATGTCGAGAGCTTCGAGGACCGGCACGCCCGACGAGATGAGCGAGGACAGGGTGAAGGAGAAACGCGCCAGCGCCGCCTTGTGCGCGAGCGGGCCGAAGATCGGCGGCCGGAGCTTCCATCCGTCCCACTTCTCGCGTCCCTCCTCCGTGGCGATCCAGCGCCGCACACCGATCACGGCGAGGACGAGGACGGCGACCACGACCCCGATGTGCCAGCTGGCAAGCGTGTTGGAGATCGCGATGACGATCTTGGTCGGAACGGGCAGCGGGGCTGTGAGCGACTGGAAGAGGTGCTTGAAGACCGGGACGATCAGCACCATCATCGCGATGAACAAGAGCGAGATGACGCTCACGACCACGACGGGGTACGCCATCGCCCCGCGGATCTTGCGGGCGAGCGCGACCTGCTTCTCCAGCTGTGTGGCGACCGTCTTCAGCACGACGTCGATCGAGCCGCCGAGCTCGCCCGCCCGTACCATGGAGACGTACAGCTCGTCGAAGAGCTTCGGGTGCTCGGAGAGCGCCTCGGACAGCGAGCGGCCCGCCTCGACGCTGTCGCGCACCTCGCGGATCACCTTGGCGAAGTGCTTGTTCGCGATCTGTGCGGAGAGCACGGACAAGGCTCTGCTGATGGAGAGGCCGGAGTCCACCATGGTGGCGAACTGGCGCGTGAAGATCGCAACGTCCTTGCCCTTGATCCGGTCGGTCACGCCCGGGATGACGAATTCGGTTCGGAAACCCGCGCTCACGGGCGTGACCGAGACCGGCAGGTACCCCATCGATCGGAGCCGGGTCACCACGAGGCCGAGGTTGTCGCCGTCGAGTGATCCCTCGATCAGGTTCCCGCTCCGGTCACGGACCTTGTAGTCGAAGGACGTTGCCATCTCACCCCCCGATCAGGTGGTTGCGGAAGTCGTCCGCACTCCGGCAACGGTCGACAGCGACGCCCTCGCTCACCTTCCGGTCGCGCACGAGTTGCGCCAGGCACTGGTCCATCGTCTGCATGCCGAACTGCGCACCCGTTTGCATGAGGGAGTAGATCTGATGCGTCTTCGCGGCCCGGATGAGGTTCTGCACGGCGGGCGTGCACACCAGCACCTCGGCACCGACGCATCGTCCCTGGCCATCCTCGGTCGGTACCAGCTGCTGGGTGACGACTCCTGCGAGCGACGAGGCCAGCTGGATACGGATCTGCTCCTGCTGATTCGGCGGGAAGACGTCGATGACACGGTCGATCGTCGACGGGGCGTCCTGGGTGTGGAGGGTCGCGAGCACCAGGTGGCCGGTCTCCGCCGCCGTCAGCGCGGTGGCGATGGTCTCGAGGTCGCGCATCTCGCCGACGAGGATGACGTCGGGGTCCTGGCGCAGAGCACGGCGCAGGGCCTCCGCGAAGGACCTCGTGTCCGGACCCACCTCGCGCTGCGTGACGATCGCGCGCTTGTGGTCGTGGATGAACTCGATGGGATCCTCGACGGTCACCACGTGCAGCGGACGAGTGCGGTTGATGACGTCGATGAGGGCGGCGAGCGTCGTCGACTTCCCCGACCCGGTCGGCCCGGTGACGAGCACGAGGCCACGGCGCAGGTGCGCGAAGCCGGTGACCGAGTCGGGGAGACCGAGCGTCTCGAGGGCGGGGACCTGGTTGGGGATGGGCCGCAGGGCGACGGCCACCGTCCCGCGCTGCAGGCACACGTTCACGCGGAACCGGCCGACGCCCGCGATCTCGTGCGACGTGTCCAGTTCGTGCTCTGCCTCGAACTGCTCGCGTTGGGACTGGGTGAGGATGCCGAAGATGAGCTCACGCAGCATCTCGTTGTCGATCCTGCCCACCTCGTCCAGCGGGCGCAGCGCGCCGTGGAGCCGGAAGGTCGGCGGCATCGACGCCGTCAGGTGAAGGTCCGACGCGCCGGTCCGCACCGCGTAGCGGAGGAGGTCGTCGATGTGCAGCGGCAGCTGGGAGCCTCCGGCGAACGTCGCGACGGTGGCGCCGTCCTCGACGGTGACGAGATCGGTCATGCGACAACCCTCAGGACTTCCTCCAGGGTCGTGAAGCCGGTGATCGCCTTGCGGAGGCCGTCCTGGCGCAGCGTCCGCATTCCGAGCTCGACCGCCTGGCGCTCCATCGCGAGGATGGAGCGCTGCTCGATGACCATCCGCTGGATCTCCTCGGTGAGGACCATCACCTCGCCCAGGAGCATCCGGCCGTAGTAGCCGGTGTTCCCGCACGTCCGGCATCCGTTCGCCCGGTACAGGCGTCCGACGTCGAGCCCCGCGAGGTCCTGCTCGGCGTAGCCGGCGGCGGTGAAGTCTGCGAGCGACGCGTCGTAGGGGGTCTTGCACTTGTCACAGAGCACCCGCGCGAGGCGCTGCGTGAGAACGCCGCTCACTGCGGACGTGACGAGGAACGGCTCGATCCCCATCTCGGTGAGGCGGAGGGGCGTGCTGGCCGCGGTGTTCGTGTGCAGCGTCGAGAGCACGAGGTGGCCGGACAGGGCCGCCTCCATCGTGATGGACGCGGTCTCGATGTCGCGGATCTCGCCGACGAGGATGATGTCGGGGTCGGCACGGAGGATGGACCGCAGGGCCGTCGAGAAGTGCATGCCGGCCTTCGAGTTGATCTGCACCTGCGTGATGCCCGGGATCTGGTACTCGACGGGGTCCTCGACGGTCACGACCGATTTCTCCGCCGACATGACCTCCTGGAGAGTGGCGTACAAGGTCGTCGTCTTCCCGGCGCCGGTCGGCCCGGTCACGAGGATGACGCCGTAGGGCTGGTTGTACGCGCGTGCGTACCGGTCCAGGGTGTCCGGGAAGAACCCGAGCTCCGATAGGCGGCGGATGCTCGCCGACTTGTCGAGGAGCCGCATGACGCACGACTCGCCGTACAGGGAGGGGAGGATGGCGAGTCGCAGGTCGATGTTGCGGTCGCGGACCGCGAGCGAGACACGACCCTCCTGGGGAGTCCGGTGCTCGGTGATGTCCATCTCCCCCAGCACCTTCAACCGGCTGATCACGGCGGAGTGGATGGCCGGGGACGCCGAGCTCGTGTCGTGCATCACGCCGTCGATCCGGAAGCGGATCCGGAGCCGCTTTGGTGTCGGCTCGATGTGGATGTCCGACGCGCGCTCGTTGAGCGCCTGGAGGATCAGGAGGTTCACGTACCGGACGATGGGCGCGTCCTCGACGACCGACTGCAGGCTCTCGAGCTCCAATCCGCTCGCATCCGGCGTGGCTCGGCCGGCGGCGTGCTGCGCGGCCGCCCGGACGTCGCTGTTGGGCTCCTGGAGCCGGTGGAGGTAGACCTCGATGTGCGCCCGCGTGGCCACGACGGTGCGGAAGTTCCGCCCGAGGAGGCTGCGGAGATCGTCGAGAGCGAAAACGTTGGTCGGGTCGGCCATGGCGATGACCGGCACCCCTTGGTCGAAGCCGACGGGCACGACCATGTGCCGGCGCGTGACCGCGACGGGCACGAGCGCCGCTGCGGCCGGGTCGGTCGCAATCGTGGTGAGATCGACGAACGGGAGGCCGATCTCGCGCGCCATGAACTGGACGACCTCTTCTTCGGCGACCAGCCGTTCCCTCTGCAGGTAGTTCGCCAGCGACTCCCCGAGCTTCGCATGGTCGCGGACGGCCCTCGCCATGTCTTCGAGGGAGACCCTGCCGCTCGCGACAAGGGCACGAGCGAGCGCTGGCCAGTCGGGGTCGGCAACCGGGGCGCCGACCGGCCCGCTGGCGACGCTCGGATGTGCGTCGCCAGGCGGGCCGGCCGCGTCCACCGCCCCGCCGCTCGGGGAGCCTGAACCGGTCGGCGGCGGAGACGGCGAAGATGCCGGCAGGGGCACGGGGGCCGGTGCCGGCAGGGGAACCGGCACCAGTGGTGTCACCGGCGCAAATGGGGACGACGTCGGTGTCGTCGTGGGCAACGACGCGGAGGGGACTTGGAAGAGGGGCACCTCCGGAGGGGGTGCCCCCTCGCCGGCCGCCGGCCCAGGCGCGGTCGGGGGCGGCACCGCGGTCGTCGGCGGCGCCGGTGCGACGGGGGGCGGCGGCTGCGCGGACGGGGGGGCGCACGCCGCGGCGGGCGCCGCGGCGGCCTCGCCGTCGGAGGCCGAAGCCGGCAGTGCCGCGGGTGGCGCACCGGCGCTGCGTTCGATGATCGGGTCCCACTCGGGCGGCGCAGCCATCTCGGGCGGCGCAGCCATCTCGGGCGGCGCAGCCATCTCGGGCGGCGCAGCCATCTCGGGCGGCGCAGCCATCTCGGGCGGCGCAGCCATCTCGGGCGGCGCAGCCATCTCGGGCGGCGCAGCCATCTCGGGCGGCGCAGCCATCTCGGGCGGCGCAGCCATCTCGGGCGGCGCAGCCATCTCGGGCGGCGCAGCCACCTCGGGCGGCGCCGACGGCGAGGAGCTCAGCGGCACGCGGCCCGGTGGCGCCTCCTCGACCGGCTCGTTCCGGTGCACCGTGCGGTCCCGGTAGCCGGAGTGCTGGAACCTCCGGCGCCCGTGACGCAGGGCACCCTCGCCGTAGAGCTGCACCAACGCCGCGGCGACCTGCGCCGCCGGCGCGACCACCGCGACCACTTCGCCACGCGTCGCCGCACGCAGCGCGTCCAGGGTCAGCTTGTTGGCGGGCGTCGGGACCGCGACCACCGTGACGTTCCCGCGCCGCTCGATCGGCACGGCGCGCTCGCGCCGTGCGACCTCCTCGGGGAGGAGCGAGGCGGCGCCCTGGGCGAAGCCCGTGCGCGACAGGTCGACGTAGCAGAATCCGAGCTGCTCCGTGGTCTCCTCTGCCGACTCCCCGGCGTCCCCTGTCATCCCCTGTCCCCTGGCTCAGCCGAACGGCGCGACCGAAGGGACAGGGCCCGAAGCCCAGAGACGATGAAGCACCCGCACACGTGGACTACCACGCGTGCCGTGCCGCTCCCCTGTTCTCCCCATCCCACGGCCGCTCCGCGGCGCGAAGTGCCACCACAAGCGTACCCCCCTTTCCGCGCCCGCGGAAGTCCAAGCGATCACGGCGCAGAAGCGCCGTCCCTCCGCGGCAGCGACGGGTGCGCCGGAACGAGCGGGCGCGGCACTACAGTCCGGCCCCGGTGGGGTCCAGCGGGGTGTCGCAGCTCCTGACCGTCGTCGCGAGCGGGGTGGCGGGCCTCGTCGTGGGATCCTTCTTGAACGTCGTCGCGTACCGGCTGCCCCGCCGGATGTCGGTGGTGCAGCCGCCGTCCCACTGCCCGGCGTGCGCGACGCAGCTCACGCTCGTCGACCTCGTGCCCGTGGCATCCTGGTTATGGCTCCGCGGCCACTGCAGGCACTGCCGCGCCCCGATCTCGTGGCGCTACCCGGTCGTCGAGCTCGCCACGGGCGTTCTCTGCGCCGCGGCGGCGGCCGCCCTGGCCTCGGTCTGGCCGCTGCCCTCGGTGGCCCTCCTGTGCGTGTGCGCGCTCGCCGCGTCGATCATCGACGCGGACGGCCTGCAGATCCCGGTGGCGCTCGTCGTCGCCGCCTCGGTCGCCGCACTCTCGCTCTTGCCGATCACCGCCGCCGTCGGGGACGCCCGACGGATCCCGTGGGCGGCGCTCGGCGCGGTGCTCGTCGCGGTCGTCGCGTTCGTCGCCGGCCGCCCGGGCGCCGAGGACGGCTGGGCGCGGATCGCCATCCTCTCGGCGCTCGGGCTCTCGGCGGGATGGCTGTGGGCGTGGGGAGGCGTGATCGTCGCGGGATGGATCGTCGCGGCGACCGTGGCGGCCCGGCTGGCCGCCCGAGGGCGCGCCGCGTTCGCGGTGCTGGCTGCGGGGTCGATCCTGGCAGTGCTCGCGTCGGCGATCGTGGTCCGCCCCTACTAGCCGAGACCGTTCAGTAAGTCCTGGTCGGAACCCGGCGAGCGGCAGATGACGACCGGTCCGCATCGCTGGCGGGCGAGACGACCGCGACGTGGTCGCTGATGTCGGCGCTGCGCGCGAACAGGGGCGTTCGCCACGTCCGAGAACCGCGCGATGGGCGTGGTCGACAAACGCCTCGGGAATTGTGATTCTCGACAGAGTCGCGTTCGGGCGTCAGGTGACGACGATCTGCCAGCTCGGCAGTCGCCCGAAGGCGGCGACGAGCTGGTCGGCCCACGGCCATCCCTCGGCGAGGCGCAAGGTGGTTCGCCTGGCCGAGCGCACGACGACGCCCGCGGTGTGCAGCAGCGTGTAGCGCAGGCGCTTGGGCTCGGCGCGCTCGAGGTCGCCTTCGAGGCACAGCCCCTTGGTCCACGCCAACAGATCGCCGGCCATGCACACGACGGCGAGCCAGGCCTGGT
>Ga0307374_10010435_pt1 | contig 13454 bp, 10 predicted proteins | sample OX3MG_FD_202532 | JGI IMG/M metagenome (GOLD analysis project Ga0307374, IMG submission 202532) | Soil microbial communities from Risofladan, Vaasa, Finland - OX-3 | ecosystem: Environmental > Terrestrial > Soil > Coastal area > Acid sulfate soil | place: Finland: Risofladan, Vaasa | collected...
GACGATCAATCGTGGACCCGAGGGCCAGTCGAAATAGCGCCAGGTCCAGTTGATCAGCACGCGGAGCCTGTTGCGGAACCCAACGAGATAGATCAGATGCAACGTCAGCCATGCAAGCCAACCGACTGTCCCGCGTATCACCGGGCCATATGGGAGCTTTGCAACCGCAGCGTTGCGACCAATCGTTGCCATGATTCCCTTGTTTCGATAACGGAACACCTCGGTCGACCTCCCTGCGAGAAGGTTCGCGATCTGTTGTCCACAGTGACGTCCGGACTGGATCGCCACCGGTGCAAGTTGCGGGGCCAGCTGTGTTCCCACCCCACTTAGGACTGCAGCTGCATCGCCAATCGCCCAGACGTTGTCATATCCGACTACACGCAGATCGCGGTCAACACGAAGTCGACCGTTCGGTGTCCCAGACTCGCCGAGTGTCGCAGCGATCGTCCCCTGCACTGTCACTCCCGCTGCCCAGATCACCGCAGCGGCTGGCAGGATCTCACCGTCTCGAAAATGCAGACAATCTTTCTCCACCTGGGTAACCGAGCGATTGAGTCTCACCTCGACCTTCTTGTCTGCAAGAATTCGCTCTGCATAGGTGCTCGCGGACTCTGGAAACGCAGTCAAAAGGCGCGGAGCGAGATCAATGAGGATGATCTTCGTCGTATCTGGATTCAGTCGCAGTCGATCACGTCGCACTCCAATATCGAGCAACTCCGAGATCGCCCCGGCGATCTCAACTCCAGTTGGACCACCTCCAACTACCACAAAGTTCAGTGGAGTGTCATCGAGTGCGCCTCGCGCATCGGCTGCCTCAAGTGTCAACAAAAGGTGATTTCGCAGACGACGCGCATCGGCGAGCGAGTAGAGCGGACGGGCATATTCCAGAGCTCCGGGAACAGAGAAATATGCGGCAGTCGCACCCGACGCGATCACGAGCTGATCAAAGGGGACCTCGCCACCGCTCGCAAGTAGCACCTCAGAACGCTCGCGGCTGATCCCGACGACGCGGCCGTGGCGGAACGAGATGTTTTCTGCGCGTCCAAAGATCGTTCGAATCGGATAGGCGACATCTGCCGGCTCGAGTCCGGCAGTTGCCACCTGATAAAGAAGTGGCAAAAAAGTATGGTAGTTGTGCTGGTCGATGATGGTTACCGTCGCGCTCGATCCCACAAGCGCGCGTGCCGCGGCGATCCCGGCAAACCCGCCACCGACGATAACGACACGTGTCGGGCGGACTGGTGCTCCCACCGCGCTGTCCACAGCCAAAACCTACTCTCTGTTTGTTGCCGGCCTACATCTCTCGCGCGACACCGCACGCGCTGTCAATCGAACGGCCAAGCAGGCATCGGTTCACCCGAGATAGCGCTCTTCGCGCGAGAGACGGGACCGGCAAGTCTGCCGGTCCCGTCTCTCTTTCCATCAAGTAATGGAGTTTTTTGCCGCTTAGGCCTGGTGAACGAGTTCGGCTTCGATCTCGATCTTGATCGCCTTGCTGACAACGACACCGCCGGTCTCGATTGCGGCATTCCAAGTAAGACCGAACTCTTCACGGTCGATCTCGCCCGTTGCTGAGAACGCGATACGCGCACCGCCCCAAGGGTCACTAATCGAACCGAGGAACTCAATTTCGAGTGCAACAGGCCGCGTATTGCCGCGAATGGTCAGCTGCCCATCGGCAATCCACCGGTCCCCCTTGGGGCGAATGGCGGTTGTGGAGTAGGTCATTGTCGGAAAGTTCTCGACATCAAAGAAATCTGCCGAACGAAGGTGGGTGTCGCGTGCCTCTTCACGCGTGTCCACCGAGGCCATTCCGACGGTGACCTCGAGAGAGGAGTCTTCCGGGCTCTCGCCGACGGTGAGCGTTCCCTGAACCTCACGAAATGTGCCGCGAACCTTTGCCACCATCAGGTGACGGGCGACAAAGTCGACGGTCGTGTGGGAGAGATCAATCTGATAGGTGCCAGGCGTCGGGACGAGCCGACCCTCTACGGTGCGACTGAGCGGTGCGGTAGTGGTATCTGTCATGGTGGTGCCTCCGAATCGAGCGTGGAGCCGGTTACCCGGCCTATGTAGTTGTGTATACAACTATACACCAAACAACCGTTGCTTACACAACTAAAATAAAATGGGCGCTATACTGGTTCTATGGCACTCCAGACCCCCGATCAGGATCAACTCCAAAAGGGGAGCTCGAGTGAGCAGCTCCGCGACCCGATCACGGTTGTTGGGCTGATTCTTGAGTGCGCAATTGGACTTCGTCGCCGACTCAGTCCCTCAATGGAGATCGCCACCGGCATTACCGGACAGGCATTCGAAGTCCTCGTCCGCCTGAATCGCTCAGTGGGCGGCTCGATGCGCATGTCCGATCTCGCCGCGCAGACGGGTCTGACGCGAAGCGGTCTTACCCGTGCTCTCGATCGTCTGGTTGAGGGAGGGCTCTGTAAACGCGAGAGCTGCGACGGAGACCGTCGGGGAATGTTCGCTGTCTTGACCGAGAGCGGGAAATCACGTGTAGCAGCGGCGATCTTGAATCATGAACAAGAGATCAGTGACCTGCTCGCGGGTGCAATTGAAAACGACGAAGAAGAAGAACTCATCAAGCTCCTCAAGAGAGTCCGCCAACGCGTGAATCCGGGTGCCGCTTTTCTCAGCCCAATCGATTCGTTGACGAACTGCCAGGAGTCAGAGACCTAAAGAACGCGCTCACCTCCTTCGGTCTTTGCGCGGCCGTATTCAAACTTCGTGATCTTGACGGTTCTGTTTGTTCCAGTCTCTCCAGACAAGTCGGTGCAACGGAATGTAGCGAGGGATGTCGCGAAGTCCCGGGAGAAATGGCACACCGAGAAGCAGGAGTGTTGCAAGCCCGGTCATGTACACCGCGATCATGTCAACGTTCGCCGAACTCCTGAAGCCAGGTACTTGGTACCAGATCGTGTAGAGCCATAGCCAGGGCTGACCGGGATAACTTCCGGTCTCATTCATCACGCCCCACTGTGAACCTGTCAGATGGTCACTGGTCGCAAGAGAGGCAAAGTAACTGCCATCTTCGAGAAACAACATCGGCTTGGTGAAGTCCGTGCCGAAGAACGGGCGCTGCGCAAGAAGATCGGAATCAAGACCTCCAGATCTCGCAAGTGTGAGCTCGCTCGTGAGAATGACCGGAACTGGACCAGACTTGTTCGAGAATGATGCCGGAATAGTTGGCACCCCGGACTTGAACGTCATATGCGTAACCCCATTGAGATAGCTCTGGTCCCAGCTCGACTTTGCACTCTTTGATGCTGAGTTGTAGCTCGAAAGCGCCTGCGCGAGTGCGGGATCAAACGGCGTGAGCTTGGAAAGTGGTGAGAGCACAAATGTCTCAGCGGCATTGATCGGCTGTCGCACACCGGCAAGCATCTGCCATCCGATGACGAGCTTTTGTACATTGTGCGAACCATGGTTGTACGGAGGACCATAGGTTGCCGTCTCACTTGTCCCTGCAAGCTCCGAAGCTGCGGTAGCGACAAAGTCTGCAGGTGCAATCTTTGCCCACGTTGCAACAGTGACCGGCGGATCATCTGGTGAGGAGAGCACCGCGGCGAGCACAACGACAAGGACAAGCGCTATGAGTGACGCGGCGGTTGCCTCTTTGACAATGTCATAGCGCCGCTTTGGCCCCTTCCACTCAGTGGCATCAGCAGTCGCAAGCAACCTTCGATTTGCCCGCCCGCGAACTCGCTTCCCCGGGAGAGGATGCGAAACCCCACGCACCCTGACGAGCAAGACATGCACGACAACAATCGCCAACAAAACGATGGGAACGAGCACCACATGCCAGAGCAACATCTGTCCAAAGTTCATCAGGTCGAAGAACGCGCCGACACCAACTGAGTTGAAGGCATCTTTGCCATTCGCCGAGATCCACTGCGCATCAAAGTTCTGCTGCGAAAGATACCCCGTGAAGCACTCGACGACCGAGGCGACGAACGCGATGACACCGGTCATCCATGTCGCAACGCGCTTTCCGCGCCATGCAGCCATCCAGAACTTTCCCCAGAGGTGAATCACCATGAAAGCCATGAACAGCTCGACGCTCCAGAGGTGGACGCTGTTGAAGAAATGGCCAACAGGATTGGTGTGCCACCAGTCGGTTCCACCGAGTGCAATCGCTCCACCAGAGACAACGGCAATTGCGAGGGCGGCAAGTGTCGCAACGCCAAAGACATAGACCCACGAAGAGACGTATGCGGGCTGGGTATCGGGAAGAAGCTTGTCTGGTGGCAAGAGCGAGAGCGTACGACGCCGGATACGCGCCGTCCACATCGCGTCCCTCTTCGTTATTGGCCGAACAATGGTCTTGACCTCGACCTCTGGAGCCTCCGGACCGCCTTCTTCACTACGGTGCGACCTTGGAAAGGGAAACACCAGTGCTGCGCCAAATATCACGACCATTGCCAAAATGAGAACGAGATTGGAGACAGAGACCTCAAAGATCGACCAATGGACATAGCGTCCCGGACTGTTGAGATCAACTGCTGAGAAAATTGCTGCGCCTGCCGACATCATGTACCTCCGATTGGCCCAGCATTGACCCGAGTGATTCACCTTCAAACACACCGGCTCAACAGGTCCGCGACGCTGAGTCGCTCCATGCCAAGGACCTGGTGCTCAGGTTAGTGCAGGGTCAAAAACATGGCGGGTGATCAAATGAATTGAAAGATCTTCTGGTCAGAGCGGTCAGCGAATTCGCAAAAACGCCATCCGCGAGATGAGGAGATCGTCTTCATCACACAGAGAATTCACGCGCCATCACAGAGTCGACGCGCGCTGGGACCAATCAAGCGGTCAAACCTTGGCTTGGAGCGCCTCATAGATCCGTTCAGCAGTAATTGGAAGGCTGCGAAGACGTCGACCTGTCGCAGCAAACACTGCGTTCGCGACCGCCGGAGCCGTTGGCGGCGTTGTCAACTCACCGATCGCTTTGACATTCGCGGTTCCAATTCCAACGCCGCCGGTAAGGAGCGCTGTCTTGTAGGGGGGTGTGTCGCGCATCGAAGGAAGCTTGTACTCACCAAGATTTGCCGCCCAGACGTGTCCCTCGGACTCGTCAAGGTCCTCAAGAGTGGCAAACCCAAGACCAGTCGTCGTTCCACCATCGATCTGCATCTGATGTGCCAGAGGATTGATGATGTTCGCAACATCGATCGCGTTCAGTACGTTGAGGATGCGCAACTGACCAGTCTCGGGATCGACGGCAACGCTGACAACCTGGACCGCGACAGATCCCACAAGTGGCGCTTCAGCAGATTTGAGCTCAATCAGGACAGGCTCATCATCGAGACGGTTTCGCCAAACCTTTGCAGCAACATCTGCAGCAAGTGCCATCGTCGAAGTGACGCGAGACCCTCCAACACCCGTGTCAAAGGGAAGCGAGTCCGAGGCAACCTGAGCGACCTCGACCTCTGAGGGCGCCATTCCGAGTGCCTCAGCCATGAGTTCTCGCATGACGGTGTGACTTCCGGTACCGGTCTCGACTACGGGGATCTCCACGCACACGCCACCCGTTGCAGTTGGAACGAGTCGAATACTTGTCGGCGCGTGCGGAGTCGAGCGGCTGTAGACCCCGATTCCGGTTCCCGTCAGCCATCCCTCTGGAGCCGCTGCAATCTCTCGCTCACGCATCGCCAGATTCAGCGTCTCAACGCCACGGCTCTCTAACCAGACGTGCCCATGATCGTCGGGATCACCGGTCTTTAGAAGATTCAGACGTCGCATCTCTACCGGTTCGATTCCGGCCTTGGTCGCGAGCTCATCAAGCGCGGACTCAAGTGCAAATACTCCCTGCGCCTCTCCCGGTGCACGCATGAATCCGCGTGGCACGGTATTGGTATAGACGCGCTGATAGTTCGCGTAAAAGTGCGCAACCCGGTATGAGGGAAACTGTGCAGCCGAGGTGCCGGCCACTGAAGGAGTGCAGCCTCCATAGGCCCCCCCGTTCATGGAGATATCCATCCCCACTGCCTGCAGGCGCCCCCCGGCGTCACAGCCCATCTGCACTCGGATACGCGAAGGATGCCGGGGGTTTCCAGCGATGAGATCCTCGTTATAGCGCAGCACCAGTTTGACCGGATGTTCCGTCAGCCGTGAGAGCTCGATCGCAAGCGGGGCCTCGCCCGGCGCGCCCTTGCCTCCAAAGTCGCCACCCATTGCCATTGGCTGGACATCGAACGCCTCTGGCGGCATGCCAAGACAGTGACTCAACATCGTCCTCAGACGATGTGGAACCTTGTTCGTAAACCAAAGACGCACTTTCTCAGATGATTCGTAATCAGCGACACAGGCCTGGGGTTCGAGATATCCCTGGTGGACTCCTTGGGTGTGATAGGTCTCGTCAATGACGTAGGCGCAGTTGACGAGAATTGCCTCGACCTCTTCCTGAGAGCCGACCGTCTCTCGATGGATCAGATTGCGACCGTCTTCTGGCTTGATGACTGCACCTGGATAACTCCACGGCTCATCGTGGACGAGAGGGGCATCCGGAGCTGTCGCCTCTTCGATCGTCGTCACCGCGGGAAGGTCCTCGTAATCGACGAGAACCATTGTGGCTGCCTCTTCCGCGATTGCTCGCGTCGTCGCAACGACTGCGGCTACCCGATCACCTGCATAACGAACGCGCTCAATTGCAAGCACGGGAATGTCTTCAAGCGCTCGGCCACAGGGGTGTTGGGTGACATCGGCTGCCGTGTAGACGCCGATAACCCCGGGGTACGCGAGCGCCCCGCTTGCATCGATCGAGCGGATCCGCGCGTGCACCGCAGTGCTCCGCACGACCACTGCGTGATAGAGGTCCGGGCGACCTTGAAAGATGTCAGCGACATACTTCGTAGAGCCCGTTGCTTTGGATCGTGCATCGAGACGCGTCATTGTTCTCGCAACGCTATCGAATGAGAGCTGAGTGTGTTGATCTCGCCCCGCCTAGCGAGTCGAAGTCGTCCAGCGAAAGACCGTGCGCTCGATGACCTTCAACGCCGTAACGTTGACGACACCAAAGATCGAGGTAATGCAGATCAGCCCGAGAAGGAATGCGGTCTGCAATCCTGCGCCGTATTGGAGTAAGAGCCAGCCGACTCCGACATTGCTGACCTCCATCTCGCCGACGACCATACCGATGATCGCAAGACTAAGACTGCTTCTAAGACCGGCCAGCACATACGGTGTCGCTGCGGGGATCGCCACTTTATAGAGCGTCTTTCGCTCGCTGAGACCCAGCGTCTGAGCGACCTCAACGTAGCCTTTGTGCACATTTCGCACACCGGCTGCGGTATTCAACAGCATCGGGAATGTCGTCACCAGCATGGTGAACACGACACGGGCCTCCATACCGATTCCTGTCCAGATGACAAGCAGCGGAATGGCAACGATCAATGGCGTAGCGTTCACCACGTTGACGAACGGACCCATGATGTTGTTGACCCCAGGGAACCGGCCGATGAAGACACCGAGGGTGAACCCGATAGTGACTCCAAGCACGAGTCCCAAATACATCTCCCGAAGCGACAGCAGCAGCGCGCTGATCGTCGTTCCATGTGTCAGGATATTGCCGATCGCCCGGGCAACAGCGGCAGGTGATGAGAGCAAGAGTGGATTCGTAAACGACGAAATAAGCCACCACAGGCTCAACAATATTGCGATCGCAACAATCGGATAGACAATGAACGACGAACCGTTACGGACACGGTTCTTTCGTTTTGCCTTGAACTGACCGCTCGCACCTATGTTCGCGATATTTACGCTCATAGTCCGCCCTCCTGGGATCGAAGCAGTGCGGTGATCTTGGAACGGAGTTCAATGGTCTCGTGCTCGCCGCGGAACTCCGCCTGCGTCCTTGGACGGGGAAGATTCACATCTAGAATCTCTATAATGCGTCCTGGGTTGCGGTGCATAACCACTATTCGGTCACTAAGGAAGATCGACTCGTCGACATCGTGGGTGACGAATACAATTGTGATGCCGAGCTGCTCCCAAAGCGACGCGACCTCGGCCTGAAGTGCCTCACGGGTGAAGTTGTCGAGCTGACCAAAGGGCTCGTCCATGAGGAGGACCTTCGGCTTGACCGCGAGCGCCCTTGCTACTCCGACTCTCTGCTGCATACCTCCAGAGAGAGTATAAGGAGGAACATTCATTACATCTTTAAGACCGACCATCTCAAGGCACTCGGTCGCGATCCGCTGACGCTCTGCCTTCTCGACGCCACGCGCCTCAAGACCGAGCTCGACATTTCCACGAACTGAACGCCACGGAAGGAGATTGATGTCCTGGAAGACATAGGCCATGTCCTGAGAGACACCGGTTAGCCTCTTTCCTTCGAGCTCAATTGTTCCTGTATCCGCAGCATCGAGTCCATCAATGACGCGCAACAGCGTTGTCTTTCCACAACCGCTAGGACCGACGAGGCTGATGAACTCGCCCTTTTGTACATCAAGGTCGACGTTATCGAGTGCAACTACGTCTCGCTCTTGGCCAACGAATGTCCGAGAGACGCCACGGATGGAAAGTACTGGTGCTTCTGACAAGGTTGAACTCCTATGTGTGGCGGACGCAGCTCCTGCTTGGCTCGCACTACCGATCGAATCTGTCACATTAATCCTTCTCTAAGGGTTAAAAAGTGTGGTGCTTCCGACGGTCAATCGCCGATCGCTTAACCACGCTCACGACTATTTGCTATTGGCTCCGCGGCGACCAGCGGAGGTCGCCCGGATCCACCTGAACTTGGTATCTTGCAAGACACGAAGCGCGGTAAACATCGCAAGTGCAAGTGCACAGGTTGTACCAATCGTGGCAATCAGATTGTCCGTTTGGAAATACGTTCCGTAGGTGTTCACGATGCCACCGAGACCGCCCTGGCCGAGTTCTTGTCCGGCGAGGATCATTCCAACGGTGCACTGCGCAAGTGCAATACGAGAGCCGGCGAAGATGAACGGCTGTGTCGCTGGAAGGTAGATCCTAAATGTCTGTTCCCACTTGGACATGCCAAAGGCAACACCGACGTCACGGTAACCAATGCGTACGACACGCATTCCTGCGAGTGTATTCACGACCATCTGCCAGAAGCCAATGATAAAGATAAAGATGACTGCTGAAAGCTTGCCCTGACCGAACCACACCTCCATCAATGGAAGCAGCGCAATGGACGGTGTGGCGTTTCCAAAGGTGACGAGTGGGTCGAGCGCTCGCTCAAGGAACTGGATTCGACCCATGATGGTCCCGAGCGTGATACCGAAAAACCCCGAACAGACGATACCCATTGCGAGGATAAGAAGACTCGAACCAACGGCCTTTGGAAGAGTGCCGTTGACCATAAGGTCATAGAACGCGACGATCGATCTCGTTGGCGTCGAAAGAAACACCGGGGCGAGAAACGCTCCGGTCGCCTGCCAAGCGCCAAGCACAGCCAGGATCGCTATGTAGCGCGTAGCGCGTGAGTGCCAGCTTTTTGTCTCCGAGACTGACTTGAGTTTCGCGCGCCCCGACGCCGCTCCTCCCCCTGATCCCGCCTGCCCGTTACCGGTAGACGAACCAAGAGAACCAACGGAAGGCGTCTGAGGTGCACTAGAGAGCGTAGTCACGCACAACCTTCTTTCGTTTGTATCACTGACACGTAAGTAGTCGTCTCATACAAAGAAACGACGTGATAATTCGATGCCTTCAAATTAGCGTCCGGGAGCCAAAATCCCAAGTAATTACGAACAGTCGTGCACCGCTGCCTCCACCACATCCGGGCGAGACAGCGGTGCATCCGACCTATTTCGTTTGTCTTACCTCGGAGGCCTTAGTAGGCCTTCTTGTGGGCGTTGTACTGTGCCCATGCTTGGTCCCAAGGTGCAGTCTTGACGAGCTGTGCCAATGGACGGTCGCCAAGATTCGAAAGAATTCCAAGGCTCTTCGCGATTACGACGTTCTCCGCAACAGCCTGGCGGCCGAAGACGTTGTGCTCTGTTGCGAATCCACCAATGGACTTCAACAGCGAGTATGCCGTGCGAAGCGTTGCGATCGTGTTCGTACCAGCGGTGTATGAGTAAGCGTCAGCTGCCCACGCGCCCTCGTTGGTGTTGAACGTCTTCGCTGAAGCAAGCCATGCAAGGTCAATCGCCTCTGCAGTTGCAGGGTTTGCAGCAATCCAAGCAGGACGTGCGAACATCATGCTGTCCGCGTACTTTGGCGCAACCTTTGCACCAGTCGCCAGGGTGTGGAAGTTCGGACCGGCCTGTGCGACCGTGCTCGGGTCAACCCAAGCGGCGGAAACCTTGCCCGCAAGCACCTGGTTGTACGAGTTTGCCTCGGCACCAGTGGTCACAAGCGTCATCTGTGACATATTGAACCCACCGAGCTTTGCCGCTGCTGCCCAGAGTGGGAAATCAACGTTTCCTGCTCCGTAGTCATCGGCATACTTGAGTCCCTTGAGCTGCTTAAGACTCGTGATGCTTTTAGGCGTCATGAGGAAGTAGGCAACACTTGTCTGGTTTGGACCGAATGCGGTAAGACCAAGGTCAAGTGCGTTCCCGACAGGTGAGGTGCAGATGTCCTCGTTGCCACTCGCAACACCGAGCTCGGCGATGTTCGAAGAGCCGTTGACCATTGAGGTCGTCGCGCCCCACTGCTTCAGTGCCTGCTCCATGACATAGATGTGAGCGTCACCGATGTGCGCTGAACCTGCCGAGTTGGCAATCCTGATCGTGGTTCCAGTAAGGATCGGCGTGCCATTCTTACGGAATACGAGCTTCTTTGCCGTCGACGCCTTCGCGTGTGACGAGTTGTGAACGGCTGCGCCAGCTGTGCCAGCTGCGGCGACAATTGCCGTCGATGCCATAGCCAGAGCGGCCAGAGCATTGCGGTAACGATGTAGTGCCATCAATGTTCCCCCTCATTGTGAGTTCTTGGTACGTCAGTCATGTAACTGACGCCCCCCTGCCGTCGTGCAGAGCGGCCCAACTGCACCGCATTACGAATGTGTAACAGAACGCAACCGTTTTGTCAAGATTCCGTCATAACCATAGCGCATACGCGACATCCACGAGGACCCCGCAGGCGCCCCAATCTCACGGACGTGTCCGCGTACGCAAGCTGACGATACTGTACTGCGATTGCAACACCCGCAGCATAAGATCGTGAGACTGAGAAATCGACTAGGCGAGTCTTGTCAGCTCCACCGAAACGTCAAGCCCAGCAAGGGCGCCACCTTGATAGACGCCTCGGAACGGCGCCGCATCGGCATAATCTCGACCACGCGCGACCGTCACATAACGGTCACCGACTCGTTCACCGTGTGTTGGATCGATCGGATACCAAGCCCCCACCCAGCACTCCATCCAGGCGTGCCCGGCGCCTGCGATCGAAACGCTCAATTCACCCTCGGCACTCGGGTGCAGATATCCCGAAACATAGCGGGTAGGAATGCCGATCTCACGCAACATCACGATCCCAAGGTGAGCAAAGTCCTGACAGACGCCGCGGCGTGAATGCCACGCCTCAAGCGCCGAGGTCGTTACCCCGGTCGCACCAATCTCGTAGATCATCGACGATTGAATCCAGTCGCTGACCGCCTCGACGGCGCGAAACGGCGAAGACTCGCTTCGGAACTTTCTCCCAATTTCGGAGAGCTCCTCGTCGCCTGAGGCATAGCGTGTTGGCTCGAGATATTCGTCAAAGCGCTCCTTGATCGCATCGCTCTCGATCTCGGACCATGTCAACCCCGTTGGCTGGGGACGAGCTGTTGCAGTTTCAACAATCGAACTCGCAATCACGACAAGTTCGCGGTGCGGTTCAGGAATGTCAAAGGAGATGACCGATGTCGAGAAGTAATCGACGTAGCGAAAGAACGAGGTCGCGGGCATGACCGAGACGTTCGCGCTCAACACCGACTGGCCAGAAGATGACTGAGGAAGCAGGCGCACCTCGTTATAAGAGGCAATGACAGGCTCTTCATAACGATAGATCGAGCTATGAATCGTCGAAATGCGCCAACTCATTGGAGGGTCCCCCGTTTCGGTTGCATGGTCTTAACTCCCATCGCGCCCAAGCCCAAAGTGCTGCGAGACATCTTCGGCTCTCCACGCAAGCGTCGCCTCGAACTGGAAGTACGTCGTTGCGATGGCAGCGCTCGCCATTGAGCACGCCTCCTGAACGTCATGCAGATGACCAGGGAGTCGGCGGATAATCTCGTCCACGGTCTGGTATTCAAGGGTGGTGCGTGCCCGACCGATGACCCTCTTCGCCTCCTCGCCAGCTCCAGCCCGACTCTGTTGTTGCTCGAGGGCGCTCAGACATCCCTCGGCCGTGAGCAGCGAGAAATAGACGCTGCGCGGAAAATAACGGTCAAGAACGAGGAACTCAATCGCCTTTGATGCGACAATGACACCCCGATAGGTCCGCAGATAGGCCTCATAGGCAGAACATGCACGCAGCGTGGTCGCCCAGTCTGGCTCTCCCCTCGGATCATTCAACTGAGCAGCGAGGAGACGCGCCGTCATATCGGCTCGCTCGATATTGCGCCCGAGCAACATAAACTGCCAACCATCGTCCCGACTCATCGTCGCATCGGCGATTCCGACGGCAATTGCCACGCGCTCTCTGACAAAACGCGCGAACCGAAAGAACTCGTGTGGGCCCATCTTTTCAGTCGCAGGTCCTCGAGCATCAAGTTCAACAAGTGTCGCGTTGAGACACTCCCAGAGTTCGGAAGATATCGATTCGCGGATCCCCCGCGCGTTCTCTCGCGCTCCGCTGAGTGAAGAGGAGATTGAACTGGGCTCATCGCGCGCAACTGACAGAGCAGCGGTGACTGCTTCGAGATCGGACTTTTGATTGAGCGCCACTGGCACCCCCATCACCGAGAGCAGCGTCTTTGCAACCGTCGATTCAGCGATATTTGCGCCTTCGAGAAGCTGGTTGATCTGTACATCCAGAAGTCGCGCCGTATCTTCGGCGCGCTCAAGATAGCGACCGGTCCAAAACAGGGACTCCGCGATTCGGCTTAACACGGGAGTTCCCGGACACGGAGCTGTTGTTGTTGTTGCTGCTGCTGGGCTGCGGCGAAGGTTGGGCCGCGTTCTGGATCGAGCGTCGGAAAGGGGAGCTGCTCTTCGAGCGGTTGAGAGGGCTCAGCAACCGAGAGCCGGTGTGACTCGGCCCTCTCTGGCGCGAGAACCCAGGTGTCTTTTGAGCCGCCGCCCTGACTCGAATTCACCACGCTTGACCCCTCGCGAAGCGCGACCCGTGTCAAACCCCCCGGGGCGACCCAGATCGATGAACCGTCGTTGACCGCGAAGGGACGCAGATCGACATGGCGAGGAACGAGGCGGTCACCGACCTTTGTCGGAACGGTCGAGAGCTCGACGAACTCCTGTGCGATATAAGAGCGCGGACTGCGTTGGATCATCTCCGCCGTCTCTGCAAGCTCTGCCTTTGTCGCC
>Ga0307374_10010436_pt1 | contig 13454 bp, 7 predicted proteins | sample OX3MG_FD_202532 | JGI IMG/M metagenome (GOLD analysis project Ga0307374, IMG submission 202532) | Soil microbial communities from Risofladan, Vaasa, Finland - OX-3 | ecosystem: Environmental > Terrestrial > Soil > Coastal area > Acid sulfate soil | place: Finland: Risofladan, Vaasa | collected...
GAAACGGGCTACGGATGCAAAGAGCTCGGAATTGTCACCACCGACCGCCAGCTCCATGTCGTGAATGCGGTTCCCCTCGACTTCAATCCACGCCCGAACACCACTCCGACCTGGTGAAGCGCGGGCCCGGAGCGCCTGCGATATGACCGGCAATCAGGCTGGCCGAGTCAGGCGTCACGGGAGTTGCGCCCCTATCACGCTTCAGTCCGGCGGAAGCGTTCTAACCTGGATTATTCAGGAATTTTGCCTGCGAGGCGGATGTAGGGGCGGCCCTTGGGTCGCCCAGGGCGGAGCAAGCCCCGCCCCTATGGCCACCTTGGCCCCGCCCTCCTAACGATGCTTCAACGCTGCATGAATAATCCGCGCCAATCTCCCAGGCAGGCTCACGCAAGCTTGGACGGGGTGGCCAAACCGCGCTATGATTTTAGGGTTTTGGAGGGGACATTCCCGCCGCGTATTCCCTTTCGTTTTACACGACGGGCGCGCCAGCAATCCGACGGTGATTCAAAGTGGAAATCAGGGCCTTGGGGCGCCGGCATTCCCGCCACGCTCAATTCAATAGAGGATGATAGCGATGATGATTTCGCATTACCGAATGGGTATGGTTTTATTCTTCTCGCTCGTGCTGGGAACCCTGGGTTTGCAGGCCCAGACGCAGCCCCCGATCACTTTGGAAGTGGATGCCACTCAGGCGCCGCAGCAGATTATCCACACGCATATGGTGATTCCTGTTTCTCCGGGGCCCCTGACCCTCTACTATCCCAAATGGATTCCGGGCGAACATGCTCCGGACGGCCCAATTACCGACCTGGTCGGATTAAAATTCAGCGCCAACGGCAAGACGATTCCGTGGCAGCGGGATTTGGTGGACATGTTTACCTTCCACCTGGACGTTCCCCAGGGAGCCAGTTCGCTCGATGTCAAGTTTGATTACGTCGAGCCCGCGGTTACGTCCGGATTTACGGCGGGCGCCTCAGCGACGGACAAGCTGGTCGTGATCAGTTGGAACCAGAACCTGATCTACCCGGCAGGCCATCTGGCACAGGACCTCATTTTCAAACCCGCCTTGAAGCTTCCCGAAGGCTGGAAGTTTGGGACGGCGCTTCCCGTTGATCATCGGGACGGCAATGAAATCGAATTCAAGCCGGTCTCCATGAATCGCCTGGTCGATTCGCCGGTCAGCAGCGGCGAGTTCTACCGCGCTGTCAACGTGACTCCGCCGGGAGAGCCCATCCATCATGAGATCGATCTGGCGGCCGACAGCGAAGCTGCGCTCGATATGAGTCCCGAACTGCAACAGGATTACACCAACCTGGTGGCCGAGACAGGAAAGCTGTTCGGGTCGCGCCACTATCGCGACTATCATTTCCTGCTCACGCTGAGTGATCACGTTTCCCACTTCGGGTTGGAGCACCATGAATCCGACGACAGCCGCGTGCGCGAATTTTCGCTGATCGATCCCCAACAGCGCGTTTACATGGCCATGCTGTTACCGCATGAATTTGTCCACTCCTGGAACGGCAAGTTCCGCCGCCCAAAAGACCTGAGCCCGCCGTATTACGAGCAGCCCATGAAAACCGATATGCTTTGGACCTATGAGGGCTTGACGGAGTACCTGGGTTATCTTCTGACCGCGCGCAGCGGCCTGTGGACTCCGGACCAGTATCGCCAGAACCTCGCGCTGATTGCCGCCCGGTTCGGTCCGGCGCGGCCTGGGCGGAACTGGCGGCCGCTGGTGGATACGGCGACTGCCGCTCAGGTCCTTTACTTCGCGCCCGGCGAGTGGGCCAACTGGCGGCGCGGGGTGGATTTCTACGACGAAGGCGTTCTGCTCTGGCTTGAAGTCAACAGCATCATCAGCCAGCAGACGCACGGAAAGAAGTCCCTGGATGATTTCTGCCGCCTGTTTTATGGCGGGCCGAATGACGGGCCGCAGTTGAAGACTTACACTTTCCAGGACCTGGTTGAAGCATTGAACAAGATTGCGCCCTACGACTGGGCGGATTTCTTCCACAAGTGTCTTGATTCAACTTCTCCTGAAGCGCCCCTGGGCGGCATTGAGGGCAGCGGCTGGGAAGTGGTCTATACGAGCGTCGAGCCCGCTCTTCTTCAAAACATGGAAGAAGTTCACGGTGAAATGAATGAGGCATGGTCGATTGGCCTTGTGCTGAAGGAAGATGGCGCCGTTGAGGATTCCATTGTCACCAAGCCGGCTTATAAATCGGGCATCTCTCCGGGGATGAAGGTGATCGCTGTGAACGGGCGCGAATTCACGCCCCAGGTGCTTCGCCTGGCGCTGAAGACGGGTACAACTTCAACTGGGCCGCTCCGCCTGCTGGTCTTGAATGATGGCTACTATAAGACCTGCACCATTGACTATCACGGCGGCGAGATGTTTCCGCACCTGGTCAGAGAGGCCGGACGGCCAGACCTGCTTGACCAGATGCTCAAACCTCTGGCCGCGCATTAGCGCGGATTATTTATGAGGCGTTGAAGCATCGTCAGGAGGGCTGCGCCAAGGTGTCCGTAGGGGCGGGGCTTGCTCCGCCCTGGGCGACCCAAGGGTCGCCCCTACATCCACCTCGCAGGCAAAATTCATGAATAATCCAGGTCAGTGGTGCGCATGATTTCACGCTATCGAATGGAGCATCCCATCGGTTCTAGTGCCACGCCTGCACTGAAAAACGGACTGCGGTATTTCCGCCGTTCCCTTCAGCACGCGGGTGTGGCTTTTCGGGTTGTGGCATTTTGCCTGTTCGCTTTGTTTATTGCGCAGGCGAATGGGCAAGGCCCTGCTTTGCAGCCGCCGCCCGGGGCAAAGATTGTTAACCTCACGCGGCATCGCGGATATTTCAACGAGCCTTCGGTAGCCATCAATCCTCGCGATCCCCGGCAAGTGGTCGTTGCCTACCAGACCGGCGCGCGCATTGTGTATTCGCAAGATGCCGGCGGGCGCTGGCGAAAGGCTTCTGGAACCATGCCTGGCAACTATGCCGTGTCAGGCGATGTTTCGGTGGCCTATGACAATCTTGGCCATGCGTTCCTTTGCTACATTGCTTTTGACAAGCTTGGGACGGATGAGTACTGGGGCCACAACGCCACGCGCAACGGCGTGTTCGTGCGGCGATCGTTGAACGGCGGTCAAACCTGGCAACGTCCTGCCGTTCCGGTGATCGAGCACCCCACCCAGCCTGGCATTCCTTTTGAGGACAAGCCTTACCTCGTGGCCGACAATACGCACGGGCCCTACGCGGGAAACCTTTACGTTGGGTGGACGCATTTTACCTTGAGCCAATCGGTGATTCTTTTTTCGCGTTCTGCGGATGACGGAACGACGTGGTCCAAGCCCATTCGGATCAGCACCCAGGCGGGGTTGCCGCGCGACGATAACGGAGCGGCGGAAGGTTTTTCCGGCGTGGTTGGCCCGGACGGCACGCTCTACGTGGTATGGGCCGACGGCGCTCATGTTGTGTTTACCTCCTCGTGGGACGGAGGCCGTACTTTTGCTCCCTCGCGCGGCATTGTTCCCATTGCCCCGCCTTACTTCCACATTTCCGATGTTGACCGGACTGATGGCTTCCCGGTGATTTCAATCGACCCGCGCGGCGGCAACGGCGCCGGCCTCCTGTACCTGACCTGGAGCGATTACCGCAACGGAGATGTTGATGTTTTCTGCTCAACCTCGGCTGACCGCGGCCGGACGTGGACGCCTGCGGTTCGCGTCAATTCAGACCCGATTCACGATGGCGCCGATCAATTTTTCCAGTGGCTGGCCGTTGACCCGGTGACGGGCGCCGCGAACCTCGTCTTCTACGACCGGAGGGACGATGCGGAGAACCGCAGGGCTGTGGTGGTCCTTGCGCGGTCAACCGACCACGGCCACACTTTCGACAACTACCTCTGGATGGGCGAACCGTTTGATTCCAATAACGATTTTATCGGTGATTATACGGGGATTGCCGCCTACGGCGGGCGGGTCTACGGAGTCTGGACGGAAGAGCGTCCCCGCTCCAGCAGGCATCAGGCCGGAAGCCCGTTGCACCATACCGTGGTTCGCTTAGGCATTGCGGACTTTGCCGACGCTGGTTCCTCCCACTGACCCGGATCGTTCCTGAATTTTGCCTGCAAGGCGGATGTAGGGGCGCCCATTGGGTCGCCCAGGGCGGAGCAAGCCTCGCTCCTACCGACACCTTGGCGCCGCCCTCCTAACGATGCTTCAACGCCTCATGAATGATGCGGGAGGGTGCGTCCGTCACAAAAGAATGGAAAACATAGTGATAGGTGCGTGGGTTACAGGCTGGGGTAACGCGGCACTGGGAGAACATTCAAATCCTGGGCCCGTATTTTCTCAGATGATTTTGTCGCAAAGCGCAGCGCTGCGAGAAAGTTCCCAGACCGGAAACAGGAAAGCGGTTACAAATGGGGGACGCGGCGAGCTTTCATTTCTTCCAGGTGCTGTCTCAGGCGTTCCAGGACCTTGCTATCTTTTTCGTCCTGCAATTCGTGTTGGATTTCCGTCAGCGCGAAGTGGACGATATCATGGTGGTGGATCTCCTCCGGCTCCAGGCGGGCGCTGCAATCGAGCCAGATCTTGTGCAGAAGGTCGATTTCGTTCGGAGTCAGATGCGGAGCGTGCGGGCCCAGATAGAATACCTCTTCCAGCCCTCGCGGCGAGTAGACTTCCACCGTCAGTTGCGGTTTGGGGTCGGGCAGCCTCTCCCAGGCCAGGCCGGCCCGGCGGCCCTCTTCCGCAAGCGCCATTTTTGTCGACGACCCCAGAACGATTGAAGACGACTGGAGGTTCTGGCCTGCCCGCAAAATGCCGTCCCACACGTCCGTGGCGGCGATCACGGCCAGTTTCACGGACTTGCCATATTTCTCCGACAGGGCCAGGGTGCGCGTGAACAACTCCTGCTCATAGACCGTAAACAGTTGCTCCGGCGCCAATCCATGCTCGCCGGAACCGGCGCGCAACAGGACCCGGATGTGGAGGACCACCACGTCCTGCCGTTCGATATCCACCCGCTCCAGCACGGAGGCCAGGTGGTACAACTTGAAATAGTCAGGGACCGGCACCAGGATATTACCCGGTCTCGATCCAACCCCTTCAGGTGTGATTTCCGCACTGGGCTCCAGATTGAACAGGTCGAGCTCCCCGCGGGCGGCCCGGCGCTGGTTATGCTTCTCTGAGATCACGAAAAGGGTGTAAAACAGCAGGGTGAACGTGACACCTGAAATGGTGGCGATTTCCTTGGTGAAAAGGTTGATGATGGCGGTTGCAAACAGGGTCAGCGTAATCAGCACCAGCCCCATGGGAATTTCCAGGTTGCCCAGCTTCAGGTTCAAGGGCACGCGAAACTCGCGCGGTCCGGGCTTGGTGAAACGGAGCACCAGAACGCCCAGTCCCTTCACCGCAAAGCTCCAGATGACCCCGAAGGCGTAAGCTTCACCGAGAAGAATCACGTTGCCGCGGCTGAGGAAAATCGTCAGCAGCTGCAGGGCGACGACCAGATTGATGATCCGATGGGAAGTCCCGAAGCGTGGATGAGGCTGCCGGAACCAATCCGCCAGAACGCCGTCTTCGGAAACGCGATTGAGAACTCCGTTGGAGCCGACGATGGCCGTGTTGACGGCCCCCGAAAGGATCATGATCCCGACGACAACCACAAAACCGTGGAACAGCAGGCGAAGCATCACCGGTCCCACCACGTTCATCGCCAGGCCGCCGATCAAGTCGTCTTTGTAACTGAGCCGCGTCGCGGCATTCGGGATGATCATGAAGGCGAAGAAAGATACCAGCGAGGTAAAGACCATGCTGAAAATGAAGACGATAAAGGCCGTCTTCTTGAGGTTCGGCAGCTTGGGATGCTCGATTTCACGGTAGACCTGAGCGAGAGTTTCGAGCCCGCTCATGGCCAGGACAGAATGGCCAAAGGCCACCAGGATGCCGATGACCCCGATAAGTTCCGGCAGGCGGCTGGAATACAGCCATCCCTCGGCTCCGACGGAAAAATGCAGATTGGAAGGGATGGGGGCTGGCGGAAGGTGGCCGCCCCTGACCCAAAGCGTGTATCCGCACCAGCCGATCATCAGGATCGCCAGGATGGTGGTGAACTCCATAATGCGGACGGCCTTTTCGCTGGACTCCTCAATGCCCTTGATGTTTTCCCACCAGAAGTAAAGCGTCACGGCTGCGGCAAAAATGGCGGAGGTGGAATTGATGGGCAGCGCCATGTTGAGATGGGCGTGCTGCAGGAGTTCATTGACGAAGCCCACCAGGTACTGGCCCGCGGATACGCCGCTGATCGGGCCCGTCAGGATGTAATCGAACATCAGCGCCGAGACTGAAAACTTGGCCAGCGTGCCGCCCATGGCCTCCTTGACCACGCGGTACACGCCTCCCCGCACGAACATGCTGCAGCTTTCCACGTACATCTGGGCGACCGCATACGCGAACAGCATGACGGCCAGGATGAACCATGGGGCCGCGGGGCCAATCGCCTGCTCGGCAATGCCGCCGGCGTAGAAAGCCGACGAGGCAAGATCGTTCAGGACGATGGCGGCCGCGCGCCAGAAGGAGATGAACGTCAGCATGGCCGTGGTGGCCACCACGACGCGCGGCAGCGTCACCGCTCGTTTTTGAGCAGGGGGTTGATCTGAAGCGCTATTTCCCATTGAGGGCTACGCCGGGAGTGATAACCGTGGCGTCTTTGACTAATAATTGGAAGTTTGACACTTGTGACTACCTTGCCTCCGGATAATGGGATATGTTCTCACAATTACCCGCCAGATTGGAATTCTTTTTTCTCAAGCACGAAGTTGATCCGGCCTTGTCCCCACCGAAGAATGATAGCAGGAAGTGTGAAAAAAGCCATCCGGCGCCAGGCCCTGAAAAATCTGATGTGGACTGGCCGGCCGCGCAGGGCTTGGAATTTGGCAGGCCGGGAGGGTCGCAAAGGTGTAGAATACCCCTCTTTGTTGAAGAGGATGGGATGCTGACTTTCTTGCGGCCCTTTGCGCATGGCAAGCAATCGGCGCTCGAAAGGGGGATTTTCGGATGTCGGAAGCGCAAGTAGACTTCTTGCTGGCTACGCTCAATCGAGGCAGGCCCAAGGGCGGGAAGCCGAAAAAAGTTTTCATGATTACGGACCTTGAAGGCGTGTCCGGAGTCTTCAGCTCCGAGCTTCAGTGCGAACCCCTGGAAAGCCCGCGGTTCCAGGAGGCGCGCAAGCTCCTGACCGGCGAAGTCAACGCTGCCGTTGACGGGTTGCTGGAGGGCGGCGCCACCGGCGTCGTCGTCTGGGATGGCCACGACAGCAGCCGGTCGCTCTCGGCGCTCGACATCAATCCCAAGGCGCTTTTGCTGACCGGGCAGCCGGTGGCTCCCACACTGGAGCTTGACTCTTCCTATGCGGCCATGATTTTTGTCGGCCAGCATGCCATGGCCGGAGCTATGAACGGCATACTGAACCATTCTTTCGATTCCCTCGGGGTTGAAAATATGTGGATCAACAACAAGCTGGTGGGCGAAATCGGCGTGCGCGTCATGCTGGCCGGCGCCTTCGGTGTTCCGGTCATCATGCTTTCCGGCGATGCTGCCGCCTGCGAAGAGCTTCATGCGTTGGTCCCGCAGGCCGAATGCGCCGCGGTGAAATCGGGCGCCGGCCGGACGGCGGGCTTTATGCTTCCTCATCCTGCTGCCGCCGCCTTGATTCGGGAAAAGGCCGGGCGAGCGATGCAGCGCCTGGACGAAATCCAGCCTTATCGGGTTGAGGGGCCTGTCGAGGCCAAGGTCCAGTTCACAACCCGGGGAGTGCGCTACTTCCAGGCCCGGGAAGGCGTCGAGCAGATTGATGAGCGAACCTGGGCTTTCCGCGGCAAAGACCTCAAGGATGCCTGGCTGAAATACTCGTCGTCTTTCTAGCTTTTGCCCGAAGACCGCCGTGCGCCCCCGGCCTGCGCCGCCAGAGAAGCGGGAAGTGTTCTTCGATAGGCGCGCGCCTGCCGGGGCTTCAACGCTTCGTGAATAATGCGTGGTAGGGGTGAAGAGCGGACCGCTCTTCTCAGAGGCGTCAGCCACCGCCGGAGGGTGCGCAGGCGCCGCCGGAGGCCCTGGCTGATGTTCCTGCCGTCGCGAAGGTTGAGAACTGCTGTTCCGTCTTTTTTGAGCCGCAGTCAGGGCACACCGGCGAGGGCTGGTGCTTGCCCAGCACTAACTTCTCAAAGGTCTTTTTGCACTTCTGACAAGTGTATTCAAAGATTGGCATAGAGGACGTTCACCCGCAGTTTTTGTCAATGGGGCCTTTATCATCCCGGCCCGACCGGACCGGAGGGTGCGTGGATCACGTGAAGCGGGACAGCCCGGGAATCCGGGGCAGGACAAGAAACCACAAGACCATAAAAATGATGAAGACCACTACACCTTCCATACTTTGTATTATACACCATCGCGGAGTTCAAACGGCCAGCCAGAGCGGTCTCCAGATTTTGATTTCAGGCACGATGCACCCTTTTTTCCTGTTCGGGCAAGTCTCCGCCTCTCTTATGTTGTTAGCCCATTAAAGTGCGCGGTTTTTATAACACATGATCTGTCCGGTTTCATAGGTTTTATGCTCCTGTGTTTTTGGCGCTAAGCGAAGGAACCCGTCGGGCGACTGCGGTTAGCGCCAAAGGCCGCTCGCGCCGCCTTCCCGCGCGGGTGTGAAGCGGTCCGCTTGCCTCCGCGTCCCCAGACCCGTACGGAGGCCATCGCCGTGTATAAACATTCCCCCACCCGTGACGCGGTTCACGTCGGGCCGCCGAAATCACCATCTGCGGCGTCCCAACCTACTCGCGGATGGTTCAATCGCGGATTTTGGGTATGGGCTATGATTTGACCATGGCCTTGCTTTCCTGATAGATTTGAGTGTTTTAGCCCCGCGCCCGGCTTCTACTGGAAGCCACCAGGCGCTATGACCCGGCATGGGGAGTTGTCATTGCCGATCCAACGCATCTTTTATTAGGAGAAACGAGAAAAAATGGCTACAGAGGGTCACGAAAGAATCGGAATTTTAACGGGCGGTGGAGACTGCCCGGGACTGAATGCGGTGATTCGTGCGGTGGTTCGCCGCGCGCTGATGCTGGATTATGAGGTTTACGGAATCAAGAATGGCTGGCTGGGTCTTGTGAAGGGCACGATCGAGCCTCTGGGCCTGATGGGGGTTTCAGGTATTTTACCCCGGGGCGGAACCATCCTGGGGACATCGAGGACGAATCCGCTGAAGAAAGAAGATGACAAGAAAGCCTTGCTGGAGAACCTGAAGAAATTCAAGCTCAATCACCTGATCGCGATCGGGGGCGAGGATACTCTCGGCGTGGCGCGCCAGCTTGCCATTGAAGGGATCGTCAACGTTGTCGGCGTACCCAAGACCATTGACAACGACGTGGAGGGAACCGATCAGACTTTCGGCTTTGACACGGCGGTTTCGATTGTGACGGAGGCCATCGACCGGCTGCACACGACGGCCGAATCTCATCAGCGGGTCATGGTGGTGGAAGTCATGGGTCGGCACACGGGCTGGATTGCCGTTACGGGCGGCCTGGCTGGAGGCGCGGATTGCATCCTGATTCCGGAACACCCCATGACCATCGATGAGATTTGCCAGGTCCTGGCGAAACGGCATGAGAGAGGCCGCCTGTTTTCAATCGTGGTGGTGGCGGAAGGCTTTAAGCTGGCCGGGGTGGAAGATGTGGTGACGAAGAACCAGAAACTTGACCAGTTCGGCCATGTTCACCTGGGCGGGATTGGCGAGGTGATTGCCTCCGAGATCGAAAAGAGAACGGGATACGAGACTCGTGTGACCGTCCTTGGGCATACCCAGCGCGGAGGCTCGCCGACAGCCTTCGATCGCGTGCTGGGCACCCGGTACGGGGTCAAGGCGGTTGATCTGATTCATGAAGGCAAGTACGGGAACATGGTCTGCCTGAAGGGAAACAAAATCGATTACATTGCGCTTAAAGACGCGATGACGAAGCTGAAGTTTGTGGATCCGGAGCTGATCAAGACGGCGGAGATTTTCTACGGATAGTGATGGCCGCCAAGGTTTCCCGCCCGCCCGTCCCCGCTTGAGCATGGCATGTCCTCGGGAAAGCCCTTATCGCGGCAGGCCGGGCGCGGCTCGCCAGCGGCGGCTTTTTATGACGGCGCTTTGGGTTGATGAATTTTGCGGCTTAACGCTGGGCCGGTGTGGCAACGGGGTTGCGGACGCTGTGGCGGGTCAGCGTCGCGAGTTCGCCGGCCATGTCTTCCCATGCGGCCTTGGGAAGGCATGACAGTTCTTCCTTGAATCCCAGAAGAGTTTCCTTGGTCAGCAGGTCCAGGTCGTGGAAGTACAGGTCGAGTTGATTCAAGACCCAGCCGAACATCCGGGCGTTCGTCCCCGAATCGCGGCTGACCTCTTCGAAGCTCTCGTTGAGCAACGCCGTGGCGCGGCGCAGCAACCGCAAGTGCAACTGGAACCGAAGCTTTGAGCGGAAGACAAACTGGTCCAGGATTCCATGGCGCCGGACGAATTCGCTGACGAGTTGCGACCGGAAAGACCGGGCGTTGAGGCTGCGCGCATCGATGGGATACTGCGCCACGGGGAGATACTTGAGAGCGAGATTCTGCAGATCCACAATCAGCTCGACAAGCCGCTCGCGCTCGCTGTGAAATACGCTGAGCGTTCGGCGGGCCGCGCCGGCATGGCCGGAATTCTGTTCCTCAATGGCATCATTCAACAGGATTCCCAGAATCGCCGTGTGGGTTTCAATTTCCGAGGCGAGAGGCGAGTACAAGGGGTTGTAGCCGGCTTTTCGAAACTGCGGCGCAGCGCTTTGATGTGCGGCGGGCCGCCCCATATGGAGCATGCGCCGAAGCACAACAGCAACCACCAGAAGAATGCCTGTTTCCACTAACCAGAGCATAAGAGTGTCCTAATATAGACGAATGTTGCGCAAGTTGCAAGGATCAAAGTAGCCTATCTGTTGATTTTTTTTACAGGGGTAAAAGTTTATATTTCCGGCTATTATCGGCTCGAACGATGCCAGTTAGTGGAAATGGGAATGAGCACAAAACGGGTTTTCTTGACACTTTTTTGCACGGCTACCTATAATGCGTCTTTCAAAGGCCATCTGTGTTGAAACGGCGCGGCAGTTGCGATGAAGGAGTTGCCGGGACGGTACTTTCAGAATAACCGTCTTGTTTTTAGATAGATACGAATAAAGATCTGACTGCCGGACATCTTCCGGCAACCTCGGATGCAAGGTTTCGAGGCAGGAGTTCATAAACTTGTCCATATCAAGCAATGAAAACCAGGACCTGGTCCTTCAGCGGGGGAAAAAACTTAAAGCCATTGCCGACCTGGGCTTTGAGCTCTATCCCCGCAAATTCGACTTTAGTCACTCAATCCCTCAAATTTTAGCCGAGTATTCGGACCAAACGGCTGAGAATCTGACCGAAAAAAAGGTCAGTGTCCGGATTGCCGGGCGCGTCATGACCATCCGGCCTCACGGAAAGGCCGGTTTTGCGCATCTTCAGGGCGAAGGAGCGCGGCTGCAGATCTATATTCGCCTGGATGCCGTGGGCGAACGCGATTTTGAGCTTTTCAAGCTGCTTGACCTGGGAGACCTGATTGGCGTCGAGGGATATTTGTTCCGCACCCGGACCGGCGAGTTGACGGTGCACGCCGAGCATCTCTATTTTCTAGCCAAAGCGCTCCTGCCTCTGCCGGAAAAGTGGCACGGCCTGACCGATGTGGAGATTCGCTATCGCCAGCGGTATCTCGATTTGATGGTCAACGACGAGGCGCGGCTGGTTTTTGAGCGGCGCTCGAAGTTGATCAAGGCGCTGAGGGAATTTCTGGAAGGGCAGGGCTACGTTGAGGTTGAGACGCCGATGATGCAGCCGATGGCTGGCGGCGCCATGGCGCGTCCGTTTGTGACCCATCACAACACGCTCGATATGGACCTCTATCTCCGCATCGCGCCGGAGCTTTATCTGAAACGCCTGATTGTGGGAGGGCTGGACCGCGTCTATGAAGTCAACCGGAACTTCCGGAACGAAGGCATTTCAACCCAGCACAATCCCGAGTTCACGATGCTGGAGTTTTACCAGGCCTACGCCGACTATCGGGACATGATGGATTTGAGCGAACGCCTGATGCAGCATGTGGCCCGCGCCGTTCTGGGATCGCTCGAGTTCGACTACGGCGAGCACCACATCTCCTTCGAAAACTTTCAGCGCCTCACGATGAAGGAGGCGATCGTCCGTTACTGGCCGGAAGAAGCTGAAACCAGCCCCAAGGTTGAAAGCTTTGCGGACCCCAAGGCGGTTTTTGAATGGGTGAAAACCTACAATAGCTGGGCGGAGAAGTCCGGCGGGCGGCACGCGCCCCTGGCGCTCCCTGAAGGAACGGCGGCGGGCACGGCGCTTCAGGACCTTTTTGAAGCCGTCGCGGAACATCACTTGATCCAGCCGACGTTTATCATCGACTTTCCGCTGGAGGTGTCGCCTCTTTCCAAGCAGAAGCCGGACGATCCCAATTTCGTCGAACGCTTTGAGCTTTATGTGGCCGGCATGGAGATTGCCAACGCCTTCAGTGAGCTGAACGATCCGGCCGAGCAGCGCGACCGGTTTGAATATCAGCAACTCTTGCGGGACCGGGGAGATTTAACGGCCCACGCCATTGACGAAGACTATATCCGCGCGCTGAGTTACGGGATGCCTCCCACCGGCGGCGAAGGCGTGGGGATCGACCGGCTGGTGATGCTTTTGACCAATTCCCACTCCATCCGCGACGTGATTTTGTTCCCCCTGCTTCGCCCGGAGAAGTCGCAGGGCTGAACCCCTTTTCGCACCTTCGGCCGGTTGCCGAATAAATTTTCAAGCACCGTGTTATTCCGAGCGCAGCGAGGAATCTCGCATTGCATTGGTAGCCACGGCAGCGATTTTGTGCCGTGGGCCTTTTGCGGGCCAAGGCATTACAAACCCACGGCATAGAAAGCATGCCGTGGCTACCCGCATTTTGGTTTATTCAGGGTATGGACCATTCCCGATGCAAATCGCGTAGAGGGTCAAGGGGCGATAACACTCTGTCGAAGTAGCACCGTGTCAAGGGCATTCCGAGCGGCGGAGGGATGCCAAAGCTTACAGTAATGCTGGAACCCGATGTGACGCGAGCGTACTCCTTTTTTACGCCGTAAAGCAATTCTGCCCGCTCTCTCCTCTCTTGCGCGGATTGGCGGAGGAGGTTACTAATAGCCTCCACTGCCTCTGGCGCATACCACTTGAGGCTGCCGTCTTGAATCATCGCTAGGGTTCTCGCCTCCACTTCAACTGCGCTGTCATCCGCCACTCCGGGGAACAACAGGGCCGATTCAAATAGGCTTATCAGGCGAACAAAGGAATACTTCCGTGCGAGTCGCAGCGCTGGTTG
>Ga0307374_10010438_pt1 | contig 13453 bp, 11 predicted proteins | sample OX3MG_FD_202532 | JGI IMG/M metagenome (GOLD analysis project Ga0307374, IMG submission 202532) | Soil microbial communities from Risofladan, Vaasa, Finland - OX-3 | ecosystem: Environmental > Terrestrial > Soil > Coastal area > Acid sulfate soil | place: Finland: Risofladan, Vaasa | collected...
CATGCGAAGACCTCCAAGACGTGTGCTGGGACGAAGAGGTGGAAGTGTTGCCGGCAGCTTAATACCGCGCGCGCTTCTGCGCACGCGGGTTTTTCATCAGCTTGCTAGGCCATCGCCTCACGCAAGAAGTTCGCGACATCATTCATGATGGACGTCAAGCGCTCCGGCTCGTAGATGTCATGGTGGCGGATACCGCGAAGCACGAGTATTCGTTTCGGATCTGACAACTTGGCGTAGAGCCGCTGGACCTCCTCGAATGGCATCAGCGTGTCGTCCTCCACGGCGACGAGCATCACCCCCCGCGGTGGAATCCGGTGGACGTGGTCCTCCGGCCTGAACGCAAGGATCGCATCCGCGCTGTCCAATCCAAGCTTCCAGTCACGTCGGGCCTCGGAGGCGGCACGACTGCGCTCCTCCCTCTCGACCCCTTCCGGGTCCCTGATGAGGATCTCATTCGGATCGAACAGCGCAGTCACACCCGACGTGCTCCTGCTGATCCGGTCGGCTTCGAGTCTGTGCCGGAACTCTATCCACTCCCAGTTTCGCCTCAGCCCGCGCATCCACCTCTCGCCGTCGCCAAAGGGAAAGAATCCGACCACGGCTCTGATGCCGAGGTCCTCACTCGCCGCCTGTAGGGCTGCGGCCGCGCTCGTCAGGACGCCGAGGACCGCCACGCGAGAGGCGTCGATCTCCTCGCGGCCACGCAGGAACGCGACTGCGGAACGGAGGTCGGCGGTATGTTCGAGCGGGTATAACCTGTTTGGGTCCCCCTCGCTCTCGCCATAGCCTCGGTAGTCGATGGTGAGAACCGCAAAGCCGGAGGCCGCGAGGCGGGTACCATACTGGACCAGCCCGCGATCTTTCGTGCCGCCCCAGCCGGCCCCCGCGACCACCGCCGGGACCGGGCTCGTGCCGGCCGCCTCCGGGAGAAACAGGGTGCCGGCCAGGTTCAGCCCTTGACTGTTGAAGGTGATCGATTGCGGTCTCGAATTCAAGGCCGTCCGCTCAACATGGCGAGCCGTTCGGCCGCGCCTGGTCGAGGTACGAGGCCTCGATGAGCGCGGCCGTGTACGCATGGCGTGGCCGGATGAAGATCTCATCGGCTTGCCCTTCTTCGACGATCTGTCCGCGGTGCATCACGATCGACCAGTGACATAGGTGCTGGACCATGGCGAGATCGTGAGCAATGAAAACATAGGTGAGCCCGAGCGAATCCTGAAGGTCGAGGAGAAGGTTGACGATCTGGGCGCGGACCGAGACATCGAGCGCGGACAACGGCTCATCGAGTATCAGCACCTGGGGATTCGAAACAAGTGCCCTTGCGATGGCCAGCCGTTGGCGCTGACCGCCGCTGAGCTGGTGTGGATAGCGTTCCACCATGTTGGGGTCGAGGCCGACCGTGTCCAGCAGTTCTCGTGCCCTTGCCTTGCGCTCGCTCCAGCTCATGCGGTGCTCGATGAACAACTGCTCGGTGATCAGTTGCCAGATACGCATCCTCGGGTCCAGGGAGCTGTAGGGGTTCTGGAAGACGGCCGCGACAGTTCTTCGATAAAGCTCCCGCTGCGCCTTGTCGAGACGTGTCAGTGGAACGCCCCGAAAGTAGACCTCACCCTTAGTCGGACGCTCGATGCCGAGCAGGAGGCGGCTGAGCGTGGTCTTGCCGCTTCCACTCTCACCTACGATTCCGAGGGTCTCACGCGATCGGACGGTCACGGTGACGCCGTCAAGCGCGGTCTCCAAGCCCCGCGTTCGCGACCGCTTCGGATATACCTTGGTCACGCTTCGAGCTTCGAGCAGAACTTCGTTCTCGGCGCTCATATCTCGCCGTGGGTCACTTTGATGTTTTTCACACCTTTGAATGCCTGCTGTGAGGCCTGACCCGGACAGGATAGGAGGGTCAAGTCGGTGGCGGAGAAGGCCTGGCGCGCCGTGGCGCACCAGGCCTTAGGTTGTTTTAGTTGGCGCGCAAGCCCCAGAACGGTCCTGCCCCGCCGTTGCCATCCTGAAGCGTCCAGCTCTTCACATGTGGTCCGATCGCAAACTTTGTGTCACGGGAAAACAGGCCAAGCCCTGGCTGCGTCGCGTACAGATAGTCGTCGTACTGTCTGGCGATAACGGCACGTGCTGCATCGTCAAATGTCGAGCTCAGTGCGGTGGTGAGGGCGAACAGCTTGGGATCATCTGCAGTTACGTTGCCGCTAGCCCTGGCGAAGTATTGATTGCCGTCATACGTCGGGTCAAACACCTTGAGGCCCTCCAGGGAGAACAGAAAGCCCCCATCGAAGGTCCACGAGTCCTGCAGGGTTGCTTGGAGGCCGGCCTCCATCGGCTGGTAGGTGGCGTTGATACCAACGTCTTTCCAGTTACTGACCATCGCCTGGCACAGATCCTGCACCTCTGGCAGACCTTGGTCCGAACTCTTCGAGACCAGAGTGAAATTAAAGCCGGAGGCAAAACCAGCCGCCTGCAGGAGTTGCTTGGCCATAGCCGGGTTGTACGCATATGGCACGTTGGCCGGATCCTGTCCAAGGGTCTGAGGCAAACCATCAAAAGTTGCGACGGGTGTTGCTGTTCCGCCGAGGATCGACTTTGCCATACCTGCCCGGTCCAGGGCGTACAGCATTGCTTGACGAACCCGCACGTCGTGCACCGGCGAGTTCAACTTGGCAGGCGTCGGGTCGTTCGGATTCAACGCGGCGAATATCATATGGATTGCTTCGGCACCCGGGACGCTCAACAGTTGGACTCCGCTTGACCCCTGCAACTCCCTGATGGCAACCGTTGAGAGGCCGTTGGTAGCGTCAACAGATCCACTTTGGAGGCCTGCCACCCGCGATGACTCCTCTGGCAACAGGAGCAGGTTGAGCGTTGTGAAGTTCGGCGTTCGCGTCGGGTCCCAAAACGCATCGAATTTCGTGAAGGTCATCGATTGGTTGAGGACCTGGGAAGTGAACTTGAAGGGCCCGGCGGCGATCGGTTGCTTTCGGAACTGGGCCTCGCCGACCCTGTTGTAGTAGTCGGTCGCCACCGGCATGGGCAGACTATCAAGCAGGGTGAAGAATGGAGTACTGGTGGTGATCGCAATATGAAGGTCGTCAATAATGTTGATCTTGGTAATTACTGCGACGAGGTTTTCACTTAGGACGAAGTCGCCTGTGTTGCCCTTGTTCTGCACCCGCTGGATTGCAGTCTGAAGGTCTCGGGCCGTGAACGGCGAACCGTCATGCATCGTCACGCCGCTGCGAAGTGTGAAAGTCCAAGTCAGATTATCAGGACTGATCGTCCACGAGGTGGCCAGGGCCGGCGCGTGACTCCCGTTGTACGCACGACGCACCAGCTGCTCGCCGCAGGTGAGCGCGATAGGTGCGTACATGGCGGAGTGGCTGTACGCGTACATGGGATCCGGAGTTTGAGTGCCGAGATCAGCGACCGCGATGTTCATCGTCGTGTAGCCGTGGCCAGTTGACGAAGTGTTGTTATTGCATGCTGCCAGGATGCTGGCAGCGCTCAGCCCTCCGGTGGCGATCAAGAAGTTGCGCCGGCTCAACTCAGCTGAAAACAGCCGGTCCAGGTAAGAATTCAGACCGACGGCTTCCCTTTTCATCTGTCTGGAGCCCCCCAAGTTAAATACGGATTGAAGTCGACCGGATGGTAGCAGTTTTTTAAGAGTGTTACAAGTAGCATCTATTTCTTCAGTATTCGCGTGTGCCCAGTCTTTGGCCGCTCAAACGCCGTTCAGAAGTGGCAGTCGCTGCGGTCACCGGCATTCGGCGTCGTTAGGTACCTACGTCCTGGAGCTCCCACGTGCACTCGTTCTTGGCTGCTGTCAGGCTGCCGCCGGGGGGAGTGTAGAACCGGGCCGTAGCCCCGCCATCGCCAGAGGTCATCCAGCAAACCGGGGTCTTGGGGATGGTCAGGCCAGTCGCAGTCTGGTAGTTGGTAAGGGACGTAAAGAGCGGGCATAATGCCTGCGAGTTACTCCCAGCGACGGTCACGTAGACGATCACGGTCACGTTGTCGGAGGCAAAGCCCTTGAACGAGCAGGCGGAGGTTTGGTCAGGGTTGTTCGCGGTGTTGCCCATGCCTCCGGTGATTAATCCCGTCCCGGTTGACGCAGGGGTGGGTGATGCCGTCGCGACTGGAGTTGGAGTTCCGGTCGCCACGGTTCCTCCGCCGCCACACGCTGCGAGTGCCAGCGTCATTCCCAATATCGCAAGAGACCTCATTTATTGTCGCCCTCTCGAGTGTTCCTGTTCTTTTGACAGCCCTGAGTTATGCGAAATCGAAGGCTAGCAGATTCTAAGCGATGTTACAAGTAGCATCTATTTCGCTGTCTGTTGGTCGTAGGTAGTGTGGAATGTGACCGGCGTCAAGAACGCCGGTGCGCAGCTCGCTTAGGCGAAAAGTTGAGCGAGGCCTCATTCTCCATTCGACTTTGAAGTTGGTGGCGCGCCACGCGGACGCCTTACTTGAAGCAGCAAGTCAGTGGGCGATAGGCGCAACGGATCAGCCCGCGGCAAAGAACGGCCAGGACCGTCCGCGCCTGGCATCCGACGTCGCATCATACCTGGACAGGGGCTTCACGATAAGTAACATTTATTTCGCTCTTGTGTCTCGCCCACTAATTGCTTTAACAAACGCCGCGACAGCTCGGAGCGCCGCGCCGAGTCGCCTCTCGGCCAGGTCTTCGCCGCCAATTTCGACGCCCTAGGCGCGTGCCGGCAGGCGCCGTAATTTCGGCAGTTCATCGGCCGCGGCGGCCGCGGCCGCGACGATGTCGGTGCCGGTCGCTCGCACATCCGGAAAGATCACTATCTCGGTGAAGCCCTTATCGAGATATGAGGCGACGTCGGCCGCGAGGCGGGGGCGGTCCTCGCCGTCCCAGAACACCTGCGCTGACCTGCGAATGGCCTCCGGCGCGCGGCCCTCGCGTTGCATCTCCTCGCTCAACTTTTCGCCCAAACGAGCGGCCTCATCGGCGTTCTTGACGCCGGTAACATTCCAGACGTCAGCGTGGCGCGCCACCAACTTCAAAGTCGTGTCCCCCCGGGCTCCGATCCAAATCGGCGGATAGGGCTTTTGTATCGGTTTGGGGTTGGCGACCGCATCGCGAAATTGGTAATACCGCCCCTCGAAATTGGTCCGCTCCTCGGTCCAGAGTGACTTGAACACCTGCAATGCTTCGCTGAGGCGGCCGACCCGATGATCCAACCCCTCGATGCCGTTCATCTCGTGCTCGATCTGTGCCCAACCGGCGCCGATCCCAAACTCGAGCCGCCCCCCAGACAAATGATCGACCGTGACCGCGAACTTCGCGAGCACCGCAGGGTGACGGTAGGTGTTGCCGGTAACCAGGCAGCCGATGCGAACGTGCTCGGTGGCTTCGGCCATGGCGGCAAGCAGGGCCCATCCTTCAAAGATGGGGCTCTCGACGCCACTCGCCTTGACACCGGCCAGGTGGTCAAAGTCCCATAGGTGGTCGAAGCGGGCCTCGTCGGCAATGCGCCAGCAGCTTCGGAGTTCCGCCGCCGTCGTCCGCTGGCCCGAAACCTTGAGCCCAAAACGAATTGGATGTGACATTCGTTAAAAGTAACAGGATCTTGGAGACAGGGTAAATGCCCGAAGTGGTGCGTCCGCCTCGTCCGGGCGCGTGGTAGGATCTCGGTGTAATTAGAGTGCCCATGTGACAAGGAGTACTGCCGTGACTGCATTTCCCATGCGACACACGAATCCAACGGCTGCTCGGCGTCGGCTGCGCGAGCTGGCGGCCGCCCCCGAAGTGGCCGTATTTCCCGGTCCCTTTGATGCGACCTCGGCGATCGTCATAGCTCGCGCCGGGTTCGAGGGCCTCTGGGCCGGCGGCTACGTGGGCAGCGCAACGCTCCTCGGCGCCGGCGACCTAGCCCTGACCACCATGGTCGAGCAGCTCCGCTTTGCCTCTAGCCTCGTCGAAGCGACCGGACTGCCGGTGATCGCCGATATCGACGATGGCTACGGCGGCATCCTCCAGGTCGCTCGCACGGTGCAGGCATTCGAGCGCGCCGGCGTCGCGGCGATGGTGGTCGAAGACCAGGCGGCACCCAAGCACTGCGCCTTTTACGCCGAGTTCCCACTTCGCCTGATCGACAAAGAAGACATGGTGGCCAAGATCAAGACTGCCCTCGATGTTCGCCTCGACGAGTCGACGATGATCTGGGCACGCTCCGACTCCCTCGCCGCGGGCATGGGCATCGACGAGACGTTGGACCGGATCCATGCCTATGCAGAGGCTGGTGCCGACGCTATCTTCGTCCCCTCCACCAAGTTGGAAGACCTGGAGGCCTACGCGAAAAGGTGGGACAAGTCGAAGCCGTTGGTCATATCCGCAACCGCCTTCGTCGACTACCTGGACAACGAGCGGGTCAAGGAAATGGGCTTTGCGATCCGAACAGATGCGTTTGCGGCCCTCCTTGCCGCCTTGCAGGCGGTGGAGGATGTCATGGTCGACTACCGCAAGACCGGATCTCTCAAAAATGCCTCCAAGCGAAGCAAGACCTTCAAGCAGTTCGAAGAACTTTTGGACACAGGCCTGGCGGCGGAGATGGATGTGCGCTACACGAAGGAAGCCGTCAAGGAAAAGGTTCCGAGTTCGAGGTAGACACCGCGTGGCAAGGCTGCAGATGAGACAACGCTGAGATGTTCCGTCGCAACGTCAACGATGTCCTGAACATTGAAGAGATGCGCAAGCGAGCGCAGTGGCTGCCGCGTGCTGTCTTCGATGCCATTGACGGAGGGGCCTCGGACGAAATTACGCTGCGGGCCAATCACACGGCGTATGAACGGCTCTGGCTACGGCCACGAGCCCTCGCTGACGTAAGCAAGCGCAACCTGTCGACAACCGCCCTGGGCCAGCCAATCTCAATGCCCCTAATGCTTGCGCCCTGTGGATTCGGGCGGATGGCCAACAGCCAGGCAGAACTGGCGGTTGCCCGTGCTGCGGGTCGCGCCGGGACGCTATTCGCGTTGAGCGGGTCTGCAAGCTACTCTCCGGAGGATGTCGCCAAAGTGGCCACCGGACCTCGGTGGTATCAGCTTTACCTGCCTGCCGACAGAGCCGAGACGCTATCCATCCTGGAGCGAATCGAGCGCGTCGGCTATGAGGTGCTCTGCGTCACGATCGATACTCCGGTAACCCCGAAACGAGAGCGGGATTACCGCAATAAGCTGGTCATGCCGCTGCAGTTCAGTCCCAGCTTGCTGATGACAGGCATGTCCAATCCCGTCTGGGCGAAGGACTTCCTCCTCGGCAACGTTGGCGACCGAGGAGCCGCCGGTCATCTTTTCGGGGGGGTACGCACGGCTTATTGGAACTTCGCCAAGACCCTCAGAGACGTACGCCCGGTCACTTTCGCTGATGTCCGATGGCTCCGAGACCATTGGAAAGGGAAGCTGGTAATCAAGGGCGTGATGCGAGGCGACGAGTGCGGAGAGATGGTCGACGCGGGCGTTGATGGCATCGTCGTCTCCAACCATGGCGGCCGCAACCTCGACTGCGTACGCGCCACGATCGACATTCTTCCAGAGGTCGTCGCAGCGGTGAGCGGCCGGGCGGAGGTATTCGTCGACGGAGGCATACGGCGGGGCACCGACGTGATCAAGGCGATTGCCCTGGGGGCTCAGGCTTGCCTGATCGGAAGGCCGTACCTGTTCGGTCTCGCGGCTGGCGGGGAGGCCGGGGTCACGCGGGTCATAGAGATCTTCAGAAACGAGATCGAGCACACAATGGCCATGGCGGGTTGTGCGACGGTCAAAGACATCGATGCCAGCTTGGTCACGTCGTCCGCGCACGAGCTAGGCGCTGCCGGCAAACCGGCTCGAGAGGCGATTCCGGCTCTCCGCTGAAGCGTGCCATGAGACCGGCCACCCAAACACGGCGGGCGCCCAGACCGTCGGCGATTTGAGACTAGTCAAGCCCAAGGCTCTGCTGGTCGACGCCGGGGGCACAATCTACACGGAGGGAGGGCATCCGCTCGAGGGGCGCGCGTCTGCCCTCAAAAAGGCGTTTCCCGACCTTTCGGCAGCTGATTGCCTGCGCCTGGCGCAACTGCTCCAAACATCCACCATGGCTGCTCTCCGCGGCGGCGTGCAGCACTCGGACGCGATGACGCAGCAGGTCCTGAGTGCCTTCTCACCGGACCGGGATCTCGGCGCCGCGGCGGTCCGCGCGGCGATGGTCGAGTCCATGTACGGCGCGACGCAAGCGTTCCACGGCGCTGCCGATCTGCTACACAAGGCCAAGAACCTCGGTCTGATCACCGTCTTGGTGACCGATACCACTTGGCATTCAGAAGCCGACACATGGACACGGGTCGCGAAGATGGGTCTCACCACTGATCTCGATCACGTCATTTCAACGTTCGAGCTGGGCACCCGAAAGCCAGATTTGCGCGTCTTTCATGCCGCCCTTGACAAAGCGGGCACCGCTGCTTCCGAGTCGGTCATGGCCGGTGACAGCGAAACCGCCGACGTCCTACCCGCCGCCACACTCGGAATGGCGACCATTCGAGTGACGGTGCAGTACCCGCTCGAAGAAAACACTATCGCCAACGCCACGGCTGCCACCTTGGCCGAGGTGGCGGAGATCTTGCGCCGCTGGTGCTAAGGCCAGAGAGGAGGAACGGCCGAGCTCAGACCGCTCGGTGGTTGGAGTAACGCGTGTCCATCTCGGCGGCCAGCCCCGTGTCCAGCATCTCTTCGAACTGCTTGAAAGTCTTGCTCCGCCCGGCGGCGCTGGCTAAAGTCCCGGTCCGGCGATAGTCCTGCATGACTTGCTCGACCGCCTGCAACGCGGCCAGGATCACCGCGAACGGGTCGACCTTGCCCGAAAAGCCCATCTTCTTTATCTGCTCGAGAGTGAGGTCCCCAAAGGCGGTTCCTGACATCACCAGGGGCTCGGGGCGGGTCCACGCCGCCGCGTATTCGGCGAGTGCGGCCAGGTTGGTCGAGGGCACGAAGATCGCATCCGCGCCGGCCTCGACATAGGCGTTGATCCGGTCAAGAGTCTCACCAACCCCAAGCCCGGCTGCGATCGCATCGCACCTTGCCCAGATCATCGCGGTCTCGTCGATGCGGGCATCGAGCGCCGTCTTGACCTTGGCGACCATCTCTTCCTTCTTAATCAGCAGGAGGGGAAAATCCTGATAAAAGGCACAGTGCTTGGGCGCGGCTTGGTCCTCGATCTGCATCGCCGCCACGCCGGCTCGCTCGAAAGACTGGATCGTTCTCGCGACCTGGAGAACCCCGCCGAATCCGTCGTCGCAGTCCGCCAGCACCGGCAGGCCGGTAGCCTCGACGATGGACGCAGCGAAGCGGAGCTGCTCGGTCATGCCCATGAAGGCGAGGTCGCCTGCGCCCAGGCTAGTGGCGCTGCCGGCGTACCCTCCCGTCCACAGCGCCTCAAAGCCCAGATGCTTCAGCAGGATCGCTGAGGTGGCGTCGAAAGGACCCGGGAACTGGAGCACCTCGGGCGCCGCCAGCAACTCGCGAAGCCGTTTTCGTGCCGCGGTCGGAGAGGTCTGGCGCAGTGGAAACGGAGGTAGTTTGGTGGCACTCATCGGGGGTGCCCCAGCACGACACAGGTCCAATCTAAAATGTAACGAGCCTTACTCATACCGGTATGTTACCCGAGCACGTTCTGTGGTTGACGAGCCCGCGGCCGATTCTCGGGGACGCCGATGATGGATGGCGCGCTGATAAGCGTCAGCACGGCAAGCGTGATGAACACATAGGTCAGGACGCTGGGGTCCTGGGCGGAGGCGGCTATGGCGGCGGCTGCGACAGAGATGGCGATGATGCCACCGGTTTGTCGGAAGACCGATCTCAGGGCTGAAACCTCGGCCACCTGTTCAGGCATCAGCTGGAGCGCGGCGTTGTTTGATGGTGGTCCGGCAACCCCGACCCCAAGGCCGCACACCAGGCACGCGATGGTCAGCCAAGTGGAGGCGGACACCGCCACCGGCGGTATTGAGAGCAAAACGAGTCCGAGTACCAAGACAAGGAAGCCGACCAACATGGGCCGTCGGTAACCGAACCGCCGCAAGATGAAAAGCGAAGTCACCGTAGACATCCCTGCCATCCCCGCCGCCCGCACGGTCAGCAAAGCACCCGCTTCTAGCGGCCGCATGCCAAACTTCGTCTGGGCATAGAGAGGCACGAGGCCGAAGACGCCAAACGCCGCAGCGCCATACACGAGATTGAGCGCGTTGACAATCACAAACCGTCGCTGCTTGAGCAAAGCGAGAGCCACGATGGGATGCGCGGAGTGTTCCTGTCGATACCAGAAAGCTCCCGCAAACAAAATGCTCATCACTAACAGGGACCAGGCGGCAGCCGAACGCCATCCAAGCTCTCCGAGCTTGCCCAATCCAAGCATGAGCCACAGGATGGTGAGCGCAAACAAGGAGACCCCGATGATGTCGATCCCAAGAGTGCGGTTGTTCCTCGGGCCGTCCACGGGGAGCAGGCGCCAGAGCAGTACCACCAGCACCAAACCGATGGGCAGGTTAACGAAGAAGATCAGCCGCCATGAGAAGTAGGTGACGATGAGTCCACCGACAGCCGGGCCCAGCATGGCTCCGAGCGGGAAAATGGTGGTCGTCAAGCCGATGGGCCGATCGCGATCGTTGCCAAACTGATCAGAAATGACGCCGATGGTGGAGGGCATCAATCCGGAACCCCAGAGCGCTTGCAGGAATCTGAGGGCGATCAACGGATAGATGTTGTCAACCAGTCCGCAAAACAGCGAGGTCATTGTGAAAGCGGATGCGAAAATGAGGAACATCCGCTTGCGACCCAGCACGTCGCTCAGCCTTCCCGCAAGTGGCAGTCCAGTCACCGTTCCCAACGCGTAGGCTGAGATAGTCCATGTGGTCCAGGCGATGCTGGCATGCAGCTCGCGACTCAAAGTCGGAAGAGCGGTGGCCACGACGGTGCCGTCGATCGAGACCAGCAGCAGCGTGCCGGAGGTGACCGCAAAGACCAACCAGCGCGAGTCGCGCGGCGGCCGGTTCGGCTTTGGCGCAGGTCTGGCTAGGTCTTGTTGCGTCTAATCACCGAGACCGGGGAGTGCGCTCTGAGGAGGCTTCGAAAGCGGGCCGGCCGATGCCGCGCCGGTCATTTCGTCGTACGTTCTGCCTCGCCGAGCCTGGACATGAGGCGCTCCAAATTGTCCGCTCCTTGCTCGATGATCCCCTCCTCCAGCTCATGGACCATGCGGACCACGGCACGGTTCACCGGAGCCTGCGCGCCACTCTCGGCAGCGACCTCGACCACATATCCGTTGAGGTAGTCGACCTCGGTCCGTCGACCCCTCAGCACGTCCTGCAACAAGGACGACTTGTTCTCTCGCTTCCCGCTGCGGGCTGCCGCCGTGGCGGCGAAGTGCTGACACACCTCCTCAAAGGCTTCGGTGTCCCCCTGATGCGCCGCTATCACCCTGGTCGTCATCAGGCTGGTGGCAGCGCCGGGTGGATGCAGCTCCTTGACCGAGATGCCACGCGATTCGGCGGCCAGGAGGGTCTCGCCAGCGAGGTGGATGAGCAGGTCGAGGGCGGCCGGGTTGGTCCAGAGCTTGGGCGTGGTAAGCCCTGTCAATCCAGCCAGCGCGTTGGTCATCACGTTCAACGTCAGCTTGGCCCAGAGACCGCCCCAGACGTTCGAGGTGACGTCGCATTTGCCCACGGCATCGAGCCGTTCCGTCAGCTCGGCAGCGCGGTGGCTGACGTGACCGTCTAACTCACCCACCGAAAAGGCCGCCCAGCTCGGGTCGGTCGTCCCTTCGATCTCGCCCGGGCCGACACAGTAGCCGCCCAGGTGCGTCACCGCCCCGACGGTCCGTTCCTTTCCGACCAACTTGGCGATGCGTTCCTCGTTGACGCCGTTCTGCAATGAGGCCACAAATCCATTGGGAGACAAGTAAGGGGCCGCATAACGAATCGCCCATTCCGTGTCGTACGACTTGAGCGCCAGCAAGAGCACGTCAATCGGCCCCGCCTGTGCCAGCTCGTCCAGCTGCAGGGCGCGTACCTCGGCTATAAAGTCGTCGCCCGGGCGCGTCATGTGCAGCCCGCGGCGATTTATCGCGTTGACGTTCTTGAACCACGGATCCACCACGACCACGTCCTCGCCGGCCCGGGTCAGATGCGCGACCGTCAACCCGCCGATGGCGCCGGCGCCGAAAACGACGATGCGGCTCAAACTATCTCCCACTCCCACCACCTGATGTCGGTTGCCACCACGATTCTCGATCGATCCAGAAATGTCGACGCATTATGATTCTACTGGTTCATCCAAAAGGTATGTTACAAGTAGCACGAGTCTCGCCATACAGCCTCTCGGCCCGAACCTTCGATGCTTCGCATCAACCCGGCTCGGCTTGATCGACGTCCTGGTCATCGGCGGGGGCAACGCAGCCCTGTGCGCGGCGATGGCGGCCGCTGACCAAGGGGCTCGGGTGACTTTGATCGAGCGGGCGCCGCCGCCCGAGCGTGGCGGCAACAGTAAGTACACGCGAAACATCCGGATCGCGCACGGGCCAGAAGCGGAGATGCCGGGGGTATACGAACCCGAGGAGCTGCTTGACGACCTGGTCTCAGTCAGCGGGACTGAAATTGACGTGGAGCTGGCCAACCTTGCGGTTCAAGAATCGGCCAGCGTGATGAAATGGATGGCGGACCACGGCGCCCGTTGGCAGCCCGCCTTCAAGGGCACTCTGCAGCTCGACCGCACCAACCGTTTCTTTCTGGGTGGCGGCAAGGCGCTCCTCAACAAGTACTACGCGGAGGCCGTTCGTCTTGGCGTGGAGATCCGCTATGGCGAATGCGTCGAGAGCATCGAGCCGACAGCCGCCGGCCCGGTGGTCGCCACCGTGTCGACGGAGTCGGGAACAACGACGCACGCCGCGACCGCGATCGTGGTTGCGTCGGGCGGCTTCGAATCCAACAAGGAGTGGTTGGGCAGGTACTGGGGCGACGCCGTCCAGAACTTCATCATCCGCGGAACGCGGTTCAACGACGGCAAGGTGCTGGCCAACCTGCTGGATCAGGGAGCTTTGGAATGCGGCAATCCGCGCAGTTTCCACGCGGTCGCCTGCGACGCGCGCTCCCCGAGCCACGATGGCGGCATCGTGACCCGGGTCGACTCCATCCCGTTCGGCATCGTCGTGAATCGCGAAGGCCTTCGGTTTGCCGATGAAGGCAAGGACATATGGCCGAAGCGATACGCAACGTGGGGGCAGCTGATAGCCGAGCAGCCCGGCCAGGTCGCGTACGCCATCCACGACCAGTCAGCGATCGGCCGGTTCATCCCGAGCGTCTATCCGCCGATTTCGGCTCCGTCAGTCGACGAGCTCGCAGCCCTGCTCGGCCTGGACCGCGAGCATCTTGCCTCCACCATCCAGAGCTACAACCGGTCGATC
>Ga0307374_10010439_pt1 | contig 13453 bp, 12 predicted proteins | sample OX3MG_FD_202532 | JGI IMG/M metagenome (GOLD analysis project Ga0307374, IMG submission 202532) | Soil microbial communities from Risofladan, Vaasa, Finland - OX-3 | ecosystem: Environmental > Terrestrial > Soil > Coastal area > Acid sulfate soil | place: Finland: Risofladan, Vaasa | collected...
TTCGTCACCCGTACGCTCTTAGCTCGCAAACTCTCGCCCTGCTCACCCCTCTTATCGCCCAATCTCTCCCGACCAACTGTCTCCCCAGCCAAAATCTCAGCCCTCATGAATTAAGCAGGCTAGTGCAGGAATTTATTCACGCGTGAGCGGATCGTTTTGACGAGAGCTTTTGATATTCGGACCCCGCCGGCTCGCGAAATCATGAAGTGAGAGGAACATCGGCATGCGAACGGTCATAATGTTTCAAGGCAAGAATTTATACCAGAGCGCGTTGGCCCGCGCTATTGGGCCAATCACATCACCATAGTTGCCAGACTCGCCGCCGCAGGAGCTGTTTTGCCCCAAAGGAGCGGAGCAGGGGACTTTTCCGGAAACTGACTCATGCCCATCATAGGCGTTGTCGTGAATGGACACCAAGCCCTGATTCAAGTGCTGGAAGTCCTGCCAGCTCCACCAATCTGCGCCTACGAACTGAATGTCGCCATTTCGACCGTTTACGGTCAGCAGGTACTTGACCGTGTTGTACCACATTTCCCCGCGACGAGCCTGGTCAGGCATGTTGTTTGCGTCGGAAATGGGATAACACGACATCGATGAATCTGACTGGGCGCTAATGACGCTAAAAGTCAAGAACGGAACATCGCCGAGATATTGGGTCAAATACTGATAAGCAGATTGGAACGCGCCGGGAATTGGCGGCGGTTGCCAGTATTTCAACGACACAAAAGCGCCATCGAGATACGGTGCCGCACCTTCCAGGAATTTGCTGTATGCTGGTACACCGTAAGCGCCCAACATATCGAGACCGAAATAGGGAAGCTTGGATACTGCTTTCAAGTCATCGTGCATGGTTTTGAAGTACTGCGCGGACATCTGCGGAACCCAATTGTCGAGGTCCGCGCCAAGACGCGGATTCGCGTTGGGTACGGGATTGCTGCCCCAACCGCGGCCGGCACAGGCGAAATATGTTGGATAGTTGGGATCTGCACCCTCAAGGCAGAACGGATTTGTACCTACCCAGGATTTATGTGAGCCATCTTCATCCATTAAGCCCGTGCCTCCAGCCATCCAGCCGCCGTAGATGTAATTTGCGGTGATAGCAGTTCCTTTCGCGGGGGGATTCACGAAAGAAATGATGACGGCGCCAGTCAAGTAATCGATACTGCTCGATGACTGCAGAATGAAGTTGGCAGCCGGGCTGCCGATCGAGCCTTCATTGGACTTGCTAGTACCACAGCCTCTGTGGAACCACGGGCAATCCCCGGCCTTTGCGGTACCTCCCGCAAAAATGAGGATGCTGTAAGGTGAGATTTCGGCGTGCGCAAGCTTCAGCGCAAACACTTTCGTTGTTCCGTCCGTCGTGCCGATCAGTTCTCCGGTAACGCTCTTGCCTGTCGTATCAAACGTCGTATAGTTCGAGCGCCAGGCGCTGTTGAGAGCAGAGATACTGCCATGATATTTCTGCCAGAGATAATCACGCAGGCTGCAAGGATTGGCGATTGAACAGGGCGTAGTAGGATTTGTCGCTTGGGCTTTCGAGTAAACCTCAGTTTGCTGATAAAGGAATCTCTTGTCTTCCAGCGGTGTGGACTGAATGTAAGTCTGCACCGGTGAAGTGATCAGCGTCATCCACGCTACGTTGGAACTCGTATGTCCGCTAGCGAAGTCCGGCCCGGCGCCTGCGCCCCAGAAATAATCCGAATCATCTGTAAATATGCCCAGTATATATGGGTCGTTGCTGCGTATCCTTTGGAGTCCGGGCCTGGAGGCAAGCGCTTTCTTCCACCAAAGGTTCAGCTTCGGGTCGAAGATATCGTAAAGAGCACCGCCGCGCCAAGCACTGTAGTTGTCGTTAACGCCGCTGATTTCGTCTTTAATTGGCTCGGCCAAAAGTCCAGCCACATTGATCGATGCGTATTCGGCCGGCTTGGCCTCGACGAGAGAGGGTAAACGAATCGGCTGTCTTCGTTGCGGCCAATCACACTTCGGACAAGTTTCCCAGGGTTGGACGAAAGGCCCGGAATCTTGTCCAACTGAATTGAAGCCCCACGCAGTCATGCGCCTGAGCGTCTGCCATCCCCAGTTAAATTCAGCGTCGCCGTATTTCGCGGCATAGATGGGATAAGTATTTACCCCATTGCAATCTTTGGTGGGATTGCCATTGGTCAATAGGTTGCCGACGCTCATGGATATGAATGCGTTCCCGCCGGGATCGCAGAACCACCAGCGATTTGCAATCTTGGCGAGGATGAAATGGCCGGTCTTGTTTCTGCAGGGTAATCGAGGCGAACCACCAAACTGGTCCACTAGCGGCCGTTGGGGAAGTTCCGGCGGCTGCAGTGGAGTCCGATTGCTCCGCTGAAAAAAGCGCGCGCCTCCAATGACCGCAAAAATCGAAATTGCAATCAGAGTGAACGGAAGTCTTTTCACGCCTGCCTCACCTCACGGCCCCTACAAGAATACTCCGTGTTGCAATCCTGCACCAGTGTGATTCAGCACGCCCACGAAACCGTCCAGCTCCTTCATACATGCGCGCAAGCGCCTCAGCAATTTCACCTTCGACTTGACCTGGCTGGCAAAGGGCTTAAAAATTCCCGTCTCTCTCGCACTTTCGTTTCGGGAATCAAACGCTACAATTATCCCCAAGCAAGGGGCACTCACGCATAATATTGGATGAGCGCGGATGTGCGTCCGGAGCAACACATATTGTGCTGCTTGGGAGATTTTCAGCCGCTTCCGACAGCGATTATCTCTTGAATGCGGTGAGGCTCGCGCCGGGTTCTGATTTCGTCATAATTGGAAACGATGATCCGAAGCATTTTCAGCAATTGGGTCGGCCTTTTAGTGGTTGGTGTGATGTCGTTCTTAATCACGCCATTCATGATACATCGCCTTGGCGATTTTCAATTCGGTATCTACACCCTGGCTTTCTCCGCGGTCGGATATTCGGACGTTCTTACGCAAGGCATTCGCAGCACACTGCAGCGATTCACGGGCCGCTTCAGCGATGCGCAACACCGCGAAGCGCTTAATGAGGTATTCAGCACCGCCCTGGCTCTCACGTTGATCGGCGGCACGATTATCATCATAATTTTCTGCGGATTCGCAGGAGTACTGCCCTCTTTTTTCAAGCTTCGGGCGGGACAACAACATCTCTTCGCGCAACTCGTCATTCTTCTGGGCTTAAACCTGGGAATAGGTGTGCCGGTAGCGCTGCTAGGTTCGTACCTGTGTGGTTTGAATCGTTTCGATTTGTATAACCTTCTTTCAATCCTCAAGCAGAGTTTACGCGCCGTTCTGATTCTTGCTGTGCTGCTCCGCGGCTACGGAGTGATTGCAGTTGCTACTTGCGTTCTGGTATCGACACTTATGTCCGTTCCGCTGAATTGGTGGATGATCGTCAAGATCGATCCGGGAGTGAAACTTGCGAGGAAGCTGGTCCGGCTTGATACGATGCGCGAGCTGGTCGTCTTTAGCTTCTGGACACTGCTGAACAATGCTGGAGCGCTTTTGCGCGACTCGACGGATTCGATTGTCATAGGACGAGTGCTAAATGCCGCGTTGATCACCCCGTTCTCGGTTGCTTCGCGATTGGTCGGCTACTTCCGTCCGATCATTGTAAGCATGGTTAGCCCGTTGCTGACACGCATCAGCAAGCTCGAAGGTCAAGGGCGCCGTGACGAGATCCGGCGGATCTTCCTCAACATGACCAGACTGCCAGCACTTGCCGCATTGGCAATTGGCTCTATTCTCATTCTTCACGGACGAAGCTTGATCCTCCTATGGGTCGGAGCACGGTACGTATGGACTTATCCCATCCTCGTGTTGTTGACCATCGGCGCTGTTGTGTCAAGTGCGCAACTCGGCACGCTTCACACTTTGATCGCTTTGGGTCGGCATCGCGCTTATGGTCTTTGGACCATCGGCGAAGGTCTGGCAAACCTTTTTCTTAGCATCCTCTGGGCTCACAAGTACGGGCTTATCGGAGTAGCCTGGGGTACAGTCGTCCCGTTGCTCGCCGTTAAGCTGACGCTCCAGCCTTGGTATACCGCGCGCGTTTTGGGTATGTCGTTAGGCGAATATTTTCAGAAGGGACTGGCCAGACCACTGCTCGCTTGCGGCCTTTTCGTCGGGATATGCGGCTTCACTGCTGGTTTTCAGGCAAACGGAAGCTTATGGCACCTGCTCGCGACACTTAGCTGGCAGGGTGTTTTACTCGTGCTGTTGGCTTACCTGGTGGGTCTGAGTGCTTCAGATCGAATGCTGCTTCGGCTGCGATTTCCGGCCATCTCGCGCCTGGTTCCGTGATCAACGGACCTCCCGTCTGAGTCTGAAAACAATGGCGACTGCGCAGCCTCCGGTATCCTCACAAGGCCGAAATTTGCGGGGGTATTGTATACTGGCTTGGCATTTTACGTGCTTGGTTACAGTTGGGCTATCTAGACCTATGCGCCGAGAGCGCGAATGAACTCCATCGGTAACATATTGAAACGGTTCGGTTTGATTTCATTCAAAGGATCTAAAGAGCTGCTCGAGGCCAGCCTTGATCCGGCGTCTCTGTGGCGTCTCTGTCATGTGACAGGAAAGACTTTTCCTTCGGTCTTCAGGCACGCGAATCACCAGCCGTCTGATGGTGGCCAGCAGCGGAGAAATAAATTTGGCGGGATTGGCTAAGGGGGGAAGCTAGCACTTGGAACCAATGCGCGTCAGTATCGTAGTCCCGTACTTCAAGAGAGGAGAGATCTTTGACCGGGCCCTCGAGACATTGCTGAACCAGGAGTATGAAAACAAGGAAATCATCATTGTGGATAATCATTCCGAAGACGGCCTGAGGCAGAGAATTTTGCCGCATCAGGATAGCATCAAGCTCATTGAACTATCCGAAAATGCCGGTGCGTGCGCGGCGCGTAACCAGGGCGCTCGCGCTGCATCGGGTGATATTCTTGTAATTCTTGACGATGATGCTGGCTTCTTGTCTCCTTTGGAATTGGCCAAACTGGTGAAGATTTTTGAAAACCGGCCTGACGTGCATGTTGTGGCTTTTCAGATTTGCGACCCGGACACGGGAGAGCTTCGCTTGCGCGATTGGTGCCATCCTTGTTATTGGGAAGAGTTCGCTGAAACTGAATTCGAAACGGATCACTTTGGCGAGGGCGCTTCTGCTTTTCGGCGTGAGGTCTTTGAGAAGACCGGCGGATATTATGAACAGCTTTTCTACGGCGCGGAAGGGTTGGATATGGAACTGCGCGTCATGGACCACGGGTTCAAGATTGTCTACTCGCCGGAGGTGCGCATTTGGCATCAGGTGTCCACAAAAGCGCGCAGCGATGATCGGCAGTATTTTTACTTCACCCGCAACTATGTGTGGATGGCTTACAAAGACTATCCGGCCTTGGCGGGCGCGCGATTCCTCAGTTTTAAGCTGGCGATGATGTTCTACTTATCAGTTCGGGCCGGTTCCTCGCATTCGTTCTTCCGGGGAGTGTGGGATGGCTTTAAAGGACTGCCGCGCATCCGCAAAGACCGCAAACCGATTAGTCGCGCTACAATGAAGCATTGGCTGGAGCTCGAAAAAGGACGGCCGGGACTTTTGACGAGATTGGCGCGCCATCGCATCCGCCCACAACTGTGAAATTATGAGAGCGGAAAGAATGCACGCATCCGAATTGACCAAGCGTAGGCGATGGGACGGCTGGCTGCGTCGCTGCCTAGGCGCAAGGGCCTACCCGGCCCTGAGCCGTTGGCTTGACCCTAGCCGTCAATACTCGCAAGTGGCGTACGCTCGTCTGCTTCCAGAGCTGGCTCCGAGTGGTATCGCATGGCTCGACGCCGGGTGTGGTCATCAGGTGTTTAAGCTTGGTACAGCGCGCGAGGAGGCGGAAATTGTGGCGCGGACTCGCCTCGCCGTCGGTTGTGACTTGAGCTGGCAGGCGCTCCGAGTACATCAAACGCTTAGGATCAAAATCTGTGCCGATTTGCGTCGGTTGCCTTTTACCGAAAAGGTATTCGATTTAATAACCCTGAACTATGTCGCAGAACATCTAGATCAGCCGGAAGAAACTTTCGCGGAATTGGGTCGGCTGCTGCGCCGACGAGGTACGTTAGTGATCGTTACACCAAATTCTCTGGGCTATTTTGTCCGGCTGACGCGTGTCGGTCGCAAGTTTCTGCCGGAGTCTCTAGTACGAAAGTTCATCTTCTTGCGAGAATTTCGTTCATCCGAGGACGTCTTCCCGACATTTTATCGTGCTAATACGAGAGACGACCTCGGTCGCCAGATGGAACAGGTTGGGCTTGAAGAAGTTAGTTTTCAGATGGTTAAAGATCCGGCGATGTTCAGCTTTATTGCGCCATTGGCCGTGCTGGAACTCTTATTTGGGCGCCTATTATCGTTGTTAGGGCTTAACAACCTTGCGTGTGGAACTATTATCGGTGTTTACCGGCGGGCAGATCATCGTGTAGATTCCGGCAACGAATGCGCGGCAATGATGAATACCGGCACACTCGCTTTTCCTCCTGGGGGGCCGTCATAATGTTCCTCTTTTATTTTCTTATTACGCAAATGCCGCTTGACGAAGATCCTACGTGGGGCAAGTTTGTGGGGGTCGCAACTCTGATCAAGTATGTAGGCTTGCTTTGCGTCCTTTACGCTGCCGTGCATCTTGCTGGCCAGCGCTCGGCGCCTCGATACTTGGCTACCATGCAGGCCAAACTGTTTTTCGTTTTTTTCGTGCTTACCTCCATTTCGTACTGGTTTTTGGGTCCCCGTTTCTTCATTCGCACCAGCCCCTTCATCAGCTATTTCTCAATGGTCTTGTTATTCTTCGTTGTGATGAGCACGGTAGATACTTTCTCACGTCTGCGCTGGACTCTTCTTGCGGCTGTGGCTGCGATGGGCTGGGCTTCCCTGATTGTTACCAGAGAATGGATGAAGGACCCGATGTGGAGGCCCGGTTCGATCGCGGGCGACGCCAACTATTTTGCTTTGGATACTTGCCTTGTGGTTCCTTTGGCATTTATGTTCATCTGGCGTTCGCGTGTGCGGTGGGAGCGGCTTTTTGCGCTGGCGTGCCTTCTGGCAACGCTCGGCGCCAGTATGTTGGGTGGGTCGCGCGGCGGGTTCATCGCCCTTTCCGCGGCTTTTCTTTGGTTGGTGTGGCACTCGCCTCGCGGGCTCCGCAACTTGACCGTTATAGCTATCCTGATTACTCCACCGCTGCTTTTCTTTCCGTTCTCACCGCTCCGTCGTTTGATACATCCTGAATACAGCGACTTGCTCGGTGAGCAAGACCGGCGCGTTGCCTGGTCGGCAGGCCTGCGGATGGTGGAGGAACATCCGCTTATGGGTATCGGACTAGGCAAGTTTAAGCCCGAGATGGATTCTTATGCTCCTCCCGGCGTGGGGTTCTCATCCATTGCCCACAATACTTATCTGGAAGTGGCAGCAGAAAACGGTTTGCCCACTTTGTTCGTGATGCTGGCAATGTTCTTCTTTACATACCGCACTCTCGATAGGGTCCGCCGGAGAGCCGCAGACTCCGGCCCTCCTCTGGTCTATTTGGCGGCAACAGGCCTTCAGTCTGGGTTCTTTGGTTTTCTCGTGGGCTGCTTCTTTCTTTCAGCAGAGTATCTAAAATTATTTTGGCTTTGGATGTTTTTGAGCATGGTGTTGCCTTCTTTCCTCCCGGCGCGTCGGGAAAAACGACAGCGAGAGCCGGAGTGCACGCTGACCGTAACTGAAGCAGTACAGGAAAGGGCAGCCCCATAGACTTGCAGGGCTCTTATTGTGCCAACGACGAGCGCGTTGAGGTTACCTGATTTCATTGGAATTGGACCTCCACGAACTGCAACAACGTGGCTGCATGAGATTTTGTCTGACCACGTCGGGCTGCCGCTGGGAGTAAAGGAAACCGATTTTTTTATCTGGCAATATGATAAGGGTCTAAAATGGTACGCGGCTCATTTTCGCGATTGTCCGACAAACAGGCCGATTGGAGAATTCAGCCCAAATTACTTCGTCGGTGCGCAAGCCCCAGAGCGGATAGCGAGAGACATACCTGCGTGCAAAATCATTTGTACATTCCGGGATCCGGTAGAAAGGACCTATTCGCACTACCGCAAGATGCGCGAAGGAGAGTATTTTTCCGGTAGCTTCGAGGAGTGCCTTCAAGAGCGTCCGCGAGTCGTTGAATGGTCCAAATACGCCACTTATCTGAGTGCTTGGCTACAATACTTCAGCAAAGAGAATATCCTTGTGCTCATACAAGATGACCTGAAGGCCAACGCGCAGGGTTTCCTCGATCGGGTTTGCGATTTCATCGGCATCCCGGGAATTGAGGTTTCCAATTCTCCGTCGAAAGACAAGCTCGTCAATGCCATTCCAAGTCTTCCGAGAAATCCCCGGCTCGCTCGAGCGGCCCGGATAATAAGGGATCGTCTCCAAAAACGGGGAAGCTACACGACAGTGAATTTACTGAAGCGGACTGGTATTCGGAATCTGCTCTTCAGCGGTGGCCCGTCGTTTGAGCCGCTGCGTCCTGAGACCGCAACTCGTTTGAGAGAATTCTTCCGACCGGAGGTCGAGGCTTTGGAAGAGATGTTGGAGCGCGATTTGACCCGATGGAAAACCGGCGAGGTTCTATTCTCAAAAAACGCAGGATAGCTTCTATGGCAGATAAAAATCGAAGACTCGTGCCCGGATAGGATATCAAAGCAATTAGTTGTAAACTGTTCAGGAGCCGAGTCAAACTGAGCCCGCCTTTTTGGCTTGGAATTCCACGAGGCTGCGAGCAATGGAAGAAACAAGAGACGCCATTATTGACGCTAAGAACGGGAGCAAAGTACAAACTCGCTTGCCAAGTGTCATCGCCGTTGGGCCTCCCCGAACGGGAACAACATGGCTCGATGCGGTGCTCAGAGGGCATATAGGTTTGCCATCAGAAGTCAAGGAAACCCAGTTTTTCAAGTGGAATTATGACAAGGGAATTGACTGGTACGTCTGGCACTTCCGCGACTGCTCGACAGACCTCCCTATCATGGAGATTTGCCCCAGCTATTTTAACTATGCGCCTGCGCGAGAACGAATTAAGGAACACATTCCTGATTGCAAGATTATCTGTACGTTGCGGGACCCTGTTGAGCGCCTTTACTCAGTATACAGGCACTATAGCGGCTTTTCAGGCTTCCGGAGTTTTGATGAAATGCTCCACGACGCTCCGGATCTCTTTGAAGCCTCGAATTACGTAGCCTACCTGCGCGAGTGGCAGGCATCGTTTGGAAAAGCGAATGTTCTAGTTGTGCTCTACGATGACTTGGAGGCTTCACCCCAAGAGTTCTTGGATTCGATCTGCGAATTTGCGGGTATTGAGAGTTTCAGTCTCAACGCGACAGAGGTGGGAACGAAGCGGGTCAATGCAACGCCTAGAGGTGCGCGCAGCCGGCGACTGGCCATGATTTCTGGAAACCTCAGAGGATGGATGCTCTCGCACCGACTCCATAAGCTAGTCAATTACTGGCAGAAGACTCCTCTGTGGAAATTCTGTTTTGAAGGCGGCGAGGAATTCGGCCCGCCTTCACCCGAAATCGAGAAACGCCTTCGCGAACATTTTCGTTCGAGCGTGGAAGCTTTAGAGGAACTTCTCGGGAGGGATCTTGCTGTCTGGAAGTAGCTGGAACAGGTACTGCTGTAAGGGCCGTCTGTCACCATCGGTTTCTGTTCCCCAGGCACATATTGGCCGCATCGTTTCGACTGCCAACGCGCAGCTCGGTACAAATGAACTCAGACGAGCGCCTGCGAGCCGCGCATGCGCGTAATTATTGCCAAAGAGGAGCACTCCGCCTCCTGGAATGATTTCGTTGCCGCACACACATCTTGTGTCAATTACCACCGATGGGCGTGGAAACGCGTCATCGAAGATGCATTTGGCTGGCAGACTTTCTATCTCATGGTTGAAGAAGATGGAAAGATTTCAGCCATCCTTCCTTTGGTTTGGCTGAACAGCAAACTGTTTGGAAGTCTGCTATGCTCACTGCCGTTTTTTAGCAGCGCTGGACTTGTTGCCGATCAGTCAGCCTCTTGTGAGCTGTTGCTCGAAGAAACACTCCGAATCGCGCGGGAGGTAAAGGCAAAGTATGTGGAGCTTCGTCATCGCGGAACAACCTCATTACCTTGGCCTTCGAAGACGGCCAAAGTGACCCTCGAATGCGATGTTTATTCCGATCCCGAGGAGAACATGCGGCGTCTTTCGACCAAGATGCGCACCAACGTAAGGAGAACGCTGAAGTCGGGACTTGAAGCAGTGGGCGGCGGAGAGGAACTGTTACAGGAATTCTACGACGTGTTTTCGCTGAAAATGCGTGAGCTTGGAACGCCCGTTTACAGCCGAGCGTTCTTTGAAGCAATTCTCCGCCACTTTCCGGGCGAAGCGTTCCTCTGCCTCGGCCGATATCACGGCAAGACGATAGCTGGGGGATTTCTCACGGGTTACAGGGGCGTCGTCGAGGCAAACTGGAGTGCTGCTTCGCCAAAGGCCATGAACCTCCGGCCGAATATGTTTCTGTTCTGGAAAATGCTGTGCGTTTCTGGAGAAAAGGGTTACCGCACTTTCGATTTCGGCCGCTCGTCGGTCGGTTCGGGAACCTATGAATTCAAGCAGCAGTGGAACACGCGTGTGGTAGCCTTATTTTGGAATCACTGGAGTATGGCTGGCGAGCAGGCCTTGGAATTGAATCCGAACAATCCACGATATCGAGCGGCGATTTGGACTTGGCAGCGCCTTCCTGTCTTTTTTACAAAATGGATCGGACCTCCAATAGCCCGTTGTTTACCGTAGGATACGAAATGACGAGAGAAGACGGAGGATTGAAACAGGCTGGCCCGGACGAGTCCAAAACGCTTACTGTCTCAGTCATCATACCAACCAAGAACCGGGCAGCCGATCTGGCACGGACGATTGAAACTCTGCTCGGTCAAACCGTGAAGCCGCTCGAGTTGATCATCGTGGACCAGAGTCCCACGCCGACGTTCACGAAACAGACGCCCATTCCTGTACAGGTCATCCACGACCCGCATTTATCTGGAGCATCAGTCGCAAGAAACATAGCCATGGATCGTGCGCAGGGAGCCATTTGGTTATTTCTGGACGACGACGTTGTACTTGAACCAAATTTCATTGAAGAAATCCTCAAGGGCTATCGGGAAGGCGTGACCGGAGTTTCTGGAATCGTCACGAACTATTCCCTCCCGCCGCTCCGGCAAACGATCTGGGAGAAAATATTCCAGATCGGTGTTTTCCACGACCAAAGGCAAGAAATTTATCGGCGGGCAAGCCAATATCGCGAATCCGTGCCCCTTCCTGTTCGACAATTTGGTGCCGGGCTGATGAGTTTCCGTGCCTCCACAATTCGCCATCACAAGTTCGATTCAAATCTGACCGGCGCGTCTCCCGGAGAAGACATCGACTTTTGCGCGGGCCTGCCGAAGGAAAGCCTCCTGCTTATCGCCCCGAAAGCACGCCTGATTCACAATCGAAGCCCGGAAAGTCGGGATTCAACACCTTGGTTCAGCGTAGACGCTCAGGTTGCCGGCTACATGCACGAGCGTCACTGGAAGCGTGGATTTTGGAACAATGTCTCCTACGCGTGGCTGAATGTCGGTTACGCCGTTGTGGCTGGGGTTTCCTCACTAAAGAACAGATCAACAGCGCCTTGGAGGGCCTGGCGAGAAGGAGTCCGCAAAGGCAAGCAGATTGCGCGCGGCTCTGTCTGACTCTAGTTAACCGTCGCGCGTTGGGGTATAATTTTAGACGAGGCGATGCGGAACGAAATGCCCGTTAGCAGAGAGGGCTTGCAACTGATCGCCGCGGTCGGACGACAGATATCGCCCGAATCTGCGAGCCTGCATACATGGTTGATAACTACCTCTCAGCGCATGCGAGCCGCCTTGCCTTCGATGTTGATCTCGTCCAGCGTTATGCCCCTGCGAGAGAAGCACTGCTCGATGTGGGCTCGGTACCCCTCTTGTTGACTGAAGCGCTCAAGCGAGTGAGCTACGACGCGCAAGAAGTGGACATTGCTCCGGAGCGATTTGAGAGCTTCTTTGCGCGGCTTAACGTCTCAGTCGCAAAATGCGACATCGAGACCGAGAAATTGCCCTTGTCTGATCGCTCGTTTGGCTGGGTCATTATTATTTAACGAGCTATTCGAACATTTGAGGATCAATCCTATTTTCACGATGCGTGAAATTTTTCGAGTTGCTCGGTCCGGCGCGGTCATCTCTGGGTGCTCCGAAAGAGAATGCTGGGTTCGCTAAAACCCAGTATTCATCAATCTTTTAGAGCACCTTTTCTTTTTTTGCTAGCAAGATCGTGAACAATCCAGGCTAGGACTGCGACGAAGCTTATCGCTTGCCGCAAGATCCGGGATGGGCCCATTCCATTAGGTCACAATTGTGGCATTACCGAGCAGCACTCATCTTTGATGGCTTCCCAATTCTCAAAGCATTATAATAACGGGCAACTATGAGTTCAGAGGGGCGGTCCAAGTCATTCTGGAACCAAGCAGCCGATGAGAATCCATATTGGTACGTCTCATCGTACGGACCCTACGATGCTAAGCGTAATCTTGACGAATTCTGGGCTAGTGGACATAAGATCTGGGCAGACATCAAGAAGGCGACTGGCTATACGCCGACGGCCGATGACACAGTTGTTGAAATTGGATGCGGCGTCGGAAGGCTGACGCGTGCCATTGCACCGGAAGTCGGGCGCGTGATTGCGTTGGACATTTCAGAGAAGATGATTGCTATCGCGTGCCAAGCGAATCTGCCAAATGCGGATCTTCGCGTAGCGGATGGGTTTACGTTGTCCGGCATCTCCGACGGATCGGTTGATCTTGCCCTAGGCTATTGTGTGTTCCAGCATCTCCCATCGCATGCCGCATTGAAATCCTATCTCGCAGAAATGCGACGTGTTATCAAATCCGGAGGCATGATTGCCTTCACTCTAGTCGCGCGGGATTTGACAACATGGCTGTTGCCCGTGTTTCGCGTTAGAGCCTATTTGCGAGAGCGCTTTTCGAGAGGCGGTCCGAAAGGTATCTACCGGAAAGATTGGGTGGGTATCAGACCCGGAGTTGCTGCGGTGTGTGACATGAGTCCGGTGAGATTGAACCAGCGCATGCTTGGCGGTGGGCGCGTTCTTTATTTCGGACGGCGCTGATCGGGAAGGCTAGCACATGGAGCGATATATCCCGTCACGATCGGTACTCGCGCAACATGCCTTTTTATCCTTCGCGTGGCAAACTGGAAAATTGTCCCCGGTTTAGTTGAAAGCAGAGGCTCTCGACTTTCTGCACGTTACGCGACCTGGGCCTGTTGAGTCAACGACGGGTTCATCCGGCGATGCAAAAATTCCAGTTCCCGGTATCCTTTCACTCGTCGGAATTTCTTTTGCGC
>Ga0307374_10010441_pt1 | contig 13452 bp, 15 predicted proteins | sample OX3MG_FD_202532 | JGI IMG/M metagenome (GOLD analysis project Ga0307374, IMG submission 202532) | Soil microbial communities from Risofladan, Vaasa, Finland - OX-3 | ecosystem: Environmental > Terrestrial > Soil > Coastal area > Acid sulfate soil | place: Finland: Risofladan, Vaasa | collected...
GCAGGCTGCCGTCGCGGTGATGGCAGAAATAGATGCTGAGGGGATTGAAGACATACCCGAGCATGCGCGGGAAGGTGAGCAGCCGGATCGCACCGCCCTCGAGGGCAATGCCGGCGCGCGCGAGGGCCGCCTCGACGAATGGCCGCAGCGCGCCGCTATCCCGGTTGCCGTGGTCACGGTCGTAGATACTGAAGAGATTGAAACGATTGTGCGAGAAAAATCGCAGCCGCCGCGCCAGCACCGGCAGCTCGTCGAGATCGACGAGGAACGCAAACACGCGGTAGCCGAGCGCATGCCGCCGCGGCCGCAGGCGCCGATGCACCACCGTTCCGAAATAGAGCGCCGAGATCATGCGGCGGCCTCGGCCGCGGGGGCGAGCGCGATGCGGCCGGATTCGTCGGCCACGGTCCACGGACGGCGCACCCCGCCCAGGGCCTCGGCGACGGCCAGCCCCGACTGCAACGCATCCTCATGGAAGCCGGCGCCGAAATAGGCGCCGCAAAACCAGGTCCGGCGCACGCCTTGCAGGCTCCACAGCCGCGCCTGCGCCGCCGCCGCCGCCGCGTCGTAGCCGGGATGCTCATAGGTGAACCGCGCGATGACGCTGTCCGGGCGCGGCGCGCGAACGGGGTTGAGGGTGACGAAGTAATCGCGCTCGCTCGCGAGGCCCTGCAGCCGGTTCATCCAATAGGTGACCGACAGCGTGCTCCGCCGCTCGGCCGTGCCGATATAGTTCCAGCTCGCCCAGGCGCGCCGCCGCCGCGGCATCAGCGCCGCGTCGGTGTGCAGCACGGCGAGATTGCGTGCATAACGGAACCGGCCGAGCCATTGCTGCTCCTCGGCGCTGGCGTCGGACAACAGCGCCAGCGCCTGGTCGGCATGCGGCGCCAGCACGACGTGGTCATAGCGCGCGACCCCGCCGCCGCGCTCCTCGACCAGCACTCCGTCCGGCAGGCGCCGCACGGCACGGACCGGGCAGGCGAGCCGGATGCGGCCGGCGAGTGCCGCCGCGAGGCGCGCGACATAGACGCGGCTGCCGCCGGTGACGGTGCGCCAGCGCGGCCGGTCGCTGAGACGCAAGAGCCCGTGGCTCGCAAAGAAGCGGATGAAGCTGGCGGCGGGGTGGTCGCGCATGTCGGCGACGGTGCTCGACCAGATCGCGGCGCCCATCGGCAGCAGGTGGTCGTAGACGAAAGCATCGGAATATCCCCCGATGTCGAGAAGACGGCCGAGGCTGAGACCCTGGGCGGCGGCGCTGGCGGCGAGTCCGGGCGCGGCGCGGTAGAAGCGCAGGATGTCCCGCAACATCGCCCAAAAACGCGGCCGCAGCAGATTCCGCGGCTGCGCGAACAGGCCGCGCCAATCGGTCCCGGCATATTCCAGCCGCCCGTCGTCGAGCGAGACGGCAAAGGACATTTCGCTTTCGTGCGTGGCGACGCCAAGATGGTGGAACAGCGCCACCAGATTGGGGTAATTGTAGGCGTTGTAAACGATGAATCCGGTGTCCACGGCAAGGTGATTGCCGGCGGCATCGAGGACATCGACCGTATTGCAGTGGCCGCCTGGTCTCTCATCCATCTCGTAAAGAGTGACGCTATGGCGTTTCTGCAGCAGCCAGCTTGCAGCAAGCCCGGCAATTCCCGAGCCGACCACGGCAACGGACAACCGGGATGACGACGGGCTCATTCCGCTGCATGCCCCCTGCCGCGCGCGATTCTCGCGCGTACGCCCAAGATACGTGCGGCCGACGTCAATGGATCATTTTGTCGCGCGCCGGTGAACCGGCATACGGGCGTCTGCGTAACAGGAGGCGATGTATGCTGCTTTCGCGGAACCCTTCGGCGCGGGCGCCTTGCTGCACCATGCGGCTGCGCTGGACGGTCGCTGTCCAATGACGGTCCCCCGGGCCGATGCGGCCGCCGTGCCGCCGGTTTTCGCCCGTCTGATGCAGGCGGTTGTCGAGCGGCGCGACCAAGTTGCGTTCATGACGTTGTTCGACCACTACGCGCCGCGGGTCAAGGCCTATTTGAAACGGCTCGGGGCGGGCGACGGCATTGCCGAGGACCTGGCGCAAGAGGTCATGCTGACGGTGTGGCGCAAGGCCGGAACCTATGACCCGGCCAAAGCGGGCGTCGGCACCTGGATCTTCACCATTGCCCGCAATTTACGCATCGATGCGCTGCGCCGGGACCATCGGCTGGAACTCGATCCGGCCGATCCCCTGCTCGCGCCCGACCCCGCGCCGCTGCCCGACCGCCAGGTCGAGGCCAGCCGCGAAGAAGAGCAAGTCCGTTCCGCCCTCCGCGCGCTGCCGGAGGACCAGGCCAGGGTGATTACGATGGCATTCTACGATGGCAAATCGCATGGCGAGATCGCGGCCGAGCTGGCGCTGCCGCTGGGGACCGTGAAGTCGCGCCTGCGGCTGGCGTTCCGGCGGGTGCGCGGGATTCTGGGAGAGGTGCGATGATGCCGCACCATCATCCCGGCGAGGCGACGCTGCTGACCTATGCCGCCGGCGCGCTCGGCGAGGGCTTGTCGCTGGTCGTGGCCTCGCACCTTGCGTTTTGCAGCGACTGCCGTGACGCCGTTGCCGGCGGCGAGCTCATCGGCGGCAGCATGCTGGACACGATCGCGCCGGAAACGGTCGCCGGGGCGACGCGCGAACGCGTGCTGGCGATGCTCGGAACGGCCGGCGAGATCGCGCCGCCGCCGCCCGCTCCCGTCGCCGATCCGGCCGTGCCGGCGCCGCTCGGACGGTGGCTCGGCCGCGATCTCGCCGCCGTGCCGTGGCGGCGCCTCGGCCCCGGCCTGCAGCAGTTCGATGTCCTGCCCGGCCGGCACGCGCGCGGCGCCAATGCCCGGCTGCTGCGCATCGCGCCCGGGCGCTGGCTGCCGCGGCACGGCCATGTCGGGACCGAACTCACGCTCGTGCTCGCCGGCTCCTACACCGACGAGCTCGGACATTTCGCCCGCGGCGACGTCGCCGAGACCGATGACGAGATCCGGCACCAGCCGGTCTCGGACCGGGACGAGGATTGCATCTGTCTCATCGCCACGGAAGGTCCGCTCCGCTTCGAGAGCATGATCGCGCGCCTGTTCCAGCGCTTCGCGGGCATCTGATCTCGTCCGCGGCCGGGTGATCCGGCCGCCGCATTCCAGCCTAGGCCATCGCTTGCGGGCAGAACCGCGTCCGACCGGATGCGGGTCTTTTCTGCGGCTGGTCCGGACCAGCTCCCCGTCGCCGGACGCGGCCTTTGTCGGCGCGGGCCGGGAACGCGCGGCTGCCCTGCGGCGATGATCCAGCGCGGCGCAGCGCGCGTATTAACCACCAGACACGTGAACAGCAGGCCCGAAGAGAAAGCCCATGAACACACAATTGCATGTCGTCTCGCTGGGAGCTTTCGTCCATGCGCTCGAGCGCGCGCAACGGGCCTATCTCATCTCCGGCGTCGCCAGCGAACTCGCCTCGAAGCCCGGCCGGGTCGTCTCCTCGAGCGAGTTGCTCGAGGCGGTGTATGGCTGCAGCACGCGCGAGCCCGAGGAGGCCGCGATCGGCCTCAAGGTTGCAATCTGCAAGCTGCGCAAGACCGGCTTCAACATCACCACCCATCCCTGGCGCGGCTATAGCCATCACGCACCCTGATCGCGGCGCACCGCCTCGAGGCCGGTGATGCGGATGCCGGAGCCCGGTAATTTGTAGCGGCGGTTGATGGCGATGAGCACGGAGGTAAGCGCCTCCGCCGCCGCGGAATTGCAGATCGGCCCGGCATCGACGCCGCGCAGGCCGATCGCCCCGGCCAGAGCGATGACGCGCGCGCGCGCGCCCTCGTCGTCGCCGCAGACGAGAACGTCGCCCTCGACCGTCGCGCCGGCCTTCTTGAGCTTCGCCGCCGCGACGGTCTGAAACGCCGAGACGACGCGCACGTCCTTGCCCAGCAGCGCCTGAACCGCGGCGACCGCCGAGCCGCCTTCGGGAAGCTGCACGCGGCCGACGCGCGGTGGCACCAGCGGCGCCGTCGCGTCGATCAGGAGCTTGCCGGCGAGCGCCGCGCGAATCTCGGCGACGGTCGCGCGCTCGGCGGCATAGGGAACGGCGAGGATCACGAGCGCGGCTTCCGCCGCGGCGCTCGCATTGTCGGCGCTGGCAATCGCTTCCGCGCCGAGCGCGCCGTTGAGCGCGCGCGCGGCCGCGGCGGCCTTGGCCGCATCGCGCGAGCCGATGACCACGCGATAATGCGCCCGCGCGAGGCGCAGCGCGAGCGCGCTGCCGAGCGCGCCGGTGCCGCCGATGACGGCGATGGTCTCGTCCGTGCCGCTCATTCTTCACCCCCGGAGATGCGATGCCGCAGCCATTATCCCGGGATCGCGGCATTGACAGCAACCGCGTTTGCCGCGATGAAGGCGGCGGTCTTCGCGTTCCCCCGTCGGCCGCATGCCGCAATCCCTACAGCTCATCGCACTCGAGGGCGTGCCGCTGATCCGGCCCGGCGACGACCTCGCCGCTCTCGTCATCGCCGCGTTGGCGCGCAGCGGCGCCGCGCCGGCCGACGGCGACGTCGTCGTTGTGGCGCAGAAGGTCGTGTCGAAGGCCGAAGGCCGCTATGTCGATCTCGCGACGGTCGCGCCCTCGGCGCGGGCGCTGGGCCTCGCGCGCGAGGTCGACAAGGACCCGCGCCTCGTCGAGCTGATCCTGCGCGAATCGCGCCGCGTCGTGCGGCACCGTCCGGGCGTGCTGATCGTCGAGCATCGTCTCGGCTTTGTCATGGCGAATGCGGGGATCGACCGTTCCAACATCGATCCCGATGCGGCGGAAGAGCCGGTGCTGCTGCTGCCGCTCGATCCCGACGCATCGGCCGCGGCGCTGCGCGCGCGGCTCGTGACGCAATTCGCCGTGGCGATGGGGGTCGTCGTCAGCGACAGCTTCGGTCGCGCCTGGCGCCGCGGCACGGTCGGCATCGCGCTCGGCGCCGCGGGGCTGCCGTCCTGCATCGACTTGCGCGGCCGGGCCGACCTCTATGGCCGGGCGCTGCGGGTGAGCGAGACCGGGTTCGCCGACGAGATCGCGGCCGCCGCCTCGCTGCTGATGGGGCAGGCGGACGAGGGCGTACCGGCAGTGCTGGTACGCGGCCTCTCCTGGCTGGCGCCGGCGACGCCGGCGGCCGATCTCTTGCGTGCGGCCGGCGAGGACCTGTTCCGCTGATGGGAGGGGCGCGGAATCGCGTCGTCGCCCTGTCGGGTGGCGTCGGCGGGGCGAAGCTGGCGCTGGGGCTGGCCCGCGCGCTCGCGCCGGGATGCCTGACGGTCGTCGCCAATACCGGCGACGATTTCGAGCATCTCGGCCTCGCCGTCTCGCCCGATCTCGACACGCTGCTTTATACCCTCGCCGGCACCGACAACCCGGCGACGGGATGGGGCCGGCGCGACGAGACCTGGACCTTCATGGCGGCGCTGGCGGCGCTGGGCGGCGAGACCTGGTTCCGGCTCGGCGACGGCGATCTCGCGACCCATGTCGAGCGCACGCGCCGGCTGCGCGCGGGCGAGACGCTGGCGCAGATCACCGCCGATTTCCGCCGCCGCCTCGGCATCGCCTCGGCCATCGTGCCGATGAGCGACGATCCGGTGCGCACGCGCGTGCGCACGGCGGAGGGATGGCTCGATTTCCAGGACTATTTCGTGCGCCGCCAATGCGCGCCGGCGGTCACGGAACTCGCTTTCGCCGGCGCGGCGGCGGCGCGGCCTTGTGCGGATTTTCTGGCGGCGCTGACGGCGCCCGACCTGCGCGCCGTGGTCATCTGCCCGTCGAACCCGTTCATCAGCATCGACCCGATCCTCGCCGTTCCGGGCGTGCGCGCGGCGCTCGCCGCCTGCGCCGCGCCGGTCGTCGCGGTGGCGCCGCTCATCGCTGGCCGCGCGGTCAAGGGGCCGACGGCGAAGATCATGGCGGAGCTTGGCCTCGAAGCGAGTGCCGCCGCGGTCGCGCGCCATTACGGCGACCTGATCGATGCCTATGTTGTCGATCATGGCGATGCGGCCGAAGCCGCCGCCGCGCTCGCGGTCGAGGTGGTTCCGGCACGGGCGCTGATGGCGACGCTCGCCGACCGCGAGGCGCTCGCCCGCCTCGTCCTTGCCGCCGCGGACGCGGTCGCGGTCGCGGCGCGGCGATGAGCGCCATCCGCGCGGTCGTGCCGGTGAAGGCGTTCGCGCTCGCCAAGCAGCGGCTGGCCGGCGTTCTTCCGGCCGCGCTGCGCCAGGCGCTGGCGCGCGCCATGCTCGAGGACGTGCTCGATGCGCTCGCCCGCACCGACGGGCTCGCCGGAATCCTGGTCGTGACGGCAGATGATGACGCGGCGCGGATCGCCGCGCGCTTCGGCGCGGGCGTGACGGAGGTGGCCGCGCGCGACGGGCACAGCGAAGCCGTCGCCGCGGCGGCCGGCCGGCTCGCGCAAGCGGGCGAGGGCATGCTGACGATTGCTGCCGACGTGCCGCTCGCCGCGCCTGCCGATTTCGCGGCGATGCTGGATGCATGTCCGCGCGGCGGCGGCTTCGTCATTGTTCCGGCGCGCGACGGGCACGGCTCCAATGCGGTGCTGTGCGTGCCGGCCGTTGCTGTGCCGCTGCGCTTCGGCGCCGACAGCTATGCGCCGCACGCGGCGGCGGCGGCGGCGCACGGCATGGCGCCCGTGACGTTGCGCCTGGCGCGCCTCGCGCTCGACATCGACGGCCCCGACGACCTCGCCGAATTCCTGAGCGTGGAGCAGGATACGCGCGCGCGCGACGTGCTCCGCCGCCACGGCATCGGCCATCGGCCTTGAGGATGCCGGCGCGGCGGTGGCACTATCGCCAAGGCCAACGAGGCATGGGGAGGCGGCAGCCAATGGATTTCGGGATTCAGCTCGCGACATCGTCGCATTCCTGGCGCGTGGCGAAACGCGCCGAGGAGCTGGGCTTCACCCATGCCTGGTTCTACGACACCCAGCTCCTCAATGCCGACTTGTTCGTGGCGATGGGCGCGGCGGCGGTGCAGACGCGGCGCATCCGGCTCGGCACCGGCGTGCTGATCCCGTCGAACCGGATCGCGCCGGTCGCGGCGAGCGCGCTCGCCTCGCTCAACGCGCTCGCGCCGGGCCGGATCGATTTCGGGGTCTCCACCGGCTTCACCGCGCGCCGCACCATGGGCCTGCCGGCGATCACGCTCGCCCGGCTCGAGGAATACGTTCGCGTGGTCGAGGGACTGCTCGGCGGCGAGACCGTCGACTGGTCGGAAGAGGGCGGAACGCACAAGATCCGATTCCTCAATCCCGAGCTGAAGCTGATCAATCTCGACGATCCGATCCCGCTGCATGTTTCGGCGTTCGGGCCGCGCGGGCGCCGCCTCGTCGCCAAGCTCGGCGCGCGCTGGATCTGCGCGTCGCGCAATGCCGCGGGCGCGGGCGCCGTGCTCGCCGATATGCGCCAGTCGTGGCAGGAGGCCGGGCGCGACGCCAAGGACCTCTATGCGACCTCGTTCGCCGCCGGCTGCGTGCTTGCGCCGGGCGAACCCTATGACAGCCCGCGCGCCAAGGCGCAGGCCGGACCCGCCGCCGCGATCGTGTTCCACAACTCGGTCGAGGGCGAATTCGGGCCGATGGGCTTTCCGGCGCCGCCGCATCTCAAGGCGCAGTTCGACGCCTACCGCGCCATCTACGACGCCTACGAGCCCAAGGACGCGCGCTATCTCGCCAACCATCGCGGCCATCTGATGTTCCTGCGCCCGGAGGAGCAGGCCATCATCGATGCCGACGTGATCCGCACCTTGACCTTCACCGGAACCCAGGCGGAACTCGTGGACGGCGTGCGGGCGATCAGGGACCTCGGCTACAGCCAGTTCGGCGTCCACATCCGCACCGGCCACGAGATGGCGATGCTGGATGACTGGGCCGAGATCATCGCCAAGGTGTAGCGGCGCAAGCCTGTCATGGCGCCGGGGCCGGGGCCTCGCCGAGCCGCTTCGCCGCCGCGTCGATGATGCCGAGATCGGCGAATTTCTTCACGTCGATGTCGATCTTGAGGAAGCCGAACGCCTTCTGCTCGTCGATATCGTGCTGCATCGCCGCGAGATTGGGCCGTCCGTTCGGGTCGTGGTACTGATCGGCCGTGGTGAGCAGCCACGGCTCGAAGCGCGCGGGCGGCTGCTTGGTGAAGGCGGCGACGATCGCCACCGCCTGCGCGTGGTTGGCGGGATCGAGATACCAGCGCAGCGAGCGCAGGAAATCCACCTCGTAATCCACCAGCGCGGCCCGGTTCTTGTCGAGAAAGCCGGTGCGCGCGGCGAGCACCAGAATCTGCGTCGGCCCCATCACGTCCTTGAGCCGGAACAGCGGATGCGCGATCTGGCGCAGCGGCGGCGTGTCGAAATAGGCGATGGTGGTGACGAGGTCGGCCTTGCGGTCCGCGAGCAGCGCCGGCATGTTGGCATAGCTCGCCTCGATGACGGTGTAGTCGCGCCGGTCCTCGAGCCCGTGCTTGCGCAGCATGGCGCGCAGCCCGATATCGGTGCCGGCGCCGATGATGTTGGTCGCCAGCACCTTGCCCTTGAGGTCCTCGACCCGGTGCACCGGGCCGTTTTTCAGCACCATGTACGCGGTCGAGAAATAGTCGCCGACACCGTCCTGAATTTCGTCGGCGATGATGCGCAAATCCATCATGTGGGCGTTCTGGATGGCATAGGCGAAAGAGGAATAGGACAGCTCGGCGATGTCGAGATCGCCCGAGGCGAGCGCCGTCGTCATCGCCGAACTGCCGTTGAAATGCATCGGCTCGACCATGTAGGACTTGCCGAGATGCGGCGCGAGTTCGGGCTTGGCGAAGAGGATGGGCGCGAGCGAGGTCGGCACCGTGATCCAGCCGATCCGGATTTTCACCGGCGCGGCGCGCGCCGCCGTGCCGCACGCCAGCAGCCCAACGACCGCAAGCGAAGCGGCGATCCCCCGCAACAGGGCCATGGTTCCCTCCCCTCGTATTACCGTGCCGCGCGGCGCCGTTCGACCGCGTCGATGAAGTCCGCGACCAGGCGGTTGACGATGTCGGGCGCCTCGAGATTGACGAGGTGGCCCGTCCCGGCGATCACCTCGAGGCGCGCGCCCGGCAGCGTCTCGGCGAGGAAATGGCTGGGCCTGACGCAGGGCTCGTCCTCGGCGCCGAGGACGACGAGCGCGGGCGTCGCCATGGCGGCGACCCGGTCCTTGTGGACATAGAGCGGCGGCCGTCGGCTCTGCACCCCGCGCATGGTGTTGGCGATGCCGTGCGCCGAGAGCGACGCGAGCCCATCGACGAATTTGCGGTATTCGGCCGGGTTCTTCTCCTTGAGCCGCCGGCGCGTCGGCTGCTCGGCATAATGCTCGGCCAGGCGGCGCATGTCGGTGGCCGCAACGAACCGCGCCATCGCCTCCATGTTGGCGGCGTATTCGCCGGGCTTCAGATCGGAGCCGCTGCCGATGCTGCACAGCACGATCGAGCGCACGCGCGCGGGATTGCGGAGGGCGAAGTGCAGCGTCGCCGCCGCGCCCATCGACACCCCCATGACATGCGCGTCGTCAAGCGCCAGCGCGTCGAGCACGGCGCCGATATCGGCCGCTGCGATGTCCTGGCCATAGGACGGGACCGCCGCCGGCACGTCCGATGGCGGATATCCGCGCGCGTTGAAGGCGATGCATTGAAAGCGCGCCTGCCATGCCGCTTGCTGCGGATCGAACGAGCGGCACGAGCCGGCAAGCTCGTGCACGCACACGACCGGCGGCCCGCTCCCCTGCGTTTCGTAATAGAGGCGGACGCCGTCCGCGGCGGTGGCATAGGGCATCGTCGGCCTCAGGTGCCGGTGTGGCGATGGGCGATCCCGCCGTCGATGGTGACGACGGTGCCGCTGATGTAATGGGCGCGGTCGGAGGCGAGGAACACCACCATCGGCGCGATCTCCTCGACCTTGGCGGGACGGCCATAGGGCATGCGCTTGAAATGCTCCTGCCAGCGGCTCTCGTCGCCGTGCACGCGCTGGGCGCGCTCCTTGGCGAGATAGACGACGCGGTCGGTCTCGACCGGACCGGGGTTCACGGCGACGACGCGGATGCCGAAATCGATGCTGGTGCCGCCGAGCGCGCGCGAGAACGCCATGAGCGAGGCATTGCCGGCCGCGCCCGCGATGTAGCCGGGGCTCAGCGTCTCGCCGCCCGCGCCGCAGATGTTGATGATGACGCCGCGCCCGCGCGCCTTCATCAGTGCGAAATAGGCGCGGGTCAGATTGACATAGCCGAACACCTTGAGCTCCCAGCCGGTGCGCCACGCCGCGTCATCCACCGTCATGATGTCGCCGCCGGGAATGGCGCCGGCATTGTTGACGAGGATGTCGATCTCGGGCGCGGCCGCCGCCAGCCGGTCGCGCTGCGCCTGGTCGGCAAGATCGAGCGCGAGCGTGCGGACGTTCACCTGCGCGGTCTTGCGGATGGCGTCGGCCGCCGCCTCGAGCGCAGCGGCGGTTCGCGACACGAGCACGAGATCACAGCCCTCGGCCGCGAAGCCGCGGGCGATGCCGAGGCCGATGCCCTTCGATCCGCCGCTGACGAGGACGGTGCGGCCCGCGAGGTTCAAGTCCATGGCGATGTCCTGCCGTTGCTGCCGTGCGGAGGATAGGCGCCGCGCGGGGCCTCGGGCAATGTCGCGGTTTCGTGGACTGAGGGCGATCGCATTCGGCTGGAATTCGGCCGTGCGTCCTTCGACTCGCGGCTTTGCCGCGAGTCGAAGGACGCAGGATGGCGCTGCAGCGCCAAAAGCGATTGCCCTGTCCGTGGACTCGGCCGGCCGCGCGGCACTATTCTGGCGCGCCGCGAGGGAACCCCGAGGAAGCCATGGCCGACCGTCCGATCGTCGATGTGCACCATCATCTGTGCCCGCCCGTCTATCTCGACGTGGCGGTCCAGCGCGCCGACATACGCCCGTTCCAGGTGCAGACGCTGAAGAACGGCTCGCCCGAGAAGTCGCTCGAGGACATGGACCGCGCCGGCGTCACGCGCGCCATCGTCTCGCTGACCACGCCGGGCGTGTGGTTCGGCGACGCCGCCGAGGCGCGCCGTCTGGCGCGGCAATGCAACGAGCATTTCGCCAAGGTGGTCGCCGACCATCCCCGGCGCTACGGCATGTTCGCGGTGCTGCCGCTGCCCGATGTCGAGGGCAGCCTCAAGGAGATCGAATACGCGCTCGATACGCTCAAGGCCGACGGCATCGGGCTCTACACCAGCTACAACGACCGCCATCAGGGCGATCCCGCCTTCGCCCCGGTGTTCGAGGAGCTGAACCGGCGCAAGGCCGTGGTCTATACCCATCCGTGCCGGCCCGATTGCTGCGTCAACATGCTGCCGGAGATCTCGGAAGCGATCATCGAATACGGCACCGACACGACGCGCACGATCGCGAGCCTGTTGTTCAGCGGCATGGCCGCGCGCTGCCCGGACATCAGCTTCTTGTGGTCGCATGCCGGCGGCACCATGCCGTTCCTGATCGGCCGCTTCCAGGCCGTGGCGGCGCTGCCCAATTTCGCCGCGCGCCTGCCCAAGGGGTTGATGAACGAGCTGCGGCGCTTCCATTACGACCTGGCGCAGGCGGCCAATCCCGGCGCCACGGCGTCGCTGATGAAGCTGGTGACGATCTCGCAGGTGCTGTTCGGCACCGATTTCCCCTACCAGACCGCCGCCTCGCATCTCCAGGGCCTGGGCGAATGCGGCTTCAGCGCCGCCGACCGCCGCGCCATCGAGTACGACAACGCCGCGCGCCTGCTGCCGCGCTGCCGTGCGTAGGCATCGCGTTCCCGGCCTATGGCAAGAACGGGCGCGCCGACTCTGCACCGGCTCCGGTTCAACCCACGCCGCGCGTGCCGCTAGGCGTCGAGCTCGGGGTAGTGGCGGAAGATGCCCTGTTCGTTGAACGCGAGCCGGCGCGGGGAAGCGAGGTAGGCGCGGATGCGCGGGCGCTCGGCGATCGCGTCATGGAGCTTGCGCACCCGCGCGTGGCCGCGCGCGAGCCGCGCCATCGTGTTGGGGAAGGCGTAATCGAGCCCCGCCACCACCTGGAACAGCGACAGATCGGCGTAACTGAGCCGGCCGCCCACCAGAAACCGCGCGCCGCGCGGGTTACGCTGGAGCACGCGCTCGAAATAGCCCATGTATTTCGGAATCCGCGTCTTGACGAATTCCGCAGTATAGCGGCGCGCCTCGGACTTCTGGTCCTCGTAATAGAGGCTCGAGGCGATCGGATGGTGCGTATCGTGGGTCTCGTCGACGAGATCGGCGACGGTGAGCTGAAGCTGGTTCGTCCACAGCCGTCCCGCCTCGTTGGCCGGGGCAAGCCCGTGACGTGCGCCGAGAAACATCAGGATATTGGCGGTCTGGGCGATCAGCAGCCGTCCGGCCTTGAGGAAGGGCGGCGCGAAGGGCGGTCGCTCGACCGCCTTGTCCTCGAGCCATCGCATGAGGGCGGCCGTGCCGCCATTCGCCGCGTCGCGAGCGACATCGACGTAATCGGCGCCGGCCTCCTCGAGCGCGAGGCGCACGAACTCGCCGCGGCCCTGGATCGATGGCCAGTAGTAAAGCTCGTAGCGCACGGGACCTCCGCAAGCAGCCGGCCGTGCCCGATCGCGGCGCCGGCCCGGGGAATGAGGCGGCCCATTATAGGGCCGGAAGCCTCATCCGGCCATGCGCGTTCAGGCGGTCTCGGCGATGTCCTCGAGCTGCGCGCGGTCGCGAATGACGACCTCGTGGCTGTTCTTGAAGGCGATGACGCCGGCGCTCTTGAGCTGGCTCAGGGCGCGGCTCACCGTCTCCATGGTGAGGCCGAGATGGTCGCCGATATCGGTGCGCGTCATCGGCAGCACGATGTGCTCGCCGTCGCCGCTCCGCGCGGCCATCGCGAGCAGGAAGGAGGCGATGCGCTCGTCCGCGGTCTTGCGGCCGAGCAGAAGCATCTGGTGCTGCGCCGCCGTCAGCCCGCGGCAGGCGAGGCTCAACAGCCGGCGCCCGATGCCCGGCTCCTGCCAGGCGAGCGCGTCGACGCTGCGGCGCTGATAGCGTACCAGCGTCGTGTCGGTGACGGCCTCGGCGGTGAAGATGTAACGCGTGTCGGCATCGAGCCCGATGAAGTCGCCGGCGAGATAGAAATCGCCGACGTGGCGCCGCCCGTCGGCGAGAAGCTTGCAGCCCCGCACCGCTCCGGTCACCACCTTGAAATAATACTCGGCCGCATCGTCCTCGTAGAACAGCGAGTCGTCGTGGCGCAGCGTCACCACGGTGCCGACCCGGTCGAGCGCGGCAAGCGCGTCCGGGCGTTCGCCCCTTGCCCCCGGCCCACGCAAGGCCGGAACGATGCTCGGCGTATCAGCGCGTTGCGCGAGATGGGCTGCCATAACCGGATCCTCCTGTTCACTCTCGACCC
>Ga0307374_10010445_pt1 | contig 13451 bp, 13 predicted proteins | sample OX3MG_FD_202532 | JGI IMG/M metagenome (GOLD analysis project Ga0307374, IMG submission 202532) | Soil microbial communities from Risofladan, Vaasa, Finland - OX-3 | ecosystem: Environmental > Terrestrial > Soil > Coastal area > Acid sulfate soil | place: Finland: Risofladan, Vaasa | collected...
CTTCGGCTTCCTCACCGACCCCCAGGCGGCGCGGTTGGACGGCCGCCCCCCGCGGGTCCGCCTGTGCACGGAGACCAGCGCCCTGCGCAAACTGGGGCTCCTGCGCACCCTGCGGCCCACCTCCTGGCGCGGCCAGCACAAGATCTACACCCTCACCCCGCGTTCCTACGCCTTCCTCCAGGCGCTACCGGCAGCCCCGCCGCGCGTCCGGGCCGATCTGGACCGCCTCGACGAGATGCTGGCCGCCGCGGACCTCGCCCTGGAGCTGCAGGCGCGCGGCGCCGGCCGTTGGCACACCTGGCCGGAGCACCTGCGCGCCCATCCCCCCGACGCGCGGCCTGCCCAGAAGCGGAGGTCCCTCTCGGTGCACCCGGCGGGCGTCCTGGAGGAGCCCGGCGGCGTGCTGCGCCCCGTCTGGGTCCTGCTGCATCCGCGGGCCCCCGGAGTCCTGCACCACGACCTGAAGGCCGTTGCCCCACGGCGCCCCCTGACCTTCGGCACCGTGTACGCGCTCCCCGAGTTGTGCGAGGCGCTCAAACACGCCTCCCTCCCCGCCTCCATCGAGCCCTGGACGCCCCCACACCTCAACGGGCGCCGGCCGCTGCTGCCGGGCTGGTGGCAGGTGGGCACCGATGGCGAGAGTCCACGCCGGCGCGCCACCGCGTCCGCCGCACGCGTGTCCGACCGGCCTTCGCTCGGCCCCATCCCCCTGGCCGTCCTCGCCCACCTCGACCGCTTCGGCCACGCCACGGCCAGTCAGGTCGCCCGCGCCCGGCCCTGCAGCCTTCGGCGGGCGCAGGGCGTGCTCACGCGCCTGCGGCGGCAGGGCCTCGCCCAGAGCCACAGCCAGGGCCATAACCAGCCCCTGGCCTGGTCCGCCACGCGCGCCGGCCTGGCCGTGATCGGCTCCAGGCGCCTACCCGTCCCACCCGAACCGCTCCACCGCCGCCACACCCTCGCGCTGGGCGACCTGACGGATGAACTGACGCGCCAAACAGGCGGCACCTGGGAGACGGAGCGCGAGGTGCGGGCGGAACTGCTCCGTACGGACCCGCGCCATCCGCCGGCCCCGCCGGACGGGCGGCTCACCCTCCCGGACGGCCGCCGCGCCTGCATCCAGCTCCAGATCAGCCTGGGCAAGGCCACCAGACAGCTCAACGACGCCTGGGCGCTGCGCGCGGGCCACTACTGCCACGAAGTATGGTTCCTCTGCACACCGGAGGTCGCCCCGGTGTACCGCGGGAAGGTCCGGCCCTCCGAGGCTGGCTTCATCAAGGTGACCGAATGGATCCCGCCCGACCACTCCGCGGGTTTTCGCGAGACGACGCCGCGTACCCGGAAGACCATGGGGCATGGCCGCCTCACCTGAGGCGGCTATGCCCGGCGACCACCTCGGCGCGCGCACCGTTGGCTGGGTGCTCGGTGGGAGCGTCAGGGGCGCGCGGCGGCTGCGTCCGCCGGTACCGCCCGCGCACGTGCGCCCTCCGCCAGGTAGAGGCGCACGTATTGGACGGAGACCACCGGGTGCTTCTGGATCAGCACCGCCTCGCCGACGCCGAGTTGCATCAGCACGCTCGGCTGCAGGGCCCCGACCTCCTCCAGGCGGGTGGTGCCCTCGTCGTACCGCAGCCCGCCCGTGGTGCGGTGCGTGGCGCGCCAGGTGGGCCGCGTGCCCACCGTCTCGGCGATGCGTTCGGCGGTCTCGCGCACGTCGACGCGCAGGCTGATCTTGGTGCCGGTGTTGGCGAGCACCTGGTCGACGGCGGTGCGGCCCCCGGTGCGCTCGAGGTCGGAGAGGTCCTGGGTGACCAGGACACAGCGAAGGCCGGCCTCGCGACCGCGGCCCAGCAGTCCGAGGAGCTGCTGCACGTCGAAGGGAGCGAACTCGTCGATGAACACGGAGATCGGTCGGGTGTTGCCTGCGGCCATCAACACAGCGGCCACTTGCTGCAGATTCTGGAGCACCATCGCCGCGAGCGGTTTGGCGGTGGCGGGATAGCCCAGCGCATCGATGGAGAAGTGGGCGACGGGGCCGTGGGGGGCGGTCACGCTCTCGATCAGGTCCAGTTCGCGGGCGCCGGCAGGGGCGGGCTCCAGCCATGGGCCGATCTGGGAATCGGTCAGCCGCCCGAGGCGGAGGGCCAGACCGGCGATCCCACTCTTGGCGTTGTCGTCCGGGTTGTGGCACACCGCATAGAGCCGTTGGGACAGCTCGGGGTCGGGGATGCGCTGGATCAGGTCCCTCAGGGCCACCAGGTCCGGGCTCAGCAGGCGCATGATCGTCCGCAACGTGGCCGGCACCCCGCAGGCCACCAGGGCGTAGGTCGCCACACCGAGGAATGTGTCGCCGACGGCTTGGAAGAAGGGGTTGTTCCACTCCTGGATGGCGCTGAGCAGGTCGCGCAGGTGGGTGTGGTCGCCGTGCTTGAGCGGGTTCCAGTAATCCTCGCCCGCAAAGCTGAAGACGCGCACCTCGCGCCCCGCGCTGTCGCACAGGCCGCGCACGCGGCGCAGCAGACCCGTGGAGCCCTTACCGTCGATCACGATGACCGGGTCGCCGCTGGAGATGGCCGAGCCCAGGAGCAGCTCCAGCAGGTTGGTCTTGCCGGCACCGGTGGCACCCAACACCAGGGTGTGCAGGCGGCCCTGCTCGTCGGTGCAGTAGACCACTTTGCCGCCGGCGGCGACACCGATGGCCGTGGCGCCGGGGCGCGCCGGCGGCGGGATCGGCGGCGCCTTGGGGGGCGGCGCCAGTCGGCCGGGGGCCTCTGGCGGTTGCTGGGCTTCGCGCAGGCGGCGGGCAGATGGCACCAGGGCCGAGAGCAACAGGGACCAGAAGACCCAACCGGCCACCAGGGCAAAGGCGCCTTCCCGGGGCCAGACGGGCCAGCCCAGCAGCCACTGCACGGCCTCATAGAAGGCGCGGAGCCACCAGCAGCCGGTGATCGCCGTGAAAGCGAGACCCCAGGCCAACGCGGCCCACAGGCGCTCGCGCGGGCTGGGCCTGCCGCGCCAGCGGGCAAGCCGGTCGATCACTAGCGCCACCGGCCAGCCGACGACACCGGAAGCGATCAGCGCGTAGTACGGGAGCAACTTACTGATGCGGCGGAGCGGCCATTGCGGCAATGGGGTGTGCCTCCTCCGGGTGCGCCCTGAGCCCTGTGGGACGGAACAGTGGCTCAGCCGCCTCCCTTTACATCGGCCGGTGGGACCGGAGCCGAGAGGGGTTGGGGCGGGCGGGGCCATACGCCGCCCCGCACAGGGAAGCGCCCCCCTGCGCAAGACGCCTCCCCTCCCCCGCTCGCCCCCGACCGCGGCAGGGGTGTTGCCAACACCCCCGGAATCCCGCCGGTCGGGGGTGGCGCGACGATCATCGACGCGCACGTACACGTCTGCGTGATGGACACCGAGCGCTATCCGTTCACGCCGCTGCTCGGGTATACGCCGAAGGCCGCGGCGCCGGTGGAGCGTCTGATCGAGCGCCTGGACGCCTGCGGCGTGGGTGCGGCGGTACTGGTGCAGCCCTCCTACTACGGCTACGACAACCGGTACCTGGAGGAGTCGCTGGGCCGGTTTCCCGAGCGGCTACGGGGCGTGGGACTGGCGGATCCGTCCGCACCGCGCTTCCCCGAGGGCTGCGCGGGTGTGCGCCTGAACGCCGTCGGCTATCCCGGTCCCGGGTGGCTGACCGAGACCGCCGAGGCAGGCTTCTGGCGCAAAGCCGAAAGGGCCGGCCTGGTGGTCTGCGTCCAGTGTGCCCCGGAGCAGGTGGCCGAACTGGCTGCGGTCGCGCTCGCCCATCCCGGCGTCCCGTGCGTGGTGGACCACCTCGGCCGCGGCGGGTGGGACGACCTGATCGCGGCGGCAGCCGTGCCGAACCTGTTTGTGAAGGTCTCAGGTATGGCAGCGGTGAGCGCGCAGCGGTATCCGTACCGCGATGTATGGCCGCGTGTTGCGGCCATTCTCCAGGCGTTTGGTCCGGAGCGGTGCCTGTGGGGGACCGACGCCAACGGCACCCACGTGGAACCGTACCGCGCCCAGGTGGCGTTGTGGCGCGATCTGCTGCCGCTGGCGCCGGGCGAGCGCGAGGCGGTCATGGGCGGGACGGCCCACCGACTGTTCTTTGGGGGTTAGCGTGTGGCACTGACACCGAGTGAGCTTCGGGCGCATCTGGCCAAGGGGGCCTTTCTCTCCTTCCCGGTGACCCCGTTCGGGGCGGGGGGCGCACTCGACCTGCCCCGGTTGCGGGAGCACGTGGCGGCGCTCGTTGCACACCGGCCAGATGGCCTCTTCATCTGCGGTGGGACCGGGGAGTTCGTGTCGCTAACCTTCTCCGAGTGGCGGGCGGCGGTGGCGGCGGCCGTGGAAGAGGTGGGCGGGGCCGTGCCGGTCGTGGCCGGGTGCGGCTACGGCGCGGCGATGGCGCGCGAGTACGTGGCGGCGGCCGAGGCGCTGGGGTGCGACGGGGTGTTGGTGCTGCCGCCATACCTGGCGGCCGCCGAGCAGGAGGGGCTGTTCGCGCACTACGCCGCGGTGGCCGACGGCGCGCGCATCGGGGTGATCGTCTACCAGCGGGACAACGCGGTGTTTGCACCTTCGACCGTGGCGGCTCTGGCGGGGCTGCCGGCGATGGCGGCCTTCAAGGATGGCCTGGGGGACGTGGAGCGGCTGCAGCGCATCGCCATGGCCACGGAGGGGCGGCTGCCGCTGATGAACGGGCTGCCGACGGCGGAGATGAGCCAGGCCGCACTGGGGGCGGCGGGCGCGGGGTCGTATTCGTCGGCGGTGTTCAACTTCGTGCCGGAACTGGCCTTGCGGTTCTATCGGGCCTGGCGGGGCGGGGACGGGGCGAGCGTGCAGGGGTTGCTGCAATCGTTCTATGCGCCGTTCTGCGCGTTGCGGGAGAAGCGGCGGGGGTATGCGGTGGCTCTGGTCAAGGCGGGCGTGGGGCTGTGCTTCGGGCGACCGTGCGGGCCGGTGCGGGCGCCGCTGGTGGAGCCGAGCCCGGAGCATTTGGAGGAGCTGCGGGGGATTCTGCGGGCAAACGGGGTGGGGGTGCGGGGGTAGAGGGGTGAGGGCGGGGGGTCAGGGCGGGCGGGTCAGGGCGGGCGGGTGGGGGCGGGGGAAAGGCCGGTGTCACGCCGCCGGTCGCCGGATGGGTGGGGGCCCGGTGTTTGGGTTGGGTCAGTGGGCGGCGGGGCCCCGGGGACGGCGGGGCGCCCGTCCGGCTGGCCCGTTGCCCTCGGGTGTCGGGCGCTTGTCGTCCGCCGCCGTGCGCGTGAAGCGCTGCACCTCGTCGCGAAAGGTGTCAAAGTCGGCGGTTCGGTCCGCGTAGGCTAAGACCATTCCCGTGTCGACCGTCTCGTAGCCATGGACCACGAGGTTGCGAAAACCGATCATCTTCCGATAGACCGTGAGCCGGGCGCGCGGCAGCGCCCCGCCGGCGACGAGCCGCTCGAAGGCGTCGTAGGCGTCCTGCGGTGCGGCGTGAAACGACTTCGCTGAGACGTGATAGGCCACATCGATCATGGCCTGGATGCAGGTCTGCAACTCATACTTGACGCCGCTCAGAATAGCCGGCCGAAGCGCTTCAGCAGGCGTGCCGCCGACCTCGGCGGGATCAATGCCGAGGCGGCGGTAAAGGGCGGCCTGATCACGGTGATCACGGGCGGCGGATGATGCCTTCTGGATGAAGTCCAGCTTGGTCTGAACCCTGTCGTCCACCTGGCGTCCACCTTCCGGCTCCTAGCAAATGGCGCCCCAGCATACCACCGGTAGGAGCGCTCGTCGCTCGCACCACACCACGCGGGCCTAGAGTCCCTGCCCTCCCAGTGGGATGGGGGACTCAGCCGTAGATCTCGCGCAGCGCCCGCCGGTAGGGCGGGCCGACCTCCTCGTAGTGCCGCGCGACGACTTCGATCAAGTCCGTCACCACATCCTGGTCGGTACAGTAGATCAGGGATCCGTGCGCGATCACCCCGTAGGCGAAGATAGTGCCGCGCGGGTGCAGGACGGTCGCGTGGACAAAGTGGCCGCGAATCGGGCGGCAGGCCCACTCGACGTCCCCGGTGACCTGGGCCACGTCGGCGCCGGGGCGGGCGATGAGCCCGAGGTCCACGTCGCTCTCTGGCCGAAACTCGTCGTCGAGTGCCGAACCGAAGAGGTAGGCGCCGGCCACATCGGGCACCGTGCGCAGCCCACGCAGAACATGCGCGACGATGGTCGCGCGGGGCACGGCAACAAGCGCCGCCACGGCCATCCCCCCTCGCCCCTGCATCCTCCGCCGTGGGCCGGGCGGGGTCAAGCGGCGCGCGTGGTCCGGGGCGCCGCCACCGGGCGTGGCGTGCGCGGCACTCCCCTGCCCGCGGACCGGCGGCATGCGGCATACACAGCGGGTCGGGACGAGTGCTCAACCCGCCCTACGCGACGCGCCCACGCGGAGGATTTCGGCGGCGTGGCCGATGCCGCCCCGAGGCGTTTGGCCACGGCCAGGTGGCTTCACCCGTCATGGCGCCTCGCCTGGCCGCTTGGCCGCTCCGGGCGTGGCTGCGGCCACGCGGCTTCACCGTAGGGGCGCCTCGCCTTGCCGCTTGCCCCAGCCGGGCGTGGCTGCGGCCACGCGGCTTCACCCGCAGGGGCGCCTCGCCCTGCCGCTTGCCCCAGCCGGGCGCTGCCGCGGCCAGGTCACTGCAGGCCCGGCGCGGCCGCGACGCCCGGCACCCGCCTGCCCAGGTCGCCTCCCGCCGCGTGGCGCCTCCGGCTCCTGGCCCCCAGCCCCCTGGCAGCGAACCGGGGGTCCGCAAAACTCCCGTTTTGCGGACCCCCTCTACCCAATCCCCACCGCCCTGAGCACCCGTGCCGGATCCACGTGCCTACGCCAGGCCGTGCCCTTCCACACCTGCCGCATGACCTGCCAACAGGCGGGGTGAAGCGGCGTGGGCTGCGGGATCCAGGCCGCCAGTTCCGGAAAGGGGACCGGCACCACCTCCCGCCTCCACGCCTCCAGCAAAGCGTCCAACCGCCTCGGGTGATCCGTCATGGAGCACCCCTCCCTGGGGCGGAATCCTGCTCAAGGGCCCCTCGCAACCTCTGCCGCGCCTGCATCAGGCGATACCGCACCGTTCCCGCCGGAATGCCGAGCGCGGTGCCGATCTCGGCGCTGGTCATCTCCCCCAGGACGCGCAGCGCGAGCACCTCCCGCAGGGGGGCCGGGAGACCCCGGATGGACCGGCCCAGGACCCGCAGGGCTTCCGCCTGTTCCGCACGGTGGCTTGGGCCCCGTTCGTCCGCATCCGGAGGGTCCGTGTCCGAGGTCCCCTCTGTCCTCCCCACCACCTGCCGGTGGCGGTGGTGGTCGATGCCGAGGCGGCGGGCGCAGGCGAAGAGCCAGTATACCCGGCGCTCGTGCGGCAGGGCCGCCAGCCAGTCGATGTGCCGCCACGCTCGGGCGAAGAGTTCCTGGACCAGGTCCAGGGCATCCTCCCGGTTCGCCGTACGCCCCCAGAAGAACGCGTACAGGCGGCGCCGGTGCCTCTGGTAGAGGTCGTCCAGCAAGGCGCGCGGGGCAACCCCGCCCCCCCGGCCGTTCACGACGCGCTGCCGTTGCCTGCCGATGCGACGGCGATGCTGCCGGCCGCCGGCCTGGCCAAGTACTGGAGCAGCGGCTGCAGGTCCGGGTTCTCCACCGTCGCGTCCCCGATCAGGGCCAGGTGCCGCACCTTCTGGCGCAGGAGTTCGGGCGTGACATCCGCCGCGAAGGTGCTGTCACCGATCAGAACGAGGTTCAAGGGCTCCTGCACGAGGTCGAAGAAGGCCTTGGTGAAGCGGACGTCCTCCATGTAGACCCGCGGATCGACGCCCTCGTAGTAGTAGAGGTTGCCGGTCTGGGTGAGGACCTTGCCGGCGATCGCTGCCTGGGCGCTCCTGGGCAGGACCACCTGGCCGACCAGGATCAGGCCCCTGTAGCCGACCTGCGTGACCTCACCCGTGACGACGACCTGCCCGACCAGCAGGAGCACGCTCTTCTCGTCGCCCGCCGCCAGGGTGGCACCGGCGATCTCCACCTGTCCCGCGTGGCTCTCCACGCGGGTCCCCTGCGGCACCGGCACCACGGCCCCGATATTCTGGCAATCGGCGGTCGCCAGCAGATCGGGCAGGTCTTCGGGCACGAGTACGACGCCGACGTTCCGCAGCCGCATGCCGGAGCACTCCTCCCGAGTGCGCTTCCCGGAGAGGTCGAACACGGCCACGTTCTCGATGGAGCCGGTCGCGGGGGCATTCTCAGCAGGCATCGGATCCTCCTCCTCTTGTGGCGCCGGACTGGGCGGCCGCTGCACAGATCCGCCTGGGCGATCGCGGGGGTGACCGCTGCGGCGCGGGCGGCGCGGCCTGCACCCCCCGCCGCCGACGCAACCCGCTGCGGCGGCCACAGTGCAGACAGCCCCTGCCCCCAAGGCTGTCCGCCTCGGTCCGCCCCTTGGGGTTACCGGCCATCCACTTCTGTAAGACGGGCGAATCGGGCGGGTGTTGGCGGGCGGCGGCATGGGTCGTCAGGTCCAGAGCCAGACCGCTCAGTGGAGCCAGCAGGCGAGCGTGGCCGTGCGCTCTGGACCCTGGCGGCACCACGACTGGGGCTCTTTGGCGCCGAGGAACTGCAACGCATCGCGGCAGACGACTTCGCTGGACCAGCGGCCGGCGTACTCGGCAACGGGCAGGTAGCGCGAACTGGGACGGAGGCGAGGATGCTGGCGACCGGTGTTGCCGCTCGGGGGTTGGGCCTCTCGGCCATGCGCCGCATGTGCAGCGTGCACGCGCACACGATGCGGCCGCAGGGCGCTGACCCTGCCCGTACGTGGAGCAGGCTGCGGGATCGTGCTCTGGCGGCCCCATCTGCGACCTCACCGACGCCCTGTGCAACGCGCCCGGTCCCACTCAGTAGGCCGTGAAGTGCCCAATCTCCGGCACCCCATCGCCAGGGGTGGGCGAGCGGGCCCAGAAGGAGGCGACGATATTGGGGCGCCGGTGGCGCGAGGGAGACACAGCCAGCATGGCGTCGCGTCGAGTCCTCATTACCGCGCGGGCCTTCTTTTCCGCGGGCGCCAAGGCCGCGGAGCCGCTGATCGAGGGCGGGCTGGAAGTCGTCCGCGCCCCACGATTCGGGCCGCTGCCGGAGGCCGAACTCATCCTGGCGTTGCAGGGCGCCTCGGCCGTCATCGCCTCCTCCGACCCCTACAACGAGCGCGTCTTCGCTGCCGCGCCCGACCTCCGCATCGTCGCGCGCACCGGCGTGGGGTATGACTCCGTGGACATCGCGGCGGCCACGCGCCACGGGGTGGTGGTCGTGCTCACCCCCGGCCGGATCGCCGAGACCGTGGCCGACTTCGCCTTCGGCCTGATGCTCGCCCTGGCGCGCCGCATCCCCGAGGCCTCCACCTTGATGCGGCACGGCGGCTGGGCGGCGGAGTTGCCGGGCACCGACCTCTGGAGCAAGTGCCTGGGCGTGGTCGGCATGGGCGCGGTCGGCACCGCCGTGGCGCGGCGCGCGCTGGGATTCGGCATGCGGGTCCTGGGCTACGACCCGGCGGTCGGGGACGCCCTGATCGCCGAGCGCGGCGCGGAGCCGGCCGATCTGGATGGCCTGCTGACGCAGGCGGATTTCATCACGCTGCACGCCGCCTTGACGAACGAGAGCCGGCGGCTGATTGACGCCGCGGCGCTCGCGCGGATGAGGCCGAAGGCGATCCTGGTCAACACCGCACGCGGCGGCCTCATCGACACCGACGCCCTGCTGGAGGCGCTGGATGCGGGACACCTCGCCGGTGTCGCGCTGGATGCGTTCGACCAAGAGCCCCTGCCGGCGGAGCACCCCCTGCGGCACGCGCCGCGGTGCCTGCTGACGCCCCACATCGCCTTCAGCACGCGCGAGAACTCCCTGGACATGTCGCGCCGCGCGGCGATCGCCGTGGCCGAGGTGCTGGCGGGGCGGCGGCCGCCTGCGGATGTCCGCGTCCTCAATCCGGAGGTCAGTGGGCCGCCATCGGGTTCTACGGAACGGAGGGGCTAAACGATGCGGGAGAATCTGGTGAAGCGTCGGCTGCGCGGCGGTGAACCCTCGGTAGGCACCTGGCTGTCCCTGGGCAGCGTCACGGCCGCGGAGCTGCTGGTGGAGTCGGGCTTCCAGTGGCTGACCATCGATATGGAGCACACCCCGCTGAGCTGGGAGACCGTGGCCCAGATGGTGGGGATCATCGCCTACCGCGGCGGCGTGCCGCTGGTGCGGGTGCCGCTGAACAACCTCGAGAACATCAAGCGGGTCCTGGACCTGGGCGCCTTCGGTATCGTCGTGCCCATGGTCAACAGCGTCGCCGACGCCGAGGCGGCCGTCGCCGCGGCGAAGTACCCACCCACCGGGGTGCGCAGCGTCGGCGGCATCCTCCGCCCCATGCGCTTTCAGACGGACGCGCCCACATACTTCGCGCAGGCCAACGACGAGGTGCTGGTGGTCATCCAGGCCGAGCACCGCCTCCACCTGGAGCGCGCCCGCGAGATCGCATCCGTGCCAGGCGTCGACGCGGTCTTCATCGGGCCATACGACATGGGTGCCTCCCTCGGGCTCCACCCGGAGTCCGACGCGATGGAGCCCCACTTCGCCACCGTGCTGGAGGCCTGTCGGCAGGCCGGGGTGGCGGCCGGCATCCATGCCCCCGATGCCGCGGCCGCCCACCGGCGCATCGCCCAGGGCTTCCGCTTCGTTGCCGCCGGTTCGGATGCTGCGATGTTGAACCGCTTGGCCCGCGCGGAGGCGGCGACGGCCGCTGGGCGGGCGCCCGTGGCCGCGCAGGCGGGCGGCCTCATGGAGTAACCACTCCGCCGCCTGACGGCAGGGCAAGCGGCCCTGTCGTCCCTGTTGGTCAGGTGTCCGCGGGAGGCGCGGATGAGCGGGTGGCGAGCATCGGCATGAAACGGCCTCCTTGCCAGCTGTCCGCATGGGGCTCGGAGGCGCGTCAGCCGTCGGAGGGCCTTGGGGGTTGCGCAGCGGCGGCGTGTCTGACCCCTGAAGCGCCTTCAGAGGCCAGCGCCCTCGTCCCGGCGCTGTAGCAAGGTGTGGACACGGGGACCCGCAGCGGAGGCCGCGTGGCGGCCGCTTCGGTAGGCGCGAGATGGGGCGGAGGCACCCGGCACAAGGTGGCGACGGCAGATAGCGCGCGCTGTGCTCCGTGCCCTGCTCATTGATCTCGACGGGGTCGTGCGCCTCTGGGAGCCGCGGGCCGACGCACACGCGGAGCAGGCGGCGGGGCTTCCGGCCGGCGCCATTGGGCGGGCGGCATTCGCGCCCGAGTTCCTGCACCCGGCGATCACGGGGCGGGTGTCGGCTGAGGCCTGGCGGCGAGGCGTGAGCGAGCGGTTGCAGCGGGCCTTCCCGGCGGCGGACGCGGCGATGGGCGTGCGGTTGTGGTCTGCGTCCGCCGGCGTGGTGGACCACGACGTGGCGGCCCTGGTCCGAGCGTGCCGGGAGCGATTGGGGCCAAGGTGAGAGAGCCTGAATTCCGGGTGGCCGCCTGGCCGTCGCCCGCGGAGAGGCGGGAACCGCGCGCCCGCAGGGAGGCGGGACCCGCCCGGGCTGGCCGAGGTTGCACGCGGGCTGGTCCGCCGGCGCGACGTCGACTACGCGGTCGGGGTACTGGGCCAAGACGGTGGACTCAAAGGCCCCGGCGGGTCCAGATGCCCCGCGCGATCCGCTGGAGCCAGTCTCGCCCGCGTGATGTCGCCTCCGGGGTGACGCTCCACGGTGGTAGAATGCACCTGCTGGAGGGAGAGCCATGGCGCTGCGTCCCCTGGTGCGGTTGGATCGCGCGTCCGTGGTCGCCCACGTGAACTCGGGCCTGGAGAAGGCCCCGGGTCTGGCAATCTGTGGGGCGTTTCTCTTCGGCTCGTCCCTGGGAGAATGCCGGCCCGAGAGCGACATCGACCTCGGGCTCGTCCCGGCACCCGGATTCGCCGGTCCGGATTGGGGGTTGGAGGCGGAGGTCGAGGCCGTCCTGCGGCCCTTCGAGGGCCACCCCCCAGACGCCAGTGTGCTACGCCCCAGCCCCTTCGGGTTCGAGGCCGTCACTGCGGGGCAACTCATCCACGTTCGCGATGAAGCCGCGGTGTGGGACTTCGTCCTTGGTGTCTGTCGTCGCGGGGCAGAGATGCACTGGCGGTACCTGCAGGCGCTGCGCCTGGCCACCCTTGACCTGGGGGGCGCCACCGCGCATGAATGAGATGGACGGCGCGCTGGCGAAACTAACCTACCTGCGCGAGCAGGTGGATGCCCTGCGCTCGATCCCGGCGCAACCTGCCGGACCGGTGGCGGCCTGGGTGGCGCGAGGCGTCCGGTACTGCGTGCAAACCGCCGTGGAAGCGATGATCGACCTCTGCTACCACCTGAGCGCCAAGCGTCTCAAGCATGCCCCCACGAATGCCCATGACGCGCTGGACGCACTGGCTCAGGCCGGCTTGGTGCCCGGCGAACCCATCGGCAGGTGGCATCACATGATTGGCCTCCGCAACCGTTTGGTCCGCGGCTATGAACAAATCTCCGACGACCGGCTGAAGGCGGAGGTGGACGCCGGACTGGCGGACTTCGACGCGTTCATCGCCGCGGTCGCGAGCCTGATACCGCGATAGGCTGCGGGGCCAGGCGTGTCGGCGCTCTTCTGCCGCCACGACGCCTTGCCCGGCAAGCTCGCTGTGCGCGCGCTCGACCTGGCCCCGTACCTGGGTCTGGACCAGGGCGCCCTACAGGGCATTGGGGGCACCGTGCTCCGCGCAGGGCGCGCCTACAGCCCCGGTCAGGGGACGATTCAGGCGGCCGTTCCCGTCCTGCGCGTGCCGGCTTTGGCCATCGTGGCCGGGGGCGTCGAGGCGCTGCCCGCCGGCAGGCCGTGGACTACGGCGCAGTTCCTGGCGACATTGGCGGGCCTGACTGGGCGAATTGGTCCCCCCTCCGGTCCGCTCCCCTACGTTCCCGTCGATCTCCTGGTCGGGGCCGCGGCGGTCGGCAACGGCGGCGCGTTGGCGCAGACGACGCCCCGCGGGTCCACGGCGACGTTTGGCCAGGGCCCTGCGGCGCAGGGGCTGGCCGATCTCGTGTCCTGGACCCGCTACGCGGCCAGCCGCACGGTGCCGGGCCTCCAGTGGGCGATCTGGATGGGGGAGGGGGCGCATTATTTCACCTACGGCGGGCCGCCGATCCCGCCCCCAATCGGTAACTGGCTCGGCTGGCGCGTCGTGCCGCTGCCCGTCTTCCGCGCTCGCGCGGCCGTGCCGACAAACAATATCGACGTGATGGTCTTCCTGCACACGCCGCACCCCGAGGAGGCCGCCAATCTCGCCCGAGCGGAGGTGAAGGCCGCCAGCGGCGCTAGCCGCGCCTGCGGCACAACCCTCCGCCGGGGCTGCTGTCGGGA
>Ga0307374_10010446_pt1 | contig 13450 bp, 15 predicted proteins | sample OX3MG_FD_202532 | JGI IMG/M metagenome (GOLD analysis project Ga0307374, IMG submission 202532) | Soil microbial communities from Risofladan, Vaasa, Finland - OX-3 | ecosystem: Environmental > Terrestrial > Soil > Coastal area > Acid sulfate soil | place: Finland: Risofladan, Vaasa | collected...
GATGGGCGGTTGCTTGTCGGCTCCGCCTCGTTTCCAGTGCCGGCTGCCGAGGTGCTCCTTCGCGCTGAAGCGATTGAAGATCTGTCCATGCAACCCGAAGTGGGTGAACGTGTCCACGTGGGTGCCGCAGTGCGTGTAGAGCGAAATGCAGTCGCCCGAGTAGCTGACCCTCTCGTTCTGCTCGTCGGAGATGCCCAGCGGATTGTCGAGCATGTTGCCGGCCGGCGTATGCGACATCCAGATCTGAAATCCCGGATCGCCAAGGTCGGTCCACACGGGCATGCCCACGAAATAATCAACCGCCAGGTCGAAGGGCTTTCCCGCGTCCGCCTCACCCAGGGCTGCCCGCCGCGATTCGGCCGTCATGTGGTTGAGCATGCCGATCTCGTCTGCCGGCCCAAACGGACTCGCAGACGCCTGGTTGAGCTTCGAGTGGTAAGCGACGATGTTCTTACGCTGGTCTTCGCTCAACAGCACTGGACCGCACATTTCCTTACTGACCTCCTGGAATAATCGGTTGGTGCGAATTCTCGAGGCGCGAGCTCGCGCGGAAGAGGTCAAGGATCTCAACCTCTTCATCGCAATGACGGACGAGGACGGAGACGGCGAGGTGGTCGCGGTCAAAGACCTGATTGATGTGCGCGGCACGCCCACCACCGGAGGCGGCCGGCTGCTGCCGACAGATCCCAAATCCGAGGACGCGCCCCTGATTCGCAACCTGCGCAGCCGCGGCTGCGTGATGATCGGCAAAACGAACCTTCACGAGTGGGCCTTCGGCTCGACCAGCATGAACCGCCACTACGGCACGGTTCGCAACCCTCGGGACCGCTCTCGCATCGCCGGTGGCTCCTCGGGCGGGTCGGCGGCGGCGGTGGCCGCGGGAGCCTGCGACTGGGCTATCGGCAGCGACACCGGCGGGTCGGTGCGTATCCCCGCCGCACTTTGCGGCATCGTCGGATTCAAGCCGACTTTCGGGGCGATCGACACGAAGGGGGTGGTGCCGCTGAGCTTCTCGCTCGACACCATCGGCTCGCTCGCACCTGACGTCGCCACCGCAACCCGTGCGGTCGCGATGATGGCAAGCCCCCGCGGGGAGGGCAGCTTCTCCGACGGCTGGCAGGATGTCGACGCGATCCCGGCCGAACGCGTGCGCCTGGCCGTACCGGCCGACTGGGTGGAAGGACTCGACGAGCAGGTTCGAAGAGCCTGGGAGCTGGTCTCCGCAGGCCTTCCCCAGGTCGAGCTCCCGAGCCTCGACGCGATGCAGAAAGCCTGCCTGGACATCATGCTCAGCGAGGCCGTCGCGTTTCACAGTACCTGGATGGAAACCCGCCCCGACGAATACGGTCCGGACGTGCTCGCGCGGCTCCGCACGGGCCTCGCCGTGACGGGCGCCGCCTACGTGAGCGCGATGAAGGACCGGGAACGGATGCGCACGCAGGTCGCGAGAGCCATGCGCGGCGTGGACGCGATCCTGTTGCCCTCGACCGCCTCCGTCGCGCCTCTCATCGCATCCGAGGTCGACACCAAGCCGCTGGTTCGCTTCACGCGCCCGTTCAACCTGACAGGGCAGCCCGTGTTCAGCCTTCCGGCTCCCGTGGACGGCCTGCCGGCCGGCATCCAGGTGATCGGTCACTTCGGCCGCGACATCGAGCTGGCCGCGGTCGCGGCCGGGCTCGAGCGAGCCTGGCGCTCCGCTAGCGACTGACGACGTCGTTCGCCTCCGTCAGCGACCGCGCGAAGGCCTCAAACCTGTCCATACCCTCCGTGAGCGTCTCGAGCGAGCAGGCGTACGAGAGGCGGACGTGGCGGTCTGAACCGAACGGAAGCCCTGGAACCACGGCCACGCGGCCGACCTCCAGCAGGGCTTCGGCAAACCTCACCGAACCGACGATCTCGACCCCCGCGATCACCCTGCCGTAGAGCTCGTCGACGCGCGGAAAGATGTAGAAAGCGCCCTCCGGCATTCCATCGAGGTGCACTCCCGGCATCGCGCTCAACCGGTCCGCCACGTACCGGCGCCGGCGGTCGAACTGGGCGCGCATGGCTTCGACCGGAGCCTGTTCCCCCTGCAGAGCGGCAAGTGCCGCCCGCTGGCTGATCGAGGAAGCGCCTGAGGTGCACTGGCTTTGAAAGCTCGACATCGCCTCTGCAATCTCCGGGTTCGCGGCGGCGTAACCCATCCGCCAACCGGTCATGGCGTAAGCCTTGGAGAAACCATTGACGGTCACTGTGCGCTGGAGCATCTCGGGGCCGAGGGAGGCGATGCTGATGAACTCGGCGCCGTAGGTGAGCTTCTCGTAGATCTCATCGCTGATCACGCACAGGTCGTGCGTCACGGCCAGGTCGGCGACCATCCTCAGCTCGGAGTCCGAGTACACGACGCCTGTGGGGTTGCACGGGTTGTTGAGCAGGATCAACTTGGTGCGCGGCGTGATCGCGGCAGCGAGCGAGGCGCGGTCGAGCCGGTACTGGTTGGGCTGCGTGTCGACCATCACCGGTTCTCCACCCGCGAGCCGCACCATCTCCGGGTAGCTCACCCACGCGGGCGACGGGATCACGACCTCGTCCCCAGGGTCAAGGAGCACCATCAGCGCGTTGTAGATCGATTGCTTGGCTCCGTTCGACACCACGACCTGCGCCGCTTTGTAATCCAGGCCGTTGTCGTCTTTGAGCTTCTTCGCGATCGCCTGCCGAAGCTCGAGAATCCCGGGAGTCGGCGTGTACCGCGTGAAGCCCTGCTCGATGGCGGCGATTCCACCTTCTCTGGCCGCCGGCAGGGTGTCGAAATCCGGTTCTCCAGCCGTGAGGTTGACCAGGTCCACGCCCTGGGCCACGAGCGCTTTGGCGCGAGCGTCCACCGCCATCGTGGCCGATGGCTGGAGAGAGCGCGCCCGCAGCGAGACCTGCCTCCGCACCTGGCGGACCACTAATCCTTGATGAGCAGGGAGCGGCCGCCGTCGATGGTGATCAGCTGGCCGTTGACGAAACCGGCGTCTTCGGAGGCCAGGAACCTGTAGAGCGCGGCCACGTCCTCCGGCTTGCCAACCCGGCCGACCGGGTTCACCCGACCCGCCAGCGCGACCCCCTCCACACCGAGGGAGTTCACGGGGTCGAGCGATTGAGGGCTCTCGATTACCCCCGGCGCCACTGCGTTCACCGTGACGCCGCGGCTTCCGACCTCGATCGCCAGCGTTTTGACGAGCCCGACGATACCGGCCTTGGAGGCCGTGTAGTGCACATGCTCGGTCCACGATTGGGCCGTGCCCGCCACGGATGACGTCGCCAGCAACCGTCCATAACCCGCCTCGAGCATGTGGGGCAGGACGGCGCGGAAACAGCGCCAGACGCCGAGCAGGTTCACGTTGACGACCTTGTTCCAGGCCTCATCGGTCAACTCGAGTGCTGGGACGGTGCGGGCGATTCCCGCGTTGGCGACGCAGACGTCGATGCGGCCAAAGGCTTTGAAAGACATGGCTACGAAAGAGTTCACAGATTCGGTCGAAGTCACGTCGAGCTCGCTGACCACGGCTCGTCGACCGGCCGCTTCGATGGCTTCTCGAACGGGCCCGACGTCATGTGGGTCGCCCGGCAGCCAGCCGAGGGCGACGTCGGCGCCCGCCCGCGCAAACGCAACCGCTGTGGCGGCACCGATGCCGGATGCGGCGCCGGTGACAAGGGCTGTGCGCCCTGTAAGGTCACACACCGCTCAGAGCATCACGTCGCCGCCGTTGGGCCCCAGCGTCTGGCCGACGTAATAGGAGGAGTCGTCCGATGCAAGAAAGACCGCGGTCGGCGCCACCTCATGAGCTTGGCCGAACCGCCCGATCGGCATCTCGGCGAGCTTCTTGTCGCGCCACTCGTCGGTCTCGTCTTTCATCATGTCGGTGAGGATCGGTCCTGGCGCGATCGCATTCACGCGAACGCCCTTCGTAGAGACTTCACGCGCCAGAGCTTTCGTGAAGGCCAGCACGCCGCCCTTGCTGGCGCTGTAGTGGACCATCTCGTGGCCGCCGATCTGCCCGAGCTGCGAACCGATGTTGATGATGTTCCCGCTTCCGCGCTCGAGCATCTGTGGGAGCACGTAGCGCGTGCATAGAAACACGCCGCGAAGGTTTACGTTAACGACCCTGTCCCACTGCTCGGAGGACATCTCGTGCAGCAGCACCTGCGAGAAGATGCCGGCGTCATTGACCAGGATGTCGACCGGGCCAAGCTCCTTTTCGACGCGCCCCACCATCGCTTTGACCTCTGGCTCCTTGGAGACGTCGGTCTGAACGTACATTGCGCGCCGGCCACCTTTTCGCAAAACGGACAGCAGCTCGCCGGCGCCGCTCTCCGGAGCCTGGTCCGCAATCGCCACGTCGGCGCCTTCCGCCACGAACGCCTCGGCGATGGCCCGGCCGATGCCGCGGGCTCCTCCGGTGATGATCGCCCGTTTGTTCTCAAGCTTCCCCATATCTCTCCTCAGGCGCCTGGCGCGCCGGACCACATTTCAAGGATTTCAGACGATGGCACCACGTCGAAGCGATGGCGCATCAGAAGCAGCGACGCGTCGTGCTGAGCGGGATCGTCGCTCGCCACGCAGTCCTCCGGCACGATCACGTAGTAATCGTTGAAAAGCCCGTCGCGGGCGGTCGACTCAACGCACCCCTCGGTGGTGGCCCCGGTCACCACGATGCTCTTGATCCCGTTGCTTCGCAGGAGCATGTCGAGGTTGGTGCCCCAGAAGCCGCTCGAGCGGTACTTCCGGACGATCACGTCGCCGGGCAGCGGGGCGAGCTCCGGAATGATCTGCTGCCCCTCGGTCCCTTCGACGGTGTACTTGAGGGGCTTGAGCGGGCCGCGGGTGGCGAAGTGCAGACGCATGGTGAATCGCAGCTGCGCCGGCGACTCGATCTTGGAGTCGGGCAGCCGCGTCATCATGATGTAGATCACGGGCACCGACGCGGACCGTGCGCCCTCGACCAGGCGGGCGAGCTTCGGCACCATCGCCGGGTACATCGAGATGTCGATGCCCTGCTGCTCGAAGTTGAACCCGGCCCCGCAGAAGTCGTTCTGCATGTCCACGATCACGAGGGCGGTGTACCTCGGATCTACCAGCTCCTCAAGAGTCGAGAAGACCTGCTTGCCGTCGACCTCGACCACGTCTACCCGGCTGGGCGATGGGCTGACCTGTCGTCGAAGATCCCGCCCTCCTCGGCGTGGGTGATCGGCTCGTCGGCCACGACCGACCCGAACGCCGCCAGCTTCTCCGGGCTGCGACCGCGGAGGAAGAAGTACGCGACCAACCCGGCGATCACGTACACGCCGACGATGTACGGAACCATGCTGTAGGGGTAGGCCTGGCCCGGAGCCACGACGACCCAGAGTGGGTAGAGCAAGCCAAGACAGCCAAGGATCGGAGCGACCACGTGCAGTCCGATGTTCCGGTCCGCTCGCTTCGAGAAGTACCTGATCAGAGCTACGTTGCACAGGATGTAGACGAGCACGACCCCGACCGTGCCGATCGTGCCCGTGAAGCCGTACAGCCCGGTCGCTCCCGGTCCGAGCCACGCGCCACCCGCCAGGCCGACGATCACCGTGAACACCGTCAGGGTGTAGATGGCGACGTGCGGAGAGTGGAACTTCGGGTGTACTCGGCCCAGGGCCGACGGCAGGGCACCCTCGCGGCCCATCGAGAAGATCACGCGGACCGTGGTGTTCTGCAGCGCGAGGAAGGCCGAGAACAGGCCGGCGATGGCGCACAGGTCGACTAGCTGCTCCAGCCAGGGTGCGTACTGGTGGGCAAGAGTGACAAACGGCGTCCCGTCCTTGAGGAAGGCGGACATGTGGGACGGGTCATTGAGGTGGTAGCCCGCGGTCAGGCCGTACATCACGTACACGTAGAAGACGCCGACCCCGATCACCGACCCGCCGACGGCCAGGGGAATGATTCGGCGAGGCTCCCTCGATTCCTCTCCCAAAACAGCGGCGGCGTCAAAGCCGATGAACGAAAGGATGCCGAAGACGACGCCCAGCCCTACACCCGAGAGACCGTTGGGCGCAGAGCTCGGCGAGAAGGCGGCCCACGTGTTTCCACTGCCGGCATTCGCGATAGCGATGGTGGCCAGGATCAGGAACACGATCACTTCGACCGTAAGCAGGGTAAGGTCGACTCGCACCGAGGTCCTGATGCTGCGCACCGACAGCACGACCACGATCGCCATAAAGATGAATGCAAAGATCCACCACGGGACGTCGGCGTTGAACGTGGTCTTCACGTAATCGGTGGCGAAGGCCGCCACGGCTCCGAAGAGGCCGGGCATCAAGAGGGCGTAAGCGCCGAAGAACATCCAGCCTGTGAAAAAGCCTGCTCCGCCGCCGAGGCCGCGCGCCGTGAACGTGTAAAAGGAACCCGCCGACGGCAGGACCCTCGAGAACTGGACGACGGTGTTGCCTACGAAAATGATGACGATCAGAGCGATGAGGAAGGCGAGTGGCAAGGCTTCACCGGTCGACGGACCCGCGGCGGGGGCGTTGAGCACCACGGCGAGCACCGGGCCCATGAGGGCCACGGACAGCGCGATGCAGTTCCAGACGCTGAGCACGTTCTTCTGAAGGCGTGCGCCCTGGTCGGCGGTAGGTGCGCTAGACATTTGCTCCCCCTCGAATGTCCCCTCCGAAAACCCGGCCAGTATATTTGATCAGGAATCGTTGTCAACCTTCTTGTGTGGCGGTACGCCGGCCCACGAAAACGGCCGCGCCGCAACGGAGAATCGAGATGGGCGCAGGCGACGCGACGACCCTGGAAGAGCGGGTAGAGCGACTCGAGTCTGAGCGCGCGATCCGTGGGCTGGTCCATCGCTACGCGGAGCTTTGTGACGCTTCTTACGAGCCGGATGGCCTGGCTGAGCTCTTCACGGACGACGCGACCTGGTCCTCCAGGACTCGCGACGGGTCAGTCGACTTCGGACGTTACGAGGGCAAAGAGGCGATCAGGGCGTTCTTCGCGGGGGCGTCGAACGACCTCGGTCCCATGACCCTTCACTACATCCTCGCCCCGCGCATCGAGCTGGCGCAAGATGGCGCGTCGGCGACAGGAGTCTGCTACCTGCTGGCGATCCTCGACCAGCGACCGGCTACTTCGGCGCCGGGTTCGGTCGACCGCGAACGCGTCCTCCTCGGGGGTGTGTACTCGCATCGGTTCCGCCGCGTCGACGGGCGTTGGCTCATCAGCGCGTCGGCGTGCGACCTCAGTCTCGAAGAGCCGCTCAGGAGTGCGATTTCACCGACGCCCTGAAGGCGCTGAGGAGCAAAGCTGCGTCGCTGCCTCCGGTGAGAAACCATGCGCCCTGTCCCCGCAGCTCAGCGGCCGTCAGCCTGTAGCCAGAGTGGTCGGCGGGCATGCCGAACCTGACTCCCGCCGCGCGGCAGGCGCCGAAAATCCTCCGGACCGCCGCGGCCAGCAGCGGATCCTTCGGATCTCCCATCACCCCCAAGGACGCCGAGAGGTCGCTCGGCCCGACAACGACGAGGTCGATCCCTGGCGTGCGCACGATCTCTTCGATCTGGTCGACCGCTGAACTCTCCTCGATCATCACGGCCAGCACCGTGTTCCGATTGAGGGCCTGGGTCAGCTCTTTGACGCCGGACAGCCCATGCGCGCCGAACTCGGCCGCCGCCGATCCGGGATACATGCCGCGATGACCGTCCGGCGGGAACCGCACGGTACCGGAAGCGTGCGCCGCGGCTGTGGCATCCGAGATATGAGGGACCAGGACGCCCTCGGCACCGATGTCGAGGACACGCTGGACGAAACCGTGATCGCCGGCAGGCACCCGGACCAGTGTGCCAAGCCCTCGAGCGCGTGCCGCGCGAAGGTGGTTCTGAACCGATTCGAGGCTCAACCCTGAATGCTCGCACTCGATGACGATGAACTCGAAACCTGCCAGGCCCGCGAGGTCCACCGCGACGGGATCCGCCAGCGTGATGAAGGTGCCGAGCGTGCTCGATCTCTGGTCGATCAGCTCCCGCAGATGGTTGCGAGGAGCTCCGGTCATGAGGGGCTCGGACCGACCGAGCGGGCGAACGGCTCGTCAGGCGACGGTAGGGGCGAGTTGAACGCCAGGTGAATGGTCGCTTCGTCGCCATCGTTCCAGTTGCGATGTGGAACTCCGGCCGGAAACACGACCAGCGTGCCCGGGCCTGCGCTGTAGGCGTGGTTTGCGATCTCCAACCTCATGGTCCCGCTCAGGATGTAAAACACCTGGTCGACATCATGGGTGTGCATCCCCGCCGGCGAGCCGTCGCCGGGAGGGGTCTTGATGCAGGTGACGCTACAACTAGTTGCTCCCGAATCATGATCCAAGAGCGATTGGGTGACCCGGCCCTCGCTCGCCGCGAACCGCGAAAGATCGACCTTGCGTAAGTATTCCAAGCGGCCCTCCTTTTAGGACTGGTCTTGATGGACGAGCTGACGGGGTCACGGTCCAGAGGATGTCGCGATGCCTTTGCGAGTCGCAGTCAGCCTGGCGTTCCCATACATCCCCTCGACTTCATTAGCGGTTGAATAACCGTAGCCGCCAAGAATTTGCCTGGCATCAACCGGAGCCAATCATCGCTTGCCGGCCGAAACCATCGCACGGCTCGACCAACTAAACCCCGTCAGCCTCACGGCCAGCCGATTCGGGCTTTAATCCAGTCCGCGGGCCAATCGGACGTTTGCCGTGGCGTTTGAACCGCACAGGTAGTTGTCAACAGCAATTCCCGCTGAACCGGCTACTGGGCACAACATCAACCAGACATGTCGACGCGGGCGCGAGGCATGGATGCTCATCAACGATCTCAAGGACGGTTGTGGTCTTAGCTGTCGCCTTCGGCTCTGATCGCAGCCAAAACCGCGGAATTTGGCGGGGATGGATGGGAATCGAACCCACCCAGGACGCCTCAACGGCGCCCCGCGAACGGTTTTGAAGACCGCGGGGCTTTCGTCCGGGGATGTCCATCAACGTCCGCCCTGGTTCGATTACTAGGGGCGGCGTCCATCATCGTCCGCCCTCGTCCGCAGTCATCCGCCGGCTTGGCTGTCACCTTGGCTGTCGGGAAGTACGGACCGCGCGAGCGCCAACGCGCCTGCCTTCGCCGGTTCCGGCCTTGAGCAGTTGCGCGATCCGCTGGTGGGAGATCCCCAAGACGCGACCAGCGTCACGCACCGTAAGGTGAGCTCGTTGGACTAGGTCCGCTGCCACTGCCGCGCTCACCGTCACCGCCTCCGCCTGTAAAACTTCTGCCTCTACCCGCACTTTTCGCGCGCGTCCCACCTTTTTTTGAAGGTCGCGAGGCAGGATCGGCTCGATCTTGATATCAAACGAATCGGCCCGGACGTCCAAGAAGAGAGCTATCGCGTCGCGAACCATGGCATCGGCTTTTTCGAGGCGGCGCGCCTGCGTATTGACCCCTTTCAAATCTGGAACGCTGATCGCCCACCAGTCGCCTACGCGACGGCAACGAGCGGTATATGTCTTCAGCTTCATTTTCTCCACCATCCTCGACCTAACTCCTCTTCAACGGCTTTGAAGATGGCTTCCCCCGTGACCTCGTTGATCTCCCGGTGTCGGGGAGAGTCACCTTCGTAGCTCCGCATTGCCACACCTCATGACGCCCACCCTGTCTCAGGAGACGCCACACCTTGCCTTGAGCGTCGGCGGCGCGCTGAATCCGCCTCTTGAGGTCACCCCTGCTTCACCCGTGGTCAGTCTAGCACGCTAGCCAGCCCGTCTATCTAGCTAGCCAAATCCCGGTCCGTGGAACTGAATATATGCACCCCACAGATTCATTCCGCCGTTGTGCGCCATTGTCCGTAGTCGCCCGTGGGCTTGACTGTCTCCTTGGCTGTCAGCAGATCGCCAACCTGAAGTGCCGAGCGATCCGTTCTCGCCGTCTTTTTCGGGATGAAGAGCGTCGTCCGCTCCGGCTCGGCGGAATGGATGCGCGCGGTAGCCGCCTCGTGCAGAGACGGGTATGGCCTAATGGCGCTCTCCGCCCCCCATCGTGAGCAGGAATGCGCTTTCCTCGATCCCGGTCACCTTGTGTTGAAGATTGGGGGCAAGCGCAGTGAGGTCACCTCGCACCATCTCGATCGTGCGGTCCTCTAGCGAGACCTGGATTGTCCCCTCCAGCACGCGCAGCGTAATCGGTCTCGCCGTCCGGTGTGCCGCCAGGTGCCCGCCCTTCGGTAGAGCAATCAGCACTGCGCCCAGTCCAGGGCGATTGACGATGGTGGCCGAAGCGTGATCGTTGCGCATGTACGAATCAGAGTTCCGGAGCGCTGTCAGCTCTGCCTCAAGGTTCACCGTTATGACCGGAGCCGAGATTCTCGCAGCCGGCCGGGTACGGGAGTCGCGGTCTGATGGTTGGCGCTCCTTCATGATTGCTCTCCTTTGACAACTTCAGCCGCAGGCTCGATGCGGTCTCCTCAAACTACGACCCCGATTCAAGAACTGCTATCAAGTCCGCGACAGGAGACGTTCTGCCCGGAGCGACCCGTCCGATCCTGGCCGCCTTGGGGTTATGGCGCAGCACCCAGGCCTCGGTCGGCAAACGGTCAGCTTCGGAAAAGAAGAACTGGCTTTCCCGTGACGCCTGCGCCTCCTCCTCAAGCCGACCGCTGAGCGATCCGACGCCTCGGCCGGTGGCCGGCGAGGCTCGGATCCGTGCTACAAGCGTGGCCTCCGCTTGGCGCTGCTCTGCGAGCAGGGCGAGCAGTGCTGAGGCGGTGCGATGGACGCGGCCAATATCGGAAGCCGTCGGCCGAACCGAAAGGGTTGAGATCGTTTCGGTCAGTCGACTCAAGGCGGCGCAATTCAAAGCTGGCGATCTGCTCGGTTCGAGTTCGGCCGAAACGAGCGGGAGCAAGACCTCCTCCTCCGCGCGCAGTCTCGGAATCAGGTCGCCCGCCAAGAGGTCCACGAGGTTGGCCAACACGGCCGACAGTGTTTGCGGTGAGGCCGTCAGAGATTCCGCCGCGGCTTCGATCGGTTGCCAGAAGCCGGCGAGCCGATCATCGATCGCCGCGCTCACCGTCTAATCACTAACGGCCGATACAACGGCGGCGGCGGTCATGGGCGGATGAGCGTGAGCAGCATCACCGTCGGTACCTTGGCAACCAGTGAATGCGGCGTGCCCGGCGACATGTACAGCCAGAAACCAGGCTCGGCATCGTACTCCTCACCGCCAGCCACGAAACTCAAGCGTCCTGCCACGACCTGGACGATGGCTGCCTGTGATGCCTGGTGCTCCGTCAGTCCTTCACCGGAGTCAAAGCCGAAGACGGTCACATTGAGCCGCTCGTCACGGTGAATCACCCTGGACACAACCGAGCCTGGCTGGACGGCGACGACAGCGGCGGCATCGGGTACGGCTACGTTTGGCATAAGCCTCCTTTTCGGTTCGGGTTTACTTGGAACCTTACGCGCGAAACGGCGAATACTCTGGCGCTTACCACGGCAGCCGACGCCAATTCGAGCCCTGCTATGTTCGGAGAGTGCCTCGATTTGTGCGCGTCGCGAACCGGCACGGCTGGGCGGTCGAGGTCGTAGGTTCCGCCGGCGCCGTCGAATCTAGGACTCTCGCCTCGCGTGACGAGGCGCTCGCGTACGCGGAGTCACTCGAACCGGACTGGATCGAAATTGGTGACATCGTCGCTCTCGATACACCGGCCCAGCAGCACTCGTGGACGACCCTCCGTCGCGGGGCCAACGGCAGATACGAGACGAGCCAGCTTCGATGGCAAGCCGAACGCCGTCATCTCAAGCTCCGCGAATCAACCGAATGATTAGCCAGCGAGGTCACGAACAATGCGCCTCCGACAGCCACGACCGCGAAAGAGGCGCGCAGGTACTCCCGCGGTTTTAGAAAACCGCGGGCGGGAAAGGCTGTTCGGCGCAAAGACGCTCCAACCTGGCGAGTCGGCAGGCCTGACGTGTCGGCTGATCGCTGCACCGGAGGCCATGCCTTCAGTTGGGGTCGAAACCGTGCTTTTCAGGGTGGACAGGACGAGCCGCCCCGCGTAGCAATGTAACCACCCATGGGCGCCATCAGAGACCACGTCGCCCAGCCGCCACACCTTCGCGATCCGTTCGTACAGCGAAGTGCAGACCCCGCCGGGGAGAAAGCCTCCCAATCGGGCCCGCCAGATTCGGCTATCGCGGCCAGAGATCTGGATGTGGAGGCTCGGTCCAGGCTGGGCCGGGCGCTTGCCGCTCGCGTCAGCGATGTCACGCATCTGACCGAGGCTATGGTCGCCACGGCCAATCTCACCGAATTGACCTCGCGCCGTTTCACCAAGCCACTCCGGCACATTCGCAACCTCTCGACGCGTCTTTACGCGGAGTGGTTGACGAACGGATCGGTCATGACCGCAAAGCAGCGGGACTTCATCAGTCGCCTGGGAGTCATGGCGGCCGTCGACGGTCTCTCGGTCGGTGAACTGACGCGCTCCTATCTCTTCTTTCGTGACGCGACACTCCGCGTGCTGGATCAAGAAAGCGCTCGTTTGGGCACCCCGGCCGCGGTCGTTACCGAAGCCCGATCCGTCGTTCGAGCCACGAATGACTCGGCCATCGTGCGAATGGCTCGGGCGTACGACGCGCGTATGCAATCAGACAAGTTACGCGCGCTCGCCGCCGGTGAGGCGCTTCGGGACAGCGAGACCCAGCTGAAGGCGGCGGTGGTCGATGTATCCGACAAGAACGCGCAGCTCATGGAGGCGAGTCGGCAACAGTCAAGCTTTATCGCCAACATGAGCCACGAGCTGCGAACCCCACTGACCGGGATCCTCGGCTTCACCGAACTCCTACTCGCGGACGCGGGTAGCCCGCTCAGCGACGAGCAGCGTGAGGCCGTACTGGAGATCGAGGGCAGCGGGCGTGTGCTGTTGACCCTGCTCAACGACATCCTCGACGAGTCCAAGATCGAAGCAGGGCAAATGTCTTTGGAAGTTGGAAGCGTCGATCTCAAAGACTTGGTCGACTCGGTCCTGTTGGCCATGCGCGAGCTCGCCGATCGCAAGTCGCTTTACCTGGTCGCAACAGTGCCCGAAGCCGCCCAGGCGCTCGGCGACCCGTTTCGGTTGAAGCAAGTCATGACCAACCTTCTCGGTAACGCGATCAAGTTCACCGCGACGGGCGGCGTCACGATCGCCTGCACCGCTTTGGGGGAGTCCTGGCGAGTCAGCGTGACGGACACGGGGATCGGGATGAGCGAACAAACCAGGGCGCGCCTTTTCCAGAAATTCAAGCAGGCCGATTCCAGCATGACCCGCCGATTTGGCGGGACCGGTCTCGTTAGCGTCCGGGCATGTGGTGTACGAGGGAGCGCCGTCGGCGTAGCCCTCTAGATAGACGAAGACCATCGGTCATCCTTTTAGGAAGCATCACCAACCTAGAGGAGGAACCCGATGGCCAATTCC
>Ga0307374_10010447_pt1 | contig 13446 bp, 14 predicted proteins | sample OX3MG_FD_202532 | JGI IMG/M metagenome (GOLD analysis project Ga0307374, IMG submission 202532) | Soil microbial communities from Risofladan, Vaasa, Finland - OX-3 | ecosystem: Environmental > Terrestrial > Soil > Coastal area > Acid sulfate soil | place: Finland: Risofladan, Vaasa | collected...
AAGCGCGGCGGCCGGCCGCTCGTGCGCTTGGAGCTGTTCGCCAACAAGAGCTTCGCCTTCGGCGTCCCGATCGCCGCTTTGTTCATGGCCTCCTATGCCGGCTATCTCTTCACCCTGGCGCTCTATCTTCAGGTCGGGCTCGGCTTCTCGCCGCTGCGCTCGGCGGTGACCTACATCCCCTCGGCGATCGGCTTTTTCATCACCTCGCTCGCGGCGCCGCGTTTCATCCCGCTGCTCGGCCGTCACGTCCTGACCGTCGGCTACATCATCGCCGCGTTCGGCTTCGTCGCAACGGCGGCGACCGCGCATGCCGCCGGCGGTCATCTGTATGGCTACGAGCTCGCACCGTCGTTGCTGATCGCGGGGCTCGGGATGGGCTTCGGCATGAGCCCGCTGGTCGGCACCGTGATCGCGGGTCTCGCGCCGCAAGAAGCCGGCGCCGGCGCCGGCATCGTCACCACCACGCTGCAGATCGGCAACGTGCTCGGCATCGCGGTCATCGGCCTGGTGTTCTTCGCGCTCCTCGGCGCGGCGCCGCCGGGCGCGGCTTACGCCAACGCCTTCGCCATCACCTTGCCGCTCAGCGCGTTGCTGTTGCTGACCGCGGCCTATCTCGTCCGTCGCTTGCCGCGCACGCCGTTCGAGGAAAGCAACGCGCTGGTCGAGCGGCTGCCGGGATGGAGCGCGGGCTTCGCCTATTCCATGTTCCTCATGACCGGCGGCCGCCTCGGCGACGGGCTGGTTCACGAGATGGCCGAGCGCATCGCCGATCGCCGGCTCCGGCGCACGCGCGAAGCGCCGCGCGCGCCCGGCGAATTCCTCGCCTATCATTTCGACGCCAGCGCCGTCGACACCGCTTGGATGCGCTATCTGATGCGCGAGGCGCTGGTCTATGGCAACGGCCTGGTGCCGCTTGAGGCCGAGCGCATGACGACGATCGACGTGCAGGTGCGCGAAGCGCGCGAGCGCCAGGCCGAAGGGCTGCTGCCGGCGGGACTCGATCCCGCCTACATACGGCTCGCGGCGTTCGCGCTAGTAAGCTATCCGCGCATGCTGCCGCAGATCACGCGCATGACGACGGGGCGCATCGCCGAGGATCCGCGCTTCATCGCCGAATGGGAGGCCGTGCTGCGCGTCATCGGCTCGTCGCTCGAGGACCGCGCGCATCGCGAGCAGGCAGGCTAGAGGGTGATCCGACCAGATAGAATCGGATCACCCTCTAGATTTTTTGAATTTGTCGCATTGTCTGCGGCGAACCGCTGCACACTTCGCCGGACAATGCTCCAAGTCACTTCTTATTCGGGTAATCGGTCTTGGGACGGGTCAGCTTCTCGGGATGGACGATGGTCTTGTTGACCGCCGCCCGCGCCGCGCCGAGATTCGGGAACTCGGTCTCCGTACCGTCGCGCTTCAGGACATAGAGCGCCGAGACCGTCTTCGCCGCGCGCTGGTCGGCGACCGTGCGCTTGACGATGGTCCAATCGACGCGCCGCGTCTGGCTTTCATTGCCCTCATTGGCCGGCTCGGCGACCGGCTCGGCAATTTCCTCGAAGCCGCGATCGACCACCGATTCAAAGGAATAGAGCTTGGGCGGCGGCTTGTCGCGCCGGCCGTCGCGACTACCGCCCTTGCCGCCGAAGCCTCGGTCCTTGCCGCCGCCCTTGCCGAAAGCCTGGCCGTGACGCGGGCCGCGCTCGCGCTGGCCGTCGCGTGGTTGGCCATCGCGTGGTTGGCCATCGCGTGGTTGGCCTTCTCGCAGTTGGCCCTCGCGCGGCTGGCCGTCGCGCGGCACGCCTTCCGGTCGCGTAAAGCCCTCGCGATGCTGGCCACCGCGGCGTTGGCCGTCGCGCGGTCCACGGCGCCGCGGCCCGCGCTCGCGCGGCGGATGGGGCGGCTGCCCCGCCGTCGGCTCGCCGGCCACAACAAAGGTTTCGCCGCCCGGCGCCGCAATGCCATCGGGCCGCGGAGGCTTGCGCCGCCGGCGGCGACGGCGACGGCGCTGCGCCGGATCGCCGGACGGAACCGCATCGGGCGCCAGCGTGAACTCGCCGCCCGCCGCAATCGCTTCCGCGGCGACGCGTGGCGGAGACGCGGCCCTTGCCGGCGCAGCCTCGCCGCTCGCAGGACCGTCGGCGGCAGCCTCGCCGCGAGCTGAGCCCGGATCGCCGGCACTGGCGCTGGAGCTTTCCAGCTTGGGACCGCGACGGCGGCGACGGCGGCGGCGACGCGGCCGCGCGCCCGGCGCGCCGGTATTTTGCGGCGCCCCGGAAGCGTCGGTTGAGCGGCCCGAATCCGCGCCCGAATCGGTGCTCGTATCGGATGCCGCCACGGGCGCCGCAGGGTCGCTGCTGTGCGGGGTCGAGCCAGGAAGATCGTCGTCCATCATCATGCGGCGGAAACCTAGGACGCGGCATCGCACTTGTCACGACTCCGCCCCGCCAAAGCGGAATCGATCGCCGCGCGTCCGGCGGTCCCTCGAACGCGGCGACGCGGGCGGCAGCGCGGAACGATCTGCTGATTGCGGCGTTCCCCTAACAGCGCCGGGAACTGTCCCGCCGCAAAAGGAGGTTCAACAATGAAGCGGGTTCTTTTGGCGACGTCCCTGATCGCGCTCAGCATGGGTAGCGTCGCATTCGCACAATCGGGCGCGGGATCGATGGGCAGCGGCACCAACGGCGCCAGCGCGCAGAGCACCAATGCCGGCGGCATGAACGGCTCGAACTCGACCGGCACGACCGGCTCGAGCATGAACGGCTCGGGCGCCAATGCCGGCCCGATGGCGGATAGTGCCTCGACCGCGCGTAGCGGGATGGGTCACATGTCGTCGAGCAACGTCCGTCAGGCGCAGGAAGCGCTGAAATCCCAAGGCCTCTATCACGGCCGCGTCGATGGCAAAATGGGACCGATGACCCGGACCGCGGTATCGAAGTTCCAGAAAGAGAAGGGCATGAAACAGACCGCCCAGCTCGATCGCGCGACCATGTCCGGCTTGCAAGGCAGCGACATGGGCGGGGGCATGGACAGCGGCGACCATATGAGCAGCAGCCCGTCGAATAGCGGCTCGATGAACAAGGGCATGAACAATAACGGCGCGGGCGCTACGAGCGGCAGCTCGATGGTTCCCGCCTCGCCCACCACCATGCCGAAGAGCAATCCCGGCCCGACTCAACCGGGGAACTGAAGAAGCTGTCAGCGATGGATAACTGCCTCGGTGCCACACGCAGCGAGGCAGTTTCTTTTTGGCTGATCGCTGATAGCCGATCGCCGACAGCTCTCGACTCACGTCGCTTCGCGCGGTCGCATCTCGGTGCCGCGCCAGGTGAAGCTGCTGCCGAGCCAGGCATCGACCCAGAGCAGCGGCAGCAACAGGTCGCGCAGCAGGCAGGCGAGCAGCATCCGGATCGACCAATGCCAGCCGGCACGACGCGCCAGCACCGCCTCGGCGCCGAGCCACAGCACGAGAAACGCCGCCGCGATCGCCGCCATGTCGATTCGTGCGTCGAGTGCAAAAGCCATCGCCGCAACGAACGGGAAAAAGCCGCCGGCGAGCAATTCGGGCACGAACAGCAGCGGGAAGGTCATGCGCCGCAGCCGCGACCAGCGTGTCTGCCGCGCCCACACCTCGGCCGCGCTGCGCGGACCCAGCGGCTGCTCGAACGGATTGTCGACGAGATGGACTTTGAGTCCAGCTGCGCGCAACAGCTTGGTCAGGGCCGCGTCCTCGGCGATCTCGGCGCCGAGCGCGCGAATGCCGCCGCCGCGCTCGACCACGCTTTTGCGCATCAGCATGCTCTTGCCCTGCGCGTAGCCGGCGCCGAGCGTGTCGGCGGCGTATTCCCAGCGCGCCTGGAAGCTATTGAGAAAGGCGCATTCGAGCTCGGCCCAGAAATTCGCCGGCCGCGATGCGATCGGCACCGAGCACACGACGCCGGTGTCGCGCCGCCACCGCCCCATCAGGCGCTGGATGTAGTCGCGCGGCATCAGCACGTTGCTATCCGCCATGACGATCCATTCGCTGCGCGCGGCGTCCCAGCCCTTGACCGTGTTGTTGAGCTTGGGATTGAGGCTGACGCGGTCGTTGCCGACCAGGAGGCGGGCCGGGATGTGCGGATGGGCGTCGATCAAGCGATGGACGATCGCCGTCACCGGATCGTCCGCGCGCGCGACGCAGAACAGGATCTCGTAGTTCGGATAATCGAGTGCGAAGCTCGATCCCAAAGTCTCTTTGGAAAATGCCTCAATGCCGCAGACCGGCCGGATCAGCGTCACCGGCGGTGCGTCGGGCGGCGGCTGCAACAGTTGCCGACGCACGCGCATGCGGGTCGCGGCAAGCGCGATGCTAATCAAATGAAGCGCGATCGCGAGCAGACAGAAAGCCAGGAAACATAGGGCGAGGGTCATCGCGCTTTTTCGACCTCGGCTACGGGTTGACGGTGGTTGGCGCGCACGACATGGGCGAGGAATTGCTCGGTCGCGTCCTGCCAGGAGAAGGTCAGCGCATGGGCGCGACAGAGCTCGGGCGAAAGGCCCAGCGCGCCTTCAACAGCGTCGGCGAGGTTGGCATCGAGGCACCCGGCACCGCTCGCGCCGATGACGTCGAGCGGCCCGGTGACGGGATAGGCCGCGACCGGCAAGCCGCTCGCCAACGCCTCGAGCAGCACGAGGCCGAAGGTTTCCGAGCGGCTGGGAAAGACGAACACATCGGCGGCGGCGTAGAACGACGCCAAGGTCTCGTCATCAACATAGCCGGTATACCGTGCGTCGGGATAGGTCGCCTGCAGCCGCTTGAGGCTCGGCCCGGCGCCGACCACATATTTCGTGCCCGATAGTTTCAGTTTGAGAAACGCGTCGATGTTCTTTTCCGGCGCGACGCGGCCGGCATAGAGATAGATCGGCCGCGTGTCGCCGAGGAAGGCTTTGCTGCGCGGCCGGAACAGCGTGCCGTCGACGCCGCGCGACCAATGGGCCAGATGATCGAAGCGGCGCTGCGCCAGCCGCTCGATCATCGTATCGGTCGGCACCATCACCGCGCGCGATGCGGCATGAAAGCGCCGCAGATAGGCATAGGCGATGCCGCCGGTGCCGCGCAGCCGGTCCTCGACATATTCCGGAAAGGCAGTGTGATAGGCGGTGGTGAACGGCATGCCTTCGCGCAAGCAATAGCGCCGCGCCGCGAGCCCCAGCGGGCCTTTGGTGACGATATGCACGGCATCGGCCGCCGCCGCGCCCAGGCGCCGCGCGACCGCGCGGCCGGGAAACAGCGCCAACGGAATCTCGGGATAGGTCGGGCACGGCATGCAACGAAACCCGTCCGGCGCGATCACGTCGACGCGATGGCCCGCCGCTTCAAGGATGCGGATGGTCTCTTGCAGCGTGCGCACGACACCGTTGACCTGCGGTGGCCACGCATCGGTGACGAGCACGAGCTTCATCGCGCCGTCTTCTCGCACGGGGACAAGAGCGGCGGTAGATCGGCGATCGGGGCTTTGGCAATTGACAATGAAACCCTCAATGCGTAGTGGGACAACTCGGTTCGTACACCCTGTCGGTTGTGACAGTGATAACGCCGATCAATGACAGATTGATGGCGAAAGCCACGGGCGATGATGTGCCGCCGCCGCGCCGCGCGCTTGCTGCCGCCAGCAATCTGGCGCGCGTCGCCGCTGGCTTCGCGCTCCTGGCGCTGCTGTATCATTGGCGCATCATCGATGTCGGCACGCTGCGCGTGCTGCTGGCGCGGCCCGATATTCTGACGCTGGCGCTGGTCGCCTCGCTTGCCAACATCCCGCTCGAAGCTTTGCGCTGGCACATCCTCTTGCGCGCGCAAGGGCTGGAGTTGCGGCTCGCCCGGACGATGCGCATTCTTGCGACGAGCATTTTCTTCGCGAATTTCCTGCCCGGCGCCGCCGGCGGCGATCTGATCCGCGGCATCTATATCTACCAGGCGACGGAAGGACGGCGCACACCGGCGTTGCTGTCGATCCTGATCGACCGCCTCTTGGGCCTCGTCGCCTTCGTGCTGATCGGGCTTGCCGCGATGCTGGCACGGCCGGCGACGACGGATACGGCGCTTGAGCTCGCGATCGTCGCGCTCTCGGCGACATTCATCGCCGCGCTTGCGGTCGTATTCCGGTTCGGCCACCGCATCGCGCAATCCCTGCGATGGGCGATGTCGGGACGCAACGCGCGGCTCGTGCAGGTGATCGACGACACCGGCGTGGCGCTGCGCCAATATGCGCACGATTGGCGCAGCACCGGCCTCGCGCTGCTGCTATCGGCGGCGATCGTCGCGCTCGCGGTCGGACCGATCGTGCTGATTGCCGAGGCGATGCCGCTCGCCGGACCGAGCGCGCTCGATTACGGCATCGCCGGCCTCTATGCGCTGATCGCCAACAGCCTGCCGGTCACGCCGGGGGGCTTGGGCATCGGCGAAGGCGCCTTCGCGTCGGCCTGTGCGATGCTCGCGCCGCACGCGGCCCACGCGGCCTATGGCACAATCTTCCTGGCCTTCCGCTGTGTCTTCATCCTGTCGACCCTACCCGGCCTCTTGGCGTATTTGATTTATGTCTAGGACGCGCAGCGCCGGCTGCCCCTTAACCTTCCGCTAACCATTCCGCGGCTAGCCTCGTGCGCATTTTCCGAACGAACATCGCCATGCCCATGCCCCTCGCCGCCGCCCGCCGCGTTTCCATTCCCGACCCTGCCATCGCGATCGCCGTGCCGGGCCAGGACGACGCGACCGCGCTGATCGACCTCATCAACGCGCTCGCGGCCGAACGCAGCCAGCTTTTCATCCAGCGGATCGATCCGGCGAGCGGCGTCGCAGCGTTGCGCGCGCATCTCGCCGCCATCGCGGCCAGCGGCAGCGAGGCGGTGCTGGTCGCGCGCGATCATCATGAGATGGTCGGCCTGGTCACCGGCACGCGCGGCGCGCATCCGGCGCGGCGCGGCGTCGTCGAGATCGGCATCGGCGTGCGCGCCGCCCATCGCGGCCGGGGCATCGGCTATGCACTGCTGGCGGCGCTCGAGCGCTGGGCGCGCGACCGCGCCTGCCACCGGCTGCAGCTCCACGTCGTCACCACCAACGCGCCGGCGATCGCGCTCTATCGCAAGGCCGGCTTCGCGACCGAGGGCGTCCTCGAGGCGACCGCGCTGGTCGAGGGCCAGCCGGTTGACGAGCTGCAAATGGGCAAGTTGCTCGCACCCCAAGCCTGAACCGCGCGGCCGAACGGAAAAGACGGCGCGGCATTATTTGCCGCGCGGTCGCTTTTTGCCGGCGCACACGCTTGCCGCCGCGCCGCTTTTCTGCCGGCTTTGCCGTGGCATGCGCTTTGCTCCGCTCGCGAGAGGCAAACGGGGAACCACGCTATGATCACCGGCACATCGGCGTCATCGGCTGCGCTCTACGCGCAATGGCTGCAATCACAGCAAGCGGACGCCACGTCATCGACGACCGCCGCCGGTACGAGCGCCGATGCGTCGTTCGATCCGCTGTCCGCCGCCGCCAGCACGTTCTCCTCCTCGGGTAGCGGCGATAGCGGTGGCACAACCGCGGCCGCGGGCGGCGGCTTGCAGATGCCCAACGATCTTTTTCTGATGCTGCAATCGAGCGCCGGCAGCGGCGCGAGCAACCCAGCGACCGCCGGCCAGACCGGCGCGAGCGGCTCGTCGGCCGGCGATCTCGTCAGCCAGTTGCAACAGCTCCTCTCGACGCTGCAGAGCGATCTCGCCTCGGGCGCAAGCGATCCGACATCAACCGCTGCGGCCGCGCCGCATCATCGCCACCATCATCACTCGGTGTCGAGCATCGCGCAGAATGGCACGCAGCCCCCGACTGGAACGACCGCCAGCGACGCGACGACCGGCGCTGCGACGGCGGATCAAAGCACCTCGCTCGACAGCCTGCTCGGCAGCGCGCTGACGGTTTAAGCGACCCACGATGCGGGAGAGAGCGACGCGATGACCCACGAATTTTCCGCATCGAGCGCCGTGGCGCCTGCGACGATAAGCTTGGGCGATCCCGCGCCCTGGTTCAGCGCGCGCAGCCTTGCGGGCGGCGAGCTTCATCTTCACGTCAATGCCGGCCGCTGGATCGTGCTGGCATTCCTTCACGACCTTTCGTCGCCACGCGCGCAGGAAGAATTCCGCGCGCTGGTCACGCATATCGCGGCGTTCGGCGAGGACAAGCTCGTCGCCTATGCCGTGCTGACCGCGCCGCCGGCCGATCTCGCGGGCCTGCTGCTGGCGCCGGTGGCGAGCTTGCGGCTGGTCGCCGATTACGATGGCGCCTTGACCCGCCTTTACGGCGCGCAAGCGACCCCGCGCAGCGTCGTGCTCGACCCGATGCTGCGCGCGATCGCGATCGTCCCCTGGGACCACCCGAACGGCCATGCCGCGGTACTCGGCCAGATTCTCGGCGGCCTGCCCGAGGTCGACGAGGCCGCGGGCGCGCCGCTGACGGCGCCGGCGCTGATCGTGCCGCGCGTACTGGATTTCGAGCTGTGCGATTTCCTGGTGCGGCTCTACGACAAGATGGGCGGCGGCGACGATTCCGGCTTCCTGCTCGATAGCGACGGCAAGACCGGCACGGTGGTCGATCACCGCCTGAAGCGGCGGCGCGATCTGCCGATCGTGGTGCCCGAGCTGCGCGAGCGCATCCGCGGCCAGCTCGTGCGGCGCCTGCTGCCGCCGATCGAGCGCTATTTCCAATTCGCGGCGACCCGCATGGATCGCTATCTGGTCTCTTGCTACGACAGCGCCGAGGGCGGCTATTTCCACCGCCACCGCGACAATCTCAACGCCGGCGCCGAGCATCGCCGCTTCGCCGTGTCGATCAACCTCAACCGCGATTACGACGGCTGCGATCTGGTGTTTCCGGAATTCGGCCGCCGCAGCTATCGCGCGCCGGTGGGCGGCGCGGTCGTGTTCTCGTGCGGCGCGCTGCATGAGGTGACGCCGATCACGCGCGGCCGGCGCTATGCCTTCCTGCCGTTCCTCTATGGCGAGGCCGATGCGGAGCGGCGTCTCGCCAACAACGCGCGGCTCGCCGCCGGCTCGGCGCGCTATACGGTCGGCGACGATTTCCTCTACCCCGAAGCGCAAGCCACCGCCGCCGAGTAACGCCCTCGCGGTGTTGCGCGGACCGCGCTATTCTTGCGCATGTTTTATCGTCGCTGCCTTCAGTTCAGCCGTCCGCTGCTTGCGGCGTTGATCGTCTTGGCGCTGGCCGGCTGCGAGAGCCGCACGTCGGTTCAAGGCGGCGCGTCGTCGGATAGCGGCAGCGCCGGCCGCATCAAGATCGGCTGGCCGTTCTGACGCCGCTGCTCGCCGCGCTCAGTATTCGATGCCCTGCCAGGTGTGCTCGGGCTCGGAAATATCGAAGATGATGCCGTGCGGATCGGCGTATTTGATTTCGAGCGCCTGGCCGGCGGTCGCCTCGGCGTGGAAGACGCCGCCATTGTCCTTGATGCGCCGATCCATCGCCGCGAATTCCGCCGGATCCTCGACCACGAAGCCGATATGGTCGATGCCGATCACGGCATTGCCCTGGTTTTTTCCGGCATAGCGGTCGGCGCTGTAGCGCAGCAAGGTCACGTTCATCACGCCGTCCGAGAGCGCGACCGAGTTCGGCGTCTCGCGCAGCTTGGTGAAGCCGAAAACCTTTTCATAGAATTCGGCCTCGCGCTTCAAATCCGGGACGGTCAGCGCGATGTGGCGAAGCTTCGCTGTCATGTTTCACTCCCTTGAAGGAAGAAGGCCGCCCGCGGGCGACCTTCCATCTTTGATCTTTCGTTATTCCGCCGCGACCCTCGCCGCGTCGACGAATTGCGAGAGCCAGGATTTGCGGCGCCGCAAGCCTTCGCGATACATCGGCTCGAGCTCGGCTTCCGGGAACGTATGGACCGAGGGCCGCGCGAGCAGCGCCTTCGCCCAGGCCTCGACGCGCGGGAATTTCTCGATCTGTCCGACCTTCCGGACGCGATCAAGATAGTAATAGCGCTGCAAGAACGGCGCGTAGCTGGCATCGACCAGCGAGAATTTGGCGCCGTTGAAGAACGGGCCGGCGCCCAGCTTCTCGAGCGCCTTCTCGAGTCGCTCGAACGCGACCGGAATCTTTTCCACGGCCTGGTTGTAGCCCTCTTCGCTCGGCGCATAGCCGGCGCCGGTCACGCTCTCGGCGAAGGTCGGGACGTAATCGGTCCAGGCGCGGTTGATCGCGCGCTCGATCGGGTCTTCGGGATGGAGCCGCGGCGAAATCGTCTCGTCGAGATATTCGGCGATCGCGTTCGATTCGAACAGCGACAGCTTGTCGTCGATGCGCAGCACCGGCACTTTCTTGTGCGGCGAGATCGCGAGGAACCAGTCGGGCCGGTTGTCGGGCTCGATATGGCGGAACTCGAATTCGATCTTCTTCTCGCGCAGCACGATCGCCGCGCGCTGCACCCAAGGACAGGTCTTGAAGCTGACCAGCATGTATTTCGTCACGGAGCCACCTCCCGATGGATTGATATCCGCGATGATGCCACGCCCCGTCCGGCCGTGCAAATCGCCTTGCCGCTGCTATTTCAGGATCCCTTCGGCCTTCATCGCCTCTTGCACTTTGGGGCGGGCGCGCACCCGCTCCATGAAGGCGAGGACATTGGCAAACGGCGTCAAGTCGAATTTCACGATCCGCGCCCAGTTGGTCACCGTGAAGAGATAGCCGTCGGCGACGGTAAAGCCCTCGCCCGTGAGATAGGATTTGCCGGCGAGCTTCTCGTCGACGAAAGAGTATTTCTTGGCCAGGGTTTCGCGCACCGTCTGCTTGTATTCCTCGGGCACGGTCGGGCTGAAGAGCGGCGTATAGCTCTTGTGCAACTCCGAGGTGATGAAATTGAGCCATTCCATCAGGTGATAGCGCGCCATCGTCCCCGCCGCGGGCGCGAGGCCCGAGCCCGGCTTCTGGTCGGCGATCCATTGCACGATCGCCGGGCCTTCGGTCAGTACCTCGCCATTGTCGAGCTCGAGGACCGGCACCATGCCCTTGGGATTGGCGGTGCGAATATCGCCGCCGGACGCCGTCTGCTTGCTCTTGAGATCGGTCTTCTCCAGCGTGAAATCGAGCCCTGCCTCGCGCAGCGCGATATGCGGCGAGAGGGAACAGGCGCCGGGTGAGAAATAGAGTTTCATCTGATGACCTCGTGAGTTGATAGATCGGCGGCGCGCGGTGAGACTCTCATTTTCCCTTCGGCATGATGATCGGGAAAAAGACGGGCGCCGTCGCGTTCGATTGTATCCGGATCGGCGTGACCGTATCGCTCGAATTCATATCGCGGACGATACCCGTGTGGTCGATATAGACGGATAAGAATTTTGAATGCCGCTCACGATTGTTGAAATCGTCCTTGCTGTAGCGATAAATCAGCGCATGCCCGTCCGGCAATGCTATTAACGGGAAGATACTCGCGCCGCCCGGTTTTCCAAAAAGGGCTCTTACATCGGCCTCGGTCGATTTTCCACGCTGGACCTGCGCGATGCGGGTATCGTCGAAATCAGTCGTGTCTTCTGTGAAATTACTCATTGAGGTGTAACCGACGAGCTTCCCATTCCAAAAGACGAGCCGAAGCGTTCGTTGCGGGCTCGGCCCCGCCATTTGCCCGATCAATACGCTGTTCATTGTATCGGCGAAGCCATAGTTATAAGCCTCGTACGTTCCAAGCTGACGTACCGCAGAGAACACCGAAATCACGCCGGCCGTTCTTTCCACGCTCGTAACGGTTTCGCTGCTCTTCGAAATCGGCTCGCCGATCATCGCGACCGCATCTGCCGGCGTTGTCTCGCCCAATTTCAAGCTGCCATCCGCGGGCATTACGAATTGTCTGCCGGCGCCACAGCCGGCTACCAACGCAGCGACAAGGACTGCGACAAAGCAGCGGTACAATGGCTTCATAACATCCCCCGAAGCTTCCTGGATGAGCCTATAGCAACCCAAGACGCGCTCACCCAGGGTTCCTCGGGCGGTTACGGCTTCAACCCGCGCGTCGTGTCGTCGAACAGCTCGTCGACCGTAAAGCGCCGCGGGATCAGCTTCTGATGGAACGAATAGTCGATGATGCGCTCCAGCGAGGTACGGCAGGCGTCGATGCCGAAGCGGATCGCCGAAGCCATTTCGGTGCCGGGCTGCACGCCTTCCTTGGCGCTCGCGACCATCATGCGGAAGACCTCACGCACGATCTCCGGCCTTTTCTGAGAGATCGATTGCCGTACGACATAGAGGTGATTGATCGGCACGCCGCCGTTCTTCTCGGCCCAGCGCTTGTTAGCGGCCTCGTGATCGGCGACGAGATGTTTGAGCCGCGGATCGGGCAGCGTATCGCCGACGATCGCGGCAACGACCTCGCCCTCCAGCACCATCTTCGGGATGCTCTTGTCGTCGGGCACGCGGACGACCATGCCCGGTGGGTCCTGGTATTCGGCGAGATGCGGATCCTCGGTCGTGATCCAGGTGATGCCGTTGACATCGACGCCGTAATCTTCCTGCAAGATACCGCGCACCCGCCGGTGGTCTGCGTGTAAGCGCGCACGCCGACCTTCTTGCCGGCGATGTCCTTGGGCGTCATCGGGCCGCGCTCGCCATCATAGGCAATGGTCTGGAGCTGGCCGCGCGACACCGCGACCGCCGGCATCAGCACATAGGGCTTGCCGTAGGCCTTGGCCTGGAGGAACGTCACGATCGCCAGCTCGCTGACATCGTATTTCGCCTCGCGCACCACCTGCTTGAAATGCTGGTTGGCAACCTTCACATCAGCGAAATCGAGCGACACCAGCGACGACGCTATCTTGCCGCTTTTCAGCGGCTGGGTATTGGGATAGTTCCCCGTCATCAAGGTTAGCTTCTGCGGCGCGTCGGTCATGGCGTTCTCCCTGCGGTTCTCTAATTCCGGAAAATAGCCGCCGCGCGCCGCGATGGGAAGAATTGCGCGGGACCGACGAAATAAAGGCGGGTTACGCCCGTGGCGCCGGCTCGATCATCACCTCGTCGATATAGCACCAGCCCCAATCCTCGCCCGGCTGGAAGCTGCGCATGACCGGATGGTGGGTCGCGTGGAAATGCTTGGTCGCGTGCTGGCCCGGCGACTGGTCGCAGCAGCCGATATGCCCGCAGGTGAGGCACATGCGCAGATGCACCCAGCGAGTATGCATCCGCAAGCATTCCTCGCAGCCTTGCGGCGTGCGCGGCTCGACGGCGCGGATTTCATCCAGATGCGAACAGTCTTCGGCCATCGGCGTTCTCCTTTTTCGACAAAGGCGGGCCGGCGATGCGGCTTGTCGTGGTATTCTGGAGCAGCCGCGCGATCTTCTCAATCGCCGGCCGGAGGCGTCCCGATGTCCACGATCGATACCCGCCGCGACCAGATGTATCCCGTGCTCGATGCCGCGCAGATCGAGGTCGCGCGGCGCTTTGCC
>Ga0307374_10010448_pt1 | contig 13446 bp, 14 predicted proteins | sample OX3MG_FD_202532 | JGI IMG/M metagenome (GOLD analysis project Ga0307374, IMG submission 202532) | Soil microbial communities from Risofladan, Vaasa, Finland - OX-3 | ecosystem: Environmental > Terrestrial > Soil > Coastal area > Acid sulfate soil | place: Finland: Risofladan, Vaasa | collected...
CGTCTGGGAAACCTCAGCCCGGTCGTGGACGACCTCAAGAAGCGCATCGCGGAACTCAAGGCAGGCGCTGCCTTGCAGCCCGACAAAAAAACCTCATCGCATAAAACCCACCCATCCGCGGCCCATGCGATAGCGTCGCGTCACTCGTGACGGCCGGTACGGTCCCGGCGTCCCGGCCACTCGCGCCAGCGACGAACATTCCTTTCGCTGCGGCACGTCCTGCGTTCGTCGGCCTGTCAGTGGACGCTTCGCGTCTACAATCGACGCCTCCTCCACAACGACTTTACGCCCCGGCGCGGCCTTCGCACAACGCAGACGCTGTGCTTCGCCCGCTGGGGCTACCGCAGGCTCCTCACCTCGGGCTTCGCCCTTCCCTGGTTCGTCAATTGAATGATGCTATATTGCCGGGCTATCAGCGACCGGAGCCATTCCCATGCCGGAACCATCGCAGTCATTCAGTATCATTGTGCCCGCCAAAAATGAAGCCGCGGCTCTGCCGGAATTGCTGACGCGTCTCCGTAACTTGTACCCGCAGGCCCAACTGATCGTGGTGGATGACGGCTCGACGGATGCCACACCGGCCATCGCCTCTGCCCATGGAGCCTGTCTCATACGCCACCCTTATTCGATGGGTAACGGCGCCGCCATCAAGTCCGGAGCGCGCAAAGCTACCGGCAGTGTGCTGATATTCATGGATGCAGATGGCCAACATGCCCCGAACGATATCCACATGCTTTTGGAAAAGCTTCAGTCTGGATATGACATGGTGGTGGGGGCGCGCAACAGCGGTTCCCAGGCTTCCCTCGGCCGGGGCCTTGCCAACCGTCTATATAATGGGTTGGCGAGCCTGGTAGTGGGGCACCGGATTCAGGACTTGACCTCGGGTTTCCGGGCGGCCAGAGCGGCGTATTTCCGGGAATTTCTGCATCTTCTGCCCAACGGTTTTTCCTATCCCACCACCATCACCATGGCCTTCTTCCGGGCTGGCTACGGCGTGGCCTATATCCCCATCACGGCGGGCAAACGCAACGGCAAAAGCCATATCCATCCGCTACGGGATGGCGTGCGTTTCCTGCTGATCATCTTCAAGGTCGGCACCTTGTATTCCCCGCTCAAGATATTCTTTCCCATCAGCGTGGTTTTTTTTCTGCTGGGACTTGGCCGCTACCTTTATACTTTTATCGCCACGCATCAGTTCACCGTCATGAGCGCTTTGCTGTTCATCACGGCGATACTGGTATTTCTGATCGGCCTGGTATCCGAGCAGATTACCAACCTGCTGTTCACCACCCGGCAGCAACGCTGATGCAAGGCAAATAGCGCCTACCCAATATCATTATCATATTGACCGCCAATACTGACTGGAGATCACCTCATTGTCACTAAAGTCTGTTTGCAGAATAGCTGACCAAGCCATCAGCAACGATAGCGTCGCGTCACTCGTGACGGCCGGTACGGTCCCGGCGTCCCGGCCACTCGCGCCAGCGACGAACATTCCTTTCGCTGCGGCACGTCCTGCGTTCGTCGGCCTGTCAGTGGACGCTTCGCGTCTACAATCGACGCCTCCTCCACAACGACTTTACGCCCCGGCGCGGCCTTCGCACAACGCAGACGCTGTGCTTCGCCCGCTGGGGCTACCGCAGGCTCCTCACCTCGGGCTTCGCCCTTCCCTGGTTCGTCATGAGATTTGGGGTCCCCAGTGGATGGGAATGGCTCCCCAAACAAAAACATGTTTCATGAAAACAACATCTTTGATTCTAATGTTGACAGATTATCCGGCCCGTCTCACGCATGAGGTCAGCCAATGAAAGCAGTCATCCTCGCTGGTGGTCTCGGCACGCGGATTAGTGAAGAAACCGCCACTCGTCCCAAACCCATGGTCGAGATCGGCGGCATGCCGGTATTGTGGCATCTGCTGAAAATCTATTCGTACCATGGGATCAATGACTTCATCATTTGCCTGGGTTACAAGGGCTACATGATCAAGGAGTACTTCGCCAACTATTTCCTGCACATGTCCGATGTCACCATTGATCTGTCCACGAATAAACTTGAGGTACATCACAAGCACGCCGAACCCTGGCGAATCACTCTCGTGGATACCGGCGATCAGACCCAGACCGGCGGGCGCCTGAAGCGCGTGGCGGATTATCTTGACGGCGATACATTCTGCTTCACCTATGGCGACGGCCTTGCCGATATCGATATCACCGCAGAAATCGCATTTCACAGGACCAAGGGCGGTTTGGCGACAATGTGCGCGGTACGGCCACCGGGCCGGTTTGGCGCGATTGACATCGAAGACAATCGCATCGTTCGCTTCGAGGAAAAACCGTCCGGTGACGGCTCCTGGATCAATGGCGGCTTCTTCGTTCTGGAACGCGGCGTGCTCGGCTATATCGAGAACGACTCCACGGTATGGGAGCGCGGTCCGCTGGAAACACTGGCGCGCGATGGCCGGATTTCAGCCTACATCCATCAAGGATTCTGGCAACCCCTGGACACGCTGCGCGACAAAATCAAGCTTGAGGAACTTTGGCGCAGCAGCCGTGCGCCCTGGAAGGTCTGGTCTTGAACAAACTGTTTGGCGGCACCTACGCCGGACGCAAGGTTCTGGTCACCGGCCATACCGGCTTTAAGGGTTCGTGGCTATGCCTGTGGTTGACCAAGCTCGGCGCACAGGTCACCGGTCTGGCGCTGGCGCCGGATACCGAGCCTGCGCACTGGATTTTGCTGGGTTTGAACGAGGTACGCGACCTGCAGGTGGATTTGCGTAATGGCGATGCCGTGCGCCGCACGCTTGAACAAATCCAGCCGGAAATCGTCTTTCACCTGGCCGCCCAACCCCTGGTGCGGCGCGGTTATCGCGAGCCGTTGCTCACCTTTGATACCAATGTACTCGGCTTGGTGCATCTGCTGGAAGCGGTCCGCGGCGTACATTCGGTACGCGCACTGGTCAACGCCACCACCGACAAGGTTTACCTGGAACATTCCACCAGCACCGGTTACCGTGAAGATCATCCGCTGGGCGGACACGATCCTTACAGTACTTCAAAAGCCTGTGCGGAACTGGTGACCGAGTGCTATCGCAAAAGCTTCTTTGGCGATTCGGGACCACGCTTGGCCACCGCCCGCGCCGGCAACGTCATCGGCGGCGGCGATTGGTCGGAGGACCGCCTGGTGCCGGACCTGGTGCGCGCAGCCTCCACCGGTAAAGTCGCGCAGATCCGCAACCCCGACGCCGTTCGTCCCTGGCAACATGTTCTCGATCCACTCTCGGGCTATCTGCGGCTCGGCCAGAAGCTACTCGCCGGCGATCAGGTGGAAGGCCCCTGGAATTTCGGGCCGGCGGCCGATGCAGCATTGCCGGTACAGGCACTGGTAGCACGGATGCAGGCTCAATGGCCGGGTCTGCGTAGCGCATATCATCCGGGTCCACATCCGCATGAAGCAGAAGTTCTGCGGCTGGATTGCTCGAAAGCCGCAAACAAGCTTGCCTGGCGGCCGGTCTGGAATGCCGATGATACGCTGCAGCGCACCACCCGGTGGTACCGGACCTATTACGAGCACGGCCAGTTGCGCAGCGAGGAAGATTTGCGCGACTACGTGGATGCCGCTCATGCCACCGGACTGGAGTGGACCGAATGATAATGCACGGCACGCCGCTGGCGGATTTGATGCTGATCGAGACCGCGCCAATCCAGGACCAACGCGGCAGCTTCGTCCGTATCTTCTGCGAGACCGAGTGCGCCAAGTTGCGGCCAAACCTGCACTGGGTGCAAATCAATCTTTCCAGCACCTCCCTCCAAGGCACGATACGCGGCATGCACTTCCAATCTCCGCCCGCGGCCGAAGCCAAATTGATCCGTTGCCTGCGAGGCCGTATCTTCGATGTCGCCGTTGACCTGCGGGCCGGCTCGCCAACCTTTCTGCGCTGGCACGGCGTCGAATTGAGTGACAACAATTTAATGCAGCTCTTCATACCTGAGGGTTTTGCACACGGGTTTCAAACACTTACCGACGATGTGCAGTTGCTGTATCTGCACACCGCTGCGTGGAGCCGTGCGCACGAAGGCGGCGTGCGCCATGACGATCCCGCACTGGCTATCGCCTGGCCGTTACCGGTGACGCAGGTTTCCGGCAAAGACCGCAATTTTCCATTGCTGTCTGCGACATTCGCCGGGATCCGATTATGAAGTGCCGCTTCTGTGGAACACCGCTGCAGGATGCATTTCTCGACCTCGGCAGCGCGCCGCCCTCGAATGCTTTCCTGTCGGCAGATGCGCTCAACACACCGGAACTCTGGTTTCCGTTGAAACTGTTTACCTGTTGGAAATGCCGGCTGGTGCAGGTCGATGAGGTGCAGTCGCATGCGGCGCTGTTCCCTCCCGATTACGTTTACTACTCATCGGTTTCACGCTCATGGCTGGCCCATGCCGAACGCTACGTCACCGACGTCATACCCCGTCTCGGGTTAAACCGCACTAGTTTGGTGATGGAGGTCGCTTCCAACGACGGCTATTTGCTGCAGTATGTGGCGGCTCGCGGCATTCCCTGCGTCGGTATCGAACCCACCGCCGGCACCGCCAGGGTGGCTAGGGAAAAAGGCATCGAGACATTGGAACATTTCTTCGGCCGTGAGCTTGCCGGCGAATTCGTGCATGAACGACGGCCGGCGGACCTGATCATTGCCAACAACGTGCTGGCACACGTGCCCGATCTCAACGACTTTGTCGCCGGTCTCGCCACGGCCCTTGCCGAGCACGGCACGATTAGCGTTGAGATTCCGCACCTGATGGAGCTGGTGTCGAAGCGCCAGTTCGATACGGTCTATCACGAGCACTTTTCCTATTTTTCATTTCATACCGTGCAAGAAATTTTCACAGCGCATGGTTTGCGGGTGTGGGATGTCGAGCAGTTGCCCACACACGGAGGCTCGCTGCGCATCTGGGCCGCGCATGAACACAGCCAACACATCCAAACTCCCGAAGTCGCGGCATTGCTGGCCCTGGAAGTGCAGGTAGGCATGCGGGCCGCGGCCTATTACCAAGGCTTTCAGGCACAGGCCGATGCGGTCAAGAACGGTTGCCTGGAGTTTCTCCTGGAGCAACGACGGGCTGGGCGCAAAGTAGCCGCTTACGGTGCCGCGGCCAAAGGCAATACGCTGTTAAACTACGCCGGAGTAAAACCCGATCTGCTTCCTTACGTGGTGGATGCGTCGCCGCACAAACAGGGTCACTGGCTCCCCGGTTCGCGGATCCCCGTCGTCGGCGAATCCCGGCTCAAGGCAGACCGGCCTGATTTTGTTTTGATCCTGCCGTGGAACCTGCGCGAGGAAATCATCATCCAGCTCGGCTACATTCGGGAATGGGGGGGTCAATTCGTGGTCGCTGTCCCCCAACTGGAAATCCTATGAATGGCGACAAACCCAAGCCACGCATCCACTACACCAAACCCTCCATCACCGAACTGGAGATTCGCTACGCGACGGATGCCGCCGCCAATGGCTGGGGAGAGCACTGTTACGATTATATCCGTCGCTTTGAAGCGCTATTCGGCAAACATCTCGGGGTCAAACATGTTATCGCCACGTCCAGTGCGACCGGCGCTCTGCACTTGGGTATGGCCGGAGTTGGGATTGGTCCAGGCGACGAGGTTATCCTTGGGGATATCAACTGGATAGCCTCGGCTGCACCGATCGTCCATCTCGGTGCAAAACCGGTGCTGGTGGATGTGCTTCCCGATACGTGGTGTCTGAATCCAGCTGAAGTGGAGGCCGCGATTACATCTCGGACCAAGGCCATTCTGGCAGTGCATCTGTATGGCAACCTTTGCGATCTCAATGCACTGCTGGAGATTGGAAAACGCCATGGAATCCCGGTCATCGAAGATGCGGCGGAAGCCATTGGCTCAATCTGGCACGGACATCGTGCCGGGTCCCTAGGCATCTTCGGGGCATTCTCATTTCACGGCACCAAGACCATCACCACCGGCGAGGGCGGTATCTTCGTCACCAACGACGATGGTCTCTATGAACGCGTACTGACATTATCCAACCATGGCCGCGCGCGGCGCGAGACACGGCAGTTCTGGCCAGAGCGTATCGGATTCAAATATAAGATGTCGAATCTGCAGGCGGCAATTGGCTGCGCCCAGATGGAGCGCGCGGAAGAATTGATTGCCGGCAAGCGCCGCGTCTTTGAGTATTACAGAACAGCCCTCTCCGATTTACCAATCCGCATGAATCCGGAATCAGCCGATACCACCAACGGCTTCTGGATGCCGACCCTGGTAGTAGATCAAGGCGTGGCTTTCGACCGCGAGGCATTGCTAAGCAGGTTCAAGGCCGAGAATATTGACGGCCGCGTATTCTTCTGGCCATTATCCATGTTGCCAATGTTTAAGCAGCGACCTCAGAATCAGGTAAGCTATTCAATTTACGGGCGCGCAATCAACCTGCCCAGCTATCATGACATTCCGAATGCAGACCAAGATCGCGTGATTGATTGCGTAACCCAGTTTGTTTGTGCCAAGCAATGAAAGATGTCATTTTTTGGGGAGCTACCGGTCAAGCCCGTGTCCTGCGCGAAGCTTTGGCTTCATCCGAGTTTCGGCTAGTTGCTGTCTTCGATAACCGGCCGTTGCCGTCCCCATTTGCGGATGTACCTATTTATCTTGGCAAAGATGGATTGGCATCGTGGTTGGCAGGCATATCTGCCTCCGGCGATATTTATACTTGCGTGGCCATCGGTGGAAACCGTGGTAATGAGCGTCTTACAGTGCAGCAATGGCTCCAAAAGCAGGGTATACAGCCACTGACTGTAATACACCCGAGGGCTTTCGTAGCGAATGACGCCGAAGTGGGGCTCGGTTCACAGATATTGGCGATGTCGGCTGTTTGCACGAACGTAAAACTCGGTGATGCGGTCATAGTGAACACCTCAGCCTCGGTCGATCACGACTGTGTGATCGGCAGCGGCGTGCATATCGGGCCGGGCGCACATCTCGCCGGTGAAGTACATGTCGAGGAGCATAGCTTCATTGGTACCGGTGCTATAGTTCTGCCGCGGTTACGAATCGGCCATGGTGCAATCATTGGTGCTGGCGCTGTAGTCACTCGTGACGTTTCACCAGGCCAAACTGTAGCTGGCAACCCAGCAAAACCGCTTGCCAGTTAGCTGGTAACATGCAGATTTAAAATAACCAGAACTGGCAGCAGTAAAGATGGACCCCATAAAACAATTTGAACAAGAGCGTCAGACAAATATTGCTGATTTGAGCCGAGATCAATCTTTGAGAACACTTTCTCTAAAGTGGCTCCAGGATTCACTTCGATATAAATACTCGTACAATTTTTCATACCTTGATCGACCTATTATTCAGTACCCACAGGACATGGTGGCGATACAGGAGCTAATCTGGGTAATCAAGCCTGACATCATCATCGAAACCGGCATCGCGCACGGTGGCTCATTAATCATGAGTGCTTCCATGCTGGCCTTGCTTGACTACTGCGACGCGGTGGAAAGAGGGCAAACACTGGACCCGCACGCTACCCATCGCCGCGTGCTCGGAATCGATATCGATATTCGCGCGCATAACCGCGCTGCGATTGAGGCACACCCGATGTCGCACCGCATCGATATGATCCAGGGCTCCTCGATCGCCCCGGAAGTAGTCGCCAAGGTCCATAAAGCTGTTGCTGGCTATCAGCGGGTATTGGTCATACTTGATTCAAACCACACGCACGATCACGTACTGGCTGAACTTGAGGCCTATGCACCATTGACCACGCCGGGCAGCTACTGTGTGGTATTCGATACCGTCGTTGAGGACTTGCCCGACACCATGTTTCCGGAACGTCCTTGGGGCAAAGGCAACAACCCAAAAACAGCGGTGTGGGAATATCTGCGAAGACTCAAGGAGGAAAAACGCACGGCGGCCGATGGTAACCCCCTGACACTTGAAATCGATTCTGCACTGGAGAGCAAGCTACTGATCACCGTCGCTCCCGACGGCTATTTACGGCGCGTCTAGAACACGCCTGTGCCTGTGTTACGGACAAATATCCTCGCCAACTATGCCGGACAGGTATGGATGGTGCTGATGAGCGTGGCCTTTGTGCCGCTCTACATCCGTGTGCTCGGTATGGAAGCCTTCGGTCTGGTTGGGCTGATGCTGAGTATCCAGGCGCTTTCCATGTTGCTCGATCTCGGCATGGGTGGTGCGTTGAATCGGGAATTGGCGCGCCGTGCTCATAACGCCGACATGGCCGGTACCATTGGCAACCTGGTTCGTACCTTTGAATGGCTGGTCTGGCCAGCCGCCCTGGCAATAGCCGTCGCTATATGGCTTGCCAGCGGTCCATTGGCAAATCATTGGCTGCACCCGGTTCATCTGACTCGCGCGGAAACCGCACATGCCATCGCCATCATGGGATTGGCGGTGGCGCTGCAATGGCCCAGCGGTTTCTATTCCAACGGCCTTTCCGGACTTGAACGGCAACCGGTGCTGAATCTGATCAACGCCAGTTTCGCCACCCTGCGCGGTGCCGGCGTACTGGCGGTGCTTTACTGGGTGTCCCCAACGATCACAGCATTCATGTGGTGGTATGCAGCCATGGGGGCTTGCCAATCGCTGGTGTCGGCCATTGTGCTGTGGCGTTTGATACCCACTGAAACGAATCATCGCCCACGATTTCTCTCGAAAGAACTTCGTGCCACAGGCCGCTTCGCCGGCGGACTCGTTGCAATCACTGTACTATCGGTCGCGGTCACACAGCTCGACCGCATCGTACTCTCGGCCATGCGCCCATTGGTGGAACTCGGTTACTTCAGCCTTGCGCTCAGCGTGGCGGCCGGAATGGGCCGCATGATCCAACCTATGTTCAACGCACTTTACCCGCGTTACAGCAAGCTGGTCTCCCTCGGTGAGGATAAAACGCTGACTCATCTCTACCATCTGAGCAATCAGTATCTTTGCGTGGTGGTAGCAGCGATATCGGTTGTGCTGATGGTTTTCTCCAGGGATGTGATCTATTTGTGGACTGGTGATGCTGCTACGGCACTGAAGATCGCTGTACCCCTTTCGATTTTGGTCGCTGGCACGGCACTCAACGGGCTGATGAATCTTCCCTATGCGCTGCAACTAGCACATGGCTGGACGCGACTCACAATCGGTGCCAACCTGGTCGCGCTGATTCTTGGCATACCCTTTTGCATATGGGCTGTTGGTCACTATGGCATTCTCGGTGCCGCCTGTCTGTGGCTCGCGATCAATCTTGGTTTTGTCGTTATAGCAATACCATTGATGCATCACCGCTTTATGCGCGGCGAAATGGGCAAGTGGTATCTCCAGGATATATTGCCGCCTTTCATTGCCGCAGCCACTATTGGCCTGTTCATGCGGTGGTTGATCCCAACCCTATCGCGAAACCTGCATGGTGTTCTTCAGTTGGCTCTAATCAGCGGCATTACTCTTTGTGCGGCTGCGATCGCATCACCAGCTGTGCGCTCAATTGCAAGAAAGAAGCTGCTTATAGGGTTCCAATAGCAGCGAAGTGACGCTTCTTAAAGGTATCTTGAAAAGTGACCATACTTTCTTCGTAGTGCCATTCGTTTATAAACAAGTATTCGCTCAGCCCAATGATATGCATACGAATAACATGACTGTACTGGGGATAATTTACGACAAACTCTTGTGAGTCCGTTGAGTACAGCCGCCCGCCAGTTATTCTGAAAATACTCGGAAAGAATGGATGCCGCACCGCTGCTAAAATCATAATCCTTCTTGGCTAATGCTGCCGCACCGCGCCTGAACAACATGCGCTGCGCATTAGAACGCAGCCCATGTGCTACCGCGATCCTATCTTGGTCGCTTAACCCCGCTGTCTTGTTCACATTTAATAGCATCTCCTGCCATCCCGGCCAGAAGGAACTTAATGAAGATGTTTCGCTATAAGATGCCGGATGGAGTAAAAACAGTGAGGCGGGATACTTTGATATGACGAATGGATTTTTAGCCGCATTTCTGAGGAGATATTCAATATCGGTAGGTCCCAACAATCGTTCATTCAATGCGCCGACTTGGTCTATGACAGCTCGCTTAAAAAGTATGCTGGTCCAGCATGGCATGCTGCCTTTAATCATTTGCAGCAAACCTTCCGGCAGCGAATACAAGCCAGTTCTTGGCCAATCATCGATGCGAGCGGTATAGACGGTGCCATCGGGTGTCATTGATATTGTTACTCCACACCAGAATGCCGCCTTGGGGAATGCCTCCAAATCTTGGATTGCTGTTGCATAAAACCCCGGTAGCAGCACATCATCATCAGAAAGGAAAGAGAAGAATGGTGTCGCAACGCGTGAAAGACCATATTGAAAGTTTGCAATACCACCAATATTATTTTCGTGACAAAAATATTTTACGCGCGAGTCTTGAGCAGCCAGTTGTGCCACAATACTGGCAGTCGCATCATCCGATGCATTGTCGTATACACAGACTTGTAACGATGGGCCCTGCTGTGAAAGTGCACTCACTATTGCGCGGCGCAGAAGTTGCGGTCGCCTATAAGTTGGAATTATCGTAGTGATTTCTGGTACTGTTGGTTCTGACATACGAATGATTATTTCCGCGTGGCTGTATAGTTAACCAATGCTAGTAAGAAGCTGACTCTACCCAATCGCTTCGACGAGAGTCAATCAGTGCATCCAGCATTTTCCATATTAGTTGGTAAGTTACAAATCATGTTTTTTAATAGTTAATTAAGTCGCCACCCATCACGTATGCCTGTAAACATACTTCGGATCTGCGCGTAACGTTCTCGATCAAATAATATGTGTATTAGGATGGTCAGTAGGAGTTTTGCCAGTGCCCAGGTCTTCCATATCCGCGGCACATAGTTCCGTCGCATCAACCTCATAGCGTTACGGTACAGATAATAGTGTCTCTGTGGAGAACGATACGGCCATACCCGCCATCCAAACCACCAGAAGCGAAAGCTGCGCTCACCCATCCGGTGGCGGAAGACAATATTCGGGACACCATATAACTTGTAACCAGCGGCAACTACCCGGAATGACCATTCCGTATCGACATGGTCAATAAAAAGATCCTCCTCAAAACCATTGAGATCTTCAAAGAGCGCCAATGGCATCAGCGTCCCGCTACCGTTAAGGTTGGCCAATGGCGCAGGCGTTTGACTGTGTGGATCAGGAAAGCATCGCGACCAGCGCCAATGTCTGATTTGGTGAAATCCGTGATCAAGCCCGGTGCAGACATCCACCAGCCGAGGTCCGATGCAGCAGGCTTTGCCATGCACTGCTGCAATCTGGTCATAGCTCTCTACCAGCCGCTCCACATTCCCTGTGCCCGGTTCAGTATCTTGATCAAGTAGCAGCAGAAACCGGCAAGCAGGCCGTGTTTTTTGTGCATAGCGCGCACCCTGATTCAGCGCGGCCGGCAATCCCATGTTCGTTTCGTTCTGAAGCAAAATGGCTGCGTACTTTTCAACCACCAGACCCACTGCGCTTCGCAGCTCTGGCCGGGAATCGTTATCCACCACCACCTTCAGCGCAGCGCGCGGCAGTTGGCTGAGTTGCCGGTCAAGAATTTCGATATCCGGATTAAAAGTGACGGTGATGACCGCGATACTGCGATTATCGTAATTGGCTATAGATTTAACCGCATCCGCAGTACTGGCAGTCACAGATGGCTCCCAAATAGCAAAATGACGCTTGCCCGCTATAGTGTTTCATAATCTGTAATGATAAACACGGCTGCATCAGCAAGATAACCCAATTAAACCGATGGTTATAGGCGATCTATTCGTGTTTTTGAATCACAGACAGCCTCTGGAATATTTGCATGTAGCGCTGGCTTACAGCGTACCAGTCAAATCGCTGTATCAGATGCTGTCGATTACGAATGGCAGCCTGGCTGTATTTATCAGGTGCAGATAGCGATTTTTGAATTGCAACTACCAAAGCGGAACTATTCGCCTGCGGCACGCAAATAACGTCTACACCATCCGCAAACATGTCCCGGCTCGTGGCTAAATCGGACGCAATAACTGGACAGCCGCAACCCATAGCCTCGATACATACTAGCCCCAAACCCTCCTGATCACCCGATGCTGCCCGCACGAACGGGGCTACAAACACTGCTGCACGGCGATACAAGGCGGGTAAAGCAGTTTGTGCCACGGCGCCGATGAAATTCACTTTTTCGTCTATGCCAAGTGCTTGCACTTGCGATCGCAATGCCGCTTCCTCTGGCCCGAAACCCGCCACTGTTAGATAAGCATTCGGTTGATCCGCCAGTATGGATGGCATCGCCTCTATCAAATAACGCAAGCCCTTTTTTTCAACCAGTCTGCCCACGAACAGTATTTCGTCCTGTGAGCGGACTAGCGATGGGTCTGGTGTAAAACGTTCGGACAGATCCACACCCATTGGCTGAATCTCAGCTTTGACGACATCAGCACCGATAGCTGCCAACTCTGTTCGCATGGCGCTGCTGACCACCGTTACTGCGGTCGCTCGGCGAACGACAAAACGCTTTAATGCGTTCAACCCTCTTCCACGCAAGGCAAACAGGTCAGCACCATGGGAGGTAACCAGAAACGGCGGCGTACGAGGTTCAATTCGGCCGAGCATGGCGATCAGTAGGCCTTGTGGTAATAACCAGTGCGCGTGAATGACATCTGGGCGCAAGCATCGGATCAAGCGCCACGTCGCCCATGCTTGCTTTAACAGAAAGCCTGGTACCAGCAGCCACTTCCAAGGCTGGCGTCTGAGGTTGGTGACAATGCCGCCATCATTAACCAGAGTTTCCAAACCCGCCGGTGCATAACGGTAACGTCGCACGTGTACTCCATCCATGATTTCCACGGTCGTTGCACCAGGCGCATGGGGGCTAAGTACGGTAACATCAAAATTATCCGTCAGGCGCTTGCACAGCTCATGTACGAAACCAGGTTCCTGATCATCCGGCCAGCGCGGATAAGTGGAAGTCAGAACCAGTAGGCGAGGGCGAACAGTCAACCCTGTTCTCCGCGATGAGTACATGATATCGATATGTTCATTATCCGATTGTTTGTTTTCCGAGTTCTCAAAGAACCCTAAAATCCAGGATCGCACCCGCGCAGATGAGCCTGCCAAAAAGCTGCACCAAGTGCACATTTATCCAGTGTGTTCCAAATGAAGCGGGTTTTCATTAATCCAATCTGCAAATGACATCAATATAATCTCTCCGCCAAATATGCCCAACTTCCGGATATCCAGAATCCGCGTAATTCGATACGGAATAAGCAGCTCGTTTGACAATTCGCACTCCCTGTCCGAACGTCAACCGTAGCGTGTCACGAATCAATATTTCAAAGCTGGACAAGTCCACTCCTTAAAATTCACGATACTGGACTAGCTGGCTAGTATGAGGTTCCCAGGT
>Ga0307374_10010449_pt1 | contig 13443 bp, 15 predicted proteins | sample OX3MG_FD_202532 | JGI IMG/M metagenome (GOLD analysis project Ga0307374, IMG submission 202532) | Soil microbial communities from Risofladan, Vaasa, Finland - OX-3 | ecosystem: Environmental > Terrestrial > Soil > Coastal area > Acid sulfate soil | place: Finland: Risofladan, Vaasa | collected...
TCTGGCGGAAATGGCGAGCGTATATTTTCGGCGTATCCCCTAGACCAAGCCAATAGAGCGGTACAGATTCCCGCACTACTCACGCAGCGCGACAGTCCTTTTGGCAAAACCGCAGAAATTCGGGCTCTGATTTTATTGGTTGCGCGCCAAATCGCTCATTTGGCCGGCCATTTGCGACTCCATCGAGCACCTGGCTGTTTTCCAGGTGGTCTCTTGGCGGCGGTCTGACGCGGTTCGCGTAGCGCGAAGTCATTGATTTAGAAAGTTGTGTTGGTGCGCGCCCGGACGGATTCGAACCGCCGACCACCTGGTTCGGAGTTGGTCCCTTCGTCGGCGGCCCTTTGATTTCATTAATGAATTTCCCGTGACGCCCGTTGCATTTGTCACGACGAAGCACAACAGAGCATAACCAAACACGCAAAAGTCCCGCACGACTCAAACGGCGCAGGCCTGCGAGGTGACCCGAACTGGGCGTCGGGTCGCGGTATCTCTGGTCCGCCGCTCATCAATGTCAACCACCGGTATGCCGCTTGGCGTCATCGCGGCAACGAGCCATCGTCGTCCGAGCCAATTAGATACTTGGCGGACTCCAACTAGAATACGTCCTCGCGTCTGCAAGCCCGTGACTGATTTTTTTGGACCACAGGGGTCACGGCGAAGGAGAAAGTCGACCGTCTTGCCCTGCTTGTCGGCCGCTCAGTAGAGGTAATGCCATTTGCCTCGAACGAAAATGTGCGTCTCATCTACGCGCCACGAGGTCCCGACGGGTCAAGAGAATCGGTTCCAGCGCTTCTCCTATTCCGGCACGTACCGAGTAACCCATCGCAGGATAGTACTGTGGTCCACCGTGACTCCGCGCACCGCCATCACCCCTACAAAATCGCGATAGCTCAGCCGGTAGGTGATGTACCAGCGAACGCGGAGCTCGATGATTTTCGCGTCGAACACCCGTCGGCGGTAGATCGGATCGCGGGCGATCGGTTTGGTCATTCGGATCCCCTATTCTGGAGCCCGCATCATATGGGAAGCCCGCCGATGCACCAGAACTCTTTCCGGCGCTAAACAGCCGCACGCATGGCGAGCACGGCATCCGTTCCGCCGAATGCGAACGAATTCGACAACATTGTGCGTATCGGCAGGCCTTCGCGCGCTACATTGGCCACGTAATCGAGGTCGCATTCTGGATCGGAAAGATGCAAGTGCATCGTCGGCAGCGCGACGCGATTCTGCATCGCCCACAGCGACAGCACGCACTCGAGCGCGCCGCTCGCGCCGAGCAGATGACCGTGCAGGGCCTTCGTTGCACTGATCGGAATACGCTTGGCGTGGACGCCGAATACGGATTTGATCGCGGCGGTTTCCACGCCGTCATTTGCTTGTGTACCGGTGCCGTGCGCGTTAATTGCATCGACCTCCGATATGTCCAATCGCGCGGCACGCAACGCTGCACGGATCGCCGCGGCTTGACCGGCGACGCTCGGCCGGGCGATGTGGCCGACATCCATGGCCACGCCGTAGCCTATGATCTCGCCGTGGATCACCGCGCCTCTATCGACCGCCCGATCCCAGGACTCGAGGACAAGCATGGCGGCGCCTTCGCCGAGAACCATTCCGCTGCGGTTCCGCGCAAATGGTTTGCAGGAAGCCGACACGTCGTTCGGATCTTCACTCGCCAACGTATGCAATGATGCCCACGCGAGCAGCGATCCAAGCGACAGGGGCGCTTCAGCTCCGCCGGCGATCGCCAATTCCAGTTCGCCGTGCGCGACACGCAGCCACGCTTCACCGATGGCAACCGCCGACGAGGAGCAGGCGGTCGAATAAGTCAGATTCGGCCCCCGCAATTGGTTCTCCATACCGATCCATGCGGCAGCGGCGTTATGCATGGCCATCAGAACGGTGAGCGGCTTGATGCGATCGGAGTTCTCTCCATACAGGATCCGGTAGCCATCATCCAAGGTATGCGACGCCCCCATACCGGTCCCCACGAAAACGCCGGCGCGGTCGCGATCGAGCACCGTAAGATCAATGCTCGAATCCGCTAGAGCGCGATTGGCGGCGACGATCGCGAACTGACTCATGCGATCCAGAATCCGCAACTTCGCCGGCTCGAAATGATCGCTTCCTTCGAATTGCACGGTTGCGGCGAGTGCGTTGACGAGCCGGCACGCGAATGGAGCGTCGAGTCGCCGGATCGCGGAGCACCCAGTTCGTGCCGCCTCGAATACCGCAGGTCCGCTGTGGCCGAGCGGCGAGAGGACGCCGACGCCGGTGACGGCGACGCGCTTCACGAACCCCGCGCCGCAGGTCCGGTTGCGCCCGCGGCGACCGCCGATGAGCTTGGGTGCGTCGAGATGACATCGTCGATGTAGCGGACGACGTCTCCCACGGTGCGTAGCCCATCCGGCGCCGCCGTGAACTTGACTCCGAACTCATCCTCGGCATCGAACAGCATTAAGCCGATGCCAAGCGAATCGATGTCCAATTGTTCGAGCGGCAGAGCGGGCGTCATTGTTTCGGCATCGACGTGATAAGTCCTCAATAGGACCACTTTGAGGCGATCGAATGTAGTCTTCATGTTGCAGAGATCTCCTGCCGACTTTGATGCGCAACCAACCATGCGATGGTGGCCGGATCGGGTACGCACCGCACCTTGCCTCCCCACCTGGCGGCTCGGCCGAGTAGCGCCGCGCGCCGCCCGAGCAGCGGCACGAGCCGCGCGGAGAACCGTGGATGCATCGCGAGGTGCGCAAGAACGGCCGCCACGTGCAAACGCCGCGTAAAATGACGGCGCCAGTCCGAGGCATAGCGATCGCGAACCACGCGCAATTGTCGGCGATCTGGAAGTCCATCATGCCGCGCGCTCGCGCGCAGTAAGTGCGCGCAAAGAAGCCAAGCCGACTGTATCGCCATGCTCAAGCCTTCGCCGATGATAGGGTGCGCCTCGCCGGCCGCGTTGCCGATCCGCAGCAGATCGTCACTGCGACGCAAATGGATACCGAGCTGCAGGGGTCCTGAGGCGAGCCAGTTGCCTACTCGGCGCGCCCCGCGGAGTGCTGCGTCGACACCGGCACACTCGCGTCGCAGCATGGCCTCGACGACTTCGCCCGCCGACTTTTCGGGAGCCGTGCGCCGCAGCCTGGTGACACGATCTGCACGAACGCAGCATGCCAGCGTCGCGACGCCGCGGCCTGCGAGCACCATGCCGCCGTAGCCGCCATCGAACGACAGCACCGGCAACAGGTCTTCTGGCAGTGTCGCATGTCGGAAATTCGCCTTGAAGGCAAACAAGTCGCCCGATCGGCGACTGCGCGGCTTCAAGGCGCGGCTCGCGGACAAACGACCCCAGGAGCCGCATGCAGCGATTACTATTGGCGCATGCAAGAGCGCCTCGTCGTGAGAGCCGCTCGCCCGCAGCATGCAGCGATAGGCGCCGGCAACGCCATCGACCGAATGTACGGACCACGGTTGCAATACCACGACGCCGACTGCGCGGGCCTGCGCCACGAGTAGGGCGTCGAGCGTTTCACGGCCGAGCGCTTTTCCCCATGTGTGATGCGAATGGTCGAATTGCGGCAGATCCGCGATCGTCGTGGATCGTCCTTGCATCAGGGCGACTCGGCGCAAATCCGATCCGGATCCGGCAGCGACCGCATCGCCGATACCGAGTGCGTCGAGCAACTCCAGGTTGGTCGCGGCGATGCATTCGCCACACACCTTGCGGCGCGGAAATGCCAGTTTCTCGATGAGCGCGATTGACCAGCCGGCTCGCGCCAACAAGATTGCAGCGCTCGCCCCTGCCGGGCCCGCGCCGGCGATAATCGCGTCAAAATGACTTTGCATCAGTGCGGCGCCGACTGCGCATGCTGAATTCGTTCGACGTACAAGCAGTGGCTGAACAGACCCGCCGAGTATTCCTTCAGGCGGAAGCGTTGCGTGTCCGATGGCCAAAGCGCCGAAAGCTCCTTATCTCGGAAGCCGGCATGGACACTCGATACCGCATCCGTTCGCGTCACCGCGGTGGCGCCGACTGCGCCGATCAAATGACTGCCGCCTCTGGCAAGCCAGCCTCGCCGCGGTTCGCAGGCGAAGAAGCGGTTGGTATGCGCCGCAATCGCACGCAACAGCATCCCGAGCCGCGCATCGTCAAAGTGATGCAGGAAGAGGTTTGCGACGATGAGATCCCAGTGCGGCGATGCCCTTGAATCGATTGCCGCATCGCACCTTGCCCAGTCCAACGCGTCTAAAACGGCGGCCTCCGCTTGCCATCCAAGCTCCGCATATTCGGCGATCGTCGCGACATCGACGAGATCCAAGCGATCGAGGAGCGTCAATTGGACGGTCGGCCATTCCCGTTGCAGAGCCCGCGCGATGCTCAGCATCAGGCTTCCGTCCCCGGCTCCGAGTTCGAGGACCCGCAAGCCGCCTGTAGCGCGGCGCGGTACGCCGCACGCGCGCAGGGCGCGCACTGCGATTCCCCGCGTCCCCATGAGGCGATGCACGCGCCGTAAATCGTGCCGAGAACGTATTGCCGCCGGATCGCTTGCGAACAGGCGGTCGAGCAATTCTGCAGTGACGATTCTTGGCATCGTCATGCGAGAACATGCCCCTCGCCATCGACGCCTTGCCGCGATGCTGCCGACATCATTGCACCTCCAGTAGTGCGCCGTGACAACTGAAGCCGGCGCCGAATGAGGACAGCCACCACCAGCCACCCGGTGCACCATCGGCGAGCGCCGCCTGCAACACGAAGTAAACGAATGCGCTCGACAAATTGCCGTATTCACGCAACGTCGCAGCACTGTAACGAAGAGCGTTGGGGTCGAGATCGAAGCGCCGCTCGACAGCGAGCAGGACATCCCGACCGCCAGCGTGCATGATCCACGTACTTACGTTGGCGCGCGTAAGCCCCGAACGGTCCAGCACGGTGTCCAGGATCCGGCGTGCGTGATCGGCTGCCAGGGCCGGCACCGCACGTGTGAGGACATTGCGCAGCATGCCATTGCGCAACTCGAACTTCAGGGCGTCGCGCCGTGCCGGCTCGATCACCGATGCGTGATCCGTCCACGCGATGCGACGGCCGGTCGACGCGGGGTCACGCGAAAGTACGGCGGCACCCGCGCCGTCGCCAAACAGGCAGGCGCTGATCAACACGCCCGGGTCATCGTCCAAGTACATGGCGGCGCTACTGATCTCCACACAAATCGACAGCACATGATCGACCGAGCCGGAGTTGAGCAAGGCGCGACCCATCTGTAGGTTGGGTAGCGCCGCTGCGCAACCCTGGCCGACGAGATCGAATGCTTGTATATCGGCGCGCAGTCCGAGCAGTTGCACCACATACCCTGAGAGTCCCGGACACAGGTAACCCGTGCAGGTACTGATGACGATCGCGTCGATCGCCTGGCTGGAAATGCCAGCATTATGGATTGCCCGTCCACCGGCCTCCGCCGCGAGGTGCGGCGCGTGCTTGAGGAAGCGGGCGGCGAGGGTATCCGGATCAATATGAAAGACTTCCGCAAGCGAATCGAGCGCCAGTGCGCGCGCTTCTATGCCGTTGTCCCGGTGTAGTACCGTCTCGACGATATAGTGTGATCGGGCATCGAGGCGTGCGTACCAATCGGACCGTCGAAACGCTGCCAAACACTCGATCTTGGTGTAGCGCGTTACGGGTGCGGCGGTACCGATGCCGTTAATGAACGCCGCAATGGATCGCTTGGCCGTGGAACTGCGGGCGAGTGCGCCCGCCCATGGCGTCGCCGGCGGCGCCTCCTGCGCGCGGCGCCCGCAGTCGGCGTACACGTCATCCTCCTGCACGCGGCGTCGTGTCGAGTGTCATTCAATCAGCCTGCGTCGCGCGGTTGGCGAGCGTCTGGACGCTTGGGAACGCATGCGTCGGCCGCCAATAGGCGGCCCGGCGCCGTTTATTGTGCAAGCAGCTTCACGGTATTGTCGTTGTCATCGTTGAAATAGATGACATCGGTCAGCGTATTTGTCGAACCATAAGATCCCATGGTCGTGATGGTCGTCGGCACCGTGGAAATGCCGAAGATGGCGCCGCCCGCGCCGGTATCGACATTTGCGCTCGCGACCACGCCGGCGGTCGGTGAAATTTCGATCAACAGATTGGTGCCGTTGGGATCGAGCGTGTTGCCTACCACGAGATCGCCGTTGACGAGCAATGCGCCGCTGATCGGACCATTGAGCGGCGCGCCCGTGGCGATGACCTTGGCCGAAGCCGCCGAGGCTCCCGAGAAGTTCGTACCGGAGACGATCACGCCATCGGTGCCGATCGCCGAGACGTTGGCGAGAGCGACGACCCTGTTAGCGTTGGTGTCGACGACGTAAAGGGTGTCGCTCGTGGCATCGTAGGTGAGGCCGGCCGGTGCCGAGATCGAACCGGGGACGCCATGATTAGTGCTGAAGCCGGCGGCGATCTCGGTAAAGGAGGTCTGTGCGTCGTTGGTCAACGCAATGCGGTCGATTGCGCCGGTATTCGCGTCGGACACATATAGAAAATCGTTGCTCGCGTGGGTCGCGGCGATCACGCTCCAGGGTTCCGCGAACGCATCGGCCGAAAAGGGCGCGGACGGCGTGCCGTTCGGGGCGATCAAGTCGACAGTATTCGCCTGGCTGTCCGCCGCGATGATACTGCCGTCGGCGAGGCTCGTGAGCGAAGAACAGCCGAGCAGCTGGGCGGATTGGGCGATCCGGTACGGCATCGCCCCCGCAGTGGGATGCAGACCGACCACCGTGGTCCCCATGCCTTGGGTATTGGTCGCGCCGTCATTGAAGTTGCAGATGATCAAGTCGCCCATCGTAATGAGCCCCGAAGTGGCAGTGGCCACCGTCAGGCCGTAGGGATTGCCGCCGTGCTCCGTGGGGTCGAGGGTCGAGCCGATCGTCGACATCGTCTTGAGCGTAGGCAGTATCGCGCCCGAGATCGTCACGTTCGTCGGCGGATTCATGCCGTGGGAGCCATAACCGCCGCAGGCCGTCAGCAGGGCGATCAGCGCGGTAACCGCCGCGCTGCACACGGGTCGGTAGGTGCCAAGTGGGTTGTTCATGAGCCGAACCCTCCGTTTGAACCGTATACCGCCATCCTCTTCCCAAAAAGCCGGAAGGGCGTAGCGCGCGCAATTTGTGCGCCACCAGTAAGTGTCTCGGCAGCCGGATTATGTTTCGTGGGCGGCGGAATACTTTAGGCATTGGAGCAACCGAAGGTCGTCCGAAAGCCTCCTCTGCGCCAATGCTGCCCGAGGGCACTGCATCGCGGTGCGGGGTTGCAGCCAGCGGGGCGAGTCCTCGGTCTTGAGGACGACGTCAGGGCCCGCGCGTGACATGCCCAGTCCCCACACTGGAGCGGGCGGGAGGCGTCGAGGGCGTGTGTTCCAAAGCAGCGACTGCGGCCCGACCGGCCTTGTCGGATTCGGCGCCGGGGCTTCGGTGCTCGTTCAACATCACTTCGAGTCCCGGCACGCGAACGCGCGCGCATCACCTCATCGATGCCGGTTTTCGCAACCGCGGGGCGGGCTATCGGCGCGCCCGCGACCCATGCAGCTGATGGATCGGCGTCCGCGAGCGATTCGGGAAAGTGTGCCGTGAGGCGCGTGGATCATCGTGAACGCGTCGAATCGGCCAGCTCATCGATCCGCGTCGGCGCTGCCGATGGCACACGCATCGCAGGGCGATTCGCTGAATAACGAGCGTGTCGTTGCGCACGAGATAAGTGCCCGGGCGTTCAGGAAAGGTTTAATCTGTCCGCGATGAATCGAACGCGGCTTGCGAATGCGGTGCCCGCGACGGTTGCCGGCGGTCGCGACGCCGCGCGTCTGATCATCATGGGTGCGATGTTCGCGAGTTGCTTCGCGGCCGGAATGCCTCGCGGCATCGCCGCCGTTACATGGGGTGGTTCGCTCGCACTCACCAACGACTATCTGGTCCGCGGCATTTCCCGCAGCGCCGATCGCGCCGCGCTGCAAGCCGACCTTCACATCGTGAACCGTTTCGGATTGATTGCGGGGCTGTCCGCCTCCAGCGCACAAATCGATCCGGAGGACCGACGCGACGTCGAGATCGAGGCGTTTTTCGGCCTGGTACGTGACATCGGCAGCGATTGGCGCGGCAAGGTTCTCCTCAGTCACTACGCCTATCCGTGGAATCGATACCCTTCCCAGTACGATTACGATGAACTCGACCTGGACGCCGTGTATCGGGATTGGCTGCAATTCAGTGTGATCTATTCGCCGAATTCGCCGCGCTTCGTGCCCTACCGCGGCTTCATCAATGTTGCCGCCAAGGCGGCCGAACTGAATCTGCAGCTGCCGGTGCGCCATAAAATCTTCGCCACCGGAGGCGCGGGCTATGCCCGCTTGGGCGGTCCGGATGCCGCCGGCTATGCCTATTGGAGCATCGGCGCCAGGTGCGATCTCGCGCCGGTGACCTTGGCGCTGTCTTATGTGGACACCGGTTCGGGTGCCAAGTCTTTGTTTTATGATGCCGCGGCCGGGGGGCGATGGATTGGCACGGTCCTCTGGCAATTCTAAAAGTTGCACTTGTTGCAACTCTTTCGAGCCCGGCCGGTACTCACGTGCGATGGCGCACCATCGAAGAAGAGATTGCTGATCCTATGGCCCTATCGGTAAAGCGGTTGCCCAACGAACGCGACAACGAGTTGCTGTCCTGCGTTGCAGCGGGGGATAGGCGGGCTCTGGAGGAACTGTATCTCAGCTATCACCGCAGGCTCGCGCGCTATTTGTCTCGGTTTACGCGCTATGAAAACGTCGAGGAGATCATCAACGACACGTTCATGGTCGTATGGCAAAACGCCAAGGGCTTTCGTTCGGCATCGCAAGTCTCCACATGGATCATCGGCATTGCATATCGCACGGCATTAAAATCCCTGAGGGAGCAAAAGCGCTTTTCGGCGGCGGCGGGCGACGGCGATTTTTCGCTGCATAAGATCGATCCGACTCGAGATGCCGAGACACAAGACTGGCTGGCGCACGGCTTGAGCGGACTGCCCCCGGAGCAGCGACTCACGCTCGAACTTGCGTACCACATGGGATACTCTCTGGAGGAGATTGCCGCAATCACCGATTCGCCGGTCGGCACCGTCAAGGCGCGGATGTTTCGCGCGCGTGAAAAGTTGCGGCGCTCCTTGTCGACGCTGGGCGGCGGTGCGGCGTGGACCCCCCCTCGGTGAGGTCGGAGTGAGCGACAATCTGCGTCCCGACGAGGCGCCCGAGCATCAGGAGATCTCGGCGCTCATTCCGTGGTACGTCAATGCAAGCATCGGCGAGCGCGAGCGGCAACGAGTCGAGCTGCACTTGGGCCTGTGCGCTGCATGCCGCGACGAATTGCAGTGGCAGCGCCGGCTGTATCAAGGCATGACCGTTGACGATGGCGTCGAACACATGCCTGCGCCGTCGCTCAGACGTTTACGCGGGCGGCTGGACGCGCTTGAACGCGCGGCCCCGCGGATCGCGGCGTCGCGGGGCCGCGCGCATGCGCCGCGGCCGAGGCGGCGACCGCTGCCTTGGCGCGGGTTGACCGCGGCCTCTATCGCCGTGCTGGCGTTCGCGCTCGGTCTGTTGTCGGCGGTTCAATGGATACATCGCGGCGCGTACCCGCCGGCGAGCTATTACACGGTCACGACGCCGACGGCGCGTGCGCCGCACGAAGTGATTCGCGCGGTGTTTGCCCCCGCGACCACGGTGCGCGAGCTCAAAGCCATACTCGACGATGCACAGCTGAGAATCGTCGCGGGACCAACCGAGGCCGGCGTGTATTCCCTCGCGGCGAATACCGCGCGCGACGTCGGCGTGTCCCTCAAAAAATTGCGCGAGCACGGGGCGGTGCGGTTCGCCGAACGCATCCAACCCGCAGCCGACGCGGACGCCGCGCGGTGACGCGCTGGGCTGCGCTGGTCCTCACAGTGGCCACGGCGAGCGCGTGCGGACACATGCCGGTGCGGATCGAATCGCACATGCTTGCCGGCCAGACTAGCGACCTCACCCGGCATGTGGCTAGCTCGCCGGAGCGGTTCATCATCGCGGCGGTGGACAATGGCGGCGCCGGATTCCCGGGACATGCCGGTAGTACGCCGCGCGGCTATGACGCCGTCGCCGCTTACGGGCCGACGCCGCGGGCGCGGGAGGTCATGCGTTCCCTCGAACATGATTATGGATTGCGGGAGGTGAATGCCTGGCCGATCCAACCGCTGCACATGTATTGCGCCGTATTGGAAGTGCCGGGTGACGCAGACCGTGCGGCGCTGCTCGGTGCGTTGTCGCATGATCGGCGGATCAGATTGACGCAACCCCTGCAGACCTTCGCCACACGCACCGAGAGCTACAACGATCCGTACGTCGGACTGCAGCGAGGCTTTCGTCAGATGGACGTCGGTGGCGCGCAACAATGGTCGCGCGGCGAGGGTGTGCGCGTAGCCGTCATCGATACCGGCGCCGACACCGAACACCCCGATCTGCGCGGCGCCGTCGTCGTTGCGGAGAATCTCGTCGATTCGGATGAGCGGCAATTTCGACGCGACCGCCACGGGACTGAAATTGTCGGCGTGATTGCCGCCGTCGCCAACAATCATATTGGAATCGTTGGAATCGCCCCTGCATCGCGCATCATGGTGTTCAAGGCTTGCTGGCAATTGCGGCCCGATGCGGACGCAGCGCGCTGCAACTCCTATACGCTGGCTAGAGCGCTGGCGGCGGCATTCGACGCGCACGCCCAGGTGGTTAATTTGAGTATCGCCGGTCCCGCGGATCCGCTGCTGCGCGATCTCATCACGGCGGGATTGCGCCGCGGTATCGTCATCGTCGGTGCCGCGGCTGCGGCGGATCAGGCGGAGAATTCGAGCTTCCTTGATGAAGCCGGCGTCATCGAGGTCGCCGACGCGCAGACCCGTGAGTTGAGTTCCGCCGTCCTGAATGCGCCTGGACGCGAAATCCTGACGCTGTTGCCGGGTGGGCGCTACGACTTCGCGTCGGGAGTTTCCCTCGCGACAGCGCAAGTGACGGGAGTCGTTGCGCTCGTGCTCGCCAAGCGCCCGGGACTATCTCCCGCGGCCGTTTACCGGCTGTTGCGCGACACCAGTGTGCATCCTAGCCATTTCGCCCACGGCCGAGATCGCGTGGATGCGTGCGCGGCGGTCGTGGCAACGGTCGATCGCGGCGCCTGCCGTTCGGAAGCCGCCCTCGAGGCCCGACCGGACCGCCATCGAGTCAAGCCCGTCGCGTGGCACTGAACCGGGATCCGAGTCGCGCGGCGGGGGCCGCCGGGACGGCAATCGAGCTGACTCCCTGGGCCAATGCCCAACCGATGATTGGTCTCTTTCTCAATCTACCGCTCTTTAGAGTCTCCCATAGGGGATCCGTAAACCCCACGCCTTCAAGCGGCGGGGGACTCCATCCAGAGTATCGCCGTGGCCAGCAGGCCGCTGCGGTCGCAGCGGGTGCTTGTTCTTTTTGCCTTTGAGGTTCGCATCGATCGTCGAAGCCATTGCTGGCGAGAACATGGCAAGCCAGACGTAAGCGACAGTCGACCGAATGGTCGATAGGACGACTTCAGTCGTCTCATGGAAACCGCCTGCTTTAGCGGGCGGTACGTTCATCGGGCGGTACGTTCATGCAGACGTCGACCACGTTTATCTGTGCTTACGCAAGCCTATCCGGAGACGTCCATGAACTCGACCGCTGATTACCTTCCACAACTGCGTTTTGAAATTACTGAAGCCGCACGCATTCTGCGGATCAGTCGTGCCAACTTGCATGACCGCATCCGCGACGGACTGATCCCGACTCAAAAAGATGGGCGCCGAACGTTCATCACTGCCGAAGAATTGCATCGCTACGTTTATCCCGGCCGGTAACCGCAATGCATCGCGAGCTCGCGATGAGGCAAATCTTGTCTGCAGAGGCGACGCATAGGCGACTGACGACACGCTCGACGCTTGATTAATGCCCAACATCGACCTGAATCCAAGTCGGCTGTAACGGCTCCTGAGTGCGGTAAACGAGAAAAATCGCTTGGATCTACGACGGAATACTCCGTACTACGAATCAAAAAGTACAAGCACGGCTGGATTCAGGTTTCCCGTGCCTTGATCAATGATCGTCGGCTTCAATTCGATACCCGCGGCTTCGCACAATGGCTGATCGCAAAGCCCCCGGGCTGGGAGATTCGAGTCGGGGTGCTGCCGCATCTACTCAAGGATCACGCGGGACCGGCCGCGCGCATTGGGCGGGACAAACTCAGGCGTTACCTCCGTGAGCTGGAGATTGCGGGTTACCTGACTCGAACACGCTCCCGTAAGCCCGACGGGCGCTGGGTCTGGCACATTGAATTCAGCGACAACCCCGATACTCCCACCATGGACGGGTTAGCCGTCGATGGCTCACCCGTCGACGGTTCGGCCGTCGACGGCCACGGCGTCGATATACTACATACTCAAGATTACTCAAGAGTGGATAACTCAATACCTACTACTACCGCCACGATAGGTTCGGGAGACGAATCCGCAGTCGTAGCGGCCATTGCCGAGATCAAATATCCAGAGATTATGGCGGGTGCGCTGTTGGTCTGCGCGCAAAGGCTGATCGAGGACTGTCCGGCCGAGCAACGGCAAGCGGTGCTCGATGAGATTGGCGCCATGGATGCGAAGGGGACCGTCAAAAGCCCGCTGGGTCTGCTGCACTCCTTGGTGCGAAAGGCCAAGAGTGGCGAGTTCATACCCAATCACGGACTGGCGTTTCATCAGCGGCAATGGGCCGAGACCCAAGTGCGCGAGCGGCAACCCGTCAGGCAACGCACTCACCCTTCCTCGGCGCCGGTCGCACTTTCCGAAGTCGGGCAAAGCACGCTCCAGAGATTGCGAGAGAAATGGAAACCTTGCCGCAAGTGAGGGCGGGGTGATCGCGGCAGTATAGATTCCCTATCTGCACCGCGGCTTCCAGTCGCGGCGCTGCGAGCTGCGGGAGTTCCGATCGAAGGCGCGATGGGCTTGCCGGCGCAGTCCGTCCGATCCCTGGGGCTCTGCTCGCCGAAGGGTGACACGCGGTGTGGCGGCCGCGGTGTTGTCGCTGAATTAGGTCTGCACATTTTCCCGCCTCCTTCCTGCTGTCGTCGGATCCTTGCGGCAAGGTGCGACAAGCGTAGCGCGGAGCACGGAAGGAGCAGGCTGCCATGTTCCGGATGTCTGGGGTGTCGGGGCGCAGCCCTGACCAACTGGGTTCGTGTCGATTCCGGACTCGTTCCGGAATCGTTAAACAAACCCCTACCTCGTACAGACTCCCTGCCAGCCTGTACAGACTCCCTGCCAGCCTGTACAGACTCCCTGCCAGCCTCTGCGTCGGAGTCCTCTCGGACGCATCGCCGTTGCTGGCCGGGGGATTGAGGGCATGCGCCGAAGCAGCCCAAGTCGGCGATCGT
>Ga0307374_10010450_pt1 | contig 13443 bp, 10 predicted proteins | sample OX3MG_FD_202532 | JGI IMG/M metagenome (GOLD analysis project Ga0307374, IMG submission 202532) | Soil microbial communities from Risofladan, Vaasa, Finland - OX-3 | ecosystem: Environmental > Terrestrial > Soil > Coastal area > Acid sulfate soil | place: Finland: Risofladan, Vaasa | collected...
CGACGTGGTATCTGCGGATCAGCGAGTACGTGCCGGAGAACGACCGTCGCCTCGACGAGCTCGCGGCGACCGATCAGAGACCGGCCAGCAAATGGGATGAGGTCGCCCTGGCCAGCCAGCGCTTCGTGCTTGGCCGCGTCGACGGCGTCGAGGTCGATCTGCGCGGCGCCGGCGGCGAGCAGCTCACGGTGTTCACACCGCACGCAGGCGCGCTCGCCCAGGCGCGCTTCGTGCTGATCTCGCCCAAGCACCCCGAGATCGACGCCTGGACATCTGACCCGGCGGTGCGTGAGCAGTTCGAGGAGCTGCGCTCCAGTGGCCTGCAGCGCAGCTCGCGCGACGCCGGCGCGATCGGGCTCATAGACACTCACCGATCGTTGTCTTCGCCGGCTGGCGACGGGTCCTTACCAGTGCTGATCTCACCGGGCGTCGACGGCCGCTTCGGCGCGACCGCCGTGTTCGGAATTCCCGAGCAGGACCACACCGACGAGGTTCTTGCCGAGCGCATCGGCGACAGGCTCGGCGCTTCGCTCGGGAACGGCGCAGGTGCCGCCGGCGAGACCTCCTCGCCGCGCGAGGCCGTGCGGTACAAGGCTGAGGACTTCTCGATCTCCAGACAGCGCTCGTGGGGCACGCCGATCCCGATCGTCTACTGCGAGACTCACGGTGCCGTGCCGCTGTCAAAGGAGCAGCTCCCCGTGCTGCTGCCGCTCGACATCACGCCGACCGGAACCGGAAATCCGCTTGCCGAGATCGACGATTTCGTGAAGACGACATGCCCTGTCTGCGGCGGTCCGGCCGAGCGGGAGACGGACACACTCGACTGCCACTTCGACGCGCTATGGCTGTGGGTTCCCGTCTGCGTGCCGCCCGAGTCGCGCGGCGAGACGCTCGAGGACATCATCGCGCTTGCGGATCTGCGCCACTGGCTGCCCTCCGAGCGCGTCGTGGCGGGCTCGGACAGTGGCAACTTCGTATTCGACCAGCGGATCGTCACCAAGGCGTTGCGCGACATCGGCCCGCTCGCGTTCCTCAGCGACGGAGAGCCTTTCGCAGGCTGCCTCTTTCACGAGATGGTCATAAGCGAGGGGCGCAAGATGTCAAAGCATCTCGGCAATGTCGTCGATCCAGACGCGCTCGTCGAGCGCTACGGCGCGGACACCGTGAGGCTCGCGGTCCTGTATGCCGCACGTCCGCAGAAGACGCTCAACTGGAGCGACTCGGCGGTGCTGCGCGCACACCGGTTTCTCACACAGGTGTGGGAGTACTCGCAGGCCCGGCTCGCCGGTGCCGAGGCGCTGGCGCGAGGAGCTGACGGTGAGCCGGTCAAGGACACAACCGAGCATCTCAGGCTGAAACTCTCGACGTGGTGCGAGACCGCCGCCGGGAAGGTCACCGGGGAGATGGAGCAGCTCGAGATGCACAGCGCAGTGCGCAACGTTATGCGCCTGTTCGACCGCATCAAGGACTTTGAGAAACGCGTCATAGCGCGCCAAGGAGAGCTGAGCCAGGCCGACAGAGACGCGCTGACCAGCGCGCTCGCCCTGCTCGTGCAGCTGCTCAGCCCCTTCGCCCCGCATCTCTCCGAGGAGCTTTGGATTGCCTTCGGTCACGAGAGCGACACACAAATGCCGTGGCCGGGCGTATCGTCTCTCCTAACAGCATGAGCCCCAGCCCCCCATCGAGTCCTCTTGGAGGTTCTCGCAAGCGGACACGCTCGTGCGCCACGGGTCTCGTCTGCCACCGCTGCGAGAACAGCTACCCGCTCGAGTCGACCGTGTTCGCCTGTCCGGACTGCGGCAAGGGCCTCGACGTCGTCTACGACTACGAGCTGGCCGCCCGCCACTTCAAGGAGACCGGAAGCTCCGAGCGTCCTCAGAACATCTGGCACTTCGAGGAGCTCCTGCCGATCGTCGACGCCTCCGCGCAAGCGCGCGTCGGGCGCTATGCGGGCTACACCCCCCTGATCCACGCCGACCGGCTGGGGGCCGAGCTGGGCCTCTCAAACCTCTACCTCAAGGACGACTCCACCTCGCGGCCGAGCCTCTCCTACAAGGACCGCGTCGTATCGATGTCCGTCGCCCGGCTGCTGGAGCGCGGCAAGACCGAGATCGGCTGCGTCTCAACAGGCAACGTCGGCACGGCCGTGGCCTCGCTCGCCGCCAAGGCGGGCGTGGACGCCTACGTCTTCTACCCGAACCGCCTCGAGGACACCAAGGCCCGCGCCTGTATGGCGCTCGGCGCGAAGGTCTGCCAGGTCGAGGGCAACTACGACGAAGCCAACCGCCGCTGCCGCGAAGTCGCCGAGAGCACCGGCATGGACTTTGCCAACATCACCTTGCGCCCGTTCTACGCCGAGGGCGCAAAGACAGCGGCATTCGAGATCGTCGAGCAGCTCGACTGGAAGGCCCCCGACCACATCGTCACGGCGGCCGCCGGCGGAACACTCTCATCGCGCCTGCACAAGGGCCTGAACGAGCTGCAGCTGCTCGGGCTCTCCGAGACCGAGGGCACCCGCATCCACATCGCGCAGCCAAGCGGCTGCAACCCAATCGCGAGCGCGATCATCGCCGAGGAAGCCGAGGTCCACCCGGTGACGCCCGAGACGGCGGCGCACTCGCTCGCGATCGGTGCGCCCGGCGACGGCTACCTGGTGATCGACGCCGTACTCAAACGCGGCGGCACCGGCGGCTTTGCCTCAGACCCCGAGATCTTCGCCGGGATCGACCTGCTCGCGGCCACCGAGGGGATCCTGACCGAGCCGGCCGGCGGCACGACGGTCGCCGTCCTGGAGAAGCTCGCCGCTGCGGGACGCTTCGCTCCCGAGGACACCGTCGTGGCGATCGTCACCGGAAACGGCCTGAAGACGCTCGACGACCATCCGCAGAAGCCATGGCCTGACAAGGTCGACTGCGAGCTCGACGCGATGCTCGCGGCGCTCGATGCGCTCAAGCGGGACGGGGCGCCGGCGGGCAGCGCCCGCGAGCAGTTGCACGCGTAGTACCGTTTCGGCATGGATGATCCAAGGTCTTTCGATCCCATCCACGACCTCGCGGCGCGTCGCAATGAAGCGCGCCGTGCAGTGGATGAGGCAGGAGGAGGCGAGTCTGAGGGCTTCGAGCTCGCCGAGCAGGAACTAATCGAGCACACCTCCCACGGAGACGGACACTCGCCATCGCGCATCATGCGCGACGCCGGCCCGGAGGAGGAGGCATCCGACTCCGTCTATGGGGAGGCCGACGAAGAGCACCCGGTCGACTGAGCGGAGACGCAGGCGGACAGCGCTCGCGAGCAGAGTTGCACGTCTGAGGATCTCCGGGCAAGGGCCGCGCTGCGACGATCGTCGAGATCGCTTGACAGCGCTCCGGGTGTCTGCTGGGATGCCCACGTTGCGCGCGAAAGGCGGCGATCGTGCACTCGTCGCGGAACATCTTCAAGGGGGCGGGCATGAGCCAGCAAGAGGCGAATCAGATTGTGCAGGCAGCCCAGCGGCTGCGGCGTTCGCGCGGCGCACTGAAGCTCGCACTGCCCACCGCGGCGGCACTGGGCGCGGGGGCAGCGATTGCGGTGGGCGCCATCCCCGGCAGCGATGGGACGATCACTGGATGTTATGCGGGGCCCAATGGTGCAGTGCTTGGCAATATCAACGAGGCACCAGGCGCGTTACGGGTGATCGACCCCAGCCTGCCGGCGAAACTTCCCACCGGCGCCCCCAACGAGGCGGCCGCCTGTCAGCCAAACGAGACTCAGATCGCCTGGAACCAGAGCGGCCCGCAGGGCCCCGCGGGCGTCAATGGCGGGCAGGGCGCAGCCGGTGGACAGGGTGTCCCCGGTGTCCCCGGCGCCAACGGAGAGCTCGTGCCGGCCGTCCAGTTCGGTTTCGACAACAGCGCTGGCAATATGTTCCTCAAGCTCGACGGCGTAAAGGGCGAGTCGGCCGACCACAAGCACAAGGGCGACATCGAGATCAGCTCGTTCTCTTTCGGCACCAGCAACGTTGGCTCCCAGGCCCACGGCGGCGGAGGCGGCGCGGGCAAGACGAGCTTCTCCTCGTTCACGATCACCAAGCCCGTCGACAAGTCCTCGCCCCTGCTGCAGAAGGCCGCCGTCGGTGGCCAGCACTACAAGGAGGCCGACATCTTCTTCGCCCGCAAGGCCGGTAAAGGTCAGCAGGACTACCTCGAGATCAAGCTCACCGATGTCCTGATCTCCAGCTACCAGACCGGCGGCAGTGGCGGCGGGGTGATCCCAACAGAGAAGATCTCTCTCGATGGCATCAAGGGCGAGGCGACGTTCATCAGCGGCAACAAGAAGTCCAACATCGCCCTGAAGCTGCTGCCCGGCGTCTGAGGGCCCGCGAACTCTGAACGCGAGCCCCTACGACCGCGTCGCCTACCCCGGCTACGCGTACGCCGCGACGCATCCGGCTCACCTCGAGGTGCTCGGCAGGCTGTTTGGCCTCGAGCCCGCGCCCGCGGCGCACTGCCGGGTGCTCGAGCTGGGCTGCGGTGACGGCGCCAATGTCCTCTCGATGGCCCAAACGCTGCCGGGATCGAGCTTCGTGGGCCTCGACGCCTCGACGGCTGCGATCGAGCGCGGCAGCGAGCTCGCGGATGCGGCGGGACTCCAGAACGTCGCGCTGCGAGCCGCCCAGTTGCAGGCGCTGCCAGAGAACCTCGGCGACTTTGACTACATCGTCAGCCACGGCGTCTACTCCTGGATCTCCCCGCAGGCGCGCGGAGCGCTGCTGCATTGCTGCCACGAGCGGTTGAGCGCCCACGGAATCGCATACGTCAGCTACAACGCCTACCCGGGCAGCCATCTGCGCGACATGACGCGAGAAATCCTGCGCTACCACGTCCGCGACATCGCCGATCCCGATCAGCGGCTGCGCCAGGCACACAAGCTGATGCAGACAGTCATCGCGATCGACGAGCCAAGCCCTTATGCGCGAGCGCTGCGCGAGCAGATGGAGCGCATGCTCAAGTTCTCCGACGCCCTGTTGTTCCATGACGACCTCGCCGAGATCTCAACGCCGTTCTACTTCCACGAATTCGCCGCGCACGCTGCCGAACACGGGTTGCAGTTCCTCTCCGAGGCCGACCTGTCTGAGAGCCGCATGGAGGGCGTACCGGAGAGCGCCGGAGAGCTGTTCGAGGCGGTCGCCGATGACCCGCTGGCACACGAGCAGTACATGGACTTCTTTAAGAACAGGACGTTTCGCCGCACGCTGCTGTGTCACGCCAAGACACCCGTGCAGCGCGCAATCGACGACATCCATCTCAATCAGTTCGCGATCTCCTCCTCCGCGCAGCCAGCGCCACAGGATCACCTCGGCGAGCAGCAAACGTTCGTCACGCCCGAGGGCTACTCGATTACAACCTCCGAACCGCTCGTGCTGGCAGCGCTGGATGCGCTGGCCAGCAGCTGGCCAGCGGCACTGGATTTCCCGGTGCTGCTCGAGCGCTCGTTAGGCGCGACCGGCGCGCCCAGCGAGCTTGCCGCGGCGGGCCTTCGCGCGGTCTTGCTCGAGGCCTACATCGCGCGCGTGGTGCAGCTGCATGCAACCGCGCCACTGGTCAGCGCCAGCGCCGGCGAGCGACCGCTCGCGAGCCCACTGGCTCGCGCACAATGCGCCGCCGGGTTGCCCGCGGTCAGCACCCTGCTGCACGTAAATGCGCGCTTGGAAGGCGAGCTCGAGCCACAGCTACTCGTGCTGCTGGACGGCTCGCGCGACAGGCAGGCGCTGACCGGTGCGGTGTCTGTCCCCGCCGGGCAGGTGGATGAGGCGCTCGAGCGACTCGCCTGGCTGGGGTTGCTGCAGGGACCATAGAAAAGCCCCGCGTTAGCGGGGCTTTTCCTTAGCGGGTCGATAAGCCGGACGTTTTGGACACAGTAAGGGCTCTGAGTTCCCCCCGAGTGAAGTAGGCGGCGAACCGATGCTCCGTGTGTTTGGACTCTCCCCGCGCTGATTGGCGGGGGCAGAGACTCGCCCGCTCTCGTGTAAACGAGCTGAGGACGGATATGTGTGGTGGGATTCTCTGATTCACGGGAGCATCCGACGCTGTTCACGTTAACCAGGCATCCTGGCCGCGTGTTTGACGTTCTGTCTGACTTCGCGACCTACTGCCGGGTCGAGCGTCGCTTCGCGGATTTGACGTGCAAAGGGTATGAGCGCGACGTCGGAGCCTGCCTTCGGTTCCTGACCGCCGAAGGCATCATCGCTCTCGGCGCTGTACGCACTGTCGACCTGCGGCGGTTCCTTGCCCTCGAGATCACACATCGCCCATCACCATCCAGTCAGGCGCGCACGATCGCTGCGCTGCACTCCTTCTTTCGCTTCTGCGTCGAGAACGAGCATCTCGAGCGTGACCCTGCCCACGTCCTGCGCACCCCAAAGAAGCGCGAAGTGCTGCCCGACATACTCGACCGCACAGAGCTCTTTCGGTTGCTTGAAGCGCCTAGCCGCGAGGGTGTGTGGGAGCGGGTGCATCCCGGCAAGCGCGAGCGTGACCGCTTGCTGCTCGCGCTGTTCGCGTATGGCGGCCTGCGCCATTCAGAGCTCCTCGGCTTAGACCGCCACGACATCGACCTCGCCCGCCACTTGATCCGCGTCCGGCACTCCAAGGGCGGCCGCCACCGCGCCGTCCCGATCCACCCAGGCCTCATGCCGCTGTTCGTCTCCTACCTCCAAATGCGCTCACAATCCCAAGAGGAGGCGCTGTTCGTTGGAGTCCAAGGCCGTCGCCTCTCCCCCACGATCCTCAGCAGGACATTCCGCCATTACGCCACCGCCGCCGGCGTGAACGAGCACAAGCGCATCACACCACACACCCTGCGCCACGTCTTCGCCACCGAGCTATTGAGCGCTGGTGCCAACCTCCGCCAGATCCAAGAGCTGCTCGGGCACAAGCACCTCGACTCCACGCAGCGGTACACCCGCGTCAACGCCCACCAGCTACACGGCGCCGTCAAGCGGCTGCCCTGGGCGAGCCAGGCACCCGAGCACAGCCAGGACAGTTCGCCGAGGTTCAGGGATTAGGCGAAGGCGGCAAGCACCGCGACGACACCTGGAGGCTCAACGACTGCTAGGCCGCCGATAGACCTGGTCCGGCGCCGCTGCTCGATCCTAGCCACCGAGCCAGGCTGTAGAAGATGAGCGCGAGGAGCGCCGCGACTATCAGCCGGAGTGACCGTCGCCACGGTTAGTCCGGCAAGCATTCCGCCCCCGAGCGGCGCTCCGAGCGCGGATAGCCCGGAGCTGAGTCCGGCTGTGGTCAGCAGCGCGCACGGTCACTCATCCTTGAGGATCATCTCGTCCACGTGAGGCTGCTGCTCGATCCAGGCGATTGAGTCCGCGAGGCGCTCGAGGAACCGATCATGCCAAGCTGCGCACTGCACCTCGTTGGCAGGCACAGGCCGCAACGGGTTCGTGCCAAGCGCCCAGCGCACGTCCTCGGCGGGCTGGACCAGCTGCTCGTTGGTTAGAACAAACCGCGGACGCTCAGGGCTGTCTCGTGGCAGCTGACTCCACGGCTCGCCGCAGTCACTCAGCCAGGCAGGAACTGCATAGAACGTCCAGCTGGCGCCAAACTTATCTGCGAAGTCCTCGAGCTTGTTCACGTCTGCTTGGAGCAAACCCCGCGGCGTGAGCTTGCACTCACCGAGCGCGATCGCGCCATCGGAGAACAGTAGGACGAGGTCAACCTCTGCCACGGGCTTACCCGCCTCGTCCCGAAACTCCACCCCTGGATGCACGCCGTAGAGGCCAGCTCCCCCGAGCAGCGCGATGAGCCAGCGAGCCGCGAGCAGGTGTGGCAATGCGTTCTGCTGCAACGTTTGGCGCAGCATCTCGCTCGCGCGGTAGCGGAACACGAGGCGATCCGCCGGAAACGGTCGGCGAATCGAGTGACCGCAACCACGGCAGACGGTGGGCACCGCAAGCTCGGTCGCCGGCTGCCAACCGCGGGCGAAGCACCGGTCACAGCTGACCTCTGCTCCCCGGACCAGCAGCTCGCGCGACTCGGCCCAGCCAAGCCACTCACGCGCACTCTCGGGTGAGAGCAGTTGCTGCAGAGCGTCCCAAGTCAGCTCTGCTCTGTCGGCCTCGAAGGGAGGTAGCGCGAGGTCCGCGAGCCGCTGCTCGATGATCTGTGAGCGTTTGACCGCTTGATCCGACGCAAGGTTGAGGCTTTCGTGCAGGTCTCTGACCTGCGTCTCGAACCAAGCCCTTCCCGAGCGCGAACCCAACCTCGTGAGCGTTTCGATGACGGCCGGGTTGAGTAGCGGCTGAAGCTCCACGAACGTTCCGAGCCGACGGAGCAAGGCCGACGCGGCGCGCCCGGGGCGGCTAGGTACGGCTTGAAACCCGCGATCCCGGGCGGCGGCCTGAAGCACGTTCCAACCGGTCGGCCAGTCGAGGTCGAGGATGGCATCAATATCGCCTCCCTCGTGCTCGCTACCGCCGCCGCGATAGCCGAATAGCGTCGGCAGATAGCGGGCTAGGGTGCGGCTCGGTGGCAGTTGGCGACCTAGAGGAGTAACTCGAACCCGCAGCTCTGGCGCGCGGGCTTGGGCCGGACGATTGCGGAGGAACTCCCGATCATCCGCCGCGACCGCTGCGATCCGCGCCCGCCCGTCTCGGAACACCGCAACATCTTTGCTCGGGCGCCCCGGCCTGTACCCGGGCCAAAGCACGGTGTCGACATCCGCGGCCTCCCAGCTTCCGGGTGCTTGCGTCGCCCAATCCGCGAGGGCAGTGGGATCGACCGTCGCACTGACCAATCCCCAAGGTCGACTCACCAAACCAAAGAGCCGGAGTGCCCAACTGTCGAGGCCGACCGTGCTCCACGCCTGTAGCGCGTTGGCCACGTCTACCGTTGCCGGAACGGCGAGAGGAAGACCCGGAAAGACGCCATGTGCTGCTCTCAGATTCCAAATCAGCGCGAGATCCTCGACGCTTCCCGGCTCGTAGACGACGACTAGATTCGGCCCGTACCGGCTCCGCTCCCAGCCTGGATGCGGCAGCCCCGGCTCGTCGCTTAGGTGCGCGGCCTCCGGTAGTCGCCAGAGGGAAAGGCCATGACACGAGAGTTGCGCTGGGTGCGTATAGCCTCGGCGACGAAGCCGAGCGACCAGCTCGGCCGGTCCAACCTCTGTTAGTGGCTCGCGCTCCACGTTCAGGAGCTGATCGAAGCGATACTCATCGACAAGCCCAGCGGGTTTGAGCTGCTCGGGCGCTGGCTGTGACGGCCAGGCGCCTAGACAAGCCAGGTAGGCGACATACCAGGGATCTGCAGGATCGGGCAACGAACAGTCGCAGACGGGCCAGTCTCCGGGCTCCCGTTGACCCCACAGCTCGGAGAGAAGCGGCTCTCCTGTGACGTGGGGCGTCACAAACACCTCTCGCCGGTGGGAATCGCGAGCGGCGATCTCCCGGTGTGCGAGCTGATCGAACACGCCGTTTGCAAGGAAGTGGTCCCAGCGGCCAGGTAGGCCGGCATCTCCACGGGATGCGGGCAGCAGGGCACCGCAAGCGCCTCCCCACGTCATGCACAGCTCCTCGATAGCCGTCCGTGCGTCGGAGAGGTCGCCTCGATCCACGATCGCGGCGACTCGGTCAGGCCCGACCACCCGGTCAACGGCATGCGTTCCTTGAAGTCGACCCTCGTCGAGAAGAAGGCCCAGATCGCTCACGATTCACGGCTCCACGGGTTGGGGTGACAGGGTGTTTCCAGCGACATTTAGGCTCCGTCCTGATCTGCGGTGGGCGGAGCGTTTAGGTCCGGCGTCGTGTAGATCAGGTCTTTTGCAAAGCTTGTCCACGTTATTGCGTCGGAGCGGCTAAGTTCGTCGGCTGTTGGGTGTCGCAAGCTCGGGATCGCATCCAGCTGGACGCCGAGATACCGATGTCGAGCCACCAGCCAGAGCGCAAGGATCATTCGCTGGGCCGTGTAGACCCGCGCGACGATGAGATCGAAGTCGAGCCAGATCGTCTTGTGTGCCCAGACGAAGCGCTCTGGAGTCTCTCTGATCCCGATGTACTCGATGTGCGGACCTTCGGTTGTGCCGAGATCCCTATCGCCCACCTTTATGTTGAGTCGTGAGTTTCCAGTGCGAATAGCCATGCTGTGCTTGATCGCGTTGTATGCCTCGGCATCCAGGAAAGTCGAAGCAAACAGACGCAGCAGACCCTCGACGTTGTCGAGCAGTGCTTGGCGGCTGTCATCGTCGGCGTCGGAAAGTCCCTCGGCCGTCGGCGAGCCGTAGAAGGCCTCGCCGTTTTCGGCATGGTGCTCGGGTGAGCGCCGAGAGACGATGAAGCGGTGACGGATCTGCTTCTTGAATGCGCCGGCCCGACGGTCACGCGCGATCTCCAGCGCAGGACATGGCGCGCCCTGCGTGTGCGCGAGATAAAGCCGAAGCAAGGTCTCGCTAGCGTGGTGTAGCAATAGCCATGCGTCGGCCGTGACGAAGCGATCTCTACCTTCGGCGTCATCCTTCGCGGATTCGGCGCCAGGGCCATCCCCGGCAGTAAGCTGAAGGCGCACTCCGCCAGCATCTACGCCTTCGAGCATCAACTCCCTGAGCGCATCAGGCTTGCCCTTCAGGATAAGTAGTCCTTGCAGGCGGCGGATGAAGTAGTCAGCAGGATCGCCCGCGTAGAACTCTTCATTGAGCGGTTGGTAGTTCTCAACCGAGAGTCCGTCGTCCTCTCGCGGCTTCCGTTTCTGCTCGGTCATCACAACACCTCTCGCAACTGTTGGACTCTCCCAGGAACTCGGTCGGCGGGTGCTACAGGAGCAGCGGCGGCGTCTAGCGAACGTTCATACTCGCCCTTGCGATCTCCCGCAAGTTCTGCTTCCCTCAGCCAACCGACAACCAAGCGGCCGGCGGGGGCCACGTCACCGCCCTAGTGTCGAGCGTCACTCAGGACAGCCTGCCCGAGCAATGTCCCCGTTGCGGCGCGAACCTGAGGACCTTTCGCAGGCACCGTGGCCTGAGGCGAGCCGACGGGTGGCGTGCGCCGTGTCGATCTACTCGACGTTGGTCGAGCCCGAGCGGCTCGAGAGCGCGGAGGGCGAGGACATGGCCGAGCGCTGGGCCGCCAAGCATCATGTGCTCGCGCTTGACATGCGCGAGCGGGGCACGGCAAAGAAGGACATCCCGGACGTAGCGTGGGCGATGCTGCTCTCCGACCTCAAGCATGAGATCGCAGAGGCGGCTATGGGCGCCCGGGTGTCAGTCGCGGATGCCATGAAGTGGCTCGAGAACGACGCGCTGAACGACCTAGCCGGGATGCCTTATCTGGCGAGGCATTACGAGCTGATCCGCCAGCGCTTGAGCAACGCCGATGACAGGTGGGAGGGCAACGATCTCACCGACGTCAACTTCCTGGCATGTGCCGCCGGATACGCAGATGTTGTCGTCGGGGAGAAAAAGATGAGCGAATACCTCCGGCGAGCCGAGGCTCGGGCACCGGTGGGCGCCAGTGTGTACCGCATGCTTCCCGACGCAGTGGTTGGCCTCGAAGCCTTCTCGGTCTCAGGGCACTAACTCGCCGACCTGCGTTCCGTGACCTCGCCGCTCCTGCCCTTCATGGTCGTGCGGCGAGCCCCGAGGAGGACCCCCACGTCGGGCTTGAGCGGTTCATAGCGTGCCTCGCGCTACTCGGCATCGAGTAAAGCATCATTTGTAAAGAGTCCTTGACACATGCATCGCTGCGCCGTAGCCTCGTGGCATGCCCGCGTATGAGTCGCACGTGAAGGAGCACAGGCAACGACTGGGCCTCTCTCAAGAGGCGCTGGCGCGAGAGCTCGGGGTCAGCCGCCAGACGGTCGTGAACATCGAGCGAGGGCTTAGCGAACCGCGGGTACTTCTTGCCATTGCCTTGGCGGCAGCGCTCGGCGTCGCAATCCAAGACCTATTCCGAAAAGGAATGTTCCAATGAACACCTACAAGATCCGGGTACAACCCACGGCGTGGGCCACATCTGAGCTAACTCACGAGGCGCTGGCGCAGCTGCTCGACGCCAAGCTCCGAGAGGTCGTGCGTGTTCCGGAGGGCGGCTTCCACGTTGCGTTCGAGAGGCGCGAAAGCGATCATGTCGCCGCGTTCAACGACGTCTTCGTCGCTCTACAACAGCTTGGCTATCAGGCATTGGAAGCGGACGTGACTGAGTCGGTGGACCAAATGGTGGAGAGCGCGATCGTCGGGGGGCTCGGCGGCGGCACGCTGGCGTCTGGCTCTGAGAACGGCGAACTGATGCTCTTCGCTGCGCTGATTGGCGCTCTCGCCGGGGCGATCGCGGGCTCTCAAGTACGGAAGGTCAAGACGGTGTACGAGGTCGTTCCCGTGTACCCCGCCGGCTGGACGTTGCAGGAGGTCACACCACTGGCCCGCGCGACGGTCAGGTCCCAGGTCGCTTCGAGCGGGTGATCGGTAGTTCTACGCCAGGAATGCCTCGCACGGTGCGCGGCTGCCGGTCGACGCCGACCTGCTCGACTTAGTGGTGCGCACGTTCGTCGGACTCGATGCGGGCGAGCAGGAAAAGCGCTCGCACATCTGAAGGGCTACGCGATCAACAAGCCTACGGGACTGGAGGTCCGGGGTAGGCAGGCGCGCCTCGATGTGCGCCGGCGTCCGGTGTTAGATGCCGAGGGTCCGCCGCCACCGCGCGATGCCGCCTGCACGACTCGCGGCAGCGTAGAGGTCGCCGCGTCCGGCGTCGCGGAATTCCTTCGGTGAGGGCCAGTTCTCTCGCTCTGCGATAAATGCTCGTAGCTCTCGCTCGATCCTTGTCTCGTTCCAGCGAGCGGGTCGGCCGCGGCGCTCCGTGGTCGCCGGCCGTGCCGCGGGGGCAGAAAACACGTAGCGGGTGGCCGAGCCCGAGCCTCGCGTTCGTAGGACCCCATGCTGGACCAGCCGCCTAAGGTCGGCGTTGGCTGCACTCCGACCCAGGTGGGCCGCCTGCTCATAGTCACGCCTCGCGAACTCCGTGCGCCCCTGGATTCGCAGCGCCGAGATCGCGGCCTGCTGGCTGGACGTCAGCTGCAGCGGGCCGGCGGCAGTTCCGGAGACAAGATTCGCCAGGTCTGAAACCGTTGCAGCGACGCGCTCGTACTCCTCAGCGAGGCCACGCAAGAAGTACTGCAGCCAATGCTCCATGTTCAGGGTCCGAAGCCTCACCGAACGCAAAGCACCGTAATAGGCGCTCTGGTCTTCCGCGTAGTACCGCTCAAAGGAGTACATGCGTCCCGGCAGGACGTTCGTCTGCATAAGCAGTGCGGTCTGGAACAAGCGCGCCACGCGTCCGTTGCCGTCGGCAAAGGGATGCACATCGGTGATGCCATAGTGCATGACGCCGGCTAGAACGTACGGCGGCTCGCTCTCATTGTCGAGTTTGCGCGCCAGCCATTCGACCATCCCGAGCATCCGGGGGCT
>Ga0307374_10010451_pt1 | contig 13443 bp, 13 predicted proteins | sample OX3MG_FD_202532 | JGI IMG/M metagenome (GOLD analysis project Ga0307374, IMG submission 202532) | Soil microbial communities from Risofladan, Vaasa, Finland - OX-3 | ecosystem: Environmental > Terrestrial > Soil > Coastal area > Acid sulfate soil | place: Finland: Risofladan, Vaasa | collected...
GGCCGATGGCGTGTACGTGCCACCCAGAAGGAGCGTGTTGCCATCCGGCGTCACGCTGGCAACGAAGGAACCGTAGCCATTATTCAGCATCGGGCCGATATTCTGAAGCGGCTGCCACTCGCCATCCGAGTCCTGCGTGGAAAACCAAATATTGTCATTGTTATTCTCATCGTGTGGCACGCCGGGACGGCGGAAATTCTGTGGATGGTTTTTGCGATCGACGTAGAGCGTTTTACCATCCGGAGAAATCACGGGCAGCACTTCATCGTAAGCGGAATTAATATTCGGTCCCAAATTCTCGCGTGGGCCGACGTTGACATTCGGGGCAACGTTGATCTCCGCCTGAATGGGCGTCGTCAGGTCCGAGATTGCGATCGCATCGATTTCATTCGGGCCGGGAACCAAACCCGGCTGTAACACAAGTTCGACGGCGGCAACAGTATATCGCGTCCTCGGTTCGAAGCGCCAATGCTCGACTTTCGCGTCGATCCCGTCGAAATGCGGCTGATAGACGATGGAATCCCGCTTGCGGTCCTGGTCATCGAAGAGAATGATTTTTTCGATCGCGCCCGGATAATAATTTTCCGCAATCGCGACCTGCTGGATTTTCATCGGATCCGTAAATCCGACCTTGAGCCACTCTTCCTGCGTGCCCTGATCGGGATCGCTCGCCGGAAGCCAGGCGCAAGGGCTATCCCCCGTCGCGGGACATTTATTTGGCTTACCTAAGACCTGCTCGGCACTATATTGATGCGATCCGTACGGCGCCTTTTGCGAAGAATACCCAAGCACTTCGCTCGCCCATTCGACATGCTGCGCGCGAATCGGCGATGCAAGAAAACAAAATGCGCCAATAAAAAAAAGGAGAAGCTTCACGAAGCGTGCATGGAATACGAAATGAGCGAGCGTGCGAAGCATCAGGCCAGGTCTTTGAAATCAGCGTCTTGTGCGTGCGTCCGGTCGATCTTGGGGGAAGCGGGGGCAGCGTTGCGAAAACGCTTCCCCATCTCTTCTTCGCGCCGTTCCCGCTCGCGTTCCTCATAGCCGCGCGAGAGCGGAGCCACGATCCTGCGAAACGCGAAATAGAGAAGAAATGCCACGAAAACCAGCTCGAAGATGCGCGCCATGCTCCCCGAACACCGCGCGGATGAAAAACGTCAACTCAAAAATTATGAAGAAAAAATCGGCGTCGGCGGAGGGACGGAAAGATATTCCACCGGAGGATGCGGCTCGCGGTAGATCGCCGTGAGCAACCGGTCTACTTGCTCCGGACTCGTGAAAAAATCGACATCCTGTGCATTTACGACGATGAGGCGCGTTTCGCGATAATGGAAGAAATAATTATTGTAGGTCTCCACAACCTGAGACAAATACTCAGGGGAAAGGTTTTGCTCGAAGGGCCGCCCGCGCCGCCGGACGCCTTCGAGAAGTTCCGGAACGCCCGCCTGGAGATAAATAACGACATCGGGAACCGGAACGGATTTTACTAATGCCTGCTCGACTTCATCGTAAAGTGCAAGCTCCTCCTCCGACAAATTGATCGAGGCAAAAATCCGGTCCTTCGCAAAGAGATAATCGCTCACGACGTTCTCGTAAAAAAGATCGGTTTGAAGCACTTCTTTCTGCTGACGAAAGCGCGAGAGCAAAAAAAAGATTTGCGTTTGAAACGCATGAGCGCGGCGGTCTTCGTAAAACGGCGCGAGAAAAGGATTCTCCTCGAATTGTTCGAGTACAAGCTTCGCGCGCAGCCGCTCGGCAAGCTGCTCCGCGAGCGTCGTCTTGCCGGCCCCGATGGCGCCTTCAATTGCGATGTAACTCACTTCGTAGTAGATAGTGGAATCGTGAAGAGTGGATAGTTATTGAAGCACGAAATCTGTTTTTTGCACGCCGGACATTTCTATTTCGTCCGTTTGGTTCTTCATTGTTTTTTTTAGAATTGGGTGAATAAAATCTGGATGGAGTTCTGCCATCGGAACTAATACGAATGCGCGCTTCGGAATTTCCGGATGCGGAAGCGTAAGCTCCGGGCTGTTCATCACCAGATCCCCGTAAAACAATAAGTCGAGATCGATCTCGCGCTCGTGCCAGCGCGGCCGCGCGGTCCGCCCCAGCGCCGCTTCCAACGCTTTGAGGCGGACTGCAAGTTCGAGCGGCCCAAGCGGCGTGCGCAATTCCACAACCGCGTTCAAATAATCTGGCTGCGGCACTCCGCCGACCGGCTCCGTTTCATAAATGGAACTAACATTTACAATTTCGCCGAGCGTTCGCAAGCCATTCATCGCCGATTGAAGGTAGCCCAAACGCGGCTCGACATTCGATCCCAGCCCGATGAAAGCCCGTGCTCCTTCATGCTCCATTTCCATTTGTTTTCTTATGGCATTCAACTTCGACCGTATCGAGCACGACCCCCGCCGAGACTCCCGGCTTGCGCACGCGAACGATCACTTCGCTCGCCGGAAATTGCGCAAGTAGCTGCGCGGCAATCGCGTCCGCCAGCGATTCCAGCAAATGAAACCGCTTCGAAGTGCTGATCGCTACAATCGATTCCTGGAGCTTCACATAGTCGATCGTGTCCGCAAGGTCATCGCTCTTCACGGCTTGTTCGAGCGCGGCTAAAAGCTCCACATCGATTTCGAAGCGCGCGCCGTGCTCCCGCTCGTGGGCGTGTGCGCCGTGATAAGCATAAATCTGAATGTTCTTTAGGCGAATCCACATGATGGTTCTGCAAAATTACGACTGCCGCGGCTACTGAAATCCAAATTCGTCCCACCGCGCATCGACCCTATGAATGATTTCCTCCGGCATCACGCATGGATTGGGATAACCCGGCTTCCACGTCGCGTCGATTCCCATAATTCCTTCGTGAACCGGACTGGCTCCCACCAGTCTCGAACGGGTAAAGATAACATCGCGCGCCGCATCGAACCGGGTGAAAATTCCCCAGATTATTTCCAGCTCGCTATCAAGATTGACATCTTCACTGACTGCTGCTACTATTTTTATTCCTTTGGGAAGCCTTTCGATATTGGTTTCTGAAATTAGCTTTTCAATTATCTGGTGACCGACCGTTTGGACGGCAGTGGACGGAGTGAACAGGTTTGGCATTCCGATTTTTACCACCAGGAGCGTATCTTCGAGCACTTTCCATTCACGGATGCGAGCATCTTGATTTTTCAAATCCTGGGAGGCACTGCCGGTCCTTGCAAAAAATGGACTTGGACCTCTTGGCGGATAGGCGCCGCCGCTCGACGTTGCCGAAAGCTTCTCCGTCGCATCGAGCAGCATTTTGCTTCCTAAATTCATTGTATAGCTCGTGAAATCGAGCGTGTCCATCGCCGTATTGGTGAGGAGCAGAAAATCGTAATGCGGATCGAAATTATCTCGGATGGCACGCAAGAGAGCGCGGAAGTTGCGATTGTTCACATTCTCGCTCACGGCGATTCCGCATTTCGTAAGCGAAAGCTGCCCATCGGAGACCACTCCGAGTGCAGCTTTCATCGCTTCCTTCGCATAACGCTGTTTTGTTCGAATGCCGAGCAGATTGTGGAATCCGGCTTCATAGTACGCCCACACATCGTGGACATCGGAATGCAGAAGCTGAACGAGCGGCCCGAGAATAAGTTGGTTCGCATTGCCAAGCCACTTATCCTCCATCGGCGGTTTGCCAACAACGGTGGCGGCGAAAACAGCTTTTGGCAAATGCGAAATCGCGCGAATGTGAAAGACCGGAAACATCGCGGCATGAGAGTAATGTCCGAAGTGATCGCCGAACGGCCCTTCGAGCCGCCGCTCGGTGGGTAGAACGATTCCCTCGATTATAAATTCCGCGTTGGAGGGAACATCGATCGAGATAGATAATCCTCGGCGCATAGGCGTCGGGCGTCCACGCAAAAATCCGGCGAATAGCACTTCATCGATGGATTCCGGCAGCGGCGCGACCGTGGCAAGCAAGAGCGCGGGATCGCTTCCAACGGCGACAGCCACTTCGAGCGGCTGACCCAATGCCTCCGCCTGGTGATAATGGAATCCGCCGCCCTTCTGGATTTGCCAATGCATTCCCGTTTCCGCAGGGCCGAAGACTTGCATTCGGTACATTCCAAGATTTCGCTTTTTCGTCTCCGGATCGTAGGTGAAAACCTGCGGCAGCGTAATAAATTTTCCGGCATCTTCCGGCCAGGTTTGCAAGATCGGAAGTTTATCTAAATCCGGCTTGTCGAACGTATGTCGCGGCTCTTCGGGGCTTGTTTTTCGGATACGCGCAGCGAGAAGACGAGATAGAATCGGCCGTGCAGCGCGCCATACGGCACGCGGTTTTGGCGGAAATATTCGTTCCGCGAGATGAAGCAGCGATTCGCCCAAATGTTCGGGATCTTCACCAAGCGCGATGGAAAGCCGGCGGTCACTCGCAAGCACATTCATCGCAAGCGGAAAGCGCGAGCCTTTTACCCGCTCGAAGAGTAACGCTTTTCGTCCTTCGGCAAGCGCGCGAATCGCGATCTGCGGCGCTTCCAAAACAGGATCGACTTCCGCGGAAATACGATGCAGCTCCCCTTCGTGCTCGAGCCGAGTGAGAAATTGCGAAAGCGTATCGAAGCCGCGCTCTTTTGGGGAAGTGTCCCGGACGGATGCCATTATTCTAACTCCTCCGATCTCCATCCCTTTCCGATCTCAACGCCCAGATGAAAAAGAACTTTGTTTACAAACCCCTGCACGTATTCTTCGACCGTCGCCGGAACAAAGTAAAGCGGCGGCGAAATCGGCATGATAATAACGCCTTCGGCGGAAAGCTCCGCGCACTGCCGAAGTGTAATTGTCGAAAGTGGAGTTTCGCGAACGCACAGAATTATTTTCCGGCGTTCCTTCAGGCAAACGGCAGCCGTGCGCGTGATAAGCGTATCGCCAATGCCAGAGGCGATCTTGCCAATCGTGCTCGTCGAAGCGGGAAGGATGACAAAGGCATCGATGTGGTTCGTGCCGGAAGCCAGCGGAGCGGTAAGATCGGAATCCGAAAAGATTTTTTTGCAGAACGGCGCGATGGCCGCGAGAGGATCGGGAAGATTAAGCTCGTCCTTCATCACCGCTTTGCCCCATTTCGAGACAACCACAAATTTCTCGTGCGGGCATCGCCGCAAAAAGTCCATTGCATAGACCGCGCCGCTCGATCCGGTGATGCCGATGGCAATTCTTTGGGAACGGTCGCTCATGTTAAAGTTACTCCGGCAATGACAAAAAGAAGGACGACAAATCCGACCACGGCATTGATCTTAAAAAACGCAAGCTGCACATCCGCCGAGCGCTTTTGTTCGAGATATAAAAGGAATCCCGAAATAAGAAGCAGCGTGCCGGCAATAAGGCTGCCGCGGAATGCGATGAGATATACTCCCACCAGTACCAAAAAGGATAGGAAATGAATCATGCCGGAAAGTTGAAGCGCGCGCCGGGACCCAAGCCGCGCGGGTAGCGAGAACAAGCCTTCGCGCTTATCGAAGGCTTCATCCGATGTGGAATAAATAATATCAAACCCCGAAGCCCAGAGCCAGGTAAAAAACGAAAGCAGTATTGCTGGCCAGGAACCATCGAGCGAAGGACGCGCCGCGAAATACGCTCCAAGCGGCCCCAGCGCAAGCGAAGCGCCAAGCCCGAAATGCGAAAGCGAAGTGAATCGCTTCATAAAAGGATAGACGCCGAAGACGATCACCGGAATGGGTGATAGCATGAGGCAGAGAGGATTCAATGCTGCCGCGCACGCAAAATAAAGGATAATCCCGGCGGCAAGTACAGTATAAGCTTGAGAAATGCTCATCCGCCCGGTAGGAAGCTCGCGGCCGGCTGTGCGCGGATTTTTCGCGTCAATGTGGCGATCGACAATTCGGTTAATGGCGAAGCCGATAGTGCGCGCGCCCGTAGCAGCGCCGAGAATAAGCAATGCCATCCGAACGACGGCTGATGGCGCGAGAACGATCCCATCCACTCGATTCGCATGAAGGCCCAGCGCCATGCCCGCATAAATCATGGGCAGCGAAAACAGCGTATGCTCGATTTTAACGAAGGAAAAATATTTTTTCATTGCATCGTTTGCGAGGCATCAACTAAAAGCCGGAGCGCGTTGATATATCCTTGCGGGCCACGTCCCATAATCATACGAACATGATCCAAGCCCTCAAACACGGTATGCCGGCGGAATTCTTCCCGCTTTGTAAGATCGCTTATATGCACCTCGACCATCGGCTTCCCCACGGCGGCCACGGCATCCCGTAACGACCAGGAATAATGCGCCAGTGCGCCGGGATTCATAATGATTGCATCTAACCACAGTCGTTCCGAATGGAGTTGGTCGATCAGCGCGCCTTCGTGATTCGACTGGAAGAATTTTAGCTGGACACCAAATTTCGATGCCTCGATTTGAAGCATCAGATTAATATCATCCAGCGTGGCGCGGCCATAAATCGCCGGCTCGCGCTCGCCGAGCAAGTTCAGGTTCGGACCGTGTAATACTAAAATATTCATACAAGCGTGAGCATATAATCAATTGCTTTGGAAGCATTCGTGTCGGAAATTTCCGTAACGAATGCCTCGCCAATTGAGCGGAGGAGGATAACCCGGTTCTGACCCTTTTTATCTCGCCGGAATGCTTCGAAAATTCGGCTGGTGGTCGCATCTATTTCGCTCGCGATAGGAATTCTTCCGAGCACAAGTTCGATCTCAGCCCATTCCGTTTCGGTTAGATGCCCCAATTCTTTCGAAAGCCAGGATGCCGCGCGCATTCCCAGGAGCACCGCTTCGCCGTGGCGTAATACAGCGAAATCGCTCGCTGCTTCCAGGGCATGACCGAAGGTATGTCCGAAATTCAGGAGTTCCCGAACGCCCTCCAGTCGTTCGAATTCATCGCTTTCCACATAGCGCAATTTCTCTACGATGGAATCGTAAATAACTTCCTCATACGCCGCGTCCACGCCGCGCACAAGGCGACGCACGCTCTTCGTGAGCTTCTTCCAAAGTTCCGGGTTCCCAATGAGTGTATACTTGAATACTTCCGCGAGACCTGCGAGGCGTTCGCGCTTTGGCAGCGTTTTTAAATAGATCGGATCGACGATGACTTGCAGCGGCGGATAAAATGTCCCGATCGCATTCTTTCTTCCAAAATGATCGATGCCGGTTTTTCCGCCAATGGCGGCGTCCGCTTGCGCAATCAGCGTAGTCGGAATATGGACAAGCGGCAGCCCGCGATGGTAAAGGCTCGCCGCGAGGCCCGCAATATCCGTCACCACTCCCCCGCCGAATGCCACAAGGAGTGTTGTTCGGCGCGCAGCACCATTTTCGTTCAGGCTACTTAGGATAGTCGTTAAGGTGTCGATATTCTTATTGACTTCTCCGCCTTCAATAACTATTTCGCGCAACACTACCTTCAATCCTAGTTCCTTCTGAAGTTTTTCCCGAAGTGCGGGCCAATGTAATTGATCGATCTGCTTGTCCATGACAACGATGAGTCGCGAAAAACTTCGATCTCGAACAAGATGACTAAGCTCACGAGCGGCAATCCCATTTCCAACCAGAATGGGATAGGTTCGAAGCGCGCTCCGCGCGATAAGCGTTCGGTGCCGAGGCGCAAGGAGCACTTTGAACGACATCTCATCGAGCGCGGTGATGAGTTCATGCGCCAATTCTTCGGTCGTTCGGTCCTCGCCTCTTGCATCGCGCAGAACAAAATGCAGCGTGGCCTGTTCGTAATACGCGCGGCGACTACTCAGCAAGCCCGATAATTTCCCGCGCAGTTCTTCCGGAGAAGCCGCGCGGAAGAGCGGACGGTCGCGGCCCTGCAAAATATCGTTCAGGACATTCTTCGCGGCTTCCTTCACGGTCACGTCGATCCAAATTGGGATTCCCGAACCTCGCAGGATGGCACGGTTCAGCGAGCTTAAAACAACGCCGCCGCCCGTGGCAATGATCCGAGGCTTTCCATTCCATGACGCCGCTTCTAGCAGCGCCGCCGTTTCTAACTCACGAAACGATGCTTCGCCGCGCGAGGAAAAAATAGTAGCAATGGATTCACCCGCGATTCGCTCGATTTCCGAATCCAAATCCACGAAAGCATAGTGGTCGAGCAAAGCCGAAAGCTCGCGGCCAATCGCGGATTTCCCTGCGCCGGGCAATCCGATGAGATAGAGATTGCGATTGTGCCAGGTCATGGCTTCGCGGGGTTAAGATGAAGCGCGCGGCGGCGAATTGCTACGCGAGCCGAGAGTTCTGTAAGCGTATCACCACCAAACGTCTCCAATAATTCGCTCGCAATTGTCATCGCCACAACCTGTTCCACAATCACGGCCAGCGCGGGAACGGCGCAGACATCGCTTCGCTCGATGTGAGCATCGCGCGCTTCGCCCGTCGTAAGATCGACCGATGGCAGCGGCCGCATTAGCGTCGAGATCGGCTTCATAGCAGCACGCACGACGATTGGCTCACCATTCGACATTCCACCTTCGATTCCGCCGGCGTTGTTTGCCCCGCGATGAATCCGGCCGTCTTCCATAAAGATAGAATCATGTGTCTCCGACCCGCGCCGCGCCGCCGCATCTTTTCCTAAACCAATCTCAACCGCTTTCACCGCCTGAATGCTCATTACCGCTTGCGCGAGTAGTCCATCGAGCTTTCGATCCCAATGCACATGGCTTCCAATTCCAGGTGGAATATTTTTAATAACGCATTCGACAATGCCTCCAAGGCTATCGCCCTCCTTCTTTGCAAAGTCGATAGCTGCTATTATTTTTTCTTCTGCTTCCGAATCGAACACCCGCACACGGCTTGCCACAAGGCGCTCCCGTGCTGCAAAAATATCTTCGGGCAAGCTCGAAGCAATCGCACCAATCGTTGTTACATACGCAATTGATTCCATCCCCAATTCGCGAAGCAACGTAGATGCAATCGCTCCGAGTGCAACCCGAATAGCTGTCTCTCTCGCGCTCGCCCGTTCGAGAACATTTCGAAGATCTTCGGAGTGACCGTATTTCATTGCGCCCGCAAGATCGGCGTGGCCGGGGCGAGGAATGGTCACGGCGGGAATGGGAGCGTCCGTTGGGCCAATCGGCATTCGCTCTTTCCAATGCGCCCAATCTTTGTTCTGGATAAGTACCGCAATGGGCGCACCAGTCGTCACGCCATTGCGCACGCCGGAAACAATCTGCGCAGCATCTTTCTCGATTTGCTGGCGCCGGCCTCGGCCATAGCCTTGCTGGCGCTCGCGAAGAATGGGATCGATGTTGCGCTCGGCCACGAGTGAAAGTCCCGCCGGCATTCCTTCCAGAATTCCAACGAGCATCTCCCCGTGCGATTCACCGGCCGTTAAATATCGGAGGCGTCCCATCGTGGAATGAGGTATTTTGAAAGTGAATCGTGAAGCATTCGAAATTCTTCCATGCTCAACAGCGATCGCGCCGATTCAAAGCCGGTCATCCAAAAGTGCTGCGAAAGAGCGGCTTGCTCGATGAGCATTCCCAGTCCATCCTCAGCGTGTGCGCCGCCGCGTTCGGCCAAATCGAGGAATCGCGTGCGAAGCGGGTTATATACCAAATCCACGGCGATGTCGCCCGGACGCCATTCAAAAGTATCCAGCAGCGATTCTTCTCCGCGCTGTCCCACCGGCGTTGCCTGAACAATAAATTGCTCTCCCCCGTCTCTTCGGAATTCATCGAGCGAAAGAATGGTAACCAATGGATATGGCAAGACCGCTCGCCTCGCTTCCTGGATCGAACGGGCCGCAAGAGTAATGGACTGCCACCCACAATCATGGAGCGCACGAAGCACCGCGCGTGCCGCACCGCCTGCGCCTAAAATGGTAAGCGAATATTTTTGGTAAGAAAGATCCAGGCAGGATTTCTCCAACGCGAAGCGGAAGCCATCGCCATCCGTGGATATAATTCGAAGTGGCGTACTGCACGCAATGGTATTTGCGGAATGAATCTGGCGAACGGGGGCAGATGATTCCCCTTCCATCGCCGCGGCGGCAAATTTGTATGGGAACGTAACATTGAATCCAACAAAGCCATCATTCGCGCCACTTTGTATGCGCGAATAAAATTCCGCCTCGTTGCGGCATTCGATCCTGGTGTAATCTATTGCATTGTAACCCGATCCGAGCTTTGCGCGAAGAATTCCAAACAGTTCCCGATGAACCTCCGGCGAGATGCTGCGCGAAAGGGATCGCCCAAGCAGGGCAGCGTTCAAAATCTTCATGCTGGCCGGACCTCAACACTCTTTTTCCCTGCGACCAACTGAAGATGCGCGTAAAAATCGGGATACGAAACGGATGCCGATTCCGCGCCTTCCATCTCACAAACCCCATCGCAAAACAGCGCGGCAATGCTGAAAGCCATGGCGAGCCGGTGATCGCCGCCGTGATGAATAACGGCATTCGCCAGCCGTCGTTCAGGCCGCCCCTGAATCACTATCCCATCTTCCAATTCCTCCACTTCCACACCGAACGCTTCGAACTGCTTCGCGGCAAGCGTAAGGCGGTCACTCTCTTTGACGCGCAATTCGGCGGCACCGCGAATCGTGCTTTCGCCATCCGCGAAGATTGCAAGCACCATGAGAATAGGAAGCTCGTCGATTAAAAGTGGAACGTCCTCCGCGCCAATCTGAAAAGGAAGGAGATTGCCGCTCGTGCGATCGCCAAAGACCGTAAGGGTTCCACGCGGCTCGTTCCATTCTTCGACGACATCCTCCGCTTCCAACTCGACACCCATGAGCGTAAGCACTTCCAGGAAGCGGGTGCGGCTTGGATTTAGCGATACGCCTTCTATCCTGATTCGCTTTCTTAACAAGACCGCCGCGGCAATCAGAAACGCCGCGCACGAAAGATCGCCGGGAACTTGATACTCTACTTCTTCCGGAGGCGTTGCCACAATCTCCGGCGATAACCGTATCACATCTTGTCCTCCGATTCCAAATCCAAACGCTGCCATCATGCGCTCGGTATGATCTCGGCTCTTCGCGGGTTCCCGAACTCGAGTAATTCCATCCGCAAAGAGGCTGGAGAAAAGCGCCGCAGTCTTCATTTGCGCGGAAGCAACGGGAAGCGTGATCGCCGCGCCATGAAGTTTCGTGCCATGAATGGCTGCCGGGAGCGTGCCCTGCTTGCTTGTCCCGATGTGGGCGCCCATAGTCGAAAGCAAATCGGCCAGGCGTTTCATTGGCCGCGCGGAGAGCGAAGCATCTCCCGTAATGGTGCTCGAAAAAGTTTGCCCCGCAAGGAGGCCCATGAGGAGCCGCGCGGTTGTTCCGGAGTTTGCACAATTGATGGCATGCGATGGTGCGCGATAGCCGCGCAGTCCCACGCCTTGCATATTGATCTCACTCTCGGTTATTTCGACGGGAACTCCAAGAGATTCCAGCGCAAGAATGGTCGCAATAATATCGTGCGAAATCGTCTGGGGAGATTCGATCGGTATCCGGAATGCCGAGGTGGTGAGGGAACCTAAAAAAAGTAAACGGTGCAGAATCGACTTGTCGGGAGGCATGGAAAGCGTAACGGGCGAATCATCGGGGACGATCCTGTTGACGGGCGAAATTCGAACGAGCATCCTCTCAAATGGAATTAAATCGAGTTGGCGTCAGGCGTCGCCAGCCAGTTCTATGGCATTTTGCCGGACCGCGCGTGGGAGCACGCCCAGCAAGCCCAGCGCTTCGCGCGCAGCATCCTGCTCCGCTTCTTTTTTCGAATGCCCGGTTCCGGAACCATGTCGCAGGCCATTCACCATCACATCGACGGAAAACGTCCGCGCGTGATTGGGGCCTTCTTCCTTCATCGTGACGTACCTTGGAGACGATAATTTCTTCGACTGCACGAACTCCAGCAGCATGGACTTATAGTTCTTATCCGAGAGCATCAACTCATCGCGGCGCGCGTGCGTGATAATATGCCGGTAAATAAAATCGCGCGCGGCCGTCATTCCGCCATCGAGATAAATGGCGGCGATCACGGCTTCATACGCATCGGCCAGCAGTGTAGCGGAACCGCGCTTGAGCGCCGAATCGGCGGAGGTAGAGAGCAGCAGGAATTGCTCCAAGCCAATGTCGTTAGCGTGCTGGACGAGCGCGGCGCCGGAAACCAAGCGCGAACGAAGCTTCGTGAGATCGCCTTCCGGGAGCGATTCGAATTCGCCATACAGATATTCGGCGATGACGAGATTGAGAATGGAATCGCCTAAGAATTCTAAACGCTCGTTCGATTTGAGCTGGGGATATTGCGCGAATTGCAAATAGGACCGATGCGTGAGCGCCTGCATGAAATAGGCGCGATGCTTAATGGTATATCCGATATGACGTTCGAGATTATCGAAATCGTGGGCGTCGAGAAGCCCGCGCGCGGTTCCCGGAACTAATTCAAATACTGGTTTCGGCCCTGCTCGGACCTCCAGCTTTTGCTCGAGCCGGGCTCTTCGCGCGCGCCCAAGTTCTCGATACCGGTCGATTCTTCCACGCAACCGGCGGAGAATGGGCTGCTTTTCGGGCCGGTGCTTGTCCGTCTTGGAACTTCGTTCGGAAGGAATGGTCTCGCTCAAAGAAATTGGAGGTTAGTCTTCGAAGCGTTTAAAAATGAGCGTGGCATTGTGTCCGCCAAATCCGAAGCCATTGCTCATTGCGGCATCGATTTTCATGGGCCGAGCAACATTCGGAACATAGTCCAAATCGCAAGCGGGATCGGGAAATTCGTAATTGATGGTCGGCGGCGCGATTTGGTGATAGAGTGCCATTACCGTCGCAATCGCTTCGACCGCGCCGGCGGCGCCGAGCAAATGCCCGGTCATCGACTTGGTCGAACTGATCGCGGTCTTGTATGCGTGCTCGCCAAATACCACTTTGATCGCATCGGACTCACTGATGTCCCCTGGCGGCGTTGACGTGCCATGAACATTGATATAGTCAATGTCCGCGGGCTGCATACTCGATGATTCGATCGCCATGCGCATCGAACGTACTGCGCCTTCGCCGCCCGGCGCGGGCTGCGTAATATGGTAGGCATCGGCGGACATTCCAAATCCCGCGAACTCGGCATAGATCGTCGCACCGCGCGATTTCGCAAATTCCAAATCTTCGAGGATGAGCGTAGCGCCGCCTTCGCCCAAAACAAATCCATCGCGCTTCAAATCGAAGGGACGGCTGGCTTTTTCAGGTTCGTCATTTCGCCTCGATAGCGCTTTCATCGCATTGAATCCGCCGACAGCCATCGGACAAATGACCGCTTCCGCGCCGCCCGCCACGACTGCATCGACCAAGCCGCGGTCGATAAGCATCGCCGCATCGATAATAGCGTTGTTGCTCGTCGCGCACGCGCTGGTCGTCGCGTAATTTGGGCCTTTCAGCCCGTGACGGATCGAAATATAGCCCGCGCAAATATCGCTAATCAACATGGGAACGAAAAATGGCGAGATGCGATGCGGGCCACCC
>Ga0307374_10010452_pt1 | contig 13443 bp, 11 predicted proteins | sample OX3MG_FD_202532 | JGI IMG/M metagenome (GOLD analysis project Ga0307374, IMG submission 202532) | Soil microbial communities from Risofladan, Vaasa, Finland - OX-3 | ecosystem: Environmental > Terrestrial > Soil > Coastal area > Acid sulfate soil | place: Finland: Risofladan, Vaasa | collected...
AGAGTTTCATGGCAAGTACATCTTGATTCAGGAGGATGGCCTGAGCCAGCAGTGCGCCAAACAGAGCGCCGGTACCGCGAGCTGGTAAATACTCAACATTGCCTCGGAGTGATATGCCAAGTACATGCGTCAGCAACCAGATGCCTACTCCCGTAGCAAGCATTGCGCCAATAAGAAAGCCAGAGATTGCCCCAACAACGCCAAATCCAAGATGGACCAAAGCCAGCCCCGCCGTTGCCTTCCCAACTACCTCTATCAACTGGAGGACAGCGGCGGCGCTGAAGTGTCCGAGGCCCTGAGCTGCCGAATTGACACTTGCAACAAGAGCGATGAAGGGTAAGGTCGCGACTACAATGAGCAGAACGCGCAAGTCTTCCAAGCCAGCGTGCAAGGGCCCCAGCACAAACATGGCGGCCAGTGCGGCGCTCAAGGCACTGGCCAGGCCAAGATTCTGTACGATTGCCCCGCGGGTAAGCGCACTGTGTCTCGATGGAGCCACGGACGCTAATGATCTTGTAAGCGACCAAGCAAAACCCGAGTTGAGAATGAGGCCACATATCAGAAGTAGCGTTTGCGCGAACGCCAAGAGGCCAAAGTCACCGGGCTGCAGTAACCAACCCGCAGCCAAGCCAAATCCGTAATTCACCAGGCTGGTGCCTGTGAAGGCCCCTAACATGGAGAGGCGCGCTAAAGCTCGTCTCGTATGAGACGTTTGTGTGCCTGACGTGACCCCACTCCTCACAAAGGAAACCCCAATTACTCTCCCCTTATATTTCATTCTAGCACTGGATAATTTAGCGAGAGAATTAGATGCCATATTGCCATAACGGAAAACGTCTTCCAACTTTCGCCATCCGCCATCCTCAATCGCCTGGTGGGGCAAAAAGAAGGGATGCGCTTCCTCCAGACTGGTGGGGGGATGAGACCATCAAGAGCAACGAGGAAGCGCACCATGAGCCCAGAGGCCGTCGTCAGTCGTATGCTACCAGGCGTGGAGATGCTGCTCAAGGCGATAGTGGGGCGGGGAATGGCCTGGGGCACGGCGCCGATGGTAAGAGTTCAGAAGTGAGGAAAGGGAAAAGTGGCGCGGGGCTGGCGCGCTTGGCGGCGACGTGGTAGGGTCAGGATATGACGCTTGAGGCCGCCCTCGCCCTGATTGCCGAACTGCAGGCGCAGCACGCAGCCATGCAGACCGAGAACGCGCGTTTGCAGGCCGAGAACGCCGCCCTCACCCAGCGGGTGGCGGCGTTGGAGGCGGGGGCCCGGCTCCCGCCGTCCTGGGTCAAGGCGAACCGGAAGCCGCGCGCGGCGGCGACTGGCCCGCGGCGCCGGCGGGCCGCCGAGCAGAACCATGGACGTCCACGGGGGGAGCCGACGGCGTGCGTGCAGCACGCCTACGCGGCGTGCCCGGACTGCGGCTATCCGCTCCGGGGGCAGGCCGTGCGGCGGCGGCGCGCGGTGCTGGAGATCCCAGAGGCGGCGGTTACCCTCACCGAGCATCAGATCCTCACGCGGTACTGCCCGGCCTGTGCGGCCTACAAGACGCCGCGGGTCTCCTTTGCCGGGATGGTGCTGGGCCAGGGGCGGATCGGGGTGCGGCTGGCCAGTCTGATTGGCGCCTTGCGGACCAGCTATCGGCTGCCGCTGGCCCAGATCCAGTCGTTGCTCGCCGCGGTCCATGGCGTCCACCGCTCGCTGGGCGGGGTGCAGGATATCCTGGCCCGGCTGCGTCGGCAGTTGGCGCCGGTGCACGGACAAATCGTGGCCCAGACGCGGGCCAGTCCGGTGCTGCACATGGACGAGACGGGCTGGCGCCAAAATGGGCAGAACGGCTATCTGTGGGTGCAAGCCACCGACGGGCCACCGGCCACCCGCCTCTACACCTATGACCGGAGCCGATCGGGACAAGTGGCGCGGGATCTCTTGGCGGACTTTGGCGGCGTGCTCAGTACCGACTTTTACGCCGTCTATGACCAGTATGCCGGCCCCCAGCAGCGCTGCTGGGCTCATCTGCTGCGTGATGCCCACGCCCTGGGTGAGGCGTACCCGAACCGCCCGGACGTGCGGGAGTGGGTGGCCGCGCTCAAAGGGCTCTTTACCGGCGCCCGGAACCTGGACCTGGCCGCCTGCACCCAGCGGGAACGGGCCAAGGTCGCGCGGGAGCTGGAGCGGCGGACGCGCGCCCTGGCTACCTACTACCGCCACACGGCGGACCATCCCGCCCGGGTGTTGGCTCAACGCCTGCACCGCTACGAGAGCGAACTCTTCGAGTTCCTTCGCACGCCAGGCGTCAGCCCCACCAACAATCTGGCCGAACGCACCGTGCGGCCCCAGGTGATCATCCGCAAAATCAGCGGCGGCTCCCGCAGCCCGGACGGCTCGGCCATACGCTGCGACCTGGCCACCCTCTTCCAGACCTGGGCCGCCCGCGGCCTCAACCCCTTCGCCGCCTGCCTGGACGCCCTCCAAACGCCTTCCCCCCAACTCTGAACTCTTACCGAAGGCGCGGTCGCGGTTTGGCCACAATGAACATTGACCGAAGATGGTGAAAAGTGGAGAATAAAGAGGATAGGATCAGCGCCGACAATGGAGACCCGAACCGATGCGTAACCTGGCCTACAGTCCCCAGTTGAGCACACCGGCCCCCTGGGCGGAGATCGTCCCTGGGGTTGGTCCGATGACCGTGGATGACCTTGAAGCATGGCCCGACGATGGTTGGCAGTACGAGCTGGTTGGGGGGGTGCTGGTTCGCATGCCTTTCAGCGGATATGAGGCGTCAAATGTCGCGGCGCGGCTGCTCGCGCGATTGGCTGTGTTCGTCGAGGACCATGAGCTTGGCGCGGTGACCGGCGCGGATGGTGGGTATCGCCCCGATCCAGCACATCCGAACGATACCGAGCTTGCCCCCGATGTCGCCTTCATCCGTGCCGACCGCATCCCCTCGCGAGACTCTCCGGACTACCGGAGGGCTCTCCGGTTGGCCCCCGAACTCGCGGTTGAAGTCGTGTCGCCCTCGCAAAGCCGGAGAGCCCTGGCAGTGAAGGCCGGCCTGTTTCTCTCCTTCGGCACGCGCTTGGTGTGGGTGGTGCTGCCAAAGCAGCGGCAGGTGGACATCTTCCGGCCTGGGGACAGCGAACCCTCGGCCACCCTCGGGATCGGGGATACCCTTGATGGAGAAGATGTGATCCCCGGCTTCAGCTATCCGGTAGCCGCTCTGTTCCACTAGTGGGCTGTCAACGGTCACTGTGGGCACTTCCCGGTCGGGCACACCGCCAACTGAGGTCGGCTGGCAGGGACGGGGCGACTGTAGTCGCGGGTCACGCACCAGAGGGCTCCCGTTCCTGCCAGGGGACGTGCCAGTCCCCGGCTTAACCCCACCTCTTCCAGGGGACGTGCCAGTCCCCGGCCACCCACGCCAGGGCGCCGGAACCGACCCCACTCCTTTACGCCACCATATCGCCTAGCCGGGTCCGCACGCGCTGAGCCACGTCATTGGGACAAGCAGGGTGCGCGAGGAGGGCGATCCCCAGGGACAGCGAGCGGGGGCCGCGGACGGCTCGCCCGAGGTCGCGCAGCACCTCGGGATTCGCGTTTGGGTGGCCGGCCACGGCCTGCAGGATTTCCATGTCGCGATGATGAGCGGCGATTGCCGCCAAACCCTCGGTGGGAGTTTTGGGGTGCCGAGCTACCGCCAGGGCGACCACCCGCTCGAAGCTCTGGCCTAAACGGACCAGGAGATCAGGAGGACACTGCGCGCGGCGGGCCGCCTCCAGACTTAACATCCAGTGTTGCTCCACCTGGGGGTCGTTGAACACCGTCTCGGGACAGTAGAGGTTCCGCATGACGGCTGCCCGAACAACCACGGCGCCAATCCGCCAGAGGGCATTCAGTTCGGCGACCGAGCGCGATTTTCGGGCGCGGTCGGCAAGCTGGTGCTCGCTCAAAGGATCCTTGGCCCACACAGCCCGCACGCCACGCTGGCGCGGTCGAGGCGTCTGAGTCTCATCCCCTGGATCATTGGATCGCATGCCGTTCCGCTCGCGCATCTGGTCGTAGGCAAGCCGTCCCCGGTCGCTGACCAGGATATCGCGAGCTTGGGTGAGGAGCACGAAACGTTCCGCCGCCTGTTGGTCATCAGGATGGTGGTCGGGGTGGCAGCGCAGGGCGGCCTTCCGGTAAGCGCGCCGAATCTCCTCGGTGGTGGCATCCGGGGCCACCTCAAGAAGGGCATAGAGGTCGAGTTGGCGCAATCTGGCGCCGAGGGACGATGCTTTCACACTAGCTACCTTAGAAGACCCTGGTCAGGATTGCAAGGATCCCTCGCACCAGATTACGTGTGCCGGCCTAAATCGGATCAGGCCCCCATAATGTTGTATCCGCCATCTACGTATAGTACATGTCCGGTAATCCCTCCGGCGGCCGGACTGAGCAAAAAGACGCCGGCGTTCGCGACCTCCGCTACCTCGATATTTCGCTTGAGCGGGGCATGATCAGCGGCGGATCGCATGAAATCGGTGAAGCCGGCGATCCCCCTGGCGGAGAGCGTCTGCACCGCGCCCGCCGACACCGCGTTGACCCGAATCCCTTGCGGGCCCAGATCGGCGGCGAGGTAGCGCACCGATGCCTCAAGAGCGGCCTTGGCCACTCCCATCACATTGTAGTGCGGCATGGCCCGCTCGGAGCCCAAATAGGTCAGGGTGAGCACACTGCCGCCCTCGCTCATCAAAGGCAGGGCCGCCCGGGTGAGCGCGGTCAAGGAAAAGGTGCTCACTTCGAGAGCGGCCAGGAAGCCGGCCCGTGAGGTGTCCACGAAGCGCCCATCCAGATCCTCGCGATTGGCGAAGGCCACGCTGTGAACCAGAAAGTCCAGCCGAGGATGGCGCTCACCGACCCGGCGATAGACATCCGCGATCTGGGCGTCGTCGCGGACATCGCACTCCACGAGAAGAGCCGGGCGCGATAGGGTGTTGGCCAGCTTCCGCACATCGTCTTCCATCCGCGGAACGTAGGTCAACACCAGTTCCGCTCCGCCGGCATCGGCGGCCTGGGCGATAGCCCAGGCGATGCTGCGGCGGTTGGCCACCCCATAGATGATTCCCGTTTTTCCCTCAAGCGGACCCATGAGCGCTGGACCTCCTCTCCCGGTTTGCCGAACCTCTATGATACCCATCCCGCCCAGGACGGGAATGTCCTGGGCGGGATGGGTGAGCAGATCGCGCTGTACCTCGGCGCGGCCTTTATCCCTGCATCAAACGGCGCAGCACCATGGGAAGCACCCCTCCATGGCGATAATACTCTACCTCCACGTCGCTGTCGATCCGGCAGACCACCTCAAAGCGCGCTGTGCGCCCGGCGCCCACCGCCTCTACGGTAAGGATCTTCCCAGGGGTCAAACCGCCCGTGATGTTGCTGATCGTGTAGCTTTCGCTGCCGTCCAGTCCCAGGCTCTTTCGCCCCTGGCCTTCAAGGAATTGCAGAGGCAGCACCCCCATCCCCACCAAATTGCTCCGGTGGATGCGCTCGTAGCTCTCGGCAATGACCGCCCGTACCCCCAGCAAGAACGTACCCTTCGCGGCCCAATCGCGAGAACTCCCGGCCCCGTATTCCTTGCCCGCGATGATCACGAGCGGGGTCCCCTCGGCCTGGTAGCGGATCGAGGCATCGTAGATCGTCTCCAGCTCACCGCTGGGCTGGACCGCGGTCCAGCCACCCTCACGGCCCCCGGCCATTTCGTTACGAAGCCGGATGTTGGCGAAGGTGCCGCGCACCATGACTTCGTCGTTCCCCCGGCGGGTGCCATATTGGTTGAAATCGGCCTGGGCGACCCCATGCTCAAGGAGGTAGCGGCCGGCTGGGCTATCCTTGGCGATATTTCCGGCGGGGGAAATGTGGTCGGTCGTGATCATGTCACCGAGCATCGCCAGGACGCGGGCGCCAGTAATGTCCAGCGGATCTGATGGGGTTGCGGCCAGACCCTGGAAGAACGGCGGTTCGTGGACATAGCTGGAATCGTCGCTCCAGGCGAAGTCATTGCCGGCCGGGATGGGTAACGCTCGCCAGTGCTCATCCCCATCGAAGACCGTGCCGTAGCTGCGGGTAAACATATCCGGAGAGATGGAGGTGGCCACGGCGTCTCGTACCTCGGCCTGGCTGGGCCATATGTCGCGCAGAAATACCGGGGTCCCATCGGTTCCGATGCCCAGAGGCTCGGTGGTCAAGTCGATATCCACCGTGCCGGCCAGGGCGTAGGCGACCACCAGGGGCGGTGAGGCAAGGTACATGGCGCGGGTGTTTGGATTGATCCGCCCCTCGAAGTTCCGGTTCCCGGACAGCACGGCGGCCGCTACCAGATCGTTTTCCTTGATCACCTGCTCCACCGCGCCCAAAAGAGGGCCGCTGTTGCCGATGCAGGTGGTGCAGCCATAGCCAACCAAATAGAAGCCCAGCGCCTCCAGATAGGGCATCAGACCCGCGTTTTGCAGATACTCGGTGACAGCGCGGGAGCCGGGGGCTAGGGTGGTTTTCACGTAAGGCTTGACCGTGAGGCCCCGTTCCACCGCCTTCCGGGCCAGCAGCCCAGCCCCCAGCATGACCGAGGGATTGGAGGTATTGGTGCAACTGGTGATCGCCGCGATCGCGACCGCGCCCTGGCTCATCTCGGTCGGCTGGCCGTCGATAGTCAGGGGTGACGAGTGCCCGTTGGCCCCCATTTGCTGGGCAAATGATTGGCGGAAGTTGGCGCCGACCTCGCCCAGCGCCAGGCGGTCCTGTGGACGCCGTGGTCCGGCCACGCTGGGAACCACTGCGCCCAGGTCGATCTCGACCAGTTGGTTGAAGATCGGCTCGGGAGACTGTTCGTCATGGAACATCCCCTGTTCCTTCATGTACCGCTCGACTAAATCGATGTGCTGGGCGGCGCGCCCGGTACCGCGGAGATAGCGCAGCGTCTCGGCATCCACCGGGAAGAGGCCCATGGTGGCGCCGTATTCCGGGGCCATGTTCGCCAGGGTGGCCCGGTCGGGCAGGCTGAGGTTGGAGAGCCCTGGTCCCGTATACTCGACAAACTTGCCCACCACCCCGTGCGCGCGCAGAATCTGCGTCACCAACAGCACCAAGTCGGTGGCCGTCGCCCCCTCGGGCAGAGCGCCGGAGAGGCGAACCCCAATCACCTCGGGCGTGAGGAGGTAAATGGGCTGGCCGAGCATCACCGCCTCCGCTTCGATCCCGCCCACGCCCCAACCCACCACGCCAAGGCCATTGATCATCGTGGTGTGGGAGTCGGTGCCGACCAGGGTATCGGGGAAAGCAACCGTTGCCCCATCCAGCGCGCGGGTGGAAACCACGTCGGCCAGGTACTCCAGATTCACCTGATGCACGATCCCGGCGCCCGGCGGCACCACCCTGAGATTGCTAAACGCTTGTTGAGCCCAGCGTAGCAAGGCATAGCGCTCGCTATTCCGTTCGTATTCGTGGGTGACGTTGGCGGCCACGGCGCCGGTGGAGCGGAACACATCCACCTGCACTGAATGGTCGATCACCAGATCCACCGGCACCAGGGGATTGATCCGGCTTGGGTCGCCGCCCATCCGTTGCACGGCGGAGCGCATGGCTGCCAGGTCCACCACTCCAGGAACCCCCGTGAAGTCCTGCATGACCACGCGGCCAGGAGTAAAGGGGAACTCCCCGCCCGTGGGAGCGGCGGGATTCCAGCGGGCCAGGTTCAGCACGTTGTCCCGGCTGAGCAGGCCGTCCCCGAAATGACGGAGCGCATTTTCCAGCAAGACCTTTACCGTGAAGGGGAGGCGTTCGAGGTCCGCCACTCCCTGGCGGGCGAAGGCGGGAAGGCTGTAAAAGGTTAGGTCGGCCGCGGCGCCGGGAAGGGTGGCGCGCGTGCCGAAAGCGTCGGCGGTCTGTCCCATCAGTGGTCTCTCTTTCCGCGCTAGCCGGACCCACGCGGCACACGAGGGTGGCCGGGTCCGGCGGGTGGTTCTCTCCGTGATAGTATCCCACGACGAGGAGCCACGCGGGCGGGGCCCGTCGTTCTCCTTCGTGAGAATCTCTCTCATTTTCGAGTCTATGGCGTATCATACACATTGTCAATCTTGATGAGATAATCAATATATGCTATGGTTGACGGAGATTGACCCGCGGGGTGACCGATAAGCACAATCAAACCGCGATCCTCCGACCTCCGGCTGTGGTCGGGTGGTAGCGGACGCCGACCGCGGTCGGGCCGTAGCAATTGACCAAACGCATGGCCCACGAGGAGGAATCGGCTATGGCGCCTGACCCGTATCTCTCGGCTGGGGAGGCGGCGGCGGCGCTCGGGGTGAGCGTCCCCACCCTCTACGCCTACGTCAGCCGGGGTTTGATCCGTTCCGAGGCCGGAGGCGGCCAACGAGGCGCGCGGGCCCGCCGCTACCATGCCGAGGACGTGCTCCGGCTCCTGGAACGGAAAGAGCAGCGGCGCGATCCGGCGCGGGCGGCGGCGGAAGCGCTCCACTGGGGATCGCCGGTCCTCGAATCGGCTATTACCCTCCCGGACACCGATACCTTCTACTATCGGGGGCATGACGCCCTGGAGTTGGCCCGAGGCCGCTCGGTCGAGGAGGTGGCTGCTCTCATCTGGGCGGGTGACTTCGAGGCGAGCCGCGCGCTCTTTACCGCTCCCACGGCCCCGCTGCCGCCCCGTTGCGCGGTGGTGGCGCGGGAGCTTGCCGGCCTGGAGATCGCCGACCGGTTCGCGGTGCTCCTCCCGCTTGCCGCTGCCGCCGATCCTTCCGCCTACGATCTCCGCCCCGCCGCCGTTCCACACGCGGGCGCACGGATCCTTCAGCTTCTCACCACCATTGCAGTCGGTGAACGGCCGGAGGCGGAAGGGTTTGCCCAGGCGCTTGGCCAGGGCTGGGCGCCCGGAGATCGACAGGCGGAAGCCGTGTTTAGCGCGGCCCTCGTGCTGTGCGCCGACCAGGAACTGAATGTCACCTCGTTCGCGGCCCGCTGCGTAGCCTCCGCCGGGGCAAGCCCCTACGCGGTGGTATCGGCCGGGCTGGCGGCCCTGGGAGGGGCCAAACACGCGGGCCGGGGAGCGCGCATCCAGGCTCTGCTCCGCGAGGTAGGCGCCCCAGAGCGCGCCTGCGCCGTGGTGGCCGAGCGGTTGCGCCGCGGCGAGCCGATTCCCGGCTTCGGCCACGCGCTCTTTCCTGCGGGCGACCCACGCGGGAGATTGCTGATCGAGTTGGCCGCCCAGGCGTTTCCGCGCGGGGAGGCCATCGCCCTCTCCCTGGCGGTAGTGGAGGTCGCGTGGGACTTGCTGCGTGAGCGCCCGGACGTGGAGTTCGGCCTGGTTACCCTGGCGGAGACCCTGCGCCTGCCGCCTGGCGGCGCCAACGCCATTTTCGCGCTGAGCAGGACCATCGGCTGGATTGGCCACGCGATGGAGGAATATCAGGCCGATCGGATTATCCGCCCCCGCGCCCGCTACGTCGGCGAACGCCCAACGCGAGAAGGGTAGCCGGCGCTACTATAAGGGGGTGGGCAAGACACGAGACGCCCTTGTGGCGGTGACCATCATCACGATCATCCTGAGCGGGTGGGCTTTCGAGAATCGCCCGCGCGCTTCGCGGGCCTCCGACCTTCGCGACCTCCTGGCCAGCCCGGCCTGCGCCGCTCGCCTCTCGCGCGGCCCGACCGTGGCCCAGGCGTGGGCGCGCACGTTCCGCCTCCCCGTGGATCAGGCGCGGCCGAATTTTATCGGATCGGGCGTCATCGAATTGGGTCTTCGGGGCGCGTCGGCCCTGGGTCAACTCACCTTCGTGCGCGTGGGCGCGCATCAATGGCGGCCAAACCACGACGCGGCCACCGATGACTGGTTGGCGACCGTCTGCGCGGCGCCCCATTAGGAGTCCCCCAAGTGGTCTTACCCATTTAGGGACTGGACGAAACAATGCCGCTGAACCACAATAGGCACGACACCGGAACCAGGCAGCGCCGAGAAGACAGGCCCGAACCCACCCCCAAAGTCCAGACGGCTTCAGTCGGCGCCAGTGAGAAAGGGATCCGCGATGGCTTGTTGTCTCCAACGCGCGAAGCGCATGGCCATTGGCCCGTTTCTCGGCCACTTCGACGAACGGATGCCGCTCAAATTCACCGACTATCCTCTCCACCAGACGATCACCCACCGGCGGTGCGGCGGCCACTTCGTAGCGATTTTCGGCGGTGAGGAGCGAGAGCCCGGTACGGGCCGCTGGCTCGCCACCTATTGGGTGCTGATCCCGTTGACCACCGATGAGCTTGCGGACATGGAGTGTACGCCCACCGCGGACCTGCGAGCCCGCCGGCAAGAGTTGGTGCCGCATCTGCGCGCGGACCAGTGGCTGTGGCTCACCGAGGGCGCCGATCGCGGGGTAGGCAAGTGGAGCCCGCCTTTGAGCAACATAAGGGTGATCGGGACCATGCCTCCTAGCACCTGGCCGTCCTTGAGCGAGGGCCTGGTGGCCGCTGGGAAAAGCGCCTCGGTCCAGGACGTCTTTCACGATCCGTTGCCGCGCTAATCACCCCGCGCCTCCGAATGGTAGACTATACCCGGCCCGCAAGGGTTGGAGTGTTGTCCCAAGCGTGAGAGAGTGAGTGGCGAGCGATGGTGATCGTGATGGAGGCGGGGGCCTCGGCCGGCCAAATAGGCGCGGTGTTGGACCGGGTGACGACCAGCGGGTTCCGGCCCCACGTCAACGATGGCGTCGAGCGCAAAGTCATCGCCGTTCTGGGCGAGGTGGACATCGACAAGGTGGAACTACTCGAGCAGTTCGAGAACATGTCCGGCGTGGAACGGGTGGACCTGATCTCGGCCCCCTTCAAACTGTCGTCGCGCCAGTACCAGCACGAGGACCGGATCGTGGACGTGGGCGGGGTGCTGATCGGAGGCCGGCAGGTCGTGATCATGGCGGGGCCATGCAGCGTGGAGTCGGAGAGCCAGATTCAAGAGGCCGCGGCGGCGGTGAAGGCAGCCGGGGCACGCGTGCTCCGCGGAGGCGCGTTCAAGCCGCGCAGTTCGCCCCACAGCTTCCAGGGGCTGGGAGAACCGGGCCTGAAGCTGCTGGCCGAGGCGGGCGCGGCCACCGGTCTGCCCGTGGTGACCGAGGTCATGGACGCCCACGACGTGGACCTAATCTGTCGTCATGCGCAGATGCTACAGATTGGCGCCCGCAACATGCAGAACTTCACCCTTCTACGGGCCGTGGGACAGAGCAAGTGCCCGGTCTTGCTGAAGCGCGGGCCGGGCTGCCGGATCAAGGACCTGTTGATGGCGGCGGAATACGTGCTGTGCGAGGGAAACGACAAGGTAGTGCTCTGTGAGCGGGGCATCACGACGTTCGAGGATGCATCGCGCAATACCACCGACATTAACGCGGTGCCCATCCTGAAGGAGCTGAGCCACCTCCCGGTCGTCCTGGACCCCAGCCATAGCACGGGGGAATGGCGCTGGGTCACCCCGATCGCTCGGGCGGCGATCGCCGCCGGGGCCGATGGGCTGATCGTCGAGGTACACCCGAACCCGCAAGCTGCCCGTTCGGACGGCAGGCAGTCGCTCAAGCCGGCCAGATTCGCGGAACTGGTTACCCAGGTGGGGGCCATCGCCGGCGCCGTGGGCCGCTCGCTCTAGTACAGCGTAGCCCAAATATCCTGGCGGTTCCGTAGGGGCATCCCTTGTGGGTGCCCTGGTGCGGGCCGCCAAGGGCACCCACAAGGGATGCCCCTACAACTCGTACGCCAACCTGTACTAGCGCCGGAGGACGTCAACCCTGTCGGGGTGGCCGACCACTACCTGTTCCGTCATCGCGATGAAGAGGCCGTGGTCAACCACCCCTGTGATCGCCTTGATCGGGAGACCAAGAGCGGCCACGTCGGCGTTCGGGTCGAACCAGCAGTCCAGGATAAAGTTCTCCCCGTCCGTGAGGAATGGGATCTCGCCGGCCATCCGCCGCTCAACGCGGCCACCCAGGGCGTCAAGGGCGTCGCGCGCCCGGGTCCAGCCAAAGCGCACCACCTCAACTGGAACCGGAGAGTGGTCGCCCAGCCGATCCACCAGTTTGCGGTCATCCACGACGATTACGAAGCGCGCGGCGGAGGAGGCCACGAGCTTCTCGCGAAGCAGGGCGCCTCCCAGCCCTTTGATCAAATTGAGCGCGGGGTCAACCTCATCGGCCCCATCGATCGCCAGATCGAGATGAGGCCGGTCATCGAGACTGAAGATCGGCATACGGAGCGAGGCCGCCAGCGACGCGGTGGCCTCCGAGGTAGCGACCCCTTCGAAGCGCAGACCCTCGCGGGCGCGGACAGCCAGCGCCTGGACCAGGAGGGTAGCGGTGGTGCCGGAACCAAGCCCGACCACCATTCCGTCCTCGACCAACTCCGCGGCGTAGGTAGCGGCGCGTTGTTTCATGCCCGCCGGATCACCGGACTGCTTCGTCATGAGGCGGCCTCCTTTTTCGCCGCATGGTACCACCTGGAGCAAGGGGAGCGGGCATAGCATTTAGGGAGACCGCCGTCGACTACGGCGATACGCATGGATGATGAGTCAACCGAGGTCGCCCGTTGGTATCGACACTTGGCAACTCTGATGAGAGTGGATTCCATGAGCCCAGGCACTTCGCGGTTGACATCGCCCTTCTTGCCCTCGTATAGTGCTCCTCAGCATCTGGCACATGGTAGTTACGATATAGAGTCTGTCATGAAAAGCGGGCCGCCGCGGGCGCTGTCCGCTAGAGCGGCGGCCTGATCGGTGGGAAAGGATAACCGATGCCGCGACGAGCCGTCTCACGAGCTGCCCAAGGCGCCGCCCTCATCGTCACCGTCGTCCTCGCGCTGTTCCCGGCCCGCGCAAACAGCTTTGCCCGCACGCCACACGTACCGAATACCGCACATGCCGCCCTCCTCTCTCGGAGCGCGCTGTTACTGCGGGCCGTGTCGACCCCGCAGCCCTCTCTCTCCGCTACCATCGCGGTCAGCGCTGCGGTGATGGTCGCCGCGAGTGTCACGGCGACCCCTACTACCGCCCCAAGCGTGTCCATCCCGTCCAGCGCCGCCGCCACTCCTACCGGATCGAGCTTGGCTGGCTCCACCAGCAGGCCAGGCCCTGAGTTCTCTGGTGCCAGAAATATCAGGGCCTTATCTTCGGGGACGCCCGTGCCTCAGATCAATTGCGGCTATATCATCAACTGCAACATGGCTGGTGGCGTGATCTCGTACGGCAATCCTGGAGTGGGCGGTCCGGTACCACCTGGTTGGACGTGCTACTCAGTCGGCATCTCCTGCGGTGGCTACGCCTGGAATACCTACGTTGGCTGCGGAAATCTCCTCGAGGCGGGCGGCTCTACTAGTGCCGGAGGTTATTTCTGCAATGCAACTTCGGTACAGCAGAACTTCATCTATCATGGGCCGGGC
>Ga0307374_10010453_pt1 | contig 13441 bp, 11 predicted proteins | sample OX3MG_FD_202532 | JGI IMG/M metagenome (GOLD analysis project Ga0307374, IMG submission 202532) | Soil microbial communities from Risofladan, Vaasa, Finland - OX-3 | ecosystem: Environmental > Terrestrial > Soil > Coastal area > Acid sulfate soil | place: Finland: Risofladan, Vaasa | collected...
GGCGCAGAAGGCGGCCAGGCGCTCGCTCGGCCGGCCGAACACGGTGTCGTAGAGCTCGTTGATGTACCAGGCCGCCCGCAGGAACGAGCCCTCGAGGGCCGGCCGCTCCGAACGCTCGGACCACAGGCGCAGCCCGATGGCCACGAACGCGATCGCCACCACGGCGTCCACGATGGCCAGGACCCACAGCGCCGTCGAGGACAGGTTGTTCTGGTAGAGGCTCGACCCGAAGACGGGGTCCACCCAGTTGGCCAGCGAGAAGTTGCTGCCCGAGATGGCCATCACCCCGGCGACCGCGGCGAAGAAGGCGAGGATCCACAGCGGCACGGTCATGATCCACGGCGACTCGTGGGGCTCCGACACGGCGCCGTCCGCGTGGTGGGCATGGGCGGCATCGAGCTCGCGGCTGTCGTCCCCGGACTCGGACCACCGGTCGGAGCCGAAGAAGGCCAGGCCGGTCAGGCGGCTCATGTAGTACGCGGTCAGCGCCGCGGTCACGATGCCCACGACCCACAGGCCCGGGTGGGCCGCCCACGTGTTGTCGAGCACGTCGCCCTTGGCCCAGAAGCCCGACAGCGGGGGCACCGCGGCGATGGCCAGCCAGCCGATGGCGAAGGTGACGGACGTCACCGGCAGGTAGGCCCGGAGGTTGCCCATGCGCTTGAGGTCCTGCTCGTCGTGGAGCCCGTGGATCACCGAGCCGGCGCCCAGGAACAGCAGGCCCTTGAAGAAGGCGTGGGCCACCATGAGGAAGATCGCCGCCGTGTAGGCGCCGATGCCGATGGCCAGGAACATGTACCCCAGCTGGGAGACCGTGGAGTAGGCCAGCACCTTCTTGATGTCCTGCTGGGCGCAGGCGATGGTGGCGGCCATGAACGCGGTGGCGGCGCCCACGATGGCGACGGTCAGCGCGGCGTCGGGCGATGCGTGGAGCAGCGGGTTGACCCGGCACAGCAGGTAGACGCCGGCCGTCACCATGGTGGCGGCGTGGATGAGCGCCGACACCGGGGTCGGGCCCTCCATGGCGTCGGCCAGCCAGGGGAAGAGCGGGATCTGCGCCGACTTGCCCATCACGCCCACCAGCAGCAGGAGGCAGATGGCCGTGATGTTGGTCGAGCCGATCTCGCCGAGGTGGGCGAAGACGTACTGGTAGTCGAGCGAGTGGACCTTGTCGTAGACGAGGAAGATGGCGAGCAGGAAGCCGACGTCACCGATCCGGTTGTAGACGAAGGCCTTCTTGCCGGCGCTGGCCGCGGACTCCCGGGTGAACCAGAACGACACCAGCCAGTACGAGCAGGTGCCCACGCCCTCCCACCCGACGAAGGTCACCAGCAGGTTGCTCCCCAGGACCAGGATGAGCATCGAGGCCACGAACAGGTTCATGTAGAGGAAGAACTTCGGGTAGTCCTTGTCGCCCTTCATGTAGCCGATCGAGTACAGGTGGATGAGGGTGCTGATGCCGGTGACGAACAGCACCATGGTCATCGACAGCGGGTCGACGTAGAGCGCGGCGTGGACCTGCAGCCGGCCGACGGGGATCCACGTCCACAGGTCCTGGCCGTAGTGGCGCACCGGCTGGTGCTGCCCCAGGAGGGACAGGTACACCCCGACGGAGACCACGAACGAGGCACCGACGGCACAGGTGGCGACCACGCCGGCCGCCGGGTCGCCCAGGCGCCGGCCGGCGGCCAGCAGCACGCCGAAGCCGACCAGGGGCAGCAGGATGATCAGGTAGGTCACGTGGAGCATGGCCCGCTCAGCCCTTCATCAGGTGGAGGTCGTCGGCGTTGGTGCTCGCACGCCTGCGGAAGATGGCCACGACGATCCCGAGGCCGACCACGACCTCGGCGGCGGCGACCACGAGGACGAAGAAGACCAGCACCTGGCCCCCGATGTCGTGGAGGGTGCGGGCGAAGGTCACGAAGGCCAGGTTGGCGGCGTTGAGCATGAGCTCCACGCACATGAACATGATCAGCACGTTGCGCCGCACCAGCACGCCCAGTGCGCCGATGGCGAACAGGACGACACTGAGCGACAGGTACCAGCCGGGGCTGATGCTCATGCGTCCACCCCGGCGTCCCCGGTGCCGTCGCCCCGCCGCGTGGTGGCGGGTTCCGGCCGGACCGGGTCGGCGTCCGACCCGTCGGGTGCGGAGCCCGTCGCCGTCCCGGTGGCCGCCGCCGGTGCGGTGGGCGCCCCGGGTGCGGGCGCGGATCCGGCGTCGAGGGCGGCATCGGCCTCCTCGACCTCCGACGACGAGGTGGCCGACGGTGGGCGTCGGGCCAGCACCACGGCCCCGACCACGGCGATGATCAGCAGCGCCGAGGTCGCCTCGAAGGGGAACAGGTAGGTCGTGTACAGCGACTTGCCGATCAGGTTCACGTTGGGGGCACCGGAGTCGGACCCGGCCACGTGGGGCTGCCCGGTCGTCCACCGGGACACCTGACCCAGCAGGAGGAGTCCGGTCGTGCCCAGCGCCACCAGGCCGACGGCGAGGGGGCGCTGACCCCGGAGCGGCTCGGCGGCCACGTTCTCCTCCTTGTCCACGCCCAGGAACATGATGACGAACAGGAAGAGGACGACGATGGCCCCCGCGTAGACGATCACCTGCACGGCGGCCAGGAAACTGGCCTGCTGCAGGACGAACAGCACGGCCACGCCGAACAGGGTCATGACCAGCATCAGCGCCGAGTGGACCGGGTTGCGGGCCACGACCACGCCGATGGCGCCGGCCAGGACGATGGCGGCGGACACGGCGAACACCCCGACGTCGGGGATCGTCGGATGGGGCAACGAGGTGACGAGCACGCCGAGGAGGGCCGTCATGCCCCGCCCCCGTCCGCACTCCCGCCGGTGCCGGCGGCGGTCCCGGCGTCGCCGGCCGGGTCCGGGGCCGGCAGTCGGTCGCGCTCGGTGTTGCCGGCCCGCTTGGCCTCGGCGTAGGCGGCGTCCGCCTCGACGCGGTGCTTCCTCCCGAAGCCGGGGCGGAAACGCTCGGCCTTCTCGAGGGCGCGGCCGAGGGCGCCCCGGGGGCCGCGCTTGGCCGCGGGCAGGTCGGCCGGGCGCAGGTGGCGCTCGAGCGTCTGGCGCAGCGGCATGCTGCCGGTGGTGGCGTCGTCGCGCACCCCGCTCTGGCCGGACTCGGGGGCGCGCACGCCGAACCCGAGCTCGCCGGACCACTGGACCTGGCCCTCGAACGCGGCCGCACCCGCCGGCGACGTGGCCCGCATCCAGCCCGAGGTGTGGAGGTCGTCCCCCTCGCGCCAGTCCTCCCACGGCAGGTGCTGCGGCCTGCCGTCGTCGTCCACCAGCAACTCGGACTTGGTGTAGATGGCGTCGTTGCGGTTGGTGAAGGAGAACTCCATGAGCTTCGACTCGGTGATGGCCTCGGTCGGGCAGGCCTCCACGCACATGTCGCAGTGGATGCACCGGAGGAAGTTGATCTCGTAGACGTAGCCGTACCGCTCGCCCGGCGACACCGGGTGGTCCGGCGGGTTGTCGAGACCGCGCACGTAGATGCAGTCTGCCGGGCACACGCCGGCGCAGAGCTCGCAGCCGATGCACTTCTCCATGCCGTCCTCGTACTTGTTGAGGACGTGCCGGCCGTGCTGGCGCGGCTGCTTCGGGCGCTTCTCCTCGGGGTACTGGCGGGTGACCGCGGGCCGGCCGAGGTGCTCGAGGGTCAGCTTGAAGCCGCCGAGGAAGTTCTGGCGGCCGTGGGGCGGCTCGGGGAGCGCCATCAGCGTTCGCCTCCTTCGGTGGGTGCGGCGGGGGGCTGCTGCTCGGCGCGGGACCACAGGCGCATCCCGACCGGGGGCACGACGGCCCGGGTCGCCTCGCGCTCGGCGCCGATGGAGAAGGCCCGGGACAGGAGCACGGAGCCCACGAGGACGGCGGCCACCATGCCCACTCCCCACCAGCCGTCGACGACGAAGCCGGCCACGATCAGGAGCCAGCCCAGCGACAACGGGATCATGCGCTTCCACCCGAGGTCCATCAGCTGGTCGTAACGGAGGCGGGGCAGTGCGGCCCGCAGCCACACGAAGATGAACAGGAACACGATGGTCTTGCCCAGGAACCACAGGATCGGGAAGATCCACTCGATGTGGGGGATGTGGGGGACGGGCCCGTCGGGGCCGCCGAAGAACAGGGTCACCGTGATCGCCGACATGGTGATGGTGTTCATGAACTCGGCCAGGAAGAAGAGGGCGAACCGGATCGAGGAGTACTCGGTGTGGAAGCCACCGACGAGTTCCTGGTCGGCCTCGACCAGGTCGAAGGGCGGGCGGTTTGTCTCGGCGACGACGGCGGTGAAGAAGATCAGGAAGGGGACGACGGCCAGTCGGATGGCGTTCCACTGCCACAGGTGGCCGGCCTGGGCGTCGACGATCGTGCGGGTGCTGAGCGAGCCGGAGATCAGCACGACCATGACCACCGTCATGCCGAGGGCCGCCTCGTAGGAGATCATCTGCGCCGAGGCCCGCACGGAGCCGAGCAGCGGGTACTTCGAGCCCGACGACCATCCGGCCAGCATGATGCCGTAGACGGCGATCCCCGACATGGCGAGCAGGAAGAGGATCCCCATGGCCGGGTCGGCCAGCTGCAGTTCGAACGTGTGCCCGAACAGGGTCACCTCGCCGCCGATGGGCACGATGGCGAACGCCAGGAAGGCCGGGATGATCGTCAGGTAGGGCGCCAGCTTGAAGACGAACCGGTCGGCCTTGTCCGGGATCAGGTCCTCCTTGAAGAACAGCTTGATCCCGTCGGCCAGCGTCTGGGCGATGCCGAACGGTCCGGCCCGGTTGGGTCCGATCCGGCTCTGCATGTCGGAGATGACCTTGCGCTCGAACCAGATCATCAGCATGACCGACACCATGAGCGCGCCGAACACGACGAGGACCTTGACGGCCACGATGGCGAGCACCACCCAGCCCACACCCTTGGCGTAGAGCGGATCGGTGGCGAGCAGCGCGCCGGCGTGGGTCACAGCGACTCCATCCGCAGGTCCACGACGGGGAACGCCCGGTCGATCAGGTCGGCCACGGTGCCGTCGCCCAGCGGCACGTTGAAGTCGGCGGCCACCACCCTGCGGGGCAGCGACGGGTCGGGCTCGACGGGGACGACCAGGGTGGCCGTGGTGGACCGCAGCCGCACCTCGTCGCCGGCGGTGACGCCGAGGGCGTCGAGGTCGTGCGGGTTGGCCCGCAGTGCGCCGCTGCCCACCAGTCCGGCGAGTGCCGGCACCGCGTCGACGGCACTGCCGCCGTCGTAGAGGACCCGCGACGCCACCAGGCGGACGGAGTAGCCGTCGGCCGGGGACACGTGGGGCACGGGGAGGTCGGGCACGCCGGACAGCACCGGTGGCCGGGCGGGGCCCCCGTCCGCGTGCCCGGTGGCGACGGCCACGGTGCCGGCGTTCGGCGACGACGCCAGGCCGGCCTGCAGGCTCGCGCCCTGCCGCTCGACCGACTCCACACCGGGCACGGCGATCGGGTCCAGCGGGGGGCGGCGGCCCAGCGACACCGGGGCGGCGCCCAGCGGAGCGACCACGCCGTCGGCGGCGCCATGCGCGTCGAGGACGGCACGGGTGATGCCGCGGTGGGACACCGCCAGCTGCTCGATCTCGTCCCACACCGTCCCGACCGAGTCGAAGCCGAGGTCGTGCCCGAGGTGCACGGCGAGCTCGCCGGCGATCATCCAGTCCGGCCACGCCTGGCCCGGCGGCACCAGCTTCTGGCCGAGGCGCGAGATGCGCCCCTCGATGTTGGTGGTGGTGCCGGGCCGCTCGTGGGCCTCGGCCGCGGGCAGGACGACGTCGGCGTGGTCGAGGACGTCCCCGGGGGCGGTGGCCACGGCCACCTCGAAGCCTGCGGCCTCGAGCGCCCGCCGGGCCAGGCGGCGGTCGGGGAAGTCGCGCAGCGGGTCGCTCCCGAGCAGGACGAGCGCCGTCACCGGCGCGCCCTCGGCCTGGTCGCCGGCGGCCGCGGCCAGGATGTCGGCGGTGCCCCGGCCCCGCACCTCGGGCACACTGCCCCATGCCGCCTCGAACCAGGCCCGTCCGTCCTCGAGCCCGACCCGGCCGGGCAGGACACCCGGCGCCAGGCCCATGTCCAGGGCACCGAGCACGTTCCCCCGGCGCAGGGCGGGCAGGAACCGGGCCTCCGGCAGGGCGGTCGAGAGGGCGCGGGCGGCGTCGGCCACCAACTCGGCGTCCTCCGCCAGCGACGGACGGCCCACGACGACCACGACCGGGCCGGTGGCCACCAGCCGGCGCGCCTCGTCCAGGGCGTCGGCGTCGGTGGCCGCGACGGGGGGCGCTCCCCCGGCCACCAGGGCGTCGACGAGGGCCCGGGCGTCGCCCGGCCCGTAGCGCAGCGACACCGCGGCGTGCTCGGTCAGGGACGTCGCCCGGGGCGACAGCTCGACCAGGGCGAGGTCGCCCTCGACGGCGGCGGCGCGCAGCCGGAGGAAGAGGATCGGGAGCTCCTCGCGGACGTCGCCGGTCAGGAGGATCACGGTCGACGCCGACGCGGCCTGGTCGATCGTGGCGCGGGGCAGGCCGAGCACCAGTTCGGCGGGCAGGCCGTCGCCGAGTTGGGCGTCGACCGAGTCGGTTCCGAGCACGCCCTTGGCCACCCGGGCCCAGGCGTAGGCGCCCTCGTTGCTCAGCCGGGCGCCGCCGATGACCCCGAGCGAGTCGGGCCCGTCGGCCACCGCGGCGCGCAGACCGGTCGCCACCGCCTCGAGCGCCTCGTGCCACGACACGCCGACGAGCGTGCCGCCCTTACGGACCAGCGGCTCACCAAGGCGGTCCTCGCGGTTGACGGCATCGGCCGCGAACCGCCCCTTGTCGCACAGCCAGCCGTGGTTGACCGGGTCGATGTCGATGCCCAGCAGGCGGGTGAGGCGGTCGGACGACGACTGGACGGCCACCCGGCACCCGACGGCGCAGGTCGTGCACGTCGACTCGACCTGGTCGAGGTCCCACGGGCGGGCGGCGAACCGGTAGGGGGTGGCGGTCAGTGCGCCCACCGGGCAGATCTGCACGGTGTTGCCCGAGAAGTACGAGGTGAAGGGCAGCTCGGGGAAGGTGGCGATCTGGATCTGCTCGCCCCTGCCGATGAAGTCGATCTGGGCCTCGCCGGCGACCTCGTCGGCGAACCGGGTGCACCGGCTGCACTGGATGCACCGCTCGCGGTCGAGCAGGACCAGCTCCGAGATCGGGATCGGCTTCTCGAAGTGGCGCTTCTCCTCGACGAAGCGGGTCTCCCCGGGCCCGTAGGCGAGGGTCTGGTCCTGGAGCGGGCACTCGCCGCCCTTGTCGCACACCGGACAGTCGAGGGGATGGTTGATGAGGAGGAATTCGAGGACGCCGTCCTGGGCCTTCTTCACCTTGTCGGAGTCGGTGGTGACCTCCATGCCCGGCGCCGCCTCGAGGAAGCAGCTGGGCATGAGCGTGGCCCCGCGGGGACCGCTCACCTCGACCAGGCACATGCGGCACACGCCGACCGGCTTCATGCGCGGGTGGTAGCAGAACCGGGGGATGAACGTCCCGGCCCGCTCGGCGGCGGCGATCAGCAGCTCGCCCGGCCGGGCGCGGACCGTCCGCCCGTCGACGGTGAGCTCGAACTCGTCCGACGGGGCGGCCTGGTCAGTCATAGGGGCAGCCCCCCTCCTTGATGTGGACCAGGAACTCGTCGCGGAACATGGTGATGGCCGAGTGGATCGACGACGGGATCGACGGTCCGAGCACGCAGATGGTGGTCTGCTGCGGCGGCCACGTCAGTCCCGGTGCGATGTTGTCACAGGCGTCGAGCAGCAGGTCGAGGTCCTCCTCGCGGCCCTGGCCCCGTTCGATCCGCTCCATGATCCGCTCCAGCCAACCCGAGCCCTCGCGGCAGGGCGTGCACTGGCCGCAGGACTCCCGGCTGAAGAACTTGGTGATGCGCCACGCGGCCCGTACGGCACAGGTGTGGTCGTCCATGACGACCACCGACCCGGACCCGAGCATGGAGCCGGCCTCGGCCACCTCGTCCTGGCCGAGGGGCAGGTCGATCTGGTCGGGCCCGAACCAGGGGGCCGACACCCCGCCGGGGATGAACGCCTTGAGCTGGCGCCCGTGGGGGATCCCCCCGCCCAGCACGGGGGCGTTGATGAGATCGTCGAAGGTGGTCGTGACCATCTGCAGCTCGTAGACGCCGGGGTTGTTCACGTGCCCGGCCAGCGCGAACAGCCGGGTCCCCGTCGACCGGCCGCCGCCCAGCGCGGCAAAGGCGGCCCCGCCGTGGACGAGGATCCACGGGAGGTTGGACATCGTCTCGACGTTGTTCACCACGGTGGGGGCCCCGTAGAGGCCGATGGCCGCCGGGAAGTACGGGGGCTTGATCCTCGGGAAGCCGCGCTTGCCCTCGAGCGACTCGAGCAGGGCGGTCTCCTCGCCGCAGATGTAGGCGCCGGCCCCGGGATGGAGCACGACGTCGACCGAGAACCCCGAGCCGAAGATGTCCCGGCCCACGGCGCCGTGGGCGTAGGCGTCGTTGAGTGCCGCCTGCACCCGCTCGAGGCCCAGGGCGAACTCGCCCCGCAGGAAGATGAAGACGCGGGAGACCTGGAGGGCGTAGGCGGCGATGACCACGCCCTCGACCAGCTGGTGCGGGTCCCGCTCGACGAGCAGGTGGTCCTTGAAGGTGGCCGGCTCCGACTCGTCGCCGTTGACCACCAGGTAGGTCACGGGCGCCTTGCGCAGCATCGACCACTTGCGCCCGGCGGGGAACCCGGCGCCCCCCCGCCCGAGCAGGCTCGCCGCGTCCACCTCGGCGGCCACGGCCTCGGGGGTCATGGCCAGGGCCTTGCGCAGGCCCTCGTAGCCGCCGGTGGCCAGGTAGCGCTCGAGCGTGTGCGAGTCGTCGTGACCGATCCGGGCGGTGACGATCTTCGGCGGTTCGGTGATCGCCATCAGGCGCCACCCCCGTCGGACGGCGCGGCGGCCTCGCGTGCGGCCCGGGCCTCGGCCTCGGCCGCCCGCTCCCGGGCCACCTCGTCGGGGTCGACGGACAGCCCGTTCGCCCGGCGGACCCGGACGAGCGTCCCGTGCGGCGGGATGTCGGCACTGCGGGCGCCCGAGCGCAGCTCGGCGATCAGCCGGTCGAACGAGTCCGGGGTCTGGGCGCCCACGTAGCGGTGGTTGACCTGGACGCACGGCGGCCGGTCGCAGTCGGCCAGGCACTCGGCCTCCTCGAGGGTGACCGTCCCGTCGGGGGTGGTGCCGCCGCTGCCGATGCCGAGCGAGGCCTCGGCGTGCTCGAGCAGCTCGGCGGCGCCGCCCAGCAGGCAGGCGATGTTGGTGCACACCGCCACCACGTAGGTGCCCACGGGCTCGGTGTGCAGCATGTCGTAGAACGACGCCGTGCCGAGCACCTCGGTCGGCGTGACCCCGACCAGGCCGGCGATGTCGACCATGGCCTCGGGCGTCAGCCAGCCGTCCTGCTCCTGGGCCAGGTGGCACAGCGGGACGAGGGCGGAGCGCGGCTCGGGATACAGCGCGATCAGCTGGCGGGCCCGGGCCAGGATGTCGCCGGACAGGTGGGTGGGCGCAGGAGCTGCCGCGGCGGCGCGCCGCGGCGGCGCGACCGGGGTCGGGTCGGTCACCGGTCCACCTCCCCCATCACCGGGTCGACGGACGACGTCACCACGACGGCGTCGGCCAGCAGGCCGCCGCGCATCATGAGGGGCAGGGCCTGCAGGTTGACGAAGCTCGGCCCCCGGATGTGCATCCGGTAGGGCTTGGGCGACCCGTCCGACACCAGGTAGCAGCCGAGCTCGCCCCGGGGGGACTCCGTCGCCACGTAGACCTCGCCCTCGGGCACGCGGAACCCCTCGGTGAACACCTTGAAGTGGTGGATGAGGGCCTCCATCGACTCGTCGATGCGCCCCCGGGGCGGCGGCGTGACCTTCTTGTCCTGGACCCGGTAGTCGCCCGCCGGCATCTTCTCGACGATCTGTCGGATGATGCGGATCGACTCGCGGATCTCGTTGAGCCGGATGGAGTAGCGGTCGAAGTTGTCGCCGAACGTCCCGACGATGACGTCGAACTCGACCTCGTCGTAGCGGAGGTAGGGCATGGTCCGCCGCAGGTCCCACGGGACACCCGTCGACCGCAGCAGCGGCCCGGTCAGCGACAGCGCCAGGGCCTCCTCGGCCGACAGGTTGCCGACGCCCTCGGACCGCTGGCGGAACACCGGCTGACCGGTGAGCAGCTCGTCGTACTCGTCGAGGCGGGGCAGGATCGTGTCGCAGATGACGGTGACGTCGTCCTCCCACCCGTCGGGCAGGTCGGCCGCCGTGCCGCCGGGTCGGATGAAGTTGTGGTTCATCCGCAGCCCGGTCGTCTTTTCGAAGAAGGCCAGGACCATCTCCCGCTCGCGGAAGCCGTAGATCATCATCGACGTGGACGCGTGGTCCATGCCGTTGGTGGCCATCCACATGAGGTGGGACGACACCCGGTTGAGCTCGACGAGCAGCATCCGGATCCAGTCGGAGCGCGGCGGCATCTCGATGCCGAGGAGCGCCTCGACGGCCAGCGACAGGACCAGCTCGTTGTGGAGCGGCGACAGGTAGTCCATCCGGGTGACGTTGGTCGACCCCTGGACGTAGGTCAGCTCCTCCGCCGTCTTCTCCATCCCGGTGTGGAGGTAGCCGATGACCGGCTTGGTGCGCAGCACCGTCTCGCCGTCGAGTTCGATCATGAGCCGGAGCACCCCGTGGGTGGAGGGGTGCTGCGGTCCCATGTTGATGATCATCGTCTCGTCGTCGGTCTGCTCGACGTCGATGTCGCTGGGGTCGACGACCACGCCCTCGGGCAGGCGCAGGACGGCCCCGGCCTCGCGGCGGAGCTCGTCCGGGGACGTCTGGGTCCGGGGGAACAGCTCCTGGGCACCCTCGGACGTCTCGACCACGAGGCCGGTGGCCGTACCGACGGCCGAGGGGTCGTCGTAGCGCTCGCCGGACACGGGGTCCGGGAGGTCGGCGTCGGGGTGCGGCCCGGCGCCGGTGGTCGGATCGGAGTCGGTCATCGTGGCCCCGGGGCGCCCTTGAACTGGACCGGCACCCGACCCACCCCGTAGTCCTTGCGCAGGGGGTGGCCCTCCCAGTCCTCGGGCAGGAGGATGCGGGTCATGTCCGGGTGCCCGGTGAAGACGATGCCGAACAGGTCGTACGCCTCGCGCTCCATGGCCTCGGTCCCCGGGTACAGGTCGAAGAGCGTCGCCACCACGGCGTCCTCCGCCGGGACCTGGACCCGTACGCGGACGCGGCGGACCTGGCTCAGCGACAGGAGGTTGACCACGACCTCGAAGCGCTCGGGCGCCACCCCGTCGGGCAGCGTCCGGCCCGGGTGGGTGAGGTAGTCGACGGCGCACAGGTCGGAGCACGTCTCGAAGCCCTCGTCGCGCAGGGCGGACACCACGTCCACGTACTGTCCGCGGGTCGGGAACAGCACCTCGGGCGCCGTACCCAGGCGGCGGCGGGCCGACGAACCACCCGACCGGGCGGGCGCGGGCGCGTCGGAGGCGGTGTCCCCGTCGGCGGCCGTCGTCACAGGGGCTCACCCACGCTGCGGGCGATGATCGGGTTGCGCTTGGGCGTGCCCAGGTGGACGGCGTCCGGCCGGTCCGGGGTCCAGCCCGTCGTGGGGTCGACGTCCTGTTCGCGGGCGTCGTCGGTGTCGCCCCCCTGGTCGGAGGCGAGCCCGGTGGTGTCGGGACGGTCGCCGAGGTCGAGCCCGCGCCGGCGGGTGATGTCGTCGGTCCGCACCTTCTCGTGCAGGGTGAGGATGGCGTGCATCAGGGTCTCGGGCGTCGGGGGGCAGCCCGGTGCGTAGACGTCGACCGGGACGATCTGGTCCACGCCCTGGACGATGGCGTAGTTGTTGAACATCCCGCCCGAACTGGCGCACACGCCCATCGACAGCACCCACTTGGGCTCCATCATCTGGTCGTAGACCTGCCGCAGCACCGGGGCCATCTTCTGGGAGACCCGCCCGGCCACGATCATGAGGTCGGCCTGCCGCGGAGAGGCGCGGAAGACCTCCATGCCGAAGCGGGCCACGTCGAAGTCGGCGGCGCCGACCGACATCATCTCGATGGCGCAGCAGGCCAGGCCGAACGTGGCCGGCCACATCGAATAGGTCCGCGCCCACTTGACGAGGTCCTCGAGCCGGCCGGTCAGGAAGTTGTGCTGGAGGTCCTCGAGTCCCATCGCGCCGCCCGACCCCGATCAGGCGGCGCGGCCGGGGCCGGCCGGTGCGGTGGTGGGCGCCGTCGTACCGGGACCCCCGTCGTCGGGGGCGCCGATGCGGGCGATGGTCGAGTCCGAGGTGCGCGACGGCATGCCGCCGGCCAGGCGCTTCGACGGGCCCCAGCTGAGGGCGCCGTTGCCGACCAGGTAGACGAAGGAGACGAAGACCACGGCGGCGAACACGACCACCTCGACGAGTCCGAACGACCGCAGCTGCCGGAAGATCACGGCCCACGGGTAGAGGAAGACCACCTCGATGTCGAAGATGATGAAGATCATCGCCACCAGGTAGAACCGGACGGGGAACCGGGTCGGCGGGTCGATGCCGGGGACGATTCCGCACTCGTAGGGCGCGATCTTGGCCGCCGTGGGGCGCTTCCTGGGCGCCAGCAGGGCCGACGCGACGAACGACAGGGAGGCGAACAGGAACCCCAGGACGATCAGGATGAGGATCGGAAGGTAGTCGGCCACAGCACGTGTTTTTTACCACGCTCCCTTCCGACAAAGCACATCCGGCCACGGGGCGCGGATCGGGTGCCGCCCGCCCCGGCGACGTGGTCCCGGTGTGCCGACCCGGACCCGTGCCCCTAGCATTGGCGTGTGAACGAAGCGGCCCCAGACACACCCGTGCCCGCAGACAGCGGCGCCCCCGCCGGGGGCCCGGTCGGCCCGGGGCCCGGGCACGTCCACGACGTGCTGGTGGTGGGCGGCGGACCCTCGGGCTCGTCGTGCGCCTACTGGCTGGCCGAGGCCGGATGGGACGTCGCCCTGGTGGAGAAGAAGGTGTTCCCCCGGGCCAAGACGTGCGGCGACGGCCTGACCCCCCGGTCGGTACGCCAGCTCGCCGACATGGGCGTCGAGAGCTCGCTGGCAGGTGCGCACCGCTACGGCGGTCTGCGGGCCCACGCCTTCGGCCGGGTGCTCGAGCTGCCCTGGCCCGAGCACCCCTCGTTCCCCTCGTACGGCTACGTCATCACCCGCCACGACCTCGACGCCCTGGTCAACGAACGGGCGTCCAAGGCCGGGGCCACGGTATGGCAGGGGACCGAGGCGCTGGAGCCGATCGTGGACGACACCGTGGTGGTGCCGGGCGGTGCCGGGCTGCCGTCGTGCGTCGGCGCCGTGGTCCGGGAGAAGGCCGCCGGGC
>Ga0307374_10010454_pt1 | contig 13441 bp, 17 predicted proteins | sample OX3MG_FD_202532 | JGI IMG/M metagenome (GOLD analysis project Ga0307374, IMG submission 202532) | Soil microbial communities from Risofladan, Vaasa, Finland - OX-3 | ecosystem: Environmental > Terrestrial > Soil > Coastal area > Acid sulfate soil | place: Finland: Risofladan, Vaasa | collected...
ACAGACGACGGCCGCGGCGAAACAGCGGCAGAGCGTGCTGTGTGCGGATCAGCCGCTCGGTGATTTTCTTGTAGGGCGCAATGTCGATTTCAAACGTGTTGATATCGGCCAGCGGCACGCCGAATTCTTTGGCTGCCGCCATTGCCAGCGCCACCGGCGAGATCAGTTTCGACTCGACCAGTTGCGTGACCAGCGGCCGGTTGGCGTGTACCGCCTCAGCCTGGGTTTCGCGCATGAGCGCTTCGGTCAGCAGAGCATCGCTCACCAGCCGTCGCGCCAGACCGGTGAGCGGCGCTTCGGGAACGGAAGGATTGGGACTCAGGGCCATGTTGACTTAGAACCAGGTTATTTTCACCAGATGCCAAGCTATTATGCGCGGGCGTACAACGTCAATGGTGTGCTTTTCCCAAGACCGCGACCGAAGCCGGTAGAATCGCTCAGAATCAGGAACCCGCAGAACCTCTGCCTCCGACATCCGCATACCACAAAGGCTCCCTTGATCAGCATCATCCTGCCGGCCAAGAACGAATTGCCAGCGTTGCGCGAGCTGCTGCCGCGCCTCGTCGACCTCCAGCCGCAGGCGGAGATCATCGTCGTCGACGACGGCTCCAGTGACGATACCCGCGCATTCTGCCAAAGTGCTGGCGTCAGCTGTCTCAGCGCGCCCTATTCGATGGGCAACGGCGCCGCCATCAAACGCGGCGTCCGTGCCGCTACCGGCGACGTGCTGGTGTTCATGGACGCCGACGGCCAGCACGATCCCGCCGACATCCCGCGTCTGGTGGCACGTCTGGATCAAGGCTACGACATGGCCGTCGGCGCCCGCGGCTGGTCCGGCCAGGCCGGCGTCCACCGCGGCCTCGCTAACGGCCTCTATAACCGTCTCGCCAGCTGGATGATCGGGCACACCGTGGCCGATCTCACCTCCGGCTTCCGCGCCGTGCGTGCCGACAAATTTCGCGAATTCCTGCACCTGCTGCCGAACGGTTTCTCTTATCCCACCACCACCACCATGGCGTTCTTCCGCAGCGCCTACGCCGTCGCCTACGAGCCGATCAAGGTCGCTGCGCGCGTCGGCAAGAGCCACATCCGCCCGCTGCGCGACGGCCTCCGCTTCCTGCTCATCATCTTCAAGATCGCCACCCTGTACTCGCCGCTGAAACTGTTCGTACCCGCCAGCGCCGTCTTCTTCCTGCTCGGCCTTGGCTATTACGTCTACACCTTCGTCCACGGACACCGCTTCACCAACGTGAGCGTGCTGCTGTTCAGCGCTGCCGTCATCATCTTTCTGATCGGCCTGATCTCCGAGCAGATCACCAACCTGACCTACCGGCACGACACCTGAATCAGCGTGCAGCCGGGGATGCAATTCCATAACATCCAAGCCCCGCTACGTGGAACCGGACTCAGTTTCTCCCCGCGTCTGCCAACCGCAGACCGTGACTCACAAACGGCTCGAAGTCCTCCACGTTCAGCGTCAGAAACTCAGCACCTGCGCGAATGGCGCAGGCGGCGATCAGGGCATCAGTCTTCAGCGTGCGACGCCGGCCGGCGTCGTTGAACAAACCGGCTGCCAGACGTGCGTCAGCCGCCTCCACAGCCACGACTGCGCCGCGAATGAAGGCATGTGCCAACCGCACTTCATTCGAATCCACCGGACCGATCAAAAACTCGTACCACACCACCGTACACGCCGCACACGCCTCACCCGCGACAATCCGCGCAATGATCGGGTGTTCCTGCCTCGCCCACAGTGGCAGCGCAATCAATGCGTTCGTGTCCACATGGATCATTGATGGTGTACCTGCGTCCGTCGTTTATCGTCCCGGTGGCGCTCGGCTCTGAGTTTGCGTATCAGCGTCCGTGTCTGCTGCGGATTCCGCGGCAGCGCCTGCGAACGATAATGGTCAATGACTTCGGCTGGAGACAAGGCGACGGTTTTCGGTTGTGTCGAACTTTCACGCACGGCGCGCCGGATGACCTCCGCCTGCGACACCCCCCAATCGACCGCAAGACGTTTGATGATTTGTGCTGTTTCGGGGTCGAGCGCGTAAGTGGAGCGAACCGACATGGTAGCCATGGAGACTTATGGTGTTATGGTGTGTTGCAATGGTACCTAGTCATGCCGCAGTTGTCGATTCAAGGATTCTTATCGGGCGCCGCAACAATTCGGCGTCAAATTTTTGTGGTGAGATGATGCGCATTGGGCACGCGTCGCCCCTGTACACCTATCCATCACGCCGTGACTGACACGCACCGCATTCGTATCCTGATCGTCACCCGTAACCTGCCGCCGCTGGTGGGTGGAATGGAGCGTTTGAACTGGCACATGGCAGAGGAACTAACGAAAATAGCCGACGTGCGCATGGTGGGGCCGGCGGGTTCCGCCGCGTTGGCACCTGCCGGTGTCGCGGTGCGTGAAGCCCCGCTGGAACCCTTATGGAAATTTCTTCTGCACGCTCGCTCGCTTGCGCACCGGGAAGCGAATACGTGGAAACCCGATGTAGTGTTGGCCGGCAGCGGACTCGCCGCGCCGCTGGCACGACGCGCCGCGCGTGCGTGCGGCGCCAAATCAGCCGTGTACGTTCACGGTCTTGATGTTGCCGTCGACAATCGCGTGTATCGCGCGCTGTGGCTGCCGGCCATCCGCAGCATGGATCGCGTCATCGCCAATAGTCACGCCACCGCCGACCTGTGCCGGGGCATCGGCGTGGGTCCGGCTCGCATCGGCATCGTGCATCCGGGCGTCGATCTGCCAGACATGGGTCACCTCAGCGCCCCGTCATTCCGGCAACAGCCGGAATCCAGTGGCTGCGACGGCGGCGCAGCGAAGGTGTTAGGCACCGCGGTCGATTTCCGGGAACGTAACGGCCTTTCCGGTCGTCCCCTGCTGCTCTCCGTCGGCCGCCTCAGCGCCCGCAAGGGCTTGCGCGAATTCGTCACCGAGGCCCTACCGCACATCGTCGCAGTGCGACCTGATGTCATGCTGTTGATCATAGGCGACTCACCCAGCCAGGCCCTGCACGCCGAAGCGCAGACGCCAGCAAGCATCCAGGCCGCTGCCGCTGCCGCGGGGGTGGGCGCGAACATCAAATTCCTCGGCGTCATCACCAACTATGCCGAACTCGGCGTTGTCTATCGTGCGGCGGACACACACGTATTTCCTGTTCGCCAAATCCCTTTCGACCCCGAAGGCTTCGGCATGGTCGCGGTGGAAGCCGCTGCCCACGGCCTGCCGACCGTTGCCTTCGCCACCGGCGGCGTGATCGATGCAGTCGCCGAAGGCCAATCCGGCCATCTGGTGCCGCCCGGCGACTACACCGGGTTCGCCAACGCCGTGCTCGAAACCCTCGCCACCAGCAACCAGTTGCGATCGAACTGCACCGCTTTCGCACAGCGCTTCGCTTGGCCCAGATTTGGCGTGCAACTTGTGGCGCAGTTACATCTTTCGTAGAAGTTTACGGGTGCCCTTGTGCGCACGATGTTGCCGGAACGCCTTGCCCATCAGAAACAGTGCCTCGCGTAGCAGTTCCACGAATGCAACAGACAAGGCCTCCAGCGTGCGGTCGAGTTGCTTGATACGCTCAAACCACACCGACAGCTCTGCGTAGATAATCGAGTTGATCGCGATGCCACCGCGTTGCATCACCAGTTCCAGTTCCAGTTGCGCCTGCGACCAAATCGGCCCAGCGCGTGTCGTCCTGCAACACATCCAGCAGCAGGCAGGTATCGACCAGGATCACGGCGCTAACCGCCTCGGATACCCAGGTCGCGCAGATCCTCGTCATAAACTATTTCCAGCGATTCAGAACCGGCCACAGATCGAAGTGCGCAGATGGTTGCACCGATCGCTCCGGCGACGTTGTAAACCGGAATGACAACGCTAAAACGAGGTGAGCCACTCATCGGGTGGAACCTTTGATGTCACATGCCGGATTGGGTCGACATACGTTGCATGGCCCCATGGTGGCGCGCTGACCGGATGACTGCATCATGGGATGAACATGATTTGCGGCCATGCCTTCCTGATAATTTCACCAGCGGACGCCAAGCCGATTCCGCCACCGCGGATGATGCGGTCCTTGAGTGGGAAAGTCATACCCGTATTAGCACGCAGCCACCGTTGTGTCTTGCGGATGCGTCGAAAGTATCCCGCGTAGAACCAACGCAATTTTCTATAAGGCATGACTCCCCAGTCGGCAAGTCCGTTGGATATGATGTGCGTACCCAGTATCTTGATACCGTGGAAATGAAAAAAAATGAGGGGCCTTTTTTCCGCGCTCATGATGCCAGCGTCCAACACAAGCTTTCCGCCTTCCCAGTTCCACGGCGCCAAACCAGCGCCAGGGTGCTGCAGCACGACAAGGTTCGCGCCGTAAAGGCGCGGCCACTCGTCCAGATACTTTTGGTCTGCGTAGCGATCATCTTCGACACGGTCATAACACCACTCCAGGCATTGGTCACGCCACCGTTGTAGGCAGGCCATCCCGACAGCGTCCCTGCGAAATATCTGGAATTGCACGTTGTACACACCGTATTTGAGGTTTTGCTGGAGACGTGGTGAGTACCGATGTTCGCAAATCAGGATCTCCTTATCGCCTAATTCATGAAATATCGGTGCGGGTGAGTGGTAGAAATACAGATCGGCGTCGACGTAGGTAATTATTTTAATTTCATTATTATAATTAAGCAGATACAGTGGAAGAAAGGGCGTCAAGGTGAAGTAATACTCTATCCGGCTACGATCCGCCTTCGCGTTGCGCAGATCAGGATTGGCCGATTCCAGATCACCCAGCCTGACCGACCGGAGGTTGCCCAGCCCCAATGCCGTGACGCAACGGTGCGTTTCTTCGTCGAGCGCCAGCACGTACAGAACGAAGTCACAGCCACTTACGACGAGTGACCGGTACATCGTCAGGCCGCGTAGCACATAATTTCGATCGAAATAGGTGCAAAAATAATACATGGGCTGTTTTTCTTGTTTGTCGCGAGCTGGCATCACGATGCGAGGCAGCGCAAGATCGCGTGACCCGTTTCGTCGATCTGCTCGCTCCGCAGTTCGGGATACATAGGCAGACTGAGGATGCACGGAATCACTGCTTCCGTGCAGGGCAGCGGCACGGGTTGCATGGCGGGATCCGCAAAGGCCTGTTGCTGGTGGACTGCTGCCGGGTAATGGACCAACGTGGCGACTCCAGCCTCGCGGAGGCTGGCGCCGAGTTCGTCGCGGCGTGCCGTGTTCACTACATATTGATGGAATACAGGCTCCGTGTCGGGAATGAGTTGCGGGAGTTGCAATGGCGCACCTGCCAGCAGCGTGCCGTACCTCGCTGCGATTTCACGGCGTCGCTTGTTTTCACCCGCAAGAAAGGGCAGCTTGGCTCGCAGAATCGCGGCTTGCATTTCGTCCAGCCGCGAATTGAACCCCACGGATTCACTGATGTAGCGCTTGCGCCAGCCGTATTCGCGAAGCATTCGAATGCGCTCGGCCAGTTCCGGATCGGTCCCGATGACCGCGCCGCCATCGCCCAAGGCACCGAGGTTCTTGGTTGGATAGAAACTGAAGCAGCCAAGGTCGCCGAACGTACCGACTGGGCGCCCTGCAATCGTCGCACCGTGGGCCTGCGCGCAGTCTTCGATGACGGGAAGGCCATGGATCTTGGCCAATTCAAGTAGTGCCGACATGTTGGCGGGTTGGCCGTACAGATGCACGACGACAACAGCTTTTGCTACACGGCCGGCAGTGCTGGCGAGTGCGGCTTTCAGGCTTGCCGGATCCATCGCATAGCTAGACGGTTCGATATCGACGAACAAGGGCAGGGCGCCAAGGCGGGCAATGGCGGAAGCCGTTGCCACCGCCGTATGTGAAACCGTGATCACGCCATCGTCGTGGGCGATCCCGATCGCCCTCAACGCAAGTTCCAGCGCATCGGTGCCGTTGGCGACGCCGATCGCCCAGCGCGCCTGCATGGCGTCGGCAAATTCCTGCTCGAACCGAGTGACCTCCTGACCCAGGATGTACCAGCCGCTTTCAAGCACCCGTGCCACGGCTGCGTCGATCGCGGCCTTGTGGGCCAGGTAGGTTGCCTTCGGGTTTGTTTGCGGAATCACAGATAAAAGCTCCCATGCTCGTGGAAGTAGGCGAGCGTTTTTCCGAGCCCTTCTCTCAGCGGGACTTTGGGATTCCAGCCAAGCGTCGAGCGAATTTTCCAGAAGTCGGAATAGTAATCTCCGATGTCGATTTTTTTGCGTTCGTCTGGAAACGCACAGACATTGAAAGCGCCGCCCCCATGTACCGCGATGAGCAGTTCGCCAAGCTCCTTCAAGCTCACGACTTCATCCGAACCCAGATTGAAGACGGAGCCATCGGATTGGGGGTCTGCCGCAGCCATCAGGAATGCATCCACCACATCCTCGACATAGTTGAAATCACGTAGCTGGTCGCCCCCCCAGATCTCGAACGACTTGCCCTCCAGCAGAAGCCTGACCCAGATGCCGACGAATGTCTGTCGCGCGTCCTTGATGCGCATCCCCGGGCCATACGTGTTGGTCAGACGCAGGGCGCAGGCGCGGGTGCCATACACCTCACTGTAGAGCCGGTGATAGTCCTCGCCGGCGATCTTGTTGATCCCGTTGACGTCCACCGGTCGTTTCGGATGCTTTTCGTCCACCGGCAAATAGTCCGGTTTGCCATAAATCTGCCGCGTGCTCGCAAACACGATCTTCGCCGCGGGATTGTGATGGCGCAGTGCTTCAAGGATGGACAGTTGCGCCCGAGTGTTGATTTCAAGGTCGGTCAGTGGATCGATCATCGAGTCAATGTGGCTGGTTTGCCCGGCGAGATTGAACACCAGATCCTTGTCTTGCACCAGATACTTCATGCTGTGCGCATCGCGCACATCGGAGATGTTGAGTTGGAGCTTCCCATCGAGTCCATGCAGGTTGTGCAGATTCCCGCCGTACTCGGGAATGAGCGAATCAACCACCGTCACGTCGGCATCGGCTGCGACCAGCCTGCGCGCCAACGCTGAGCCGATGAAGCCAGCGCCGCCAGTGATCAGGATTTTTTTGTTTTGGAAGTCCATTAGCTTGCACCCTCTATCGTGTTTTGCGGGCCACCACGAAATTATCGAGAAAAAGGTTGGGGTCGCCTTTCGGAAAAGTCAGCAAGGCGCTCCCGAGCAGCGACCAGAAGGCGATGATGGTTGCCCGGGCCAGAAGGCGGACCGGCAACGAAAATCTGGAAACCTTGGCGTTGATTCGATCTGCCATCAACGCGCAGAGCGCTGCGGTCCCACCCACCGATTTATCGTGGCAAACGAGCGCGAAGCCCGTGTTCGTGAGTTGATTAACAAGGCCGAAGGACGTGAACCGCTGCATATCCCATGGCTGTTCATGCTCCGGCCAGAAAAAGGGCACCGATAGAATCCATGTGCCTTCCGGCGCCAGAACGCGACTGATCTCCCTGAGAAAGTTCTGAGGGTTCTGTACGTGCTCCAAAACTTGATTACACAATACGCTTTGAAAGTCGCCATCGGAGAACGGTATCGTCATCCCATCATAGAAGACGTCGGCACGTTTGGCGCCGCTACGGTTTTGCGGGGTATCGATCTCCAACCCGACTATGGTGGTGGCACTCGTGAGCAGTTCGCGATAGGGCTGCATGCCGCAGCCCAAGTCCAGCACGCGGCCCTGCAACCTCGGACCGGCATCTCGCATGGCGCGAAACAATGCGCGCCGGGGCAGAAAGTGCGGGTTGAGGAAAATGCTCCACCAAGGTGGATTAAACATGGCCGAGCGCAGAAATGCGTTCATGGCGCGGGTCGCCTGCGCCAGAGTTGGCCTGAGAATCTTGCGCCAATCCCACGGCCGTGGATTGGCGGGTCCTTTCCAACCCAAGCCCATTGCTTGTCGTACTGCCGGGACAGCGCCGAGTCTAACTTTTCTGGGTCGAGCAACCACGCCGGATAACTGGCAGGGTAGAGGCTCGGTGGGAGCACCTGCACCGTAAGCAGCTCGCTGGTGATCGTTATGAACTGCCGATCAATGATGACGAATTCGACTTGGGTTGCAAGGAGCTGTTCGAGTACCTCATAGGGCTTCGGGAGGAATGGAAGAACGCCCGATAGCAACACAACGTCGGGCTTCGTCTCCTCCGCAGGATATTCGCCCAATGAGGCATGGAATCGCAGCTGCTCGGTCTGAAAGTGCTTGCGACCACTGGCGACTACATGTGCTTGCTCGACGATGTGCCAGCATAGGTGCTTGACGCCAATGAGATACGGGCGTGCCTGGAGATAGGAACTCCCGAGCGCGCCACCGAAGTCGAGTACCGTGAGCGCGCCGTTGTTTGCGAGTGCGACCTGTGACAGGCAAGCCAAGGTCGGCCAGTCAGGGGGAATGCGATCGTGCGTGACGCCGTCTTGCTCCCACGCCGCCTCCCCTCGCTTGACGGCCAGCGCAGCACCCTCGATGCGCTGGAACAAGGAATTTTCCGCATAACCTGCGGCGGCACGTTCGGCATCTTCCCAGCTGTTGTAAGTACCTTTGAACCGAATGGCGCGGCCCGTTGTGAGGTTATAGATGTCACGGAGACCCTGCGGCACCCAGCGCCGGATGAAAGCCTGTCTGGTTTTGCGATCCGACCGCATCATGCTGTTTTCCTCGCTCCGGCCGAGCGAACGTATGTGCGGCCCCGAGAATCTTGCGTGCACTTCATGATGCAGTATTCGCGGCTTTTTGCCCTCGGTGGGCGTGAGCAAGCAGCCCCATCTGTCGGATAACCAATGACAGGCCGATCACGGCCATCCCCCATTCCGAACAAACCAGCGCCAGCGCCATGCCGGTTGTGCCCAGATGCTGCGTCAGCACGATACTTGCGCCTATCAGAACACCCAAACCGGCGACTTCAAATCCCACTTGCATCCATGGCCTGCCGAGCGCCATCAGCACACTGCCTGCCGCTATGCGCAGCGCCATACCGGGAACGGCGAGGGTGAGCCAATGGATCATGTGCTGGAGACCATGATACTTCGGCCCGAATATCCAGACGAATATCGGCGCGGCGAACCATAGCATTACGGCCAGTGTGAGGCTGTAGGCTAGCGCCGCACCAAAAATCCAGCGCAGCAGATGCGCTGTGCGTTTGGGTTGGCCGTGTGCATCGCGAAACAGCCGTGGAAGTGCCGCGAGCGTCATCGCGATCACCGGCAGCGTTGCCGCGCTAATCACACGAGCACTCACTGCGTACATGCCCGCGGATGCGAGCGGTAGCAGTTTCGTCGCGAGGATTTTGTCGAGTTCCGAAGGGCTGGAGGAAGTGATGTTGAGGGTCGCGTAGCCAGCGCTGCTTCGCAATTCGGTTCTGGTCGGAAGCCGCCAACGCTTCATGCGTGGCCATGGTGCCGGCATGGTGGTCGTCGCAATGACGAGTGCGACTACCGATGCAATCAGGTAACCGTATGCATAAGCGGCGAGCGGATCGACGGGGTGAAGTATAAATACGGCTGCCGCTGCGAGTAGACGCAGCGCCAATGGCAACGTTTGCAATAGTTGCGAGCGCGCAATGCGCCCCAGACCTAGGTGCTCGGAAGCAGGCAAGCCGAGCAGCGGCTGCAACCACAGCTCGGTGACGCCGATGACAATCAGCACAGCAACCGGCACTGCTGCTTCACGCAATGCGAACAGACTGATTAGCATATAGACGGCGAACAACACACCGCCACACAACAAGGTGAATGGCACGGCATAAGGCAATACCTGTTCGCGACGTACGGGGTCGCGGGACACTTCGCCCAACAACACGAGGTGAATGCCAAGACTGGACAGCGTGCCAAGGATCACCGCCAGTGCGGCCACACCGGCGAACGCACCGAAGCCCTGCGGACCCAACACGCGTGCGACGATCAGCAACGTGCTGGCTTGCACCAGCAGGCGCAATCCCAGCACGAAACTAGTGCGGATTGTGCCGCGTGTTATCGGGCCTGCCATATCAATGGATGCGAGCGGGGCGGGTTGGGTAGGCTGAGCATGTCATGCTGTGGCTGGGGCTTCGTTGAGCCTTGGCAATGTGGCCGTCCAATCAGGAGTGTTTCGGCGTCCAATCGGGAATACGCGTGAATCCTATCTGTGACGCGGAGCGGCGCAGATCGCTTGAGTCCATGTGAGTGGTCAGTAGAAAATCGGCCTCGCGCTGGTGTCGACCAGAATCACGATGCTAGCCGCCTTGGATACCCGAGTCGCGCAGATCCTCGTCGTAGCCGCGCAGCAAACGTATCAATGCGTCGGTACTCTGGTCGGTGCGTAACTTCCTCTGATACTTGGCGAATCGACTCGATTTTACCCGGCGATGGGGCAGTTCGGCAGCCCGCACCACCACCTCCCTGGCGGCGACAGTTCAAAATTCACTTCACCGTCCGGCTTTATGCCAAGATAATCCTTGGTTGACTTGGGCACCGTCACTTGGTCCTTTCTGGTCATCGTCGCCATCGCGCTACCCCTTAATGTATTACCATTGCGCAAAAATATAATACGTTTGTGAACGCTGCTGCGACGCACGCCATGGCCAGCATCGTGCAACATGGCCCTATGAATAATGCCCAGTCCCTTTTGCGCCGACCGCGTACCGTGCTCGACCTTCACTCGTGCAACTGGAAAGTCATGAAGATCGAGCGACTGCTCGATCTCGCGCATCGTCCGCAGCCCATCCACATGCGGGTTACCGCTGGTTTCCGTTATCGCAATATCTGCATCGAAGCTTGGCGTGCGACGTTCGAAAGTGAGCGGCCTGACTCGCTTGGACACCGTATGCTGGACGCAACGCCTGATGCATTGCTCAAGCCGCTGCGGCGAATTATCCCCACGCTGATATACCGCGTCTCACGCTGTGGTGCCGAGTGAGCGTCCTATTTATCGGCAAACGTTTCTATACTAATCGCGATGCGTTGCGCGAGCACTACGGCCGCATCTATCAATTGCCGTGGCATTGGTCGCAGGCAGGTATTCCGACCCGCCTTTGGTTGATCGATTACCACACTCTCAAGTCGGTGTCGCAGAGCGATGGTCGGCTCGATGTGCTCTCGACGCCGGTGCGCAATCTCGCGATGATGCGCCACTACGTACGGGCGTCACGAAACGCCGCGACTGCACAGAAGCCGGATGTCGTCGTAGCCAGTGGCGATTGTTACATCGGTCTGCTCGGTTACCGGATTGCCAAGCGGCTGCACGCGCGCTTCGTCTTCGATGTCTATGACAAGTATGACGAATTCGGCGCCTTCCGGCGCTTGCCGGGATTCGATCCATTCGGGTTTCTCCTGCGCCGCGCTGATGCGCGTCTGTTCGCAAGCCGTGCCTTGATGGAACAGGTTGGGTACGACGCCCAACGCGATTTCGTAGTGCCGAATGGGATTGACACGCGACGTTTCCGGCCACTTGACATGTTATCCAGCCGCGCTGGACTCGGGTTGCCGGACGACATCACTTTTGCGGGTTATTTTGGGAGCATGGACGAGGATCGGGGGATCGATGACTTGCTTGCCGCCCGGCAGAAGTTGTACGAAACGGGTTTAGAAATCCAGCTGCTGCTTGGCGGTAAACCGCGAAAGCATTTGGATCTTGCTCGAGAAGGTGTGAAGTACCTGGGTGATTTGGCATATGCGGACGTGCCACGAGCCCTTGCGTGCTGCAATTTGCTGGTGCTGCCGTATCGGCGTTCAGCGTACCTGGATATGGCGTCCTCGTGCAAGATCGTGGAGTACATGGCTATGCAACGCCCTATTATCGCGACCCGCACACCCAACTTTGAGGAAAACTTCCCTGCCCAATCCGTGCAACTGGGCGACCGGATGGCAGCACCAAATGATCCGGGCGACCTTGGGCGTGCTCTCCGGAAACAATACGCAGTGCAACAGGTGGTCACTATGCCGGAGGGCATGGATTGGGGATCGATTGCGGCTGGAGTATCGCGCGCGCTTCAGTTATAACGGTAGCAATGCGCACTCTGGAGTCCGGAGTGAAGATTCTTCTCGTTCTACCACGCATGGTTTCAGGCGGCGTGGAACGCGTCACCCTAAACCTGATCGAACAGTTCACGAAGGATGGCATCGAGTGCAGGCTTGCGCTGCGGCACTGCCGTGGTGAATTGCTGTCAGAGCAACCGCGGCCAGCTCTAAACAAGGTGGATGCCGAACGTCAACAGTGTGCCAAGTATCACCGCTAGTGCGGCCACGCCCGCGAACGCACCGAACTGGTGGCCCCAGCATGCGCGCGGCGATCAGCAGCATGCCGGCCTGCACCAGCCGGCGCAGTTCCCAGCACGAAACGGGTGCGGATGGTGCCGCGGGCGATGGGGCCTTGCCTGTCAGGAGGCAGGCGGTGTCGTCACGGGGCGTAGCGCCAATTTGCCGATCTGTAAAGTGCTATTTTTGCTTGAGTTGATGTGCTTAAGGGGGGTCTGGTTCCGAGTTGCGAAACCTAGGTCTCTATGATGCACATCCCGGCTTGCCTACGGCATACGGGGCTACTGACAGATGGCATGGCTTACATAGAGAGAAGTCTATAGGAACGTTCGAACACGATCAATCTATCGGATGGGGACCAAACTATTTAGTGGATCGAACACCATTGACCCACTCGGAGTCGTGTTCACTCTATAAGCCGCATGCCAGCGTGCTTGGCAGCGCCGCGGTCGAACGTCAGCGTGTATTCACAGCCTGCTCTTGTAGATCAGCCTGCTCTTGTAGTGCAGCCTGCTCTTGTAACGCAGCCTGCTCTTGTCGCGCAGTCTGTTCTTGTAGCACAGCATCGATCAGGCAATCTGCAAAATCGGCTTTGGTAGCACGGTATTTGCGTAGTGCCTGCCAGGTAACGTCAGCACTTTCAACCCGAAATACCTTTGTTTGAAGCAGTGCTTTCAGAACGCTGACGAGTTGTGGCTGCTTGATGTTGTAGCACGCGCCAAGCACCCACAGCAGCTCGACGGTTGTTACCAGTGAAATGAAACCGGGTGTGTCTATGCTGAGCGTTTCGATCACGTTTGTTGCCGTAGCCGACTGAGCGACATCGTCTTGCATGATGTAGCGCACCAGAACAGCGGTGTTGAGTCCGATCATTTGACCTTGGCATCCATCTCGGCAGCCATCTTGGCGATAGCGGCGTTCATTTCTTCAATGGAAGCGGATTTGTGTTGGTTCCCGAACATTCCTTTGAGCTCGGTCACGTGTCGAATAGAGGCCACCAATTCATAACGGCCTTGGGCAACTTGAACAAACTCGACCCGATCTCCGGCGGTGACGCTGAGCGCTTCACGCACGACGGCCGGGAGGGTGATCTGCCCCTTGCTGGAGATGCTTGCGAAAGTCACGGGCGCCTCTTGAGTGTCCTTAACATTCTGGTGAGGATATAGAGCCAAGCTGTCGAAGTCAACGAATCAATCATGAAATCA
>Ga0307374_10010455_pt1 | contig 13440 bp, 9 predicted proteins | sample OX3MG_FD_202532 | JGI IMG/M metagenome (GOLD analysis project Ga0307374, IMG submission 202532) | Soil microbial communities from Risofladan, Vaasa, Finland - OX-3 | ecosystem: Environmental > Terrestrial > Soil > Coastal area > Acid sulfate soil | place: Finland: Risofladan, Vaasa | collected...
GCCGAACCCGTTCCCATTTCACACTAACCCGAAGCGCAAGCGAGGTTTTGTCGCCTTTTTCACGTTCCTCGCTAGCGCTTCGGGTTGGTGTACGGCACCTGCGTACCGGGTTCGGCGAAGCTTTACGCTCAACGCGCGTCAAGTCGTTTGCCCGCTTGACTATCCCCGACAGGGCTCGAACCTGTAACCTTCGGCTCCGGAGGCCGACGCTCTATCCAATTGGGCTACGGGGACTTGAAGTGCCGAACTCATTTAATCGCACCGGCCAGGCGCGGTCAAGTTGACTTGCCGATCGAAGCGTCTCGGGCGATACTGCACCTCGCCGCCCTGCTTGTCGGTCCCTCCCCGAACCTACCCCCGCCATGCAACTTAGCGATCTCAAATGGCCGCAGGTCGCCGACCTGATGAAGGATACGCCGATCGTGTTCCCGGTCGCCGCGCTGGAGCAGCACGGCCGGCACATGCCGGTGTTCACCGATAGCATGCTGCTGGGCGAAGTGGTCCGCCGGGCCGCCGAACGCGTGGGCGACCGCGTGGTGTTCGCGCCCCTGCTGTGGCTGGGCAACTCCGACCATCACCTCGATTTCAGCGGCACGCTCTCCGCCGCGCCGCGGACCTATCTCGACCTGCTCGCCGACCTGATGGAGAATTTCATCTTTCACGGCTTCAAACGCATCGTGTTCGTCAACGGCCACGGCGGCAACATCGTGCCCGGCCAGCAGGCGGTGTTCGAAGTGCGGCAGCGACACCGCCAGCGGAAAGACCTGTTGCTGCTGTTCTCGACGTATTGGACGTTGGGCGGAGAGCCGCACAAGGTCGATACGTCGATCCAGCAAGAGCGCATGGGCCACGCCTGCGAGTGGGAAACCTCGATGATGCTCCGCATCGCCCCGCACCTGGTGGGCGATCTGTCGAAGGTCGAGGCGGTCGATTTCGGCGTCGGCTTCGAGCCGGGCTACCGCGGCTGGGTGACGAAAGACCGCACCGCTCCGGGACACATCGGCGACCCGCGCTTCGCCAGCGCCGAGAAGGGCGAAACGCTGTTCCGCGTGTTCACCGACGACTTGGTGAAGCTGCTGCACCGCGTGCTGGCCTGGGACGGCAACTCGTGGAACGGCTAGGCGGCGTATCAGAAAAGGTCCGTTCGCCCGCCTGGAAGTGGTACGTCTGCGGAATTCTGCTGTTGGCGACCATGCTCAACTACATGGACCGCATGACGCTGTCGGTCACCATCACGACCATTCGCCATGACTTCGGACTCAGCCGCGAGCAATATGGCGAGTTCGAAATGGGTTTCGGCCTCGCCTTTGCATTGGGCGGGCTGGTGAGCGGTGTCTTGGCCGACCGAACGAACGTGCGATGGCTTTATCCGCTGGTGCTCACCGGATGGTCGTTTGCCGGGATCGCCACGGCCTACGCCGATCAGATCGGCGCGGTGTTGGTATCGCTCGGCTGTGCGGACGACGTTCCGCGGAGTTACTGGGGGTTCCTTGTCTGCCGAACGGCCCTCGGGTTCTTTGAGGCGGGACAGTGGCCCTGCGCGCTCGTAACGTCGCAACGGCTGCTGGCGCCCGCCGACCGTCCGTTGGGAAACAGTCTGTTGCAAAGCGGTGCCGCTTTGGGAGCGATCGTGACGCCGCTGGTCGTGCAAGTCATGGTGACCAGCGGTTATGGCACCTGGCAAGGCCCGTTTCGGTTGATCGGCGTATTGGGGTTGCTGTGGATCATCCCCTGGTTGTTGATGGTGCGCGACGCCGACCTGCGTCGGCCGGTTAACGAGAGGGTCGTCGCAGGAGCCGCAGACCGTGGCCAGGGTCATGACTCGGCGACGCAAGCCGCCGCGAGGAACATCGCCTTCCGGCGGTTCGCGTTGCTGCTGCTGACGGTGGTGACGATCAATCTGTGCTTTCAGTTCTTTCGCGCCTGGCTGCCGAATTATCTGCGGGAGTTTCACAAGTACAGTGACACTTTTGTGAACGGCTTTACCTCGGCCTACTACATCGCCGCCGATGTCGGCTGTTTGAGCATCGGTTTTGCGGTCAAACGCCTGTTGCGCTTCGGATGGCCGCTTCATCGAGCGCGGATGCTGACGTTCGCGTTTTGCGCGTGTTTGACCGCGCTCAGCACCGTGGCCGCCGGCTTGCCGCGCGGGCCAATGCTGTTGGGCATACTCTTGCTGATCGGTTTCGGCGCGCTGGGGCTGTTCCCAAACTATTATTCGCTGACGCAAGAACTTTCCACGCGGCACCAAGGGAAGGTGACCGGGGCACTCGGTTGCACGACATGGGTTTGCACCGCGGCGATGCAGAAGCTGGTTGGCCGGCAGATCGAAGCGACCGGATCTTATGCCGACGGCATTTTTGTGGTGGGCCTCTTGCCGCTGGTGGCCTGCCTGGCGCTGTTGCTGTTTTGGGACTGGCCGCGTCACTCCTCTCGGTGCCCGCCCAGGGGGCCGCGGTCTTCATAGCCGGTCATCCGCCAATGTCCGTCCACCAGGTGGAAGTCGACCGTGAAGCGCCGCAGCAACATCCCTTCGCCCGCCGCCGGACCCTGGCCGCGGTAATTCCCTTTCACACGTCCTGTAAAATCGGCCTGAGCAACCGGCGGCCGGGCATGGTGATCGACCTCGACTTGCAGATCGTAGATGCGCGCGTCGGTGATCCGCGCTTCGGACACCGCGGCCCTCACCTGAGCGCGCATCCCGGCCGCCGCCGGATCGATATGACGCAGCACGCCCTCGAGGTCGTTGGCCATCAAGGCCGCGGTGACGCCGTCGAGCACCTCTTCGATCTGCTCGCGGTCCGTCACCACGAGCCGTTCGACGAGCACGACAAGTCCCATGACGAGCGCCACGAGCAGCATAGGCAGCGCGAGCAAGCCACGGCCCGACTTCACCAGCGCGACCGCCAGCAGGCCCTCGATGAGCACTCCGGCCACGATCACGGTCGTCGGGTCTTCGAATAGCCAGCTCAAGTGTCGTGCCTTTCACGCGAGTGACGGCGAAGCCGATCGAGAAAGGCCGCCAGATCGGCGGCCAGCGGCATCTCAAAACGGAGATGCTCGCCGGTGAGAGGATGGTCGAAGCTCAGCTCGGCGGCGTGCAAGGCGAGCCGGGGGGCACCGCTCTTGTCGCTGACGGCCGGCCCGTTGAGCGGCTTGTTGTAGACCGTTTCGCCGCACAGCGGGTGCCCCAGTTCGGCAAGCTGGATGCGGATTTGGTGCGTCCGCCCGGTCTCGAGCCGGCATTCGACGAGCGTATAGTCGCCAAGTTGCTCGATCGCCTTGACGTGGGTCACCGCCCGCCTGCCGAGGTCGGGCAGAAGCGTGCCGCCGCGCCGGCCATCGCCACGGTCGCGGACCAGTTTCGACTCGATCGTCTGACTGGCAAGCTGTCCCTGCACGATCGCCAGGTAGCGCCGACCGGTGGTGTGGCGGCGAAACTGCTGCGCAAGGTGCTGCTCGGCGGCCCGCGTGCGGGCAAAGACCATCAGGCCGCTGGTGTCGCGGTCGATGCGGTGAACGGGCCGGACGGGCGGCAGCTTGCCCGGCGGCCCGCCCCGCCGTCCGCGTTGGCCGCGGCTCAGCTTCTTGGCGATGGCCTGCGGCAGCACGTCCTCCAGCGTGGGCTGAATTTGCTTCCGCCGCCGCGACCAGCTTTGCTCTTCGGCATGTCGGACCGACGTCATGCGGGCGGGTTTTTCGACCACCACCAGGTGCGCGTCGAGATAACGGATGCGGACGTCTTCTTCGCGGGGCGGAGGCGCGGTGGGATGCGTGAGCAGCTTGACCACCTCCGTTCCGCGCAACCGCCGCCCTTCGTCCAGACAAAGATTTCCGTCGATCATCACCTGCCGCGATTGGATCAGCCGGCGGACGTCGGACCAAGAGCGGCCCGGCAGTTCCTGGCGCAAGAAGGCCGCCACGGTGCGCTGGGCGTGAGCGGGCAAGGCACGAAGTATCTGATCGGCTTTCAAGGGACGGCCGCGAGCAAACAGGGACCATACGCTTTGTAATGATTGATTCTAGTACTTGCTCGGCCCGGCGACCATCATGGGCGCCTCGCAATCGCCAGCAACCGTCGCTTGTCGCCGTCGTGAATGATCGAATCGAACCGCACGTCGCAGAAGCTACCACCTGACGGCCGCGCTCCCGCCGAATCACGGCCCGCAGGGTTCGAGACGCCTGCGCCGCCGAAGACGCGCAACTCGCGCCCGAAGACGCGCAACTCGCGGCAAGGCCGCGGCCGGTTCCGCGACCGAGCCACCACCGCCGGTGCCGCGGAAGGCCATACCCGCATCGTTGCAACCGCCTGGGCGGCGAGGCCCTATCCATCCGCGCGCGTCGCTCAAAAACCGGTCCGAGGTAACCCCACCATTGGCCAACTGACAGATTCTGTCAGTTGATCGGGCGTTCCCCGTCGCGCCGGCAAGCCAAGCGAAGATCGGCCGGCATGGGAAAAGCGCTCGCGGGCCGTTTACTCCGCGCCCATGCGACACGCGTGTCGCCTCGGCGGGGGCTGCCGCAGAGGAACCGGCCGCCCTCACTTGCGCCGCGCGCGGCGCATTTGCCGACCGTAGCCCTTTCGCTCCGCGAGAGGAAAGCCGTTTGCTCCGCGCCCAGGCGACACGCGTGTCGCGTCGGCGCGTGCCGCCGCAGACGAACGGGCCGCCCTCACTTGCGGCGCGCGCGACGCATTTGCCGACCGTAGCCCTTTCGCTCCGCGAGAGGAAAGCCGCTTGCTCCGCGCCCATGCGACACGCGTGTCGCCTCGGCGCGTGCCGCCGGAGACGAACGGGCCGCTGGCACTTGGGCCGCGCGCGGCCAATGTGCCGACCGTAGCCCTTTCGCTCCGCGAGAGGAAAGCCGCTTGCTCCGCGCCCATGCGACACGCGTGTCGCCTCGGCGCGTGCCGCCGGAGTCGAACGGACCGTCCTCACTTGCGCCGCGCGCGGCGCATTTGCCGACCGTAGCCCTTTCGCTCCGCGAGAGGAGAGCCGTTGACTCCGCGCCCATGCGACACGCGTGTCGCCTCGGCGCGTGCAGCCGGAGACGAACGGGCCGCAGGCACTTTGGCCGCGCGCGGCCAAAGTGAGCAGGATCACGGATGACACCCCTCCAACGGATAAGTCGCAAACGCTTATGCCTGATGGCTTTACGCTTCCGCGACGGAAGGTATCGACATCCGCTTAGACAAGCTCACCCCTTCGGGCATTTCGAAGATGGCCAATTCGCGCCAAACGAAGCCGAGCGATCAACACCGACGAATTGCAAACGTTGGCATGCACGGCTCGTCGAGAACGCGGCGTTAACCCCGACCATTGGCCAACTGGCGGAATCCGCCAGTTGCGCAGCCATTCCGCGTCCCGCCGGCAAGCCAAACGAAGATCACCGGATCTTAGACACTTGTGAAGAATAAAAGCATTCAGCGTCACTGCCCGGCTGTAACACCAATCCGGACATGCCTTTACAGCCACGGGCGAACGCATCAACGTTCGCTTATAAAAGCTTTTAAGCCGGCTCGGTTTCCGCTCGTCGGTCGTTTGCCGGATTCGCGCCAGGGCCACCACCGCCGTCGTGGAAACGCCAAAAACCGATGCGCCGGCGAAGACGCGCAACTCGACGCCGAAGATGCGCAAAAGCGCCGATCAACGTTGCGTCGTGCGTGCTGCCTTCTGCCTCGGCGTCCGGCTCGACGCGCCCGCGCAGCGCGCTGCGCGACCTGTGCGGTCTGGTCCCGCGGAAGGTATTCAGCAGTAAGTTGTCAAAGACCCGCGGCGACGCTTGAGCGTCGCGCTGCCCAACTCGTCACGAACGCGCCGGCGTCGGACCGCGGCCCTCGTGCTCGTCATCGCCAGGCGATGTGTTCTCGGCAGCCGAACGGCGGGCGGTCCGGCCGCCTTGCCGCCGGCGAATTACCGTTGCGGAAAAACAATTACCGTTGTCAAAACAAAAATCGTCTCAGCAGAATCCTTGCCCTAAAGCCATTGCACCACACAGGTTGCGGCAATGCCGACTCGGCCTGCAAAACCGTGCCCGCAACGGTAAATCTGGGGGGGAGGAGTGATATTGGATTTTGGATTTTCGATTGACGGTCGCCATCGCTCATTTTTCTGTCGGGTAATCTTTCTGTCGTTTATCTGTCGTTCTACCTCCTGACTGGCTTGGCATGGATCCGCGGCGGGCGCTGGCCCGCATCGTTCCCGTTGTTCTACCGCGCCGCTGGCTTGGGACCGGATCTTTTCGACTTCTCGCCGCGGCTCGACGAACGCCGGCGACGCTGCTTCGCCGCACGGACAAAAGAATTGCTCAAAGAACATGCAGTCAGGCGACCACTATGCACATCATTTCGGCAGCCGTCAAAAAAACCCTCCTGTCAGGTTAATCGATGGGCAAAAACCTCGTGTTTCAGCGGTCGGTGTAAATTTGCACCGACCGTGCGCCGTCGCGCGGCGGTCGGCAGTCGCGCTAGGCCACTGCTCAATTCTTAGGCACGGCTGACACTCTGCCAACCACCGACCACTGACCACTAACCACTAACCATCGACCCGCTCTTTTTCCCGTCTACCAGCAATACGTGGCGGGCCGGCCCCAAATTCCACTTCAGGATCTGTCATTCTCCTTTTTCCGTTGAAGGTGACGCTGGTGACGCGGGCCGCCGCTTCGCGACCGCCGATCCGCTTGCGGGGGCAAATAAAGGCGACAGGTCCGCGACAGGTCCAATTATAACGCCGATGGCTCTTGCTTCTTGGGACGGCCGCGGGGGTGGAAGGTCGCTTCGAGGCCGAGTTGCGCGGCCGTGGTGCGGGCCCAATGCTCGCCGCCGTAAGGCTGACCGCGCTGCACGCTGAGCCGGACCGCGTTCAGTTCGGCCTCGCTCTGCGGCTGATGGACATATTGAAGCCACGAACGCGGCCGTGGCAAGGGCCAATCGCTCAAAATTCGTCGCTCGTCGGCGGTGCCGTTCAGCCGCCGCCAGAGACTGCTGTAACGCCACTCCTCCGCGCGGCGGACCATTGCGGCGCGCCGAGGATTGCGCTCGACATAGCGAACGACCCGATAAAAATGCTCGTCGCCCTCGATGGGGAACGATTTGTAGCGGCCCTGATAAAGCTGTCCGTAGCCGACCCGGCGGCGGTAGACCTGCCAATTACGGGCGTGGGTGATCGTGAGCTTTTGCATGAACGCCCCCAGTTCTCCGTCGTGCTCTGGCCAAAGCACCATGAACGTGGAACAGCATGCCGCCGGGGGCTAATCGTGCGATTCTTGGCATGCCCCAAGTCTAACTCAACCGCTTCGCCTTGTCAATAATTGGACCTGTCCCCTTTAGCTGCCTTCGGCCATCGCAACGAGGCGGGGGGCAAGCGGATGGCCAAGATCATGACGGTCAAAGAGACGGCCAAAGGGCACGGGCACAAAGCGAGCGACTATTTCTATTATCTGCAGACGCATTCAGCGGAGGAGTCGTTACGGCGACTTTACAGCGGCCCATGAGGGTTGCGTGTGGCGTTTGGCGTGGCGTCCGACAAGAAGTCGCCGCGTTGGCCTGCCCTTCTTTTCCAGCCGGCGACCGCGCATGAGTAACCGGCGCCGCGTGGATTCTGCTCGCATCGCGAAACGATTGCCGAGGCGTTGCTTGCTGCGCGTTTGTGGAGAGTTGCACCTGTGCCTGGTCGCCGAACCGTGGCCATCCCGGCGGCCGACCGTGGCGGCGAAGCATTCGATATCACTGCCGCCGTTTCGCAATTTGTTCCACCGCCTCGCGCAGTGTCGTGGCGCTCCCCTGCCGCGCACCGCGGCGAGGCCACGCTCAGGGGACTAAACTGTTACTCCTGCTGCGTGACCGCAGCCAACTGCGGATCGCCGTTGTAGGCGTAGGTGTTCAAGAAGTCGGCCGTCCCGGCCCGCATGTCAATAATGGGACTTATCCCCTTTTCCCGGTCCTTGTCGCGCCGCGCGCGGGACCGCCAGAAGGGGCTGCCTCGCTCGCGGTGGATCGCCAAGCTCGGTCCGATGGACCAACTGGTGGAATGGTTCCGGCCGGCCAACCGTCCCGCTTGGATGTCGGCCGAGGCCTTCGCCGCGCTGCCGGCCACGTTGCGGGTGCGCGAACTGCGGTACAAGATCGCGCGCGCCGGCTACCGTGTGCGTGAAGTGACGCTCGTGACCACGCTGCTCAATGCGGAGGTCTACACGGTGCAAGACCTGGCCGCGGCCTACGGTCTGCGCTGGACCGTGGAAACGAACTTCGCGCACTTGAAGACAACCATGAAGATGGACGTCCTGCGTTGCCAGACCGTCGAGGGAGTGTTGAAAGAATTAACGATGTTTCTACTCGTTTACAACCTGGTCCGCATGGTGATGCTTGAGGCAGCGCGTCGCCAGGAAGTACCGGTGGAACGGATTAGTTTCGTCGACGCGCTGCGGTGGTTGGCCACCGCGCGGCCGGGCGACCCGTTACCAAAGTTAGTCGTCAACCCCGTGAGAGTCGGGCGCGCGGAGCCGCGAGTTCGCAAGCGTAGGCCGAAGCAATACCCTTTGATGAGACTCCCTCGCAAAGTCTTGCGCAAGTCCTTGCTCACAAAGAAGGTTGCGGCTTAATTTGATGCCATTCGGACCTGTCCCCTTTGTGCGCCCAACCCCTTGGTACGCAGTTTCCGGATGAACCCCCTTCTCCTCTTACCCTACTCTTTCGCCTTTCGGCGCGTACCCTCCAAGATCCGCAGGATTGGGTCTTTTCCACGGTCCTCTGAGGCGGCTGCTTCGAGCCCAAGCCACTCACTGGCGTCCTTCAGGAAGCTCCAGGCTTCGCGGGCTTGGTCGCGCTCGAACCATTGGTCGGCGATTTCAAGACTACCGGCACCGAGCCGTAGCCGCGTAGCCCAGTCGCCGCGGGCGACGACTTTTTTCAGTCGCTCGTATTCGTCTTTTTTCAGTCGCTCGTATTCGTCCTCTGCGGACGCTTCCGCCCAATCGTGCGGCGAGCCAAGCTCTTCCGCGAGCTCTTGCAACTGCGGCTTTTGCGCGGCGCATGCTGGGTTGATTTCGGGGGCGTCGCAGAGTGCCAGCATCCGCGCAAGCAGTTGTCTTGGCCCCGCAGGTCCTGCTGCGAGCAGCAGCATTATATGTTCGTCCGTTGCGCGCGCGCTCGGTAGCACTGAACATCCCGGCAGCGCCCGCTCGAGCGACGTGCTGTCGGCTCCGGTCGACGAAATCGTTAGATCCGCTAGTCGGGTAAGGCGCTTCAGGTGATCGAGACCGCGCGAGGTGATTCGAGTCCCGTCCAGGTAGAGAGACTCTAGGTTTGCCATGTGCGCGACATGCCTCAACGCTTCATCGGTGATCTCGGGGTTCCGTGACAGGTCTAGGAATCGTAGCTTGTCGAGACACCGCAATTGCTTGACGCCATTGGCTGTTACGCCTGTTCCGTCTAAGCCGAGATCCTCAAGCGACGCCAATTGAGCCAGGCTCTCCATCCCGTCGTCCTTGATCCCTGCGTTGTCGGAAAGGGACAACGACCTCAGATTTCTCAGCCGACGGAGGTGCTTGAGCCCTTCCGACGTGAGGCGCGCCCCGCTGACCCCCAGCGCCTTAAGCCTCGTCGAGCCAGAGAGGTAGCGCATGCCGCGATCGGTGATGGCGGTGGCCCGCGCCCGTCGAGTGAACTGCGACCGCGCGTCCGAAAGACCACTGGCGGGTACGGCGGAATCAGCATCGAGCCAGATTTCCTCAAGCAAGGGGAGCGCGGCGAGGGTTCTGAGCGATTCATCGCCGATCGCGGGGTCGCCGAGCCGCAGGACGTTGAGGCGTGCGAGCCCACGCAACCGCGCGACGCCTAGGTCCGTGATATGGGACGCGTCAACGATATTTAGTTCGCGCAGTCTAGCGAGCGCGCCAACGTGCAGAAACGCCTCGTCAGAGAGTCCCGTCACAACGACAAGCTGGCGGATCCCCGCTAGCGCTGGGAGATGACGGGCCACTTCATCAGGCGACTCATGGACCAATCGGCGCCGCGCCCCCTCGTCAGAGAAGTCGATTTCTGCAGCCACCGCGTTGCAAAAAAAATCGACCCCGACGCTCAACCGCAGCCATTCAGGGACGGGGCATTCGGCCATTTCGTCAAATTGCAACGACCCCGAGGGTTTTTCCTGGAAGTCATAGTCGACCGTTCCACCAGCAGCGCGAATAGCCGTCACCGCCGCCGCCTGCCGCCGCGCACGGTCCGCGTACAAGCCGAGGAAGACCGCGCAAGCGGTCACAAGTAAAAACAGCGACCGCGTGCCGTATTGAATGCATTTCATCGTTCTGGTCCATCGTCGTTGAACATGCGCGCCGGCAGGTTGCGGCCCCTGACGCCGGTCGCGTGAACCAATTGCGCGCCACGCCGAAGCACATGAGGCCCCATGACGGACACGCACAACAAGCTATGTGGCACCAGCGACTTCCGTGTGCCACGAACAATCAGCCGCGTGGCGCACGCGCGGCTACTGCGGCCACGGTTGTCCCGCCAAGCTAGTGCCACGTGTTCTGCTCGTACCACTTCATCCTCAATTCCATATTTTCCTTTTGAAGGTTCGACCACTGCCACTTCATGCTGTTGATTTCCTTAGTTTCTTCCTTAATCATATCTAACTTAGCCTGCGCCTTCTTTTTCTTATTGTAGTTTAATATATTCTTGAATTCGTTGTCCATTCCTTCAACCATAATTTTCATGTTGAAGTCGTAACCGGGGATGGCCGTTCCCTCCAACTCCTCTATCTTGATCCTCGCTTTCTCCATCTCCTTCGGCGCGATGTGTTCTAGCTGCTTGGCGTGCTTCGCTCGCGACTTCTCCTTCTCCTGAATCGCCTTACGGTACATCTGCATTTGGAAAACGTTCTGATTGTACTGCGCTATCTCCTGTTGCAGGTCAAACAGCCCAAGCGGATCGACGAGTTCGATGGGCGAGTTTCGGACGTAACGCGCGAGATTGGTGTCTCTTTGGCTCAATCCCTTTGGATCCTCGCTCAACCAGCGGCCCGTGGTCGGATCGTACCAGCGATGGTAGTTGTTCACAAGGCCAGTGTTGGGATCCTCGTGCCCGCCGGCGAAGCCCGTCCAGTGGGCTACAGACGAGTTGCTGTCGTAAACGTCTTGGCCAAAGGCGGCGAAGACGCTGTGGTTCAGCAACACGCCCGTGCTGCTCACCTCGTCGCGCGGGGTGCCGAGGTTGTCGTCGGCCATGTAGGTGTTCACGCCCCCTTGCGTCAACGAGGAAACCGCCTCCTGAATCATCACTTGGTCGACGCCGGCCGGGTCGAGGGCCACCAGGTTCCGCTGCGTCAAGGTTTGGCTGCCGTTGAACACGAACACCGGCGGCGCCAACAGCGTGCCGGGCACGCCGGCCTGCGGCACTTCGGGCGAGACGTCGAGCGCGTACCAGGCGACCTGGTTGTAGCTGCCGCTGCCCGTCGTGTCGGCCTCGGTGGCCAGAAGATGATCGAAGACGTCGTAAACATAATGCACGTGCTCGCTGAGCACGCTGTTGTTGTCGTAATACTCGATGTCGGTCAGCCGATTGCGATAGTCCCAACTGTAGGTGGTTTTGTACTGCGTCGAGTAGGTCGACGCAATCTGCGTGCGGCTGATCGTGTTGCCGTCGGCATCGTACTGATAGTTGTACGTGCCGTCACTTGACATCAGGTTGTCGGAACCGGTCGAATATCCGGCATTCGTTCGGTTGCCGTTCGAGTCGAAAGAATAGCTTTCGTTGGCCGGCTGGTGCCCGCCGCTCGCTGTCGTGTAGGTGGCCGAGGTAAGTTGGTTCGTCGGGTCATAACCATAGCTGGCTGTGCCGTCGATGCTGGAGAAGCTGGTGACGTTGTTGGCGGCATCGTAGCCCCAGCCGAGGGTGTCGATCGTGGTGGCGCCGGCGTTGGACGTGTAGGCGAGGCCGGTCAGGCGGTCGCCGGTGTCGTAGGAATATTTTCCGTGCAGCACGTCGCTGCGCGGGCCGCCAAGCGTGTTGTAAGCCCAGACGTCCGTGAATTGGCCCAGGGCGTTGTAGTCGTACTCGATCTCCTTGGGCGAAATCACGTTGCCGCCGTTCTGGTCCTGCTGCGTGACCGAGGTCAACTGCTGGTCGCCGTTATAGGTGTAGCTGTTCAGGTAATCGGCGGTGCCGGCGATCGTGGCCGACTGGCTGGTGCGATCGCCCATCAGGTCATAGCCGTTCGTGAGCACCACGTGCGGCACGTTCGGAGTGCCGCTGTTGTCGACGCTCGTGACGTAGCCGTCGCCGTTGTAGGCGAAGGCGTAGGCCGAGTTCGGGTCGCTGGCCGAGGTCAATTCTCCGGCCAGGTCGTAGCCATAAGCCATCGTGGCCACGATGGTCGTGCCGCTCATCCAGTTCTCGGCCGTCAACTGCTGGTCGTTGTTATAGATGAAATCCCGAACGCGGCCGTCGGCATCGGTGATGCTGGTGACGTCCGACGACGCGTCGTAGCTCGTTGTCGTCGTTCCCAGGGCGTTCGTTTCGGAAGTGGGGCGGTTGAGAGCATCGAAAACCCAGGTCGTGCTGTTATTGGCCGGATCGACCAGCTTGGTCTCGTTGCCCACCCCGTCCAGCGTGATCGAGGTCACTCCGCCGTTGGCGTCCGTAGTCTCGATAAGGCGATACCTTGAGTCGTACTGGTAGCTGGTCGTGTGCGAATTGGCATCGGTGATCGATAAAAGTTCACCGCCATGCCCATAAGCGTAGCTGGTGGTGTGATTGAGGTTATCCGTGACGGAGGCGACCTGCCCGTCGGCCGTGAAGGCCGTGGTGGTCGTGTGATTCATGGCATTGGTGACGCTGTCTTGGCGTCCGTCCGCGTCATAGCCGTACGTGGTGGTCGGTCCCTGCCCGGAGCCGCTTTGCGGCGGCAGCGTGACGCTGGTCAACTGGCTCACGTCGGTGTTGGCGTAGGCCCAGGTGGTCGTGCCGCCGAGCGGGTTTTGCTCGCTCACGTTGCGCCCGAGATTGTCGTAGCCGAAGGTGATCACCGGCGCCGATTGCCACGTGGCCGGCACGGGCAATGTCTCGGTCGCCATCAGGTTCAGATTGTCCCAACTGTAGCTTGTTTGCCGGCCGAGACTGTCGGTAGACGTTAGTATATTTCCGTTGGCATCATAGGTCCACGAGAGGGTTGGCTGCGACTGCCCGGTGGCCGGGGCAGGCAATGTTTCTTGCGTGACCTCGTTCCTCGCATTGTATTGATAACTGGTAACATTACCCATTTTGTCCGTCGTTGTGAGTACGTTGGAATCAGCATCGTAGGTCGTCGAGAGGGTGCCATTCAGCGCGTCGACCACGCTGGTGGCTCGGCCCAGGACATCGTAGTTCGTCGTGGTGGTATGATTGTCCTCATCCGTGACGGAAGTGGGCAGGTCGATGGTGTTATAGGCAAAGGTGCGCGTGGTGTT
>Ga0307374_10010457_pt1 | contig 13439 bp, 9 predicted proteins | sample OX3MG_FD_202532 | JGI IMG/M metagenome (GOLD analysis project Ga0307374, IMG submission 202532) | Soil microbial communities from Risofladan, Vaasa, Finland - OX-3 | ecosystem: Environmental > Terrestrial > Soil > Coastal area > Acid sulfate soil | place: Finland: Risofladan, Vaasa | collected...
GAGCGAAAAGCGACTTTCTGGAGCCTGAGTTTGAATTTCCTGCCGCGAAACCCGGCTTGACCCTCAGGGCGAAATCTTCGCGGCCCACAAAGAAACAGAACGTTTGTAGTACGGATGGCACGGATATTGAGAATTCAAAATCCGTGTTATCCGTGCCATCCGTGGTTCCATGAGTCGGGGCCCAGGAGAAAATGACTTTCCCATACCTTGCCGGGAAGTCTTATCCGTGTTCGATCCGTGTTTCATCCGTGGCTAGCCAGTCATTCCGGGACGGATAGTCGCCCAGGCTTAAAAATGCTCTCTGGAATCAGCATTCTCTGTTTCGCCGCCAGTTATATAGCGGCCTTGGCGTTGGAGATTTCGCGGCTGTTCTTCCGCAGCGGCGTCCGCGGCGCCATCTTGCTGGCCTTTGCCGGCGCAGGGCTGTTGGCGCAAACGCTGTTCCTGGCCTATCGCGCCCGGACGACGTCGGCCGCGCCGCTGTCGAGCGAGTTCGACTGGTATCTGGTCGCCGCCTGGGTCCTGGCCGCCATGTACGTGTACTGGACCTTTTCCCATCCGCGCACCGCCGTGGGGCTGTTCGCCTTGCCGCTCGTGCTCGGCTTGATCGCGGCGGCCGAATTCTTCGCCAAGCGAGAGCCGTTTCCCACCTCGCAAGCCTCGCAGGTTTGGGCCGCGGTTCACGGCATTTTTCTGCTGCTGGGCGTGATCACCGTGCTGGTCGGGTTCGTCGCCGGCTTGATGCACCTGGTCCACAGCTATCAACTGAAGCACAAGCTGCGGCCGATGCAGGGCTTGCAATTGCCCGCTCTCGAATGGCTGGAGCGAGTCAACACGCGGGCCGTGTTCGTGGCGGCGGTGATGCTGGCCGTCGGCTTTCTCTCGGGCATGGCGTTGAACCTGGTCAATCGGCGCCACGATTTGCCCGACTCGGTGCAGTGGAACGACCCGGTCGTGTGGAGCTCCGGCGTGCTGTTGGGCTGGCAATTGGCGGCGGCCGCGTTCAGTGTACTCTATCGGCCGGCCCGGCAGGGGCGCAAAGTGGCCTATCTGACCGTCGCCAGCTTCGTCTGCCTGGCGATCGCAATGGGCGTCTGGCTGATGTCGCCCAGCAGCCACGCGCCGGTGCGGCAAACCCGCGCGAAACGCCGGGCGAATTCGGAACTCGGAATGCGGATCGCGGAATTGGGCGCAGAGTCTTCGCCGGCGCTCGCTGCCGCCGTTTTTCATTCTTCATCCTTCATCCAGCATCCCCTCAAACTGCCATGAAGCTGCAAATGCTCGGTTGCAGCCATCGGCACGCTTCGGTGGCGATTCGCGAACGGCTGGCGTTCAGCCCGGCGCAGGCCGAGGCGGCGCTCGACGATTTTCGCACGCACTTTCCGGAGGTCGAAGCGGTGCTGCTCTCGACCTGCAACCGGGTTGAAGTCTACACCGCCGCCGAAGATCCCGAGTGCGGCCCCACGCACCAGGATCTGGCCGAGTTTTTGGCCCGCTTTCACGGGCTGAACGTCTACGACATTTTCGACGAACTGTTCGAGCGCACGGGCGAAGACGCCGTTCGCCACCTGTTCATGGTGGCCTCCAGTCTCGACAGCATGGTGCTCGGCGAACCGCAGATCGTGAGCCAGGTCAAACAGGCCTACGATCTGGCCCTCGGCCGGCACTCGACCGGACCGCTGACGAACCAGATCTTTCAGGCCGCACTGCGCGTGGGCAAGCGCGTGGCCAGCGAAACCTCGATCAACGAGAAGCGGATCAGCATTCCCAGCGTGGCCGTGGCCGATTTCGCCAAGCAAATCTTCGAGCGCTTCGACGACAAGCGCGTGCTGGTCATCGGCGCCGGCGAAATGGGCGAAGAAACGTTGCGCTATTTGCAGGACGAAGGCGCCCGCGACGTGACGGTGGTCAACCGCAGCTTCGAGCGGGCCCGCGCGCTGGCCGAACGCTGGCAGGGGCGCGCCGTGCCTTGGGAACAACTCGGCGACGCGCTCGTGGCGGCCGACCTGGTGATCGGCACGACCGGCGCCAGCGAGCCGATCGTCTCGCTGGCCGATTACCAGCGCATCGAGCCGGCCCGCTACCAGCGCGACTTGTTCGTGCTCGATCTGGCCATCCCGCGCGACTTCGACCCGGCTATCGGCGACTGCCTGGGCGTGTATCTCTATTCGATCGACGACTTGCAGGACGCCTGCGAGCGCAACCGCCAGGAGCGCGACAAGGAACTGCCCAAGGCGCTCAAGATCATCGAAGACGAAACGGCCCGGTTCATGGCCGAGCTGAACCACTATGCCACCGGCCCGATCATCAAGCGGCTGCGGCAAGGCTGGCAGCAGCCCAAGGAGGACGAACTGCGGCGGCTGTTCAACCGCTTGCCGGGGCTGACCGATCGCGACCGGCAGGAAATCCAGCAGTCGTTCGACCGGCTGATCAACAAGCTCTTGCACCCGCCCTTGGAATCGCTGCGCGACGAGGCTCGGCACGGCATTCCGCACGGACTGTTGGACGCCCTCAAGCGGCTGTTTCAGTTGAAGGACTGAATCGACCCAACCGGGTGGCTGGCGGCTGAGCCTTGGCGAAGCCCCAGCGAACCTCGGTTTCGTCAAGGCTCAGCCGCAAAGACGAAGGCGAACTGGGGCATCGCTTCGCTCTGCCGCCAGCCACCCGGCTATCTCAAGGGCGTTGCACGAGCCCGGCCGAGTTTGCTTTTTACTTCACTTTCCCGCAAGCTTTCCAATGCCTTTTGTAAACCGCGCTCGTCAGCAGAAAATGTAGGCGGTTCTGGCTGAAGATCAAATGGAGGCGTGCGTTTTGTTAGGCATATCCGGGCAATAAATGAGGTCGCGATGCACGGACAAGCTGGTTCCTGATAGAATCCTCGTCGCTTGGTGCTCACCGGGGTCAGGCTCTGCTGGCGAGCAATTGTAGGATGGACCTCCGGTCCGTCACCCGGCGGGCGACGGACTGGAAGTCCGCGGCTACGGAGCAAGGGAGAACCACGCTCCGCACGGGGTAAATGACTCGGCTTGCCCTGGCCCGTTGCGATCAGGCTCTGCGGCGATGCAAGCAAGGCAAAGGGATGTTCGGGGCTCCGATGCGCCACAGGCGCTTCAGGCAGCCGTCGCTGGAGGCCGTTTTCTTCCGGACCTTTGGACATCGGAGTCATGCCTCAAAAAAATCCAACCCCGAATCTCCGTGACGCCAATGATCTGCGGAAAGAGTACACGGCGCGGCCTTCAGCCGCAACCAAAGTCGTAGGCACGCTCCGCGAAATTCGGCATGGATGCTGTTGGCGCTCATCTTCGGCTCATCGCCGCGGAACGCTCGATCGGACGGCGACCTCGGCGCCGATCCCCGCGGAACAGAGGAGAGGAAGCGTACTTGGCCTGCGGGGCGGTTCGGCGGCCAGTGTCGAAGGAGACCGAGACGGCCGAGTCTCGCCAGTACGCTTCCTCTCCTCTTCTGTTCCCTAGACTCTCGGGCGTGCTGGCGGACTTCGATGTCGGCGTCGATCCGTTCGCCCGCCCGCAACATAAAATCTTCGCGGGCCGCGGAGAAACAGAACGCTTGTATCACAAAATCCGGAAGGGCCCTTTTTCAGCAGTTGGTCACGGTGAAATGCGTATGTCACATGGAGGGGCATTGGATTTTATGGCCTCGCCCACCATTTGACAAAACCCGACTGGCGGCGCTCGCCGTCGATGGCGGCGCCGCCGACAACGAGTTGTTTGCCGTCGGGCGAGCAAGCCAGGCAAAAGGCGGCGCCGGCGAAGCTGGCCAGCGGCGCTTGCTCGCGGTTCGTTGTCAGGTCCCAGAAATGAATCGCATCGTCGACGCCGCCGAAGGCCAGCGTTTTGCCGTCGCGAGAGAACGCCGCGCAAAAGAGCTTGGGCGTTTTCTCATTGCTGAGAAAGCCCCAGTCGGCGCTCGGGTTGACGCCCCACACCCGCAGCGTACCGCGTCGTCGCCTTGGCTGGCGTCTCGGCCGGCGCCGGCGATTCGTTTCCCGTCCGCCGAGACCGCCAGCGCACGCATTTCAAAGAAGACGGCGTCCACGTCCGGGCCGACGCTGGTGAACAGCACGGCTTGCTCGCCGCCGTCTGCGGCGTCCCAGAGCTTGACTTCGCAGACATTACGGCCCGATGCCTCGTCGAACCGGCTGCCGCTGGTGACGAGTTGCTTGCCGCCAGCCACGTACGATAATGCTGTGACTTCTCCCTTGGCGCCTTCGAGAGCCAACGGCAGCTTTTGCCCGCTGGCGACGTCCCAAAAGCCGGCCTCGCCGAAGTAACGGTCGTTGTCGATATGCCCCGCACCGGCGGCCAACGTCTTGCCGTCGGGCGAGAAGGCCAGCGCCAGAACGTAACCGCCCTGGGGGCTGAGACTCAGTAGCAGCTTGCCGCCTGCTATGTCCCAGAGTTTGATTTCGCCAAGTCCCGGCCCGGCGCCGCCGCCTGTCGCCAGCGTCTTGCCGTCGGGCGAGAAGGCCACGGCATTGACCTGGCCGTTGTGACCGTCGAGCGAGAGCCGTTCTTGATGCGTGGCGACGTCGAAGAGTTTGACGATCCCCGTGTCGTCGTAATCGCCGCCGACGATGGCCAACGTCTTGCCGTCGGGTGAGAACGCGGCCTCCGTCGCGCGATGGCCGAAAGAGAAGCCGACTTGCTCGCGCCACGCCGGCGCCGGCTCGTCGGCGCGCAGAACATTGCCCGCACAGGCGCAAATCGACGCTACGCAGAAAAACGCCGCCGCTTGAAAATCGCCGCTACCACGGACGCATGACTCGCATCGCATGACTTGCTCCTCAGGGCCAAAAGTCGCAAACCGGTTCGGTTTTCGACGCGCGTGGAATACGATAAACTTTCGATAAGCGGGCCGGCGCCATCTCCACCATCCGACGAGCTTACCATGTCGACAGCGACGAAGAAAACAAAACGACCTGACGCCGCCGGCCAACCGCCCGAGCCCGATCTCGACGCCGCCTTGGATCGCGTGCTGAAGCTGATGGCCATTCCGGGCAAAAGCGGCGAGGAAGGCCGCGTGGTCGAGTTCATCACCAAACAGTTGCGCAAGGCGGGCGTGCCGGCTTCGGCCATCTCGACCGACGACACGCACCGCCGCACGCCGCACGACGGCGAGGTGGGCAACCTGATCTGCTCGCTGCCCGGCACGGTCCGCGCCCCGCGCCGGCTGCTGATGGCCCACATGGACACCGTGCCCTTGTGCGTCGGCTCGAAGCCCACGCTCAAAGGCCGCTTCGTGTACTCGGCCGACAAGCAAACCGGGCTGGGCGCCGACGATCGGGCGGGCTGCGCCGTGGTGCTGACGGCGGCGCTGGAGATCGTCCGCCGCAAGCTGCCGCACCCGCCTTTGACCTTGTTCTGGCCGATCCAGGAAGAGATCGGGCTGTACGGCGCCCATTTCGCCAAGCTAAGCCTGCTCAAGAAACCGAAGCTGGCCTTCAATTGGGACGGCGGCCCGGCCGAAAAGCTGACCATCGGCGCGACGGGCGCCTATCGCATCGTGATCGAGGTCGCAGGGCTGGCCAGCCATGCGGGCGGAGCGCCGGAGCGCGGCATCAGCGCGATCTCGATCGCCGGCCTGGCCATCGCCGAACTGGAACGCCACGGCTGGCTGGGGGACGTCAAAAAAGGCGACCGCCACGGCACCAGCAACATCGGCGTGATTCACGGCGGCGCCGCCACCAACGTCGTCACCGATCACGTGCTGCTCAAGGCCGAAGCCCGCAGCCACGATCCGGCCTTTCGCCGCGAGATCCTCACGGCCATCGAACATGCCTTCGAGCACGCCGCCGGCGCCGTGCGGAACGTTTCGGGGCAGACGGGCAAAGTGCGGCTGACGAGCCGGCTCGACTACGAGGCCTTCCGGCTCGACAGCCACGAGCCCTGCGTGCTGGCAGCCGAAGCCGCCGTCCGCCGCGCCGGCGCCGAACCGCTGCGAGCGATCACCAACGGCGGCCTCGACGCCAACTGGCTCACCGCCCACGGCATCCCCACCGTCACGCTGGGCTGCGGGCAGCAGAACGTCCATACGACGTCAGAGCAACTCGACGTGCGGGCCTATGAATTGGCCTGCCGCATCGGCCTGCGGCTCGCCACGGCCACGGAGACGATAGGCGAATAGCCGCCGCTCGCATAGTAGGGCGGACATTCCTGTCTGCCTGCCTTGATGGGCAGGCAGGAATGCCTGCCCTACTGGTCACGAACGAACATGAAACTCGACGACGAAGTTTGCCTCTGTTTTCACGTCACGAAGCGGAAAGTGCTCAACTTTCTGCGAGTGGAGCGGCCGCGCCGGGCGGGCCAATTGAGCGAGTGCTTCGGCGCCGGCACCGGCTGCGGCTGGTGCCGGGCTTATCTCGAGCGCTTGTTCAACGAGGCTGTTTTCGGCGGCGCCACCCAAGCAGACGACGTCTCGCCGGAAGAATACGCCCGGCGACGATCGCGATACATTCGCGCCGGGGGCGGCAATCCTCCGCCAGGCGCAACGCCGGTTGACCAGGAGGAAGGATGAAAAGCGAGTCATGCGTTCCGGGTTCCTATTTCCGACTTCCGACTTCTCTTCCATCGCTGCTGGCGAAAGGCTCGTAGTCCGGTTATACTACTGCCCATAGCTTCTTCGGTACGCGAAATGGCCGCGCCCAGGCGCCTCTTTTAGGCCTACACAGAGACCAATATGGCCCGTAAAATCATAAACCGCAAAGAATTGCGACGAGAAAGCGAAGCCGCTGAAAAGGCGGGCGTCTCGGCCAAGACGGCGGAAGTCAAAAAACCGACCAAGCGCAAAAGCCGTGCCAAAGTCGCCAAGGAAGTCCGCTTGAAGGCCTTCTGGGGCGTTTTCAACCAGTCGCTCAAGCAAGTGGCTCGCTTCGAGTACAGCGAACGCAAGCAGGCCGATAAGAAGGCGGCGGAGCTGACCGCTTCGCACAAAACGCCCCATTTCGTGCAACCCGTCAAAGAAGTCATCGAAGAATAAGCTCGGCTAGTGCCTCTTCGAAGCCATTTTGACCGTCGGGTGGCTGGCGGCTGAGTCTAGGCGAAGCCCCAGTTCGCTGGGGCATCGCTTCGCTCTGCCGCCAGCCACCCTCACCTATCAACTCACACTTGAAGAGGCACTCGCCGCGGACGAATTCTAGCCACGGATCGAACACGGACAAGAAGGACGTTGTCGACGTCCGATGCTGGCCTAGCCATCGCGCCGGTAACGTCCTGGCGGCGAAGCCCAACGTCGCTGTATCCGTGTCGCATCGGTGTTTCATCCGTGGCTGGCTCCGCCTCGCTTACGTTTCGAGTTGCTGGCGGCATGTGTCAAGCGCCGCCCGCAAAAACGTGCGACGCCATGCCCATTTGCTTGACTCGGGGCGCGCGGGGACCGAAAATCGCCAAAACGGTTCAACCACAGCGGAAGCTCAGCGATGGAATTCAAAGAAGGTCAAACGGTAGGCATCGATCTGGGGACGACGTTTTCTGCGATCGCCCACTTGGACGCCGACGGCAACCCGGTTGCTCTGCCGAACGAAGAAGAGGAAATTGAAACGCCCAGCCTGATCTTGCTGGCCGATACCGGTCACGTGGTCGTCGGTCCCAGCCGGATGCGCGCGGCGATGGAAGATCCGGAGCACGTCGTCGAGCGCGTCAAGCGGCACATGGGCAACGCCGAGTACAAGCGCACTTTCGACGGCCGCGAGATCACGCCCGAGTTCCTCTCGGCTCTGATTCTGAAGAAGCTGCGTCAGGACGCCGAAAAGCGGATCGGCTCGATCGGCAACGCCGTAATTACGGTGCCCTATTATTTCAACGACGCGCGGCGCAAGGCCACGCAAGACGCCGGGCGGATTTCGGGTCTGAACGTGATTGACATCATCAACGAGCCGACGGCCGCCACGCTTACCTACGCCTGGCAGCGCGGCGAGTTGGGCGCCGTCGGCGGCAAGAGCGAGCGGCCGCGGATGGCGCTGGTCTACGACTTAGGCGGCGGCACGTTCGACGTGACGGTCGTTAAGTACACGCCCACGCACTTTCAAGTGTTGGCGACCGACGGCGACGTGTATCTGGGCGGCGTCGACTGGAACGACCGGCTGCTCAATTACATTGCCGACGAATTCAAGGCCAAGCACGGCAACGACCCGCGCAGTTCGGCCGCCACCTCGCAGGTGCTGCGCAACGATTGCGACCTGGCGAAAATCGCGCTTTCGGAAAAAACGCAAACGTCGATCGTCTGCCGGCACGAAGGCAAGAGCATCTCGGTGACGGTGACGCGCGAGCAGTTCGAAACGCTCACCGCCGATTTGCTGCAGCGCACGATCGATACCACCGAGCTCGTGATCGAGCAGGCCAAGATCACGCCCGAGCAGTTGGACGCGATCGTGCTGGTCGGCGGTTCGACCTTGATGCCGCGCGTGCCGCTGCTCTTGGAACGGGTGACCGGCAAGAAGCCGTATCAAGGCCTTTCGCCGCACACGGCCGTGGCGCAGGGCGCCGCGATTCACGCCGCGATTCTGGAAGCTAAGTACCGCGGCGAGGGGAGCGAACTGGCCGACAAAGTGCGCCGGCACCTCGAGCACGTCAAGCAGGACGACGTCAACTCGCACAGCTTGGGCGTGATCGTCCGCAGCCCCAAGACGGGCAAGCCGACCAATCACGTGATGATCCCGCGCAACACGCGGCTGCCGGTCGAAGTCAAGCAGGTGTTCAACACCATCGAAGCCGGCCAGACGCGGGCCACGGTGAAGGTTTTGGAAGGCGACGCCCCTGATCCCGCCGCCTGCTCGCTGATCGGCAATTGCAGCATCACCGAACTGCCCTCCAACTTGCCGAAGGGTTCGCCCGTAGAAGTGACCTACGCCTTCAATACCGAGGGCCGCGTCCAGGTGCGGGCTCGCGACCGGACCGGCGGCCGAGAAGCGGCCATCGAGATCCAACGCCGGGGCGGTCTGGACGAAACGCAGATCGACGGCTACACAGCCCTGGCGAGCCAATACCTCGTCGAGTAAGCTGATTGTTTTGCCGCGCTCTCCCCCCGATTTGCTGACCATGGCCAAGGAACTCGACGTCTACCGCGACTGGCTCGGCATCACCGAGACCGCGCGGCCCTTGAACCACTATCAACTCTTGCGGCTGGAGCTCTTCGAGGACGATCCGACGAAGGCCCGCGCGAACTACCGCAAGATGAACGCCCACGTCCGCAAGTACGCAGCGGGCGAATACGGCGACCGCTCGCAGGAATTGCTCAACGAGTTGGCCAAGGCCATGCTCTGCCTGACCGATAGCCTGCGGAAGACCGAGTACGACGCGTCGCTCGGCCGTCAGACGGGCGGCGCTCAGAAAGGCCAGCCTGGCCGCTCGTTCGAGGAACTGCTCGTCAGCCGCAAGATTCTCGATTCGGCGGCTCTCGACAAAGCGCGTCGCTATTCGCGGACCATCGGCGTCGAAATTCGCGACGCCGTGATGCAGCAGAAGCTGGCCCCGGCCGACCAGGTGATGCAAGCTTACGCCGAGTCGGTCGGCCTGCCTTACGTCGAGATCACCGAGGTGAGCATCGACGAGTCGTTGCTTCCGAAGCTGCCCGCCGTCATGGCCCGGCAACAGTCGGTGGCGCCGCTGATGGTCGATGACGGCCGGTTGTTGGTGGTGGCGCCGCACCAGTTGCCGCCGGAGATCGAGGACCAGTTGCGGCTGCGGTACGACATGCCGGTGCGCACGGTGCTCTGCACGCCGAGCAGCATCAACGAGGTAATTACCAAGTACTACCCGCGCGAGCAGGCCGCCGCCGAACTGGCCGCCGGCCCGCCGAAGATCGACTCGCAGCCGGCCAAGACCGGAGCCAAAGCGGCCGCTGAAGAAAAGCCCGCGCGGCGGACCAGCGTCGATCCAGCCGAGCGCGAAGCGGCCAAGAAGAAACGCAACATGGTCGCTCTGGTGGCGTTCAATTTCGGGACGATGGCCACGATTTTCGGCGAAATCGTGGCCGGTTATTCGCTGCAGGCAGGCATGCTCAAGTCGATTTTCATCGCTATCGTCGCCGGCGGCGTAGTCGGCGGCGTCACCTGGGTGGTGATGGAGATGAAGAGACCGTAAGCAGATTGCGCGCCGCGCTATCTCCTCCGCTCCTGCCGTTGTCATTTTCGTCGTGCGCCGCCAGCCGTCTCGCTGAAGTCGACTTTACGACAACCCGCACGGTCCGCGCCTTGATTGCGTTTCACATAGAACGGGAACTGGGGCGCGTCCGCGGTCGTTTCAAATCCTGAAGGCCCTCAATCGCATCGCTGACGAGGCCTGAAGAGCTGTTCGTCGCCGTTGCTTGGATCAAATTCGGAAATGGCATTCCTCGTGAAGCACAACATCCGCTCCCTCGCGTTCTTCACGAGAATGAGCCTCGACCTACGGCGCCTCCGAGGCCGGCGAATCGGCGCACTCCGCTTCGGTTTCTCGTTGAGGGGGCGCCGCTGGGGATGCTCGCGCGCGGTTTCTTCGATGTCTGCAACTCTTCGAACCATCCAGCTAAATCCTTGTTGTTGACGCGCAGCGCGTTCACCCAGACAGGGCCGGCTTGAGACCAACCGCCGACGGCGAGTCGTGCTCGCGAACGGCGGACAACGCGATCTTTGGATTCTCGCGCTGCCAATACTGCGCCTCGAATAACGAACTGAACAAGATCGCCGAGCAACCGAGTTGGTCGTGTACGACGCGGGCGCCGTAGGGAAGCGACACGTTCCGTAGTTGTTCGGGGCCCGTTGAAAGCCAGCGGGCGATTTTGTAGGGAAGCCACTGGATTTCGGTCGGCGAGTTGTATTCGCTTTCCAGGCGAAAGCGGACCACGTCGAACTGCAATTCGCCCACCGCCGCCAAGATCGGCTCGCGCCGAACCGCGCTCGGATCGTTGAACACTTGAACGGCGCCCTCCTCGATCAGTTGCGTCAACCCCTTTCCGAATTGCTTTCGCCGGGCCGAATCTGGACAACGCAGCACGGCAAAATGTTCGGGCGAGAATTGCGGCAAAGGGGGGTAATTCATCGCGGCGCCTTCGCAGATCGTATCTCCCAAGCAAAACTCGCCCGGATTTACCAGGCCTACGATATCTCCGGGGAACGCCTCGTCCACCGTTTCGCGCTCTTGACCGAATAAGCGATGAGCGCGCCGCAGCTTCAACTTCTTGCCGGTGCGCGGATGGAGCACTTCCATGTCGCGCCGAAACTTGCCCGCACAGACGCGCACGAACGCGATCCGGTCGCGGTGTCGCGGGTCGAGATTGGCCTGAATCTTGAAGACAAAGCCGGCAAACTGCGAACGCGCCGCCGGCGTCAAGCCAAGGTCGCTCCAGCGAGCGGCCGGCGGGGGACAAAGGGACAAAAAGCCGCGTAGAAAACTCTCGACGCCGTAGTTGGTCAGTGCGCTGCCGAAGAACACCGGCGTGATCTCGCCCGCCAGAAACCGCGACTTGTCCAGGGCGGCGCCCGCAACCTGCAGCAATTCGACCTCCTCCCGCGCCCGGCGTAATGCCGCTTCCGGCGCCGCGGTTCCGTCCAGCGCATCCAAGGGCTCCGAGCGATATCCGATGCGGCAGTCGTTGTTCCGTTCCTCGAACAGATGAGCGGCGCCCGTTTCTAATTCCACGACCCCGCAAAATTCGTGGCCCGCGCCCAACGGCCAATTGACCGCAACGGGCTCGATGCCCAGCTTCGACTCGATGTCGGCCAAGATCGCCAGCGGCTCGCGCCCCGGCCGGTCGACCTTGTTGACGAACGTCAGCACGGGAATCCGCCGCAGCTTGCAAACTTCAAACAGCTTTTCGGTCTGCGTTTCGACGCCTTTGGCCAGATCGATGACCATCACGGCGCAGTCCGCCGCCGTCAGCGTGCGGTAGGTATCTTCGCTGAAATCGTGGTGCCCAGGCGTATCGAGCAGGTTAAGGCGATGGCCTTCGTAGTCGAACGCCAGCACGGTCGAACTGACGGAGATGCCGCGCTGTTTTTCCAGTTCCATCCAGTCCGACGCCGCGGCGCGCTGCGATTTGCGGCCGCGCACGGCGCCCGCCACGTCAATGCATCCGCCGAACAGCAACAGTTTTTCGGTGAACGTGGTTTTTCCGGCATCGGGATGGGAAATGATCGCAAAGGTGCGTCTCCGGAGGACTTCCTCCAAGATCGACGGATCTAAGTTTCTCATAGACTCTTAGTCCGAATGGGAAGAAGCCGACGCAGCCCGCGTGCAAACCGGCGAGACGTAAAGCGAACAGCGCCCCAATTCGGAGCGGATTCGCTCCAAGAATCGCTCGCTGGGACTGACTCAGCGAAAAAACGCCGCCGGCGCGACTGAGCGAATCAGGGCGGCGTGACGATGGCGCCGCGACTAGTCGCCGAATTCCCGCCCGACGCCGTTGCGCGGCAGAGGCTCTCTTCGGTTAAGGCGGGCAGAACAACCATCGCAAGGCGGCGAAAGAGCGGGAGCGATTCAACAGCAACGGAATCGCTGCAGAATAGCGGCCTGTTGAAGTTCCGACAAGTGCAATCCGATCAACGCCCCGTTCTTGCCGTCAGGGCGTTTGGAACGGCAGGACTATTCGTGCGGAATGTTGACGGGCTTCCGCGCCGGCGCCCCTTGTACGGCTTCTTGCCAGGCGCTGCCGGCAACCGAGATGAAGCTGCTGGCCAGAAAGCCCAGCAAGCCTCCGACGACCGCCGCCGACGCTCCGCCGACCGCGATTCCTGCATAGCCGACTCGCTCGATACCCAACCAAAACAGAAATCCAGTTCCCACGGCGCCGCCCAGCAGCGCTCCGCCGGCAGCCGCTATCGACATCGTCCAGCCGAGCTTGGTGGTTTCTCGCAGTTGAGTGGCCGGCACGTCGACCGGCGGCGACGGAGCGGCTTGGAGGGGCGCACGATCAGTCTCGTCGGGGGTTTCGGGCGGCGAGGCATCGTCGAAATTCCAGCCTTCGGACCCCCAGCGATTGGCAATCACGTGCGCCAGTGCGAGGACCAGAAACCAAACAAGGATCGTCGACCACATCGGGCCCACGATGCCCATTGTCGCGAACAAGGCGCTCAAACAGGCCATCGTCAGAAACAATGCGCGCAGGCCGTACTGAAACGGCCGTCGGGCAGTTTGCGAGTTCTCGGACGTGCCGGCGTTTTCGGACATGCAGCTTCGGGCAGCAATTCGGGTGCAGTCGGCCCCCAACCGGCCATCTGAAATCTCAATGAACAGGGTCTTCGGCCCGCGTCGGGCGCCGCGTGGCGAGCACCGGCAAGGCCCAGGTTTAAGTTTACGCAGCGGCGGCCAAAGAATGCCAGTGGGCGTAAGAATGGGTTCGCGCGGTTGGCTCTGTAGACAAAATGGTTGGACCAGTCGCCCGCGTCTGGCGCGGATTACCTTTGAAATCAGGGGGTAATCCTTTTTCTCAGGCAGTGCCGCAACGAG